>Ga0265294_10000181_pt1 | contig 77926 bp, 62 predicted proteins | sample MunlanPumphouse3_FD_192504 | JGI IMG/M metagenome (GOLD analysis project Ga0265294, IMG submission 192504) | Groundwater microbial communities from a municipal landfill in Southern Ontario, Canada - Pumphouse #3 | ecosystem: Environmental > Aquatic > Deep subsurface > Groundwater | place...
TTTGTAGCCAGTAGGGGAATCGAACCCCTATTGCAAGAATGAAAATCTTGAGTCCTAACCGTTAGACGAACTGGCCGATTTGGGAGCGCAAAGGTATAACGAATTTTCTTTCCTACAAATTTTTTTCCTCTTTTTGCCACTCAAAGGAATAGATTATGGATTCCACCTGGCGTAAATAATTTCTTTTGGGATACCTGGGGGCATATACAAAAGCTTCCAAAACCACTACCTTCTGGTTATCCTGATCATAGAAGCAGTGGCATACAAAAGGACCTCCCATGAAATCGTTCTTCACATCCCACAAACCCCGGATCTCAACGAATTCCCGGTTGTTGAAATTCACCCAGCGGAATGAAGGTTCTATCAAAGAATTGGTGGTCATGTATGTATTGTCCAGGGGCCCGGGAACTTCTTTTTCCAGTTTCAGGTTTCTCTCTGCTATAATACGGGATAAGGTAAGGTCGTCAGGACTTCTGTAAGGATAAGTATATATAAAGACTCCCTGGGTAGTATAGGTGGTTTCGTAAGCTACCCAGATAAAATTATCGGTTTGCTTTTTGATCCGGTACCCGGTAGGAAAATAGGGAGATCCGCCTAATATGCTGGTGATGGTTTCGCGAATTCCTTTTTCTTCAAATTTCTTAGAATTCTGGATAACCCGGTTTCTTTCCGCCTGCTCCATGGCATTTTTTAGACGGTCATTATTTTCATCGATACATTCTCTTACACTCTCCTGCGTGGGACCGGATAAAGTCACCACTATCTGCGGCGCCGCCCATATATCTTTTTGAATGATCATCTTCGCCTCTTCAAGATCCGGATTAATGCTACAGATGATTATATTGCGGTGTGTCTGAAATATGGATGAAAATGCATTGGTATTTATATTAAACAAAGAAAAGAGGGGTTCACGTTGCGGTAAATGAGGAAAATCAACGGCCAGAATTGATCTGAGTGACTGGCCGGGACCCGATTCCCATACGGGTTTATCCATAACCACGATCACTTCCCCGGCTTTCCCGCTTACGTTCTGTTTCAATTGTGGTCCGTCGGAACATGAAACGAAAATCATGCCCAATAATCCGGTAAATAATACAAGTCTTAACCTCATAACTTATCAGTTGTTTTATGTAAATAATCTGTATAAATCATTCCCGAAAGCCAGGAACATAAGCCCAATCAATAGGATCATACCCGCAATCTGCGAATACTCCAGAAATTTTTCCGACGGTTTCCGCCTTGTGATCATTTCGTATATCACCAAAACAATATGACCGCCATCCAATGCGGGAATAGGTAAAAGATTCAATATGGCCAGCATTATGGAGAGCCAGGCGGTAATATTCCAGAATATCTCCCAGTTCCACGTCCCCGGGAATATGCTGCCTATGGCAATGAAACTCCCCACGGATTTATAAGCTTCGGTTTTGGGAGAAAAGATCAGTCCCAGTTCTTTTATGTAATTGGCGCCTGTCTGGTAAGCTTTTTTTATCCCTGCCGGAAAAGCCTCCAAAAAAGAATACTGTTTTACGGTGACAGGTATGAATTCCATGGGATTCATCACTCCTACCATGATCAGCCCGTCAGCATTTACCTGTAGGGGGACATTGGCAATACTGTCTCCACGCTGTATGCCGGCATAAATTGTTCCCTCTTTATTCTGTGCCAGTATTTCCTGAACATCCTGTATGGCAGGAGTAGACACCCCGTTCACACTGAGTATACGGTCACCAGGAGCCAGACCGGCCAGGACATTGAGTGATGTATCGGGAACGGATGAAACCACAAAAGGATAACGCAGGGTAAATAAAGTCTGTGTATTTAACATTTCTTTGACATAGCCCTGATCGAATCCAAAACGCACGGTATCCGCGCCTCTGAGTACAGTGATCACAGCCGGTCTGGTTCGTATCAGATCAACATGAAGGGTGTGAACCGGGTCATTGGCAACAGAACGATCATCAAAGGCAAGTATCTTATCCCCGTTCTGAAAGCCTATCTCCTGAGCCAAAGAAGTGCAGTGAATGCCGTAAGCGGCGTCCTCCGTACGAATGAATTCTTCCCCCCAGGTGAAAAGGATCAGCCCGTAAAGTACTATGGCCAATATCATATTGAACAAAACGCCACCGAACATGACAAAGAATCGTTGCCATGCTGGTTTGCTCCGGAATTCCCAGGGTTTGGGGGCTTCTTTCAGCTGGTTTTTCTCCATTGACTCATCAATCATCCCTGAGATTTTACAATAACCCCCGAAAGGCAACCATCCTATTCCATATTCGGTATGGGAATTTTTTGGTTTGAATTTTACCAGGCTGAACCACGGATCAAAAAACAGGTAAAACTTATCTACCCGAATCTTGAACAGACGGGCAAAAAGAAAATGTCCCGATTCGTGGATCAGGATTAAAAAAGACAAAGCCAGGATCACCTGGGCTATTTTGACCAATACTTCCATAAAATCAATAACTTGTCAACAAATTTTGTGCCACCTGCTGAGCGTCCCGGTGTGTATCCTCCAATTGCGAATATTCGGGATCGGAGATACGGGAAACGGCTTCCAGGGTTTTGGATATAATTTTGGGAATAGCAGTAAATCCCAGTTTTTTATTTAAAAAAGCATCCACGGCCACTTCGTTTGCAGCATTCAGGGCACATGGAATATTCCCTCCCTGTTTCATGGCCTGATAAGCCATTTCCAGGCAGGGAAAACGGTCAAAAGGCGGTTTGTGGAATTCCATAGAACAGAAATGGGACAACTCCATTCTTTTCACGTCGGGGAATCCCAGCCTTTTGGGATAAGCCATGGCATATAGTATGGGAAGACGCATATCCGGAGTGCTCATTTGTGCTTTGACGGTTCCGTCAGAGAACTGGACCATAGAATGGATAAGGGATTGGGGATGGATGAGTACTTCTATGCGATCAAGCGGCTGCCCAAAAAGCCAATAGGCTTCTATTACTTCAAGTCCTTTGTTCATTAATGTTGCCGAATCTACCGTTACTTTGGCGCCCATGTTCCAGGTGGGATGGTTCAGGGCCTGATCCCTGGTAATCGATTTCAATTGATGGCTTGTGTATTTAAAGAAAGGGCCTCCGGACGCTGTAAGCATTATTTTTTCTACAGTCGCTTGTTCTCCCTGCAGACACTGAAAGATGGCAGAATGCTCGCTGTCAACGGGCAATAGTGTATTTTTTCGGGAATCGGCCAGACGCATTACCAGATGACCTCCGGCCACCAGGCTTTCCTTATTGGCCAGTGCCAGTACCTTGTCGTTTTGTAAAGCGGTCAGGGTGGGCGCCAGGCCTGCAAAACCCACCAAGGCATTTAGCACCATATCTATGGATTCCCACTTCAAAACTTCGCTAACTGCTTCCTGCCCACAAAGAACTTGTATGGAAGTCCCTTCCAGAGCGCGGGATACTTCAGTATAAGCTTCTTCCCGGGTTATCACTACCGCGGCCGGTTTGAATTCCAATGCCTGACTGATCAGTATCTCTGAAGATTTTCTGGCAGTCAGGACTTCTGCCTTAAAAAGTGCCGGATACCTTCGTACCACATCCAGGGCTTGTTTGCCTATGGAACCTGTTGAACCGAGAATGGCAATGCGTTTCAATAAATCCATATTAAAAATTGATATAATCTGCCGGATCCAGGTGTATTCCCTTATGCCAGAGTTCAAAATGCAAATGATACCCGGTAGAATAGGTACCCTCTTTTCCTATAACAGCAACGGCAGATCCCGCTGTAACAGGATCTCCAGTTTTCTTGAATAATTGAGAACAATGCTTGTATATAGACAACAAGTTGTTTTCATGCTGGATCTGGAGCACATAACCAAATTCTTCGGTCCACGATGCAAAACTTACCGTTCCGTCCAAAACGGCGTAGATCACCGAATTTTCCGGTGCTACAATATCTACGGCATAATGGTTGTCGGCAGCACTGAATTCAGAAGTTACAATACCTTTGACCGGGGGAAAGAAATGAAGCCCTTCTATCTGAATGTCACGACCCTGAATATTTTCCTGATATTCTTGTTCCCGCTGCTCGGCCTGCGCCCTTAATAGTGAATCTTCTTTTGACCTTCCCCCTACCGTAAACTCGGTTATCCCGGAAAATTGTCCTTTGGGTAGGATTTCATCGGGAGTCATGGGGTCTTCATTGGCAAGCACTCTTTGTAGATTGACCAAATGAATCTCCCACAGATGAATGACCTTTTCCAGCGAATCAGCTCTAAGAGCGTTGTTCATCATCACTTCTCGTGTTTTTGCATTGGGATATCCGGGGATCAGTTCCCGCATAGGAGTATAGATAAACACCAGGACCACACAGGTTATCAGGATGAATAACAAGCCCAAGACTCCTAAAATAAGATTTATCAAAGAAAATTTGACATTGATCACCTGTTTGTGGGATTCTATATCAAAGACTCCGAAGATATATCTTTCTCTAAGTGCTTTCTTCCTGGATTTGTTCGCTGCCATAGCTCTGCTTTGGTGTGACAAATGTACGAATGATTTTCCAAATTGTGTTACCTTTGCAGCATGGGACGGATTATGGGTATTGACTATGGCCAAAAACGAGTGGGACTGGCAGTTAGTGACCCTCTGAACATCTTTGCCACACCTTTGCAAACTGTAACCGTAGACAAAGTAACCGATTTTTTAAAAAAATACACAACTTCTGAACCGGTAGATTTGTTTGTAGTGGGTTATCCAAAACATTTAAACAATACCCCGGCCCAGAATGCTCCGCGGGTAACAGCCTTTGTCACTCATTTGAAGCGAACCTTTCCGGCTATTCCGGTAGTACTGGCCGATGAAAGATATACCTCAAAAATGGCTTTTCAGGCTATGATAGACGGAGGTTTGAAAAAAAAAGACCGCAGGGATAAAGCTACAATTGATAAAATTAGTGCCGTACTCATTTTGCAGGAGTACCTTCAAAACAAAACATTATGATATTGCCGATATATATTTACGGATCTTCAGTACTTAAAGAAAAAGCACAGGACATTGCTCCGGATTATCCCAATCTGGATCAATTGATCAGTGATCTATGGGAAACCATGTATTATGCCGACGGTGTCGGATTGGCGGCTCCCCAGATAGGCCTTTCCATACGTATGTTTGTCGTTGACGGCAAGGATCTTTCAGAAGACCGGCCCGAATTAAAAGATTTTAGGAGGCTGGTCATCAATCCCCGCTTATTGGAAGAAAGTCAGGAATCGGTTGTTTACCAGGAGGGTTGTCTTAGTGTTCCCAAGTTATATGCGGATGTGGAACGTCCCAAAAGCATCAAACTGGCCTATATGAACGAAAACTTTGAACCCGTTGAAGAATGGTTCCACGGCATGGCTGCCCGTATGGTGGCTCATGAATTCTCACATTTGGAAGGCGAACTGTTTGTAGACCGCCTTCCGCCCATTCGCAAAAAAATGATCCAAAGTAAATTACGTGCCATGACCCGCGGAGAGGTCAAAACCTTTTACAAAACAAAGATCGTTAAATAAATATGGGTGCCTTTCACGCATACGACATCCGGGGCATATACAATAAAGACCTGATCCCCTCTGATGTTTACAAAATGGGCTTTTTCTTGCCCCGATTGCTTAAAACAAAACGGATTGCCGTCGGCAGGGACTGCCGGGAATCTTCTCCCGAAGTGTTTCAGTACCTGGTAAAAGGAATCTGTGATGCGGGTGCCAATGTATATGACCTGGGACTAACTACTACACCTATGGTCTATTATGCTACGGCAAAACATCATTTTGACGGTTCTGTCCAGATCACGGCCTCTCACAACGGAGCCGAATACAACGGATTGAAGGTATCGGGACGCGATGCCATGCCCATAGGGTATGACAATGGACTCAACTTTTTGGAAGACTGCGTTTTACATAAAGAACCCGTACTTACCGGGAATAAAGGAAAAGTGATCCCCCTGGATCTGACACAGGAGTATTTTGACTATCTGTTTGCCCATGTTCCGTGTTTGGATAATTTAAGGGTCGGGATTGACGTATCCAATGGTATGGCCGGATTATTTGTCAAGAAACTCCTGGGAAACGATAGTGTTTTTTACATAAATGAAACGCCGGACGGACGTTTTCCCAACCATTCCCCTAATCCGCTGATCCCGGAAAACATCAAACAGCTTCAACAATTGGTAAAAGAGAAGAAATGTGATATCGGGATCATATTTGACGGGGATGCAGACCGGGTTATGTTTACCGATGAACTCGGAACTTTTATTTCGCCCGATTTGATCATCGCTCTTTTAGGGCATCATTTTCTGGACGGTTCTCCTGCCGGGGTTCTCCAGGATATCCGTTCTTCCAAAGCCGTGGGAGAATATCTTGAACCCATGGGAGCCCAAATGCACACATGGCGTGTAGGGAGGGCTTATGCCGCCCCAAAACTCAAAGAGATTGACGGTGTTTACGGCGGTGAACTTGCCGGGCATTACTATTTTAAAGATTTTTATTATTCCGACAGCGGACTCTTGGCAGCTCTATTGGTTCTGGATGTCCTGGTTAAAATGAAGAAACCGCTTTCCGGGATTATTCGTTCCATAAAAAAATATGAAACTTCCGGTGAAATCAATTTTCGAATCGCAAAAAAACAGGAAGCCATGGATAACCTGAAAGCGTACTTTATTTCGCAGGAAAAACCGGCTGCTTTTTTTGATTTTGACGGTTACCGCGTTGAATTCCCGGATTGGTGGTTTAACGTCAGGCCTTCAAATACAGAACCTTACCTGCGCTTTATTGCCGAGGCTTCCAGTCTCTCGTTACTGGAAGAAAAACTGGATCAAATGAGAAAAGTGCTTGCCCCTTATATCACCACGCCATGAAACGGTTTGTAAGTCTGGATCTGTTACGCGGTCTGTCCATTTTCGGGATGGTGTTCTCGGCGGCGATCCCTTACGGGGTGTTGCCTGCCTGGATGTATCACATTCAAACCCCGCCTCCTAAACACATTCTGGACATTACCAGTTACGGGTTAGGCTGGGTAGATCTGGTCTTTCCCGTTTTTATTTTTTGTATGGGCGCGGCTATTCCTTTTGCATTCAGAGCCAAATGGAAAAGGTCGGGTAAGGACACACTCCGGGATATGAAAGGTGTTGGAGAACGGTTCCTGATGCTACTGGCTTTTTCCTATTTATGCAATCTGTTGCAGCCGTCTCTCCCGGGTTACTGGTCAAACTTTTTGATCCTGGCAGGCTTTGGAGCCTTATGGCTGATTTATGTGAAGGGCGCACCCCTTAAGATCCGGATCGCAGGATGGGCAGCCGCATTCCTCCTGTTGGCTCTTTATGTTTTTGTGTTTGATGTTCACATGACACTCTTTGGCAGAAATATCATTATCCTGCTGCTGGCGTTTTTGTATTTGTTCGGAGCAGTGATCTGGTATTTTACCCATGATTCGGTAAAATGGCGTCTGGTAGCTTTCCTGGGTGTTATTCTTGTCAGTCTCTTATCCCGCTTTACCGGGTTTGATGATTTGCTGTATACCAACAAAAGCATTTCCTGGTTGCTGAATATGGAAGAAATCAATTTCCTGATGATCCTGATACCCGCTACCTGGGTAGGCGACCGCTTTTACAACATGCTTCAGGAAAATGAAACCGTCATTGACCGGAAAGGGATACTCACGCATGTGGTTTTCTGGGGCCTGTTGCTCCTTGTTGTATGGATTTGCGTGAGCAATTATAACCGCTGGCTTTTAGAAGGAAAATTCTTTACTATTATTGCCATTACGGGACTGGTGCTACTGATGAAAAAAACAGCGCCAAAGTACCTGCCTTTCCTTTATCTTTCCGGATTGCTTATTCTGTCAGGACTCTGGATAGAAAGGTTTGAACCCGGAATGACAAAAGTACCCTGTTCCTTTTCTTATTGTTTTGTAAGTGGCGGCGTGGCCATCCTTATGCTTATGTGGCTGCACTATCTTTCGGAATTTTTCCCTCAAAGATTTCTTTCTAAAATTTTCTCAGGGTCAGGAGCCAACCCGCTCATGAGTTATGTGGCTCATTCCATGTTTCTCTCTCCTCTGTTGGGGATTACTTTTTTGAATTCATTGTACAACCGGGCAAACCCGGAAGGCTATCCCTGGATTGGCACATTGAGTGCTTTTCTGCTGGTATTGTTTACCATGTGGCTGGTTTCCCTGGTTTCCCGCAAAAAGATCTATTGGCGTGCCTGATCAGGGAAAAACATTAGCACTGGATAAGGAACACATCCCAAAACTTCTGTTCCGTTATGCCATGCCGGCTATCATCTCCATGACAGCTGCCAGCATATACAACATTGCCGACGTGATGTTCATTGGACGTGGTGTGAATGCACTGGCTATTGCAGGGCTTTCCCTGACGTTGCCCCTGATGAATATATCTGCCGCCTTTGGATCTATGATCGGAGTGGGTGCCTCAACACTTATTTCTGTCAAACTGGGACAGAGAGACATGCCTACTGCAGAGGTTACTTTGGGCAATGCCGTAACCCTGAATACAGTCATTGGTATCCTCTATTCCATCATTGCGCTGATTTTTTTGAAACCCACCCTGTTGTTTTTCGGAGCCAGCGAACAAACCTTGCCCTACGCCAGGGAATACATGCAGATCATTCTGCTGGGCAATGTGATCACGCATGTTTACCATGGGTTGAACGACAACCTGCGTGCAAGCGGTTATCCCAAAAAAGCCATGTTGGCAACTTTAACAGCCGTAGTTACAAATCTAATCCTGGACCCGCTCTTTATTTTTGGGTTCAACTGGGGTATCCGGGGTGCTGCCCTGGCCACGGTTCTGGCCCAGGCTATTGCCCTAAGCATCCTCCTTAACCATTATTCAAAAAAAGACTCTCTGCTGCACTTCAAAAAAGGGATATTTGCCATACGGAAAGGAATGCCCCGGAATATTATTTCGGTCGGTCTGGCCCCGTTTCTGATGAATGTTGTCAACAGTATGGTGATCATTATCATCAATCGCTCCTTTTATGAATTCGGGGGGGATTATGCCGTTGGGGCATACGGCATAGCCAACCGCATGGTTTTTCTGTTTATCATGATCATGTTCGGATTCAACCAGGGTATGCAACCTCTTGTGGGATTCAATTACGGAGCACAACAATACAAACGCGTAACGGATATTTTTAAGCTGACGTTATTGTGTGCCACCTGTATCAGTATCCTGGCATTTATCATTGCACAATTTTTCCCGGAAACTGCTGTCAGCCTTTTTACAAACGACCCCACCCTGACCCGTCTTACTGTTGAAGGATTGCACATAGACCTTGCCGTTTTCCCTCTGGTTGCTCTTTCATTAGTAACGTCCAACTTTTTCCAGGCCATCCGAAAACCGGGTAAAGCCATCTTTTTATCACTTACCCGCCAGGTAATATTCCTGATCCCTGCCTTACTTGTTCTTCCCCGGCTTTTCGGGGTAACCGGTGTATGGGCCAGTATGCCCGTATCCGATGCGGCTTCGTTCATAATAGCTGCTATTCTTATTAGTAAACAAATCAAAGAATTCAGAAAACACTATGAAAACAAATGAGAAAGTAGTCATTTCTCTTGGGCGGCAGTTGGGAAGCGGAGGCTATTTTGTGGGGAAGATGATCGCTTCGGCTCTGGGTCTTTTCTTCTATGACAAAGAATTGCTATATCATGCCGCCAAAGAAAGCGGAATGTGTGAAGACATTTTCGAGAACGCAGACGAAAAAGTATCACAGGGACTCTCCCGTGTGCTTAACGCTCACGATTTCTTTGGAGGAGCTTTTTTTGATCCACAAAACGCCACCTTGTCACGAGATCATATTTTCAATATTCAATCGCATGTAATACTGAAATTTGCAGAAGAACAACCCTGCCTTTTTATAGGGCGTTGTTCGGATTATATTCTACGGGACAACCCCCGCATGCGCAGTTTTTTCATCCATGCCCCCCTGTCTCTGCGAATAGCCAACGTAGCGGAACGAAGGGGGATTTCGCAGGAAGAAGCCGAGTCTTTCATAGCCCGGGAGGAAAAAAAACGGGCGGCTTATTACAATTATTTCACAGGTAAAGAATGGGGAAAAGCCGATTCCTATCATTTTACACTGGATGCCGGATTGCTGGGTGTTGAAGGATGTGCCCGTGCGGCTGTGGGTCTTATCCGTGAAAGTCTGAGCTGAAAAAATATTCAGTTTTTTCATTATCTTTAACTAGAATTATAATAGTCTGTATATGAAAAGATATCACGCCATTCTCCTGATGGTTGTTCCGGGAATGATCATCAGCGGATGTACGGGACTTTTCGGATGGAAAAACTACGAAGGTTCGGAACAATTCCGGGAAGACGTGGCCGTTTTTGCCGAGTACGCCGTACAAAAACAATTCCTTACGCTTTACTACCTGAAAGCAACCTCCGACAACTTTTCCCGCAATATGCTCAAAGGCACTGTCAGCCGGGAAGAATATGATGTGTTCTTTGGAAAGGTGGCCGAAATGGCTCCCCATGTAAAAGAATACGAAGCCGCATTCAAAAACCTGGAAAAATCCGGGATCTTAACCTCGGTCAATACCAAAGGCATCCTGTCCTCGGGGACCAAATTCCTTTCCTGGGTCACCGGAAGCGGGGAAAGAAGCCGGGAACGTGTCCTGAAGGTAGCTTCCAATATCCCTCCTTCTGACCGCACAGAACTTTACAACAAACTCAGGCCTGAATGGAAAGCAAAAACCTCCGGTGAAAGTGATTTTTGGAAAAAAATGGAAAAAGGAGATTTCGATTACCAGGCACCTCAGATGTTCAACGATTTTCAGCAGGATAACGAAGAATTCGGGAACACCTCCGTTGAACGCGGGCTGACCATCCAAAAGATTTTTGTGGCCGAAGGAGCAAAAGGAGTGGAAGCCGGAGCCGAACTGATGGTGGACGCTCTGCAGACTACCACTTCGGGAGGTCTGGATGCCGCAGATGTTGGGGATATGACCCTGGATATTTACAATTCATCATCCAATGCCGATCCTTCACAGATAGCTCAGGAACTAAGCAGTACGGTCAACGGTATGGATCCGGATGATCCGACTGTTAAGGAGATGGGTGCCGGATATGCTGCGAAAATGGCTGCCATTATGAAAGAAATAGTGGATGTTGCTAAAACTGATACGGAGAATACACCGGGGACAAACCGATCTTTTGTTTTTGTTCAAGACGAGGACACTGAAAATAAAGCCGACATAGTAATTGCCCAAAACCCTGGTAATTCTTCTGCTTCCATGGCTTCGATATATGTAACCATCGGCAATATCATTGACGAAGGCCAGAAATTCATCTACACCATACTGAACAAGGGGAAATGGCTCATATCAGCGGTTGATTCTGACGGTAATAAATCAACAAAGGAAGTAGATGTACCTGCCGGAGATGTACTTGTGGTAACCCTGACTACTTCGCCTCCTGCGAAAGAATCTGAAGAAGAAACCGAAGATGACTTTACCGACTGGAACGCATTGGTAGCACAATACCCCGTACTGAATGCCTATCCTGCATTTTCGGGATCATTAACTTACCTGGAATACACTACCGACAGCATGTTTTATGAAGCTATCAAGATCAGGGCAAACACCAGTGATGTCGATAAATATATTAACACGATCAAAGGAAAAGGATACAAAAAGGAGGAAGATAAGGAGATCATCTCTTACATGAGCCCGAATAGAATAGGTGATTACTGGCGTTACGTCCAGTTATTTGCATCCGGGGTATCAGGAAAGACAGACGTAAGATTCTTTAATTTAAAATAAAGCATTACAAACCCTCTGGTAAAACCAATTCCATGTAATTGTCGCTATGCCTGATTCTACGAATAAAGTCTTCATGAAAAGGCAATAAGATTCGCGTTCCGTCTTCGAACTCCAGCTCCAGGCATGGGTTCCCGGGATAATCATAAAACCCGGAAACGGTTCCTTTCAAAGATTTATTTGCCGGGGTTTTGGCAGTGAATGAATACCCCACAAAATCCAGCCCGTCGTCCAGGGGTTTTTCATCTTGTATTTTACAGAGGATCGTGTGTCCCACCCATTCTCCGGCCAACCGTTCGTTCAAATAATTTTCAAAACAAACGATTGCTTTGTCGTTTCCCTTGAGTTGCAGAAAGGTAAAATAAAAAGGAACCGGTATACCATCCACATGGATGAATACCGGTTCTTCTTTGTTTAATTGGTCAATAATGTTTTGGGGAACGTCAGGATGTATCTTCAAGAGCAATTCTCCTCCTTTCCCGAAGGTTTTCCTCACTGTCGCCAGCTTCAGAAACCTTTCTTTTCCCATATCATTATTCGGTTGCAGCGTTATCCTCTTCTTCAGTTTCGGGAACGGCTGTTCCTTCAATTTCAGCGATGGTTTCTTCTGCTTTTGCAGCTGCCTGGGCCGCTGCTGCAGCCAGTCTGGCTGCTACTTCTTCACGTTTTGCCAATAAGGCTGCGGCACGCTCATTATTAACCTTGGCTTCTGCTTCAAGGCGTTTTTTCGTTTCTTCGCGTGTCTCCTGCTCCAGTTTGCCTTTCTTTGCGGCTACTTTGGCTTCTTTTTCCTGCATCCATGCTTCCCACTTTGTATCTGCCTGTTCCTGTGTCAAGGCTCCTTTTGCCACACCTTCCTGCAAATGTTTTTTCAGAAGTACTCCCTTGTAAGAGAGGAGTCTGCGTGCAGTTAGTGTAGGCTGTGCTCCGGTATTGATCCAGTAAAGGGCTCTTTCCTGGTCCAGTTTAATGGTTGCCGGATCGGTATTGGGATTGTATGTCCCCAGGGTTTCAATTAACCGGCCGTCGCGGGGTGCGCGGGAATCTGCTACTACAATGTGAAAATAAGCGTGATTCTTTTTGCCATGGCGGGCAAGACGAATTTTTACTGCCATAAATCTTTGATTAAGTTACTAAATCATGTTAACTTCCTTATCTTCCCGAGAAAAGGTCCGCAAAGATATGTGTTTTTACGCGTTTGGCAAAATTTTTATCAGAAACAGTTATTTCTGCCGCTTCTACCCATACGGTTAACGCTGGAGCGACCGGCGGGAAACTGACGGTTCTTGCCGTTGTTGCCGGGTAGCGTTTCGTAAACTTTTTGCTGTTCCGGAGTTAGAAGTGCCTTTACCTGGTCGCGGTGGGCATCCCTGGTAGAACGACGTTGGTTACGTAACTGATCTATCTCAGCTTTGTGTGCATTTTCAAGTGCCGTGATTTTCTGAATCTGATCCTGTGTCAAATCCGGGATGGCATTGATACAAGTCTGGTAATTGTAGTTGTTGTAGGCAACATTTCTGTTCCCCCTGCCTCTTTGTCCATACATAGTCAGTGAGGTAAGCAACATCAGTGATGTAATGAGAATGGTTGTTGTTTTCATAATTATAATTTATTAATGGTTTGTTTGCCTGTAAGACACCAACAACCGTAAAAAACTTGCGCAAGAGGCAGTGAAAATTCAACAAGATTTTTGGTAACAATCCAGAAGTTTTTTTTGCAAATTTTGTTTTGCTCTGAACAAAAGCGATTCCACAGAAGAAACAGACAACTTCATCACTTCGGAAATCTCTTTATAGGAAAGATCGTCGTATTTGTTCAGTACAAAAGCCTTCTTTTGTTTCGTCGGAAGGGAATCTATAGCCCGTTCCAGTATCATTTTTTTCTCTTTATTCTGCAGGATCTCTTCCGGCCCGTCAGTGCCCTGTCCGGTCAACGCATCACTCTGTGGGGCGCCTGATAATGATAAAGCCCTGTGTTTTCTGTTATCCCTTATAAAATTCAACGATTTGTTCAATGCGATCCTGTAGAGCCAGGTGGAAATTCTCGCATCTGCCCGAAATTTACCGACGGACCGGAACACTTCAATAAATACTTCCTGGGTTACATCATCGGCATCTTCCGGATCGTGCAATACACCCATACAGGTACGGAAGACCATCTGACGGTACTCCTCCACCAGCTCTTTGAACGCATTTTCATCGCCCTGAAGTAATCTATCTGTTATTTTTATGTCCAATGTTCTCTAAAAAACAATATATTTGACACGGTAATCGGAAAATACTTGTGTTTTTTATACCCGGGAACGCAAGTTTTTACATTAGTATGTGTCAAACATACAAAATATAAAAAAGTGAACTGCAAATCAACGGGAAAGAAACTGATATTCTTCTTAGACAACTCCCTCAACCCGGAGGAGACCGTTCTTGTAGCCGCACACTTGGAACAATGTCCGGAATGCCGGGCTAAACTGGAATTCTTAAAAGAGATCCTGGCCCAGGCAGATATCGAAAAGACCACTGAGGTTAACCCTTTTTTATTTACGCGCATACAAAGCCGTTTAGAGCAGGTAAAAGAACACAAAACCAAAAGGATACTACAACCGTTGGCTATCTCAGTTGCTCTGGTCATAGGCATTCTTTCAGGTATTTTGCTTGGGCAGATCACTGTGACCCCGAATACCATATATCCTGAACGCGAAATTGCCTATTTGTTTCAGGACGACCAGATTGAGAACATGGAATCCCTGCTTCTTGAAGACGACTTTTAAAAAGCTGGCATTATGGGTAAATATTCAAAGACTATTTTGATCGTCCTGGTAGTATTTCTGCTTGGGATCAATATTGCTGTTATAATTACATACAGGACCCATCTGAAAAATGATGAGCAAGCGCTGGAACAGTTAGAGGACATCCCTCCCCGGCAATTTGGCAATTTCATTGCACAGGAACTTGATCTGGATGCTTCGCAACAGGAACAATTCAGGGATTTCCGTCGAACCTACAACCGTTCTGCCAACAGGACCCTGATGGCCATGAATGGTGTCAGAAGCCGGATGGCCCGGGAATTGAGTTCCGTGAACCCCGACAGGGATCAACTGGACAAACTGGCCGGAGAACTCGGTGAAATGCACAAAACATTAAAGATCCTGACCTTCGATTATTATTGTAATATGCAAAGCGTTCTCAGGCCGGACCAGCAAGAAAAACTTGCCGTTTTGTTCCAATCCATGCTCTCGGCTCCGGTCCATGGTCCAGGCAGGAGTCCACGCAGTGAAAGAAGCCAGATGCGAAACAACTGATGGGGAAGATCAAAAAGACAATTTCAACCTGATATACATATTCCGTCCGGGTTCCACACTTATGTTTCCCCGGTTGGTGGAAAGGTGGTTCGTGTACCGATTGTTGGTGATGTTGTCAATCCCCGCAAAAAGCTGTAATCCAATAGGACCCAGGTACATGGCTTTAGAATTCAGCGACACATCCAACCGGTAATAACCGGGTGTTTCCTGTTCTCCTTCAGCAATTTTATCCTGGCGCGCAGCACCCAAAACTGAAAACGCCATCGATCCCAGGCGAGAATGGGTATACCGGATTCCCAAACGCCCGTTCAAAGGAGGAATCAGAGGCAGGTTCCCGTCTGTTTCCAGGGCCATCCCGCGAACATAGGCGCCCGAGCCGAACAACACAAAATCAGCGCTGAAATTGTAGGCAAATTTTAAATCAACTCCATACAGCAAAGCTTTTCTCACATTGGCATTGACCAGGGCCGGAATAGTTTCTTCTTTGGAGTCGGATGTAAGTCTGTATACAAATTCTCCGGGTTTTTCCACAATCATATTGGTGACCCGGTTTACAAAAACATCTGCCTGGAGGTTGAATCTGGACTTCCATATTCTCAGGCCCAGGTCCGTTGAATACGATGTTTCCGGTTCCAGTGAAGGATCTCCCAACCGGACAAAATTACCCAGGTCAATGTATTTGAAGCGCTCTTCAAGCGATGGAGCCCTGAAAGCCCTGGCAATATTCAATGAAAGATCCACATCTTTCACAAGCCGGTAAAGCAGCCCCGCATTGGCACTCCAGGAGATACTATTTTCTTTTCCTGCCGGAAATGTGATCCGTTGCGTGGGAGGATTGTCATTCCGCTGGCCGTTTATGCTTATATAATCCACATCTACACCCTGTTCGTTTTTAATCAGGATCCCGTCAAACCGGCCTCCCAGGATCATAGTCAACCTGTCTTCCAGAAAACGTGTTTCATTCTGGAAATACAAACCCGCACTGCTGAAACTTGAATTGGGAATTGGGGTTTCACCACGTACCAGGTTGTTTGTTTTCAAAATATCCCCGGCAGGATTCAGGACCTCTACCCGAATGTGCTTCTCTCTGTCGGTTGTCAACTTACGCCCCCATACATCCACACCGGCTATTAGAACATTTTTATCTGTCAGATCCCATGTGCTTTGCAGCTGAAGCCCGTTTGTAAGGTGCTTTCCGGACGGATAAAAAACCTCCGGGGTAGTACGCTGCACATTCCCGTTGGGGAGCGTGGTGTTGGTCACCGTATTAGGCTCCAGGGATACATCCCGGACAATATATTGGGTGAAATACTTCAATTCCAGGGCAGACAACTTTTCTGTAATACCGGTTATGGAGTAGCTGGCCGAAAGCAAATGGCGGCCAATGTCGGTATACGTGGCCGTAGCCGGACCGGGGAATGCACTCCCTCCGGGGATCCCTACATCTTTGGACCAGTTTCGCTGGTATTGTATTTTAAACAGGTGGTTGGCCAAAGGCTTGACGCCAAATTTTGCCGAGATGTTATCCGTAGTATACCGGCTGTTGGGCAGTATACCGTCCGGAGTGCGCAGATCGCCTGCTTTGGCATACGTCCCGCCGAGGCTCAAATACCATTTTTTGGAACCTGCACGAACAGAGGCATGGTTGGAAAACAACCTGTTTGCCGAGGCAAAACCCGAGATAACGTCTCCCTTAACATAAGGTTTTGAATTAAAACGAGCCTGTTTGGTAATTATATTCACGATACCGCCCATGGCCCCCGTTCCGTAAAGGGAAGATTGGGCTCCTTTGATGATTTCCACATGATCGATTTCGTTCACATCTATCATACTGAATGAAGCCGTCAGGTCTGTAGCCGTTTCCACACGGTTTCCGTCAACAAGAATAACAAGCCGGTCTTCTCCGAATCCCCGGATATTGATATTTGTAGCCCAGACACCGTCTCCTCCCTTGGATACGCCGGGTTCATCTTCCAGCACATTGGACAGTGTCAGCGCTGAATTTTTCAGATACTGAGTGGAGTCAATAACGGCCATGGCTACCGGCAGGTCTTTTATCCGCCTGTCAATCCGCAGGCTGGTTACGACAATTTCTCCCAGATCTACCGGGACCGGAATTGTATCGTTTTGATTTTGGCTGTAACCCGATGACAAAGAAGCCATCGTTAAAAGAATTGTGGCAAGAGCAATGGAAAATTTCTTCATTTTATATATTCTTCAAAAGTACCGATTTCACCTGAATCCCCTCCAAACGGCCTAAGCGGCCTGTCAGGGATCCAATCTCATCTGTGGTACCTTCAAGAATAAGGGAAATAAGACTTTTGCCATTACTTCGCGGAAGACCCTGTCTTCCCAGAATAATGTCAGCATGCTGCGAGAGTATGTCGTTCAATAAGGCGACATGCTCATGGCTGTTGATCTGAATGATTACGGTTCCTACTCTCTTTTCCATCAGAATACCTCCGGATTAGATTTTTTGATACGTGCCTTCCTTGACCGGGATAATCCCTTCATCTCAGTATGGACACGATGTTAATTATTTGATGACAAAGATAGAACATTTTTCCCGGCTGCAATAAATTGTTCTATTTTTGTTAAAATTTCCGATTATGCGAATCTTATCCGTTTTATGTATCCTGTCTGTAGTCTTGCTGGGAAATTGCACCAACAGGACCGGAAAGAACAATCAGAAGACGACCGTAACCATAGCCACACTTAAAGGCCCCTCAGCCATGGGGATGATCAAACTTATTGACAGTCTTAATCATGTTGAAGAACCGGGTATGAAGGTTAAGATAGTTAATGAGCCTATCCAGGTCCGGAAGATGATGATTGACGGACAGGCAGACTTTGCGGTACTTCCAACGACTATGGCTGCTATAATCTATAACAAAGGACTGGAATACAGGCTTATAGCAATTCCGGTATGGGGGACTCTCTTTTTGTTCGGCAAGGACAGCACCATTACCCGTTGGGAAGATCTCCGGCACAAAAAAGTTCACGTTATGGCACGGGGGATGACCCCGGACGTTCTTTTTCAGTATTTGCTGAAAAAGAACGGCATCGATCCTCAAAAGGACATCACGCTGGATTACAGTTTTCCCACGCATATTGACCTGGCCAATGCCGTTGCAGCAGGCAGGGCGGAACTCGGCGTAATTTCCGAACCTTTGGTCAGTCTGGTCATTCAAAAAAACAAACAGGTCCGTGCGGTTTTTGATCTGAACAAGGACTGGGAAAAGATCCAGGGATCCCCTATTGCCCAGACAGCCCTGCTGGTAAGGGCTGATATTATTGAGAAGGATCCCCGCCTGGTAGAAGCCGTACTGGACGATTATGAAAGATCTTCCCGTTGGGTCAATCAAAATCCGGACAGTGCCGCTGTTTTAATTGCCCGCTACGGTATCCTTCCCAATGCGGAAGTGGCCTTGCAAGCCATTCCCGGATCGGGACTGCATTTTGTCAGGGCCAGAGAGATACGGTCTCAGATAACGGATTACCTGAAAGTTTTTTATAATATGAACCCTCAGATAATCGGAGAAAAAATACCCGATGAAACGTTTTATTACTAAAAAAAGGATCATTAACATAATATCCGTGCTTTTTCTGCTGGCGGTCTGGAAGATCCTGGCGCTTTATTTCCATTCTGCTTTTATTATACCTCAGCCGGAAGATACCTTTCTGACAGTACTGCAATTGTTCACGGACAAAGAGTTTCTGATGGTAGCCGGGAGCACTGTTTTAAGGGGTGTCATTGGTTTTGTGATCTCTTTCTTGTTAGGGCTTGCCGTGGGGATCATTGCAGGTATCAGTCCGGGGTTCAATGCATTTATTACTCCGTTACTGGTAACAGTTCGTTCCGTTCCTGTTATCTCACTCATTCTTTTGGCTCTGATTTGGTTCGATCCGGGAACGGTCCCCGTTTTTATAGCGTTCCTTACGATGTTTCCCTTTATATGTACCAATGTATCCGACGGGATCAGGAGTGTGGACCCGGGTTTGGTAGAAATGGCTGTTTTTTATAAAGTAAACAAACGCAGGATCATTACCGGTGTATACCTGCCTGCCATCTTACCCTTTATTATTAGCGGGGCATCCAGCGCCATGGGGATAGGATGGCGGGCCATTATAATAGGGGAAGTGCTCAGCCAGCCCGTTTACGGTATTGGGACAAAAATGCAGGTTGCGCAAACGTTTTTAAATGTGGATGCGGTGATTGCATGGACGTTGATAGCCATATTGATCAGCTTTGTTTTTGAGAAAATGATACGTTGGGGAGAACGCAAAATTGAAACATGGAGGGTCGAATCATGAGTCTGCTGATACGGAATCTTAACAAATCGTTCAAAGATGTTGTTGTTCTTCAAGATTTTGAAGTTACTTTTCCCGAAGGCACCATTACTTGTATGCTGGGGCCGTCGGGATGCGGAAAAACAACTTTGCTGAATATTATCGGAAATTTAATACCTCCCGATTCGGGAGAGTTGATTGGTTTTGAAAACAAGGTGCTTTCCTATGTCTTCCAGGATCCCCGCCTGTTGCCATGGAAAACCGTCAGGGGAAATATTGAATTTGTCTTAAGCAGGGAGATGCCTTCTGAAGAACGTGAAAAGCACACGGAACAACTTGTCAAACAGGTTGAACTGGAAGGTTTTGCAAGTTTTTATCCCTCTCAGTTAAGCGGTGGTATGCGACAACGGGTTTCCATTGCCCGTGCCTTTGCCTGTCCCTCGGATATTATCCTGATGGATGAACCTTTAAAGGGACTGGATGCCGGGTTGAAAAAGAATCTTATCAATTGGTTCCTGAAACTCTGGAAGACCGACAGGCGCACTGTCATTTTCGTAACTCACGACGTAGATGAAGCGCTTCTGCTAAGTGACCGGGTAATCGTTCTGAGCCAGCCTCCTACCCGGATCCTGACTCATATGAATATTGATCAACCGGCAGGAGAACGCGACCCCGGCTCTGAACAATTACTGAAAATTAAACAAGAGTTGGTAAAAGCCGTCACAATCCGTTAAACTGCAGTAACAGCAGACCAACGAGCAACCCCACTACCATATTGATCAGTTTTACCCTGACAAAATCTTTCTTTGACTCGGCAAAAAGCGGAAGCATGCCGTGCCCGTCCTGTACAATGCTGTTGGCCAGCAATATGCTGAAAGGCAAAAGACTTTGGGAAAACAGGGTGACAAAAATCATTTGAGGACCCGAGTCCGGGATCAGTCCTATCAACACGGCAAAAAGCAGAATGAGGTATATGTTGTTTTGCATCAGATTGGTCAAGGCCAGATTGGACTGAATAAAATATAAAAGGATGAAAGCCCCCCATGTCCACAGGAAAATGCGCAATAAATGCTTTTTAAGCACATGCCCGTACAGGTGCTCTTTCAAAAAATGTTCCGGCACAGTCAGAAAAACAAATAACAAAAATGCCAATCCGACAATAAGGGTAATCCTCATCCAGTTCCATGCTTCAGGACCAATAACTCCCATAGAAAACAACACAATCAGCATTACCGTGGAAAGTAGCAGTACGGCACGTTCAAACGTAATGTTTTTTAACTGGGGAAGAATGATCTGTGTATTAAAACAACGGCAATACTCTTTTTCGTGTATAATGAAACCGTGCGGAGATAATGTGTCTTTCTTTTTCGTGATTAGGTGTACAACCCATCCCACCCCGATAGCCAGTAAGAACAATATTCCGTTTAGAAGAAAAGCTTTCCCGGGAAAAAGTGCAAACATTACGAAAGCACCGTCCCCGGAAGTGGCTATCATTACGGCAACAAGTCCGGCCAATCCTATCATCCTGTGCGTATATAATGAAACCACGGTAAAAGCACCCAGACAACCCGGGGTTATCCCCAGGAATGCGGCAACCACAATTTGTAAAAACGGGGAATCTTTAAGTTTGTCAGCCCAGTAATTCTTTGTCTGTACATTGATGTATTCTATTACTACCATCATTAGCAATACAAAGACCGTTATCAATAACGATTCCTTAAGGGTAGATATCAGGATATCATACATAATCGGTTATCTCTTGTGAAAAAGACCGTAAAAAGAAAATGCTTTTCTTTTCCCGGAATGCAGGGTTAAATATCGGTACAGATTATCAGGTGTAAAAATATCCCGGCTAATCGTTTTTGTTCTATCACTTATGTTTATCCCAACGTCTTTTAATGTATGATATAGAAGCTCCGAGCAATAAATGCTTTGAGTGTTTTCCGTAATCCAGTCATAATCGTAATCCCGTCCTGTATAGATCAATGCATTTTCAATAAACATTTCTATTTGACGGGGATCCCAGTTAAAAGAAAAAGCAGCAAAATGTGTGAGGTATGATTTTTCTTTCATATTGGATAATTCCTGGATGGGATGTATGCTCACACCTTCCGCATAACTGTCCAGTACATATACATCCGTTTGATTCATGAGCGTATCCAGGGCTTTATAAAGACGACCGGAGGTGTTGATCTGCCCGGCTATTTGGTCTTTGGTTCCCAAAAAGATACCGGTATGCTTCCATTCACCAGGAATAAATTCGTTTAAAGGATAATTCCGTGTTTGTGTAAAGAAAACACTTCCGGCAGGCAGGTCTTTCACGATCGTTTTTAATTCCTCCAGGGAAATATCTGTATTTCCGTCGTTTTCATCACTGCCCGAAAAAGTTAGTTGCGACATTTTGATCTGACCGGCCCATTTAATAAGCGGTTTCTGGACTAACATCCTCATGTTGTCAACAATCCTGATCTTTCCGGGAAACAACAAAGAATATATCACGGCAACCACAAATAGGATTACCAGTAACCATAACAGTCTCTTGAATGTTTTCATTTTCAGAAGATAGACAGCTATTCTGTTGTAAAGATAATCTTTTCGGAAAAGATGCACAAACCAGACAAGCTTGTATACAGACAAAATAAGCTTCTCTATCATGAAAATACCGCATTCTACCGATTTTAATTGTAGTAAGTATTCCTCCCGGATACATTTGTCTTAAATAAAAAATGTTTGATTATGATTCTAAGACAAAAATTCGTGTTTATAATTACAACAGTAACTTTTTTTCTGGTAAATAATGTAGCTAAGGCTCAGACAGAGCCCTGGTCCCTGGAAAAATGTATTGAATACGCCAGGCAGAACAATATCCAGATTCAAAGTCAACAGATAACTAAAGAGTTATCGGATGTCGACTTGGAACAAACTAAGGCACAGCGGTTTCCCACACTCAATTTTTCGTCAAATTTCGGGGTTTCTTTTCAAAACACAACCACTTACAATGACTTCCTGGAAAAAACAGATGCTACGGCGTATTCGGATAATTATGGACTCAATACCGGTGTAACATTATACTCCGGTGGCAAACTGAATAAAACCATTAAGCAAAAGCAAATAGATAATTCGGCGTATTCATACGATATAGAACAGTCGGCCCTGGACATTGAAATATCTGTCATTCAGGCTTATCTACAGATTTTATATGCAAATGAATCATTGGAAATCGCAAAAAAAGCCATGGCTCTTTCCCAAACTCAAGTTGAAAGAGGGCTTGAAATGTATCAGGCCGGATCCATATCCAAAGCCGATCTGGCTCAGTTGCAATCACAAAACGCCAGTGATAAACACCAGGTAACTCAGGCTAAAAACACTTTATCAAGTGCAAAACTGACATTAAAACAATTATTGGAACTGGAACTGGAAGAAAAATTTGAAGTCGTTTTCACCGATTTTGACGATCAGCAAGTCCTGAAAATAATTCCTGACCTGGCCTCTGTATATCAGACTGCACTTAACAATCTGCCACAAATGAAAAGCAGTGCTTTAAGTGTGGAATCGGCAAATATGGCCATATCCATTGCAAAGGCTTCCAGGTTGCCTACTATCTCAGCCAGTGCTTCTATAAATACCGGAACAATTTCAAGTGCCGGATCCTCTTATTTTCAACAACTCGGGAGTAAAATCAATGAAAATGTAGGGATCAATCTAAGTATCCCCATATTCAATAATAAACAAATTCGCACCAATATCAACAAGGCAGAATTGCAAAGTCAATCTGCTCAATTACAGGATATAAGTCTGAAAAAACAACTTTTAAGCACTATTGAATCCATCCACAACGATGCTGTTTCTGCACAAAGCCAATACGTTTCAGCCACAGAACAACTAGACGCAGCCGAAGCCAGTTTTGAACTGGTAAACGAACAGTTTCGGGCAGGGCTTAAGAATACCATTGAGCTGATCACAGAACAAAATAATTATACCAATGCCCTGAGCACCCTGCTTCAATCCAGGTTTCAGGCCATTTTATCTCTTATGCTGCTGGATCTTTACCAATATCAAAATGTGAAAAATTAATAACATCAATATGAAGAAAATATTTTTACTACCCCAAACATTATTATTGTTGATAATCCTGTTTTCTTGTAATACAAAGGAAACGGTTCCGGGCTACGAAACAACTACCGCCCGGACAGGCTCAATAAGCAATACCGTAACGGCTACAGGGACAGTCGAACCCATTAAGCAGGTAGAGGTAGGGACCCAGGTCTCGGGAATCATTTCCAAAATATATGTAGATTATAATGCAGAGGTTAAAACCGGACAACTAATTGCGGAGATTGATCGTTCAGTTCTGGAAACTGATTTGGAATCCTCAAAAGCCAATTTAAATTCCTCCAAAGCAGAATACGATTATCAAACAGCCAATTACAACCGTATAGAAGGTTTGTATGAGAAAGAGCTGATCAGTCAATCCGAATACGACCAGGCATTCAATGCTTATTCTAAGGCTACTTACTCCTACACCCAGGCCAAATCCAATTATCAAAAAGCTGAAAGGAACATAGGATACACCTGGATCTATTCTCCGATTAACGGAGTAGTACTCTCGCGTGCAGTTGATGAAGGTCAAACGGTTGCTGCCGGTTTTAGTACTCCTACTCTTTTCACCATAGCCAATGACTTAAGAAAAATGCAGGTTATTGCCGATGTTGATGAAGCCGATATAGGACAAGTATTTGAAGGACAACTTGTCGTGTTTACCGTAGACGCATTTCCTGAAGATCAATTTGAAGGGACGGTCATTCAGGTCCGTCTGCTGGCTACTACTACATCTAATGTGGTTACTTATGAAGTAGTTATTGACGCTCCAAATCCTGATTTAAAACTTAAACCGGGCCTTACCGCTGAAGTCAATATTTACACCCTTAACAAAGATAATATTATTACTGTTCCCGTTCGTGCTCTTCGTTTCGTTCCTGACGGGTATTCGGGTAATATTCCGGAAACTCATGTTTTTGTTCAAAATCCTGATGGCAGTATTGAAGCCAGAGAAGTCCTCGCCGGTGTTAACGACGGAATCTATACCGAAATTATTGAGGGTCTGTCAACAGGAGAAAAAGTGATAACCGGAATACAGCTTTCCGGCAGTATGACAGGAGTACCCGGCTCTTTCAGCAATAGTCCGTTCATGCCACCCCGTCCCGGACAGGAAAACAACGTACGAACAAAATAACGAAGAGTCTAATGAGTGAAATTATAAAAGTAGAAAACATAAGGCGCGATTTTGTAGTAGGGTGCGAAACGGTTCATGCCATAAAGGATATTTCTTTTAATGTTTCAGAAGGCGAATTCGTAACCATAATGGGAGCCAGCGGATCAGGAAAATCTACTTTGTTAAACATATTGGGTTGTCTTGACGTACCCACACATGGTGACTATTATCTTTCAGGTGTTCAGGTGAGAAAAATGGGGAAAAACGACAGGGCTGTTTTACGCAACCGCAAAATTGGATTTGTATTTCAAACCTATAATCTGCTGCCAAAGACAACCGCTCTGGAAAACGTGGAACTGCCTTTACTTTATAATAAAACCGTCAATGCTGCACAAAGAAAGGAAAAATCTGTTCATGCTTTACACGCAGTAGGGCTTCAAGACCGGATGAATCATCGCTCCAACCAGATGTCGGGAGGACAACAACAACGTGTGGCAATTGCCCGTGCCCTTGTCAACGATCCGGTCATTATACTGGCCGATGAAGCTACCGGGAATCTGGATACCAGGACATCATTTGAAATTCTTTCTGTTTTCCAGGATTTGTACCAAAAAGGCCGTACTATTCTTTTTGTCACACACAACCAGGAAATAACACATTACGGAAGCCGTAATATTGTGTTGAAAGACGGAAAAGTCATTGAAGACAGGGTCAATCACACTATTTCATCTGCCAAAGAAACGTTAGCTTCATTACCTGTTGAAGAAGATTAAAAGACTGTATAATGAATTATAAAAATCTAATAACAATAGCTTTAAGAGCCCTGTTTAATAATAAAATGAGGGCTTTCCTGACCATGCTGGGAATCATTATAGGGGTGACTTCTGTAATTACTATGCTGGCCATAGGATCAGGTTCCAAACAAAGTATCCGGGACGAAATAGGTGAAATGGGTTCCAACATGATCATTATACAGCCCGGGAACGGCCGTTTTGGCGGAGTCAGCCAAAGTGCTTCTGACATGCAGACACTCAAGATGACGGATTACGAATCATTGTTACGTGAAACCAATTACCTATCCAAGATTACTCCCACTGTCAATAGTAGCGGACAGGCAATATACAGGGCCAATAATACGCCTACTACTATTTATGGAGTGAATGAACAGTATAGTGATATACGTGGATACTTCGTAAGTGAAGGCTCCATGTTTACCAATACAGACATACAAAAAGCCTCGAAAGTCTGTGTGGTGGGACAGACCATTGTGAAAAACCTCTTTCCCAACGGAGAAGACCCTCTGGGTAAAAGTATTCGTTTTGGGAAGATTCCATTGAAGATCATCGGCGTTCTTGAAACCAAAGGATATAACGCTATGGGAATGGACCAGGATGATATTTTACTGGCCCCCTATACCACGGTTCAAAAAAGAATTCTGGCTATTAATTATTTACAGGGTATTACCGCCGCAGCTATCTCTGAAGAGTATACAGACCAGGCCATTGAAGAAATTACGGAGATACTTCAAATGAACCATAATATCAAAATCGGACAGGAAAACGATTTTAATGTACGTTCTCAACAGGAAATAATGGAAACCATGGGTTCGGTGATGGATATGATGACCATCCTCTTAGGGTGTATAGCCGGCATATCCTTGCTGGTAGGTGGAATCGGCATCATGAATATCATGTACGTTTCCGTAACGGAACGCACCAGGGAAATAGGATTACGTATGTCTATCGGGGCCAAAGGTGTACATATACTTATGCAATTTCTGATAGAAGCCGTGATTATCAGTGTTACTGGTGGTATTCTGGGCGTACTTTTAGGTATAGGAGCATCTGCGTTGATAAATATAATAACCGGATGGCCTGTTTCTGTACAGGCATACTCCATTATTCTTTCCTTCCTGGTCTGTACTGTTACCGGTATGTTTTTCGGTTGGTATCCGGCACAAAAAGCTTCCGGGCTTAATCCGATAGATGCTATCAGGTATGAATAAAGAAATTACTTATATTTGAAAATGAATATGATCTCGGATAAAAAAAGCAGACGGGCATTCATCCTCATGAATATAATGGCCGTAGTGCTGTTTTATAGTCTTCCCATTTTTATAAATCCACGTAATGAAACACTCACTTTCGTGAGATATCTGGGATATTGTGGCAGCATCACTGCTTATTTGCTGGTTTTTTACATTAATTTTTTTGTGTTCATTAAACGATTTATGCTACAAAAACGCTGGATCGTTTTTTTCGTATCAAATTTACTATTAATCAGCACGGTAAGTATTCTGCTTTATTTATGGCACGGGTACTATTTTACCAATTTGGCAGGCATCCCTACCGAACATATTCCGCCTCCGCGAAATTCTTTTATATTTATTTCCAGAGATATGTTTTTTATGATGCTTACCGCTTCCATGGCCGTTGCCATACGCGTTACTCTTGAATGGCAGCATACTGACAGAGAAAAAGCAAAAATGGAAATTGTAGCAAGCCAGGCTGAAATTAAGAATCTGAAAAATCAACTTAATCCACACTTTTTGTTCAATACGCTGAATAATATCTATTCCTTAATGAGAATGGATCAGGAAAAAGCTCAAGATGCCGTATTAAGTCTTAGCAAAACACTGCGTTACGTGCTGTATGAAAATAATCAGGAAAAAGTGTCTCTGGATAAAGAATTGGCTTTCACAAAAAGTTACATTGATCTTATGTCGCTGCGACTAACTAATAAAACCAATGTGAGAGTCCACATTCCTGAAAAAACAAATGGATTGACCATCGCTCCTTTAATGTTCATTACCCAGGTTGAAAATGCTTTTAAACACGGGATCTCTCAAACGAGCCCCTCTTTTATAGATATTGATATTGATATTAAAGATCGCAAAATTCTTTGTTCGGTGAAAAACAGTTATTTCCCAAAAAGTAACAATGACTATAGCGGTTCTGGAATAGGAATCGACAATTTGCAAAGGCGACTTTCATTAATTTATCCCGGGAAACATTCTTTTAAATATACAACCCTTGACAATGTATATGTCTCTGAACTGAAAATTACATTATGATTTGACACATGACATGCTTACGATGCATTATAGTTGATGACGAACCGTTGGCGCTGAATCTGCTCCAGGATTACATTCACCAGACACCTTTTCTGGAACTTACAGCCAGATGCAGCAGCGGTATTGAAGCCTTAACTGTGTTGAAAAGTGAAAAGATAGATCTTGCTTTCATTGACATACAAATGCCCAATCTGAACGGGCTGGAATTATCACGTATGATGGGAGATTGTCTGGTAATATTCACCACCGCATTCGAACAATATGCATTAGAGGGATTTAAAGTAAACGCCATTGACTACCTGCTTAAACCTTTTAGTTATGCAGAATTTCTCACTGCTGCCAATAAAGCACAGCGCCAGGCAGAACTCTTGAACACCTCTCATTCCGTGGACAACAACACGTTAACCTCAAAAAATCTTGTAATTAAATCCGACTACAAACAACAAATTATTAATACGCCGGATATCATTTACATAGAAGGTATTGGCGATTACATAAAAATCCATCTGGAAAACGGCGTTTCCGTACAAACTCTCATGACACTGAAGACCATTGAGGAAGAATTACCGAAAAACCAGTTTGTTCGTGTTCACCGTTCTTTCATTGTGAACGTCCGGAAAGTGAAAACCATAGAAAGACAACGCATTGTTTTTGATCATGTCAGGATCCCCATTTCTGATTCCTATAAAGAAGCTTTTTCCCGTGCCATGGGCATTAAATAAAAAAAATCAGGGCCTTATTTCCCAAAATTTCTTGACACAAAAGGCAAACAGGTATATAGTGCAGAACGCCAGTATTCACTGGTATGCCCGCCATCGCGCACCCGGAATTCACAAGGAATTTGCTGATGGCGCATAGCCTGGGTAAATTCAATATTACGATCAAGCAGAAAATCATCATCACCACAATCGACAAACCATTTCACACTGCGCAGTTGATCTTTACGTTCATCACTCGCTTCTTCAACATACTGTATACAATCGTTTTCCTGTACCGATTTTGTGAGCAATGCCATTTTATCTTCCGGATCTTGCGAAGGAACAGCGCCTTCCTGCGGGATGTTCATTAATGCACTCATGGCATAAACAGATGAAAACATATGGCTGTGCTTTTGGCCGTATACAGTGGCACCGCCACCACCCATCGATAAGCCTGCAACAGCACGATGCTGCTTGTCTCCTGTAATACGGTATGTTTTCTCTATAAAGGGCAGGAATTCAGTAAAGAAAAACGTTTCGTATTGCCAACCGGGCATATTAAAATAACCATTCCACGCGCCTTCGGCCAGATTGCCTCCCGCGTTGGGTGATACAATGATCATTTCACAAGCCTCGCCTGAGGCTATCAGCTGATCGGCTATTTCCTTGGCATGTTCATTTTCAAACCAGCTGGTATTGACACCCGACATGCCGTGTAGAAGATACAGCACGGGATATTCCTTATTTGTCTGTGTTTCGTAACTTTTGGGGAGGAATATTGTGTATTCACGGTCGGCATTCAATACCTTGCTGTAAAGAGTATCTGTTACAACTTTACTTTGCGGCCCCCACCATCCTGTTTGTGCTGATAATTCAACACCAAACACTATAAGGAATAATGCTAAAATAAGACGTTTCATATGGTACCGGACTTTTATTGTGATGAATCGACAAAAGTAAGTCGGGGTGAAAGGACTCGAACCTTCGGCCTCCACGTCCCGAACGTGGCGCGCTAGCCAACTGCGCTACACCCCGATTAATCAAGGCTGCAAAGGTAAATAAAAAATTAATATCCTTACCTTTGATATATGAAACGAACTTTTTTTCTTTTTGCTGTTATTCTTTTGGTGGCCGGGTGCCATCAAAGTAATCCTAAAAATCCTTATAACCTCCCCATTGCAGTGACTATGGAAGATTATCTGGCCCAGGTAGCAGAAAATCCGAACACGGAACTCGTAGACCTGGAGGAAGTCATCCCCGGTATCAGCCTGGATATTGCTTATGCCAAATCCGAAAATTTTACCGGAATACCCATTTACACTTCTCCCAAAGCCTTCTTATGCCGTCCGGTTGCCCTGGCATTGGCCCTGGCACAGGATTCCTTAAAAAAACTCGGCATGGGTTTTGAAATTTTGGATGCCTACAGGCCTTACGCGGCTACATTGTATTTTTATGAAGTATACCACGACACAACATTTGTAGCCAGTCCGCATACGGGGTCCATTCACAACCGGGGAGCTGCTGTGGATCTTACGCTGATCTGCCTGGAAACAGGAGAAGAATTGGAAATGCCCACCCGATTTGATTCCTTCTCGGACACGGCATCTCATGCGTTCAATGACCTTCCGGAGCATGTGCTGAAGAACAGGGCAACCCTGAGAGGGATTATGGAAGCTTACGGATTTTCCATTTACGAACCCGAATGGTGGCATTACAATTATAAAAATGCCCGTTCCTATCCGTTACGGGATGTGTCGTTTGAAGAATTAATGAATCGCTAGAACAATTTTTCGGGTAACAGTAGCCAAAGACCAATCCAAAACAGGAAACGGAGGGCTTTCCCAACAAACATAAGCACGGCCGTTCTCCAAAACGGGATTCTGTAAAATCCCAAACCTACAGCAAAGACATCACCCACAACCGGCAGCCAGCAAAACAGGGCTACCAGGCTGCTCCATTTACGAATTACTTCTTGTTGTTTTTCAAGTTTTTCCTGCTTAACTCGCAACCATTTTTCTATCCATTCCCATTTTCCCAGGTAACCCAGACCATAGCAGGTCAGGCTCCCAAGGCCGTTCCCTGCAGTTGCTATAGCAAAACAGAGCCAGGGATCTCCCCCGGCCAGGAGCATTCCAATGAAAAGGAATTCGGAACTGAATGGTATTACCGTAGAAGCCAGGAACGATCCAATAAACAAACCCAGGTAACCCCAGTCTAAAAGAAATTCCATAAATTAAAAAGTTTGGCACACCGTTTGCAAACTATTAAGACAGATAGTTTTTTTCATCTATTAGGTTTTAGGTTAAATGGGTCTGAACAGACAACGCTTCTAGTTGTCTGTTCTTTCTTTATTCAGGCGGAGGGCTTTAATGTAATCCCCTTCAACACTGCAATTTTCAAACAAACACAACTTTAAAAATTTCGTCATGGACTGCCGGCTCAAGACCTGATCCGGTCTGGCTTCCCTTATGGCAGCGTAAGTGTCCCTGGGAGCCTCTGAAAAACCCGTTACCAGTTCCCAATGATCCGGAGTGCCTATGGACACAAAACAGGAACCGCCCATTTTTTTATACGGCCAAAATGTATACCCGATGTTGTTTTCTTCCATGACTTTGCAAAAGGCTTCCATCCACTCAAGGGTATTGTGGCCTATCTCTCCCATATACATAGGCAATGACGTCTTATCGCGGAAGTCAATGAAATGCGCAATGGCCTCGGTCGTGGCTTCCCCCCCGTAACGGTGGCAGGAATACATGATCTTATCATCAAATGTCCAGTCGGTAAATGGTGTGAAGTTGCTGTTCCATTGAGGGGCTCCCAGAATGACTATATGGTTCGTATCTGCTTTTCTGATCTCCGCAACCGCCTTTTTGTATAAAGGTTCCAACATGGCGTTGAGATCATCTTTATTGCTGAAATATGGGGCAATGGGTTCATTCAGCAAGTCGTATCCCAAAATAACCGGTTCGTCATGATAGCGGGCTGCGATCCTTTTCCAGATATCACAAAAAAGCTGCTGGTTTGTCTTGCTTTCGAACAACCAGGGATACCCGTGACTGTCATCAATGTTGTCCCCTGTCTGACCACCCGGAGCATCGTGCATATCCAGGATAACGTGTAATCCGCTCTGGCGGCACCAGGAAACCACACTGTCTATACGCGCAAATCCGTCCTGAGCGGCAATAAGGCCCATAAAATCCTCATCGGTAAAAAGCTTATAATGAAAAGGCAGTCGTATGGTGTTTGCTCCGGTTGAAGCAATAAAATCAATATCATCCCTTGTAATGTAGCTGTCTTTGAACCGGCGCCAGAATTCCGCGGTAAAATCAGGACCTGTCAACTGGCAAAACATCCGGTCTATCCAGCCTGCTGAATTTGTTTTTTTGAAATTGAACATGTATCCTTCGGGATTCAGCCAATTGCCCAGGTTAGTGCCTTTGATGAAAAATTTCTCTCCTTTCAGTACCAGGTCAGGGCCGTCAATCTGAATGAAATCACGGACCGGGACTTTGTTTTTCAAAGGGCTGCAAGCGATCAACAATACTGAAAATCCTGTAAAAACCAAGCGTTTTATCATGACTATTGCGGTTTGATGGTAATGTAAAGGTAAAATTTTATAACTTGCAACCTAAAGTATAGGTCCTTTTTAGAATGAAAATACATTACCTCTTTCTGGCCGTTGCCTTTCTGACAGCAGCCTGTTCCAAAACACCAGATCCAAAAGAAACGGAAAAAGAAGCCCGATTAATTAGTTTGTCGGTTGATGAACAGCAAATTGTAGTGCCGCAGGAAGGTGCCGCCACTTTTTCTTTCAGGGTTGAAGAACCTGCAGCCGAATTCATTTACGACATCACTTCCCCGCAATGTCAGATTGAATTGCGCATTCAGGGAACAACAAGTAAACCCGCCAATTTTTCAATACAAAGTATTGTCCCCACACAAGAGGAAGGTGTTTACCAGGTCCGTTTACTAGATAACGGGATTCGTCTGACCTATAAAAATCCGGTGGTATTATGCCTGATCACCTCCCGCGCGGGATACGGGACTTCCATGATCACTTCCGGTGCTTTTGAAGTGATCAGTTCCCTGAGCCATGCAGGGATTAGCAATTTTTACTTTTCTAAAGAACTGAATCCTTCTTTGAAAGAGGACGTACAACTGGATATTACATCAGCAGAAGATCTGTACGAAAATGTTATTGAGGGAAACATCCCGGTCTGGCTGGAGGATCTGCATCTGACAGCTTCTTTCACTAGCGGGAACCCCGTCAAAGTAAACGGAGTGGTCCAGGAGAGTGGAAAAACGGTTCAGGATTTTTCGCAACCTGTGGAATATACCGTACAAACCAACGAGGGAACCGTGCTTACCTATAAAACGGAAATCGTTCATTTTACGGGATTACCCGTGATTATTATCAACACGGAAAACGGGGCCCCGGTGACCTCAAAGGATGACTGGATGAATGCAACCATCCGTATACAGGGTATGGGCTCGTTTGAAGACCTGCCCCAGATGGTAACAGAAATCCGCGGACGCGGTAATACCACCTGGATGTGGCCCAAGAAACCCTATGCCCTGAAACTGGACAGTAAAACATCCCTGTTGGGCATGCCCAAACACAAACGCTGGGTTCTGTTGGCCAATTTCATGGACCGGACCATGCTCCGGAATCGTATGGCTTTCAGGATTGCCCAATCCACATCCCTGGCGTGGACCCCCCGGAACGAGATCGTGGAATTGATCTTCAACGGCCGTCACCAAGGCAACTATATGTTGGTTGAACACATCAAGGATGATAAAAACCGGGTAAATATATCCGATGACGGGTATATCCTGGAACTTGACTTTCACTTTGACAACGAGATCCAGTGGGTATCCCCTCACGGACAGAGCGTTGAGCAGAGCGGGATCCCGTTTGCCGTGAAATTCCCGGACGAAGACGATATTACCGCCTCTCAGATAGACTGGATCAAGGACTATATTGACCAGGCTGGAGAGGCCTTATACGGACCGGCCTTTAAAGACCCGGAAACAGGCTACAGAAAATTCGTGGATATGCAGTCGTTCGTAGACTATTGGATCGTTTTTGAACTGTGCATCAACCACGAACTGGCCAACCCCGGCAGTGTCTATATGTACAAAGACAAAGATACCAAACTTTTTGCCGGACCCATCTGGGATTTTGACTGGGGAACGTTTTCCTATCAGGCTTCTCCCCAGGCCCAGGGTAAACTCTTTATGACACAGGCGATCTGGTACAAACAGTTTTTCAAAGACCCTGAATTTGTAGCACTGGTTAAAGAACGGTGGAACCTGCTCAAGCCAAAATTTGATGAAATTCCCGCCTTTCTGGATGAAGAGTACGAACGCTTGAGCTATTCTGCAGCATTGAATTTCAAAATGTGGGATCCTACTGAAGACAGAAACATGAACGGCGGAAACCTCATCAACGGAGATGAACCCCTGACATATAACCAGGCCGTGGAACGGATGCGGAACATTATTGTGGAACGCATTCAAACCCTGGATCAAAAAATCAACGCTTTATAAACCTCAACAACCCATTATGAAACTGACCAAAACCATTCTTTTACTGGCAGTTCTGGCTTTTTCTGTGCAAACCGGCACGGCCCAGCGCAGAAATCCGGATCAGAAAGATGACAAAACCGAAAACAACACCGAATCCAAAACAGACAGCAAAACCCCTGCTAAGCTGGATGATTTCATTAAAGCAGAGACTTCTGTTATGGAAGGATTGACCCCTGTGTATTACCAGGACAAGAAATATTATATAGGTATACCCGACTCCCTGATAGGACGGGACATCCTTATGGTAACCCGGATGGCTGAAACCCCGGCGGGATTCCGCGCCAATTTTTTCGGATATGCCGGAGACCAAATCAACAGCGGCATGTTGCGTTTTGAGAAAGGGCCGGACAACAACCTGTTCCTGACTAAAGTACTTGCCCGCGAACAGTCCAGGGATACGACTCAGGCCATGTATTATAACGTTACCCGTTCCAACAGGCCGGCTTTGATCGCTTCTTTTGACATAAAGGCGATCAATGCAGACAGCACCCTGTCACTGATAGACGTAACGGACCTGGTAAACAGTGATAACGAAAGCCTTTATTTCAGCAAAAGGCAGAAAAAATCGGCCAAAATGACGGCTATGCAAAAAGACCGTTCTTATGTTAAAAGCGTAAAATCTTTCCCCATCAACACCGAACTGCGCAGCATAAAGACATACGTCCTCCAGGAGAACGATGACCCCCTGACCTTCGAGATCAACTGCTCGCTGGTTCTCCTTCCCAAAGAGCCCATGCAGCCCAGGTATTTTGACGAGCGTGTAGGCTTCTTTACCTCTAATTACACAGATTTTGACAAAAACCCACAGGGGATCAAAACCATGCGCATGATCGCCCGCTGGCGGCTGGAACCAAAGCCTGAAGACTTAGAAAAATACAAAAGGGGCGAGTTGGTGGAACCGGCAAAACCCATCGTGTTTTATATTGATCCCACCACACCCAAAGAATGGGTGCCCTACCTGATCCAGGGCGTGAACGACTGGCAGCCGGTATTCGAAAAAGCAGGTTTTAAAAATGCTATTTATGCATTGGAGGCACCTTCTCCCGAAGAAGATCCCACGTGGAGTCTGGAGGACGCCAGAAACTCGGCAATCGTTTACAAACCGTCGACCATTGCCAACGCCAGCGGTCCGCACGTAAGCGATCCACGTTCGGGAGAAATCATTGAAAGTCACATCAACTGGTACCACAACGTGATGAGCCTAGTCCACAACTGGTATTTTGTGCAATGTGCCGCCGTAGATCCTCAGGCCCGGGCAATGACATTCCCTACAGAACTGATGGGACAACTTATCCGTTTTGTCTCTTCTCATGAAGTGGGACATACCCTGGGGCTGCGTCATAATTTCGGAGCTACAGCTTATTATACGACCGACCAACTGCGCGACCCTGAATTCCTGGCTGCCAACGGACATACTACATCCATCATGGATTATTCCCGGTTCAACTTTGTGGTGCAGCCGGAAGACAAAATTCCACAAAACCTGCTCTTCCCCCGCATAAGCCATTACGACTACTGGGCCATAGAATGGGGTTACAGGCGTTTTTACCAGTTTGCCGATGCAGAAGAAGAGATTCCTAATCTGAACAAGTGGGTCATTGAAAAAACACAAGACCCTTATTTACGTTTCAACGGAGGGGCCGAATCCGGACTGAACGACCCCCGGGCACAATCTGAAGATCTGGGAGACAACCAGATGGAAACCTGTGAACTGGGCATCAGAAATATGAAAGTCATCCTGGAAAACCTTCCCGGGTGGACAAAAATCCCGAACGAAAATTACAGGGGCCTTTCCACACTTTATCCCCAGATCACAACCCAGTTTAACCGTTATATAGGCCACGTATCCAAATGGGTGGGAGGTGTTTTCACGGACGTGAAAACCGTAGAGCAGGAAGGCCCGGTTTACATACCGGTCCCCCGGGCAAAACAAAAGGAAGCCATGGCGTTTTTGGACAGGAATATTTTTACAACCCCGGAATGGATCCTGCCCGATTACCTGGCAGAACTTTTGCCAACCAACCGACTGGCCGTAATGGAAAACCTGCAACAAAGCGCCGTCACCGGACTGGTCAATAAAAATGTCCTGGTACGAATGCTCCGGGCAGAAGAACAACTGGGAGCAGAAGCCTATTCCCTGGAAGCCTTCTTCTCTGACATGAACCGCAGTGTTTTCAAAGATTACGGCGACACAGACATTTACCGCAGGAGCCTGCAGAACATTTATATCAATACACTTTGCGAACTGGTCAAGCCCAAAGAAGAGAACGGGAATGCTTCGCCGGAAGCGGCTCGTTACCGCAGAACCGAGGCATCCATAGAGAACAATGACGTTAAGTGCCTTGTAACAGCTGAAATGCAAAAAATCGGGAAAAAACTCAAACGTGCCAAAGGCGATGACCGGACCCGTGCACATTATCAATTCCTTTACCAAAAAATTGAAGACTTGTAGTGAACTTTACTCATATTGTTTTTGACGTTGACGGCACTTTGCTGGACAGTGAACAAACCGGAATGGTATCCCTGCAGCAGACCATCCGCAGTGAGCTGGGAAAAGATATGACCCTGGAGGAGTTATATCCGTATTTTGGGATTCCCAGTTTCCAGGCAGTACTCAAACTGGGATTTGAAGATCCGGAAAAGGCCGCTGCTTTATGGGAGGAAAATTTCCAGGCACTGACTTACCTTACCCGGCCGTTTGACGGGATTGAACAGGTGCTTGAGTCCCTGTACAAAAAAGGTGTTGTCATGGGTGTGATCACCTCACGAAACAGACCTGAATTTGATTCCGACCGGCATTTGTCGGAATGGATGCATTATTTTACTTTGACCGTATGTGCTGAAGATGCCCCCAGGCACAAACCCGCCCCGGATCCCATGTGGTTGTTCCTGGAAAAAACGGGAGCAGATCCAACCAAAGTGCTTTTTGTGGGTGACACGTACAACGACCAATTGTGTGCTCATGCGGCCGGCACCTCTTTTGCACTTGCATTATGGGGAACCCGGAACGGGATAGATATCCCTGCCGAGTTTTACCTGGAACACCCCCGGGATTTGTTAACCTTATAGGTTTATGAAAAAATACGCAGGACTTTTAATAATGCTCCTGCTTCCCCTGGCAGCCGGAGGGCAGGATGCGGACCATCCTGCCACGGCGCTGGTACGTATGCATGAAGCCTTCAACCGGTCGGCCCGTATTGCGGATTACCCCCGGATGCTTTCCCTTATGGACAGTATGATGCTCATGGAGATTGCCATAGACCGGACTGCCCGCCCGCGTATTTATCAAAACTATAAAGACTATGCGCCCTTATTTGGCAAAACCGCTGAAGGGCGCGTGGTTCATTACCTGTTCCTTTTTAGCCGTTTCCCCGAAAAAAGAGGAGAAAACAAAGTACAATTGCCCGCAACACCTGCAGAATTATCCGGTATCCCTGCATCACTTTACCAAAAACTGCTTTTGAACGATCCCTTGGTTCATCCTTGTTTTGACCTTGATGAACTGGCTCTTTTTATTGTAGAAGATTACCCGGCATTGATTCACCTGCTGGAAAAGGGACAAGGAAACGTGCCACATAACCTGATAGCGGCCAGATACCGGCAACTGCTATCACTTTCCGTTTCAGGGGAATTGAAAAAAGCCGGGTTGGACAGCCTCATTGAACAGTACCCGGATACTGAACCGGTCTCTTATGTTTACCTGGAAAAAGCCCGATTGCTGACAGACGACGGACACTATGAAGAAGCCTTGCGTATAAGCCGGGAAGCCTACAGGAGGTTCGCCGATAGTCCGGTCCGCGAATCGTTCTCCAACATGATGGACTTCCTCACCCGGCCATCCCTTGATCTGCAGATAAATAAACAATTGTATCCGGGTTCGGTCGCAGAATTAATAATAACACGCAGAAATATAAAGCGTTATAAATTAAAGATCCTGGACGGGCACGGCAAACGATGGTGCGGAAAAACATACCGTTACCCGGATTTTCCCGTTTACCGGGAGGTTAGGGATACCGTTAATATAACCATTCCTCCGGAAGGGTCTTATACTATAGCGATCAAAAAAGGAAAAACAAATACCGGGTCTTCTTTTTACTCGGGGAAAGTAGCGGCCATGTTCCGTACCCGGCAGGATACGGGATATATCTATGCCACAGACCTGCAAAGCGGGAAACCCTTTCAAAAGGTGGAGGTCCGGTTTGTCAATGATACCCGGAAACCTTTTCTCCTGGAACCGGACGGGTTTACTCCCCTGGATGTCAGAACCGGAGATTCATTCCGGCTGAGTGTTCCTTCAGAGAACACGGTCGTGCCAGACACGTTCTCGGTTCCCGTTACTGTTCGCCCATGGGATTTTCAATACGGAGAAGCGGAAAGGGAAATCATCTCGGCATCCCTTTTTACCGACAGAAAATTGTACGGGAACCAGGACACCCTCTTTTTTAAAGGCATTGTCACCAAATTTAAAGATGGGAAATGCCGGACAACGGCAGGACAAAACTATACAGTGGTATTGAGAAACAATGCCAATTACCGGGACACACTGGATACGGTGCATGTACAGACCAATGATTTTGGATCCTTCAGTGGTTTTTTTCCTCCCGGCACAGTCCGCATGAACGGCTCCCACAGCATAACTTTTCCGGGAGCATCGGCTCACATCCGGATAGAAGCGTACACCCGGCCATCCTTCACGCTGGCCTTATCCCCTGTTAGTCAGGCATATGCTTTTAACGATACCATCGTACAACAGGGAGTGGTATTCAATTATGCCGGATTTCCGCTGGCCAATACCACTGTTCAATGCCGCGTTTTTTTCAGATCGCCTTTCCGGCCATACTACGTTCATTCAAAAATGTCTTCCGGCAACCATGAAGGACTTATACATTCAGATACCCTGAAAACCGGAGAGGAAGGTGAATTCCAATTTGCTTTCCCGGCCTTGAGACCTCCCGGTGACACTTCCCTTCACGGTATGCTGGAACTGGAAATCACCGCCGTAGACATTACCGGTGAAACACAACAAAAAACGGTGCTTTTGCCGGTATCGGGCTTCCGTTATGCCATCCACCCAAACTTTCTGCACGGTGAAAGAGAAGTTTCAGATAACATCCTGATCCGGGAAAAGAGACCTTTCATACGTTTGAATGTCAAAAACAGCAACGGTTTTGATCAGGACCTGCCCCTGACCTGTTATTTTTTACAACACGAAGATACGGTGTTCACGGACGTTCTGCATTCCGGGCAGCTATACCAACCCCCCTGGGATTCCATGAAATCCGGCCGCTGGAAAATTGCCGCCGGGACAGAAGGAACGGAACCCCTTTCTGTGTCTTTCTACTTATTAAGCCTCAAAGACACAATCAGTCCGGCAGATACCGCTCTTTTCTTTTGTCCCCTTGAAGAAGACCCGCCTGCCTTTTTGCTGGGAACCGTCAATAAACCTTTATATGTGCTTGCCGAGTGGTACGCCGGGGGATCCCAGGTCAGCAAAACCCACCTGCTTCTTGAGCCCGGGATGAAAACCTTTTCTTTTCCCGGCCTTCCTGTGGGAGACAATCCGCCAGAATTGCGCCTGGTGGCAGTCCGTGATGGGCAATATATTGAATTTCGCCACAGATGGGAAAAACCTGCAGAAGAGTCGCTTCCGTTGCATTTTGTTTCCTTGCGTCGGGACACGGAGCCTTATTCCCTTGAATCTTTTGGGATCATGCTTCCCAATAAAGATAACGCCGAGATTTTGGTGAGCATTTTCAATAAAAGCACAGACCGGCTGACCCCCAATAATTTTTATTACCAACCCGCCAGGGAACCGTACAGGCCTATCCCGGCCATACGACACCATTTTATGGATCTTTCAACCTCAAGGAGCAAAACGGAATCCCTTCCCGGGTTGTACTACGCTGCCGGAAGGAACGCCGTTGCTTCCGACATGATATCACAGGAAGAGTCTGATTCAAAAGCTGTTTCCCAACCTGCCGATACCGGTTCCGAAATCCGGGTACGCAGCGATTTTGAGGAAACCCTGGCCTTTTTGCCGCACCTGCTTCCGGACAGCACCGGCATGGTCCCTGTCTCTTTCCGTACGAACGGACTTTTGGGGACGTTTCGCATCCTTACCCTGGCTCACACCCCTGACGGGAAAAATACCACGGCAGAAGACACCCTGCTGGTAAAAAAAGAAGTTATGGCCATGCCTTCTTTTCCGGCTTATCTGAGAGAACACGACCGGATAGAGCTGACTGTTCCGGTTATCAACCTGACCTCATCTCCGATGGAAGGGATTGCCTTCCTGAAAATTGGGGAAAACGAACTGGAAAAGCAGTCTGCCCGCCTGTTTCCTTCTGAAAGAACTCTTTTCAGCTGGAATTACACCACTCCCCGGTTTACCGATGAACGGATTCCCCTGGTGGAAATAACAGCAGGGTTCATAGGTCCCCACCACAGCGATGCACAACTAAATATCCTTCCGGTATTGCCCCTGAAAGAGCAAATCACCCGCGCCAGAACAAGGATACTTACCGGAAACGACGTGGTTACACTGGTCAAACAAAATAAAGAGTCACAGGCCACCCTGGATGTGACCACCCCGTTTACGGCCGCAATCCAGGCTATTCCCTCACTCTGCGAACCTTCCGGGAACAACCTTATGGCCTGGATCCCGGCTTTTTACGCAAACAACACGGGAGCCCGCTTGTTGCAGGAATTCCCCGGCATACTGCCGTCGTTGGACAAAGTGACTGAAGGACAAGCCTCGGCCTTTCAAAAAAACGCCCGGCTGACGGAGATTCTGATCTCACAAACGCCTTGGGCGGATTACCCGGGACGCGAGGCAGAAAGGATCCGGCGCCTGAAGCGACTGGGTGATCCCCGTTACATGCGATCTTTCAATGAAAAAGCCCTGGACTATTTTGGGTCACTGCAACGGCCCGACGGAGGGTTTTCCTGGTTCCCGGGAATGGAGAGTTCGTATACGCTAACTTTGTATTTCCTGGAGGTTACGGGTAATATGAAAGAAAATGGAGTCGTTACAGGGGTGGATGATCGGGTACAGGAGCTTGCAAAAAAAGCCGTTCATTATGCGGACAGTTTGTTTGCCAAACGCTACAGTGAGACCGCTGACCCGGATGTTAACCGGGATGTTTTAACGTATTTTTATGTACGCAGCGCATTCCCGGAAATTCTGGCCGGTAAGGACATGCAAAAAGTGATTGAACATTATTCCGGTATTTTAAAAGAATCGTGGAAAGGAGCCACTGTGGCCGAAAAAGTCTTTCTGGCAGTTATACTGGAAAGAACCGATCAGAAAGAATCGCTTGCCCGGGTCTTATCCTCCCTAAGAGAATTTGCCGTATGTGATGCGGATCTGGGCTGTTATTTCCCGAACGCGGTACCCTATGACGGCCTGATGTATTCAGAAATGAAAGTACATGCCCTGCTGTTGCGTTTATTCAAAAACGATCCGATCATAAGGAACGGGATCACCCGATGGTTGCTGGACAGGAAAGAAAACCAGATGTGGGAATCCGGATCTTCAACCACCGATGTGATCCATGCATTGCTTTATTACGGAAACGAAGAAACAGCGGAGATGCCCCTTTACGAAACAGTTGTACGGGGCACGACATATACCGTCAGAAATCGCTCCCGGGCCCAATTGTATGTAACCCTATACGAACAAACCCTGGAAGACCTTCGTGAGGCCCAACCTTATTCCAACGGGATGGAGATTCACCGGGCTTTTTACCGGTTGCCAGACAACTCACTTATCTCTGAAAAAGACACCCTCAAACGGGGAGAACGGATTGTGGCACGCTATTTTGTAACAAACGAACAAGCACGCAGTTTTGTACATATCAACGTTTCACATGCGGCCTGCCTGAGCCCGGAATCCGAAACATCCCAATACCAATGGAATGATTCCGGTTCGTGGTTTCGTGAGATCAAGACCGGATCCACACAATACTTTTTTCAAACCCTTTCCCGGGGAAAACATATGATTGAAGAACGGTTTTACGTTACACAAACAGGCATTTTCCAACAAGGAAGTATACGGATACAATCGTTATTCGCTCCCCGTTACAGGAGCTTTTCTCCGGGAAAAACCCTGATGGTTACCCATTGAGTCAATGCACTTTTCAAAAGAAAATACCGGGTTTGAACTGATAAATAGAAAAAAACGTATATCTTTGCAGCCCCGATTGGGGTAAAACTTATTATTAACCACTAAAAATCAATTGCTGACAATGGCCGATTACTTAGATGCCCAAAAAAAGCAAGAGATTTTCGGACAGTACGGAACGTCTAATAAAGACACCGGATCTGCAGAAAGCCAGGTCGCCTTATTTTCTTACCGTATCGCCCATCTTACCGAACACATGAAGTCCAATAAAAAGGACTACGGCACACAACGTGCCTTGCTCCGTTTGGTAGGTAAACGTCGCCGCCTGCTGGATTATCTGAAGGCCAACGACATTGAGCGGTACCGTAATATTATTAAAGCGCTCAATCTCCGGAAATAGCTTACAAAGCGATGGGAGCGCGTCTTCCTCGCAAACCAAACAAAGGCTGCACTCTCTCGTTGGAGAACAGCCTTTTTTTATAGAATTTCTTAATTATTCCGATCCAAATTAACGCAATCCGGGGATCGGGATAAGCGGAATGGATAATTTTTAACAACCCCCTTACAGGAAGGGGCGGATTGCAGATGAAAAAATAAATGAAGATCATTAAGAAGGTCATTACATTGGATGATGGCCGTACCATTGAGATCGAAACCGGAAAACTGGCCAAGCAGGCCGATGGTTCCGTAGTAGTGAAAATGGGTGGCACTATGCTTCTGGCAGCAGTCACCTGTGCAAAAGAAGCAAAGCCCGACACGGACTTTATGCCGCTCTCTGTTGATTACAAAGAAAAATATGCCGCTGCCGGCAGGTATCCGGGCGGTTTTATGAAACGGGAAGGACGTCCTTCCGATTATGAGATCCTGATCTCGCGTTTGATAGACCGTGCTCTCAGGCCTCTCTTCCCGGAAGATTTCCACGCAGACGTATTTGTAAACGTTTTTCTTGTCTCAGCAGAAAAACAGATAATGCCTGATGCACTGGCCGGACTGGCTGCTTCTGCCGCTTTGGCAGTAAGCGATATTCCCTTTAACGGACCGATTTCGGAAGTCCGTGTAGGCCGTGTGAACGGGGAATTTGTCATCAATCCTTCCTTTAACCAGCTCATGGAAGCAGATCTGGACATCATGGTAGGAGCCACTTACGACAACATCATGATGGTAGAAGGCGAAATGAAAGAGGTCAGTGAAGCCGTTATGTTGGAAGCCATTAAGTTTGCCCACCTGGAAATCAAAAAACACTGCAAGGTACAGATGGAGCTGATGGAAGAAACCGGCAAAACCGTAAAACGCGAGTATTGCCACGAAGATAACGATGAAGAGCTGCGCAAAGCCGTAGAAACTTTCTGTTACGACCGTTGTTATGCTATTGCCAAATCAGGTGATGATAAGCAAACCCGTACCGAGGCTTTCGACGCATTGAAAGAAGAATTCATGGAAACCATTCCCGAAGAAGAACGCGAAGAAAAAGCCATGATGGTTACTCGGTATTATCATGATGTGGAAAAAAGGGCCATGCGCCGGATGATCCTGGATGAAGGTGTTCGTCTTGACGGTCGTTCCACCACTGACATACGTCCCATCTGGAGTGAAGTGGACTATCTGCCTATGGCTCACGGTTCAGCTGTCTTCACACGCGGTGAAACCCAGTCACTGACTACCGTCACCCTGGGTACCAAACTGGACATGAAAGAAATGGACGAAGTATTGATCCAGGGAACTGAACAATTTGTACTCCATTACAATTTCCCGCCCTTCTCCACCGGAGACGCCCGTCCCAGCCGCGGTGTCGGACGTCGTGAAGTCGGACATGGCAATCTGGCACACCGTGCTTTGAAAACCATGGTTCCCACAGGAGAAGCCAACCCTTACGCCATCCGAGTTGTATCCGATATCCTGGAATCCAACGGATCATCTTCCATGGCAACGGTTTGTGCCGGAACTCTGGCATTGATGGATGCGGGCATAAAAATCAAAAAACCGGTTTCCGGAATAGCCATGGGACTTATTACTGATGCCGGCAACAAGAAATTTGCCATTTTATCCGATATTCTGGGTGACGAAGACCACCTGGGAGACATGGACTTTAAGGTAACCGGAACAAGTGACGGCATTACCGCCACTCAGATGGATATCAAAGTTGACGGACTGCCCTACGAAGTGCTGGAACAGGCTTTGGAACAGGCACGCCAGGGAAGGCTTCACATCATGAACGAAATGATGAAAACCATATCCGAACCCCGCGCAGAATACAAACCTCACGTTCCCCGTATTGTACAAATCACCATTCCCAATACTTTCATCGGGGCTGTTATAGGAACAGGAGGCAAGGTTATCCAGGAGATCCAGAAAACGACCGGAACAACCATTACCATTACTGAAAAGGGTGACTTTGGAATAATTGATATTTTCGGAGAGAACAAGGAAGGCATGGATGCTGCCCTGGCCACCATCAAAGCCATTACCACGGTTCCCGAAGTCGGCGAAGTGTATACCGGCAAGGTAGTTTCAATTTTGGAATTCGGAGCTTTCGTAGAAATTCTTCCCGGCAAGGAAGGGTTGCTGCACATTTCCGAGCTGGACTGGAAGAAAGTGGATAAAGTGGAAGATGTGGTTAAAGTGGGTGAAGAGGTAACTGTCAAACTGCTTGAAGTTGATGAAAGAAGCGGTAAGCTGCGTCTTTCCCGTAAGGCTTTGATAGAAAAGCCCGAAGGTTACGTAGAACCCGAACGCAGACCGCGTCCTTCCAATGGAGACCGCAACAACCGCGGTTTCTCCCGTGGCAATGACCGCGGCAACTCACACGGCAGAGGCGGAGACCGCCGCAGATAGTTTTCTTTAACAGCTATAATCTCAAGACTGGCTTTGCTGCTAACCAATAAGAGCACAAAGCCGGTTTTTTTGTAACTGCCACAGCTTCCCGGCTGCGGCTTTAATTTCAATGTTGCGGCCACTGCTTTCCGTTTGCTACTCCCACTTCCAGACTGCGGCCACTGCTTTCCGTTTGCCACTCCCACTTCCAGACTGTGGCCACTGCTTTCCGTTTGCTGCTCCCACTTCCAGACTGCGGCCACTGCTTTCCGTTTGCTACTCCAACTTCCAGACTGCGGCCACTGCTTTCCGTTTGTCGCCACCAAAAAAACCGGGAGCTTTTTTGTATGCCGAGGCTCCCGGTTCTTTTTTGTGGCAGCAATCTGAGTTCATTATATTGATCCACGTATAGAGCCGTTTTTGTGGATGAACCTGTAGTTTTTTGCCATCCATCCACATATAAGGCTGTTTTTGTGGATGAACCTGTAGTTTTTTGCCATCCATCCACATATAAGGCCGTTTTTGTGGATGAACTGCAGGTTTTTTGCCATTCATCCACATATAAGGCCGTTTTTGTGGATGAACCTGTAGTTTTTTGCCATCCATCCACATTTAGGGCTGTTTTTGTGGAGGAACTGTAGATTTTTGTGGATGAACGGGAGGTTTTCCGCCATTTGTAGTTTCCTGATTTTGGTTGACTACCTGAACGTCTTATCTCTGAGTAGCATTGACTTCAGGAACCGCCATTAGGAGTGGAGGCTTTTCTGCGGTGAACCAGAGACTTAGGAATTTCTCAAGAAACCGGGAACAGGTGATTCCGTATAACGCCAGGCAATTTGTAGTCTCACATCTCAAACTCAAGGAGGCCACCCGCCATGATATCCTTATAGTCTATATAAAACTTGTCATAGGGCTTTCCGTTCAGACGTATACTTTTAATACGGGAGTTGTCCGCGCTGTTATTATAGACCATTATGGTAAAGGTTTTTCCTGCTCCTACCTGAATGACCGCCTTATCCATAAGAGGAGAACCAAATATATAGCGGCCCCCTGCAGGTTCCACCTGGTAAAATCCCAGGGCAGAGAGGATGTACCAGGCCGACATCTGACCTACGTCTTCATTCCCGCTCAAACCGTCCGGGGCATCGTGGTACATCGTTGTCAGTATTTCACGAACCCTGGCGGATGTCTTTTCCGGATACCCGGCATAAGCATACATGTATGCAATATGATGGCTGGGTTCGTTGCCATGGGCATACTGTCCTATCAATCCTGAAATATCGGGCGAGGCATCTTCTCCAAGATCTCCTTCCGCCACAAACAGAGAATCAAGTTTTAACCTAAAAGCTTCCCTGCTTCCGAAAAGTTCCATCAGGCCGGGAACATCGTGCGGGACAAGCCAGGTGTACTGCCAGGCATTCCCCTCGGTATAATCATCTTCCCTGTGAGAAGAACGGAAAGGAGAAAAAGTCTCCCGGAATTGTCCGGTTGAAGAGCGGGCCCGTATAAAACCGGTTTCCGGGTCAAACAAATGGATGTTTGCTTTACTGCGTTGGGTAAATAACTCCTCACCAGCCGTATCATCCAGTAGAGCCGCTACCTGTGCAACACACCAGTCCGCCAGGGCATACTCTAATGTTTTTGCCACCGTCTCGTTTGCCGGATCTTTGTCATAGGGAATATACCCGTATTCTTTGTACCATTCCAGGCCCCGTTCGTCCAGCATGGCAGACTGTTTCATAGCTTCGCAGGCACGGGCAGGATCACTAACGTACCCTTTCAGAACCAGGTCAGCCAGGACGGGAATGCCCGGGTTCCCTACCATACAATCTGTTTCATTTCCCATAAGATGCCAAACAGGAAGCTTTCCCTGTTGATCAAAGATATCCATCATGGTCCTTGCATAATCTTCCATTTTTTCCGGATGTATGATGGTTGCTAATGGATGAGCTGCACGGTAAGTATCCCATAATGAAAACGTTGTGTACTTTTTAAAACCGTCAGGATAGTCGTGATCACAGAACAAAGAAGGAGCGATCATGGTATGATAGAGTGCGGTATAAAATATCCTTTTGTAAGATTCATTATCGGTTTCATAGCGAATTTTCGCCAGTTCCCGGTTCCAGGCTTCATCCGCTTTTAAGCGAACGTTTTCAAAATCCCAGCCGGGCAATTCTGCTTGCAGGTTTTCCGCTGCTTTTTCCATACTCACAGGTGAAAGGGCAACTTTGACCAATACCTTGCCGTCCGAAGGAAGATCCGGCACCACCCGGGCATATGATCTGCGGGCCGTTATGCTGTGACCGCTTTCCGGAACAGTTTTGTCAAACATTTTTATTTCTTTCACAGGTACTGAAAATACAACGGTAAAATATACCTCCTGGTGCCTGGCCCAACCGGTCGATGTCCGGTACCCTTTAATGGTCCTGTCTCCGTCCCATTCCAGGTGTCCTTCAATGGGACTGTCCCATCCAATTCCGTGCTCCAGATCAATGACCACACTTTTTTGGACTGTGTCCACGGGAAAAGTATACCGGTGAAAAGCCACCCGGGGCGTTGCCGTCAACTCGGCCCGGATTCCGGACCCTTCCAGTTCCACAGAATAATAACCGGGGCAGGCGTCTTCTTTATGGTGTTTAAATAAGGCACATAATCCTTTGCGATCGGTTTGGACTTCTCCCGAAACCGGCATCAATGAGATGTCTCCCAGGTCCCCTACCCCGGTACCGCTCAAATGCATCTGGGCAAAACCTATTATGGTGGAATCCGAATAATGGTATCCCGAACACCAGTCCCAGCCCTGGTTATACTGGACGGGCCCCGCCTGGACCATGCCAAAGGGAACGTTGGCACCAACAAAGACATGACCATGCCCTCCGCTTCCAATAAAAGGATCCACATATTGGGTCAATGAAACTGCATTATGATCCGGAGAATTATTTTGATCACAGGATGTCATAAGGAAAAACACAGGCATCATAACCAAAATCGCAAAACAAAAACGGGTCTTCATGATTCAAAATTTTTCCCAAGATAAGGAATTCCCTTAAGTTTGGCTTTTTTCATTTTTCAAGTAACTTTACGAAAATAATGCTTCAATCATGAATAAACATAATCTTATAGCCTGTATAGGCTTTTTGGTATTATTTGTTACAGGATGCCAATCTCCTGTTTCTTACACAAAAGGTGTTGGAATCTATCCGGGAGATCCTTCACAGGATTTTTCACCGGAATTGGTAACAGATTATGATCAATACGGCAATGTAGCCTTGAACCGGATGACATATCACTCTTCCGCTTTCGACTACAATCTTACGGGTCAGTTGGCCACAGATGGGATCATAGCAGTATCCTCTCCTTCTTACATAAACGTTACAACGCAAAATGGAGATCTAAAAAAACGGGAAAAAGGATGGCTGTTCGATTTCAAAGTAAATTCGGTATACAAGACGACCGGTGAGGATCTTTTTATTATGTTGGAGCTGGAGGGAAGAGTTCCCGAAGTAACCCGTATGGATCTTACAGGATCGCTTATCTATAAGCCCGAAAAGAAATCCCGTTATCAAGTTCAATGTTACGGTTCACCGGACGGAAAAAAATGGGATCTTATAAAAAGTGAAACAGGCATTGGATTCCCTGGCACGGAACGCCCCAATTCTTATGCACAATGGACAAACATGCCCAAACCTCCTGCTTCCAAAGAACCTCAGCCTTCATATCAATTTTCTTATTCACCTCCCCGGCCGGAACGTATTATAGAGCAGTCTTACGAGTTCCGTCAGCCGGTCCAGTATAAATTTTACAAAATTGAATTCCACGTTCCCGGAGCAGAAGAATGGACTTTTGCCGATTGGGACTTTCACTATAACGATAAACCTGTTACAATCTCGCCTTCTGTGGATTTCCACAGCGCCTGGATGAGTGCCGGAAGCGGCAGCGAATGGCTGATGGTAGACCTGGGAACCATTTCCACAATAGACAGCATTGCCATCCACTGGATAAACAAAGCGGTTAAAGGGACACTGAAAGGGTCTGAAGACAAGAGTAATTGGGCCCATATAGCAACCCTTCCCGGAAGCGAAGATCCTATAGACAGGATCAAACCGGCAACACCGGCTAAGGCTAGATACCTGAAACTTTGCATGGAAGAATCCATAAACGGGGAACGTTATATATTAACGGAACTGGAAGCTTTTGGTACCGGATCCGTAAAACCTGTTCCAAAGGCCAGGAACAACCCTTCCTCCAACAAACTCTCACTCAACGGGGGTGAATGGAAATTACAACGCAGTTCACTGGTTGCGGAAACCGGCCAAATCATTTCCAGAAAAGATTACATGGGCTGTGAAAACTGGCTTACGGCCACTGTCCCCGGGACAGTTCTTACCAGCTATATGAATGCAGGAGCTATTCCGGATCCCAATTACGGAGACAACCAGGTACAGATATCGGAATCATTTTTTCAATCAGATTTTTGGTACAGAACCACCTTTTTCGTACCCGGAAATTTCAACCGGGAAAAGCTTTTCCTGAATTTTGACGGTATTAACTGGAAAGCTCCTGTTTACCTGAACGGAGTAAGAATAGGCAGAATTCGCGGTGCCTTTACACGCGGAAAATTTGATGTTACCAAATACATCATCCCCGGAGCAGACAACGTACTTGCCGTCAGAATCAGAAAAAACAGGCATTTTGGCGAAGTCAAGGAACAAAATGCACAGAGTCCCGACCAGAACGGGGGTATACTGGGAGCCGACAATCCCACTTTTCATGCTTCTGTAGGATGGGACTGGATCCCCACCATACGGGGAAGAAACATCGGGATATGGAACGATGTATTTCTGACTACTACCGGTTCTGTCAGCCTGGAAGATCCCTTTGTGCAGACCTTTTTACCGCTACCGGATACAACCCGCGCCGAGGTCAGCATTGAAGCCACCTTGAAGAATCACCGCGACGAATTTGTCCTGGGTTCTTTGCAGGGATCTTACGGAAACGTTCCTTTTGCCGTGGAAGTAGGGCTGGAGCCGGGAGAGACGCGCACAGTTACCACACAAATTACATTGGAAAACCCCAAATTATGGTGGCCTAAAGGATACGGAGCGCCCCACCTGTACCCCGTAACCATGGAATTCCACCTGGAAGGTTTGAAGTCGGACAGTGTATCCTTTTTCTCAGGTGTCAGGCAAATGGATTTTGATGAAAACAACGGGATCCTGTCTCTGTATATTAACGGCCGCCGTTTTATAGGCCGGGGAGGAAACTGGGGATTTTCCGAATCCAACCTGAATTACCGTGCCCGTGAATACGACATTGCCGTAGCCTATCATGCCGATATGAATTTTACCATGATCCGTAATTGGGTAGGCCAGATAGGAGATGATGAGTTTTACGAGGCTTGCGACCGCCACGGTATTATGGTCTGGCAGGATTTCTGGCTGGCCAATCCCTGGGACGGTCCGGATCCTTACGATGAAAGGATGTTCATGAAAAATGCAGAAGATATGGTACGCCGGATCCGGAATCATCCGTCCATAGCCATTTATGTAGGACGAAACGAAGGATTTCCTCCCAAAACACTGGATGATGCCTTGCGTGACATGATCCCCCGGCTTCATCCGGGAATTCATTACATATCGCACTCATCGGCCGGAGTAGTCAGCGGAGGCGGGCCGTACCGGGCACTCCCCGTAAGGGATTATTACCTGCTGTTCGGCAAAGACCGTATTCATAGTGAACGCGGTATGCCCAATGTAATGAACCATGAAAGCCTGGTACAAACCATGCCCGGGGAAACCTTATGGCCGCATAACGATATGTGGGGATTACACGACTTCTGCCTTGAAGGGGCCCAGGGCGCCGCTTCATTCATGGAAATGGTGGAAAAAGCATTCGGCCCGGCACAAAATGCCAAAGAATTTACCGAGTTTGCCCAATGGATCAACTACAACGGGTACCGCGGCATGTTTGAAGGCAGAAGCGAATTCAGAAGGGGTCTGCTTTTATGGATGAGTCATCCTGCCTGGCCTTCACAGGTATGGCAGACTTACGATTATTATTTTGATCCCACGGCTGCTTATTTCGGATGCAAGAAAGCTTCCGAACCGCTTCATATTCAGTGGAACCCGGTATATGATGATATTGAAGTGGTCAACCTGCATGCCGGAACCCGCGACAACCTTGTGGCAAAAGCCACCCTGATTAATTCAGACGGAACCGTACAATGGGAAAAAGACACTCTTGTCAACAGCCGGGAAGACTCCACGGTAAAATGCTTCCGGCTCCAATTCCCGGAAAACCTTAGCCCGGTGCATTTTATCAAACTGGTTTTAACAGAAAACGGAAAAATCGTATCAGATAACTTTTACTGGAGAGGGTCAGATGACGGAAACCTGCAGTCGCTCAGGGAACTTCCCAAAATTACTTTAAAAGAAAAAACCAAAAGGCAGAAAACCAAAGAGGGCTGGAAACTGACTACTATCCTGGAAAATGAATCGGACACACCCTGTTTGATGGTTCGCCTTAAAGTAGTCGGGAACAAGACAGGAGAGAGAATCCTTCCTGTCTTCTACAGCGACAATTACGTGTTCCTCATGCCCGGTGAAAGCAAAGAGATTATGATGAAGTTCCAAAAACAGGATACACGGGGAGAAAAACCCATTGTAAAAATTTCCGGATTTAATTATGAACCGTAACCTACTGCTGATTTTTATTATCATTATCCTGACCGGTTGCGGATCAAACAAAGACCTGCAGCTTTGGTATGATACTCCTGCCGATATTTGGGAAGCAACGCTCCCTCTGGGAAACGGCAGGTTGGGAATGATGCCGGACGGGAATCCGTCAGAGGAAAACATCGTCCTGAACGAAATTACCTTATGGTCCGGATCAGTCCAGGATGCCACCAACCCCACGGCAAAGGAATACCTGCCTAAAATCAGGCAACTGTTGATGGAGGGACGTAACGACCTGGCGCAGGAACTGATGTACGAACATTTTGTGTGCGGGGGAGTGGGCTCGGGATACGGAAGTGGCAAGGATGTTCCGTTTGGCTGTTACCAGGTACTGGGAACCCTCCACCTGAAGTTAACAGGTAATAAACATGAAGAAGAATCCTACCAAAGAAGCCTCGACCTTAAAAAGGCGTTGGCCCGCACCGAATTTAAGGGCCAGTTCAGGGAATATTTCACCTCCTTAGCCGATGATGTAGGTGTCATCCGCATCAAATCCAAGAAAAAAACACGCGTTGTAATACACCTGGACCGTCCCGAAAGGTTTACCACAACAGTGGAAAACGACCGGCTGGTTATGCGGGGAAGCATGAACAGCGGTGTGGAAGGACTCCCGGGAATGCCCTACGTAGCAAAAGTGGCTGTCAGCTCAAAAAAAGGAAACGTACTGTTTGCCGGAGACAGCATTGTTCTGGATAACACAAAAAAAGCCACACTGATCTTTTCGGCGGCTACGGGTTATTTCTCCGACCATCCGGAAAAGCACTGCGACTCGCTCCTGGAAAAAGCACTCGACAAACGCTACAAGCGGTTGCGCAAAGATCATATCCGCGCATACAGGCAATTGTTTGACAGGGTCTCCCTGCAACTCGGCCCGGTAAAAGATTTACCCGAAATTCCCACGGACGAACGGCTTTCCGCTGCCCTTACAAAAGACGATCCGGGGCTGGATGCACTGTATTACCAATACGGGCGCTATTTACTGATCTCTTCGACACGTCCCGGACAACTGCCACCCAACCTTCAGGGACTCTGGGCCAATACCGTCCAGACTCCGTGGAACGGCGATTACCACCTGAACATCAACCTGCAAATGAACCACTGGCTTGCCGAGCCGGGGAATCTTGCCGAGTTGCACACCCCGCTGATTGATTTTACCGGGGCTATCGTTCCTTCAGGTGCCACGACTGCCCGTTCGTTCTATGGAGCCGAGGGGTGGACCGCACATGTGATTTGCAATCCGTGGTACTTTACTGCCCCGGGTGAACATCCTTCCTGGGGAGCCACTAACACGGGGGGGGCATGGCTTTGCCAACATCTTTGGACGCATTACCTCTACAATCCCAATGAAAAATACCTGCAGGAGGTATACCCGGTAATGAAAGGAGCCAGTGAATTTTTTCTTTCCTCCATGATCCGGGAACCTTCCCACGGATGGCTGGTTACGGCACCTACCACTTCTCCTGAAAATGCCTTTTATATGCCCGACGGGAAAACCATAGTGAGTGTATGTATGGGTTCTACCATGGACAACCAATTAGTCAGGGAGTTGTTTACCAACACTTCCCGGGCAACCGAAATACTGGGTGTTGACAGTGGGTTCCGCGAACAATTGCAAGAGGCCGTTAAGGATCTGCCTCCGCATCAGATAAGTCCCGAAGGCTACCTGCAGGAATGGCTGGAAGATTACGGGGAAACCGATCCGCACCACCGCCATGTTTCACACCTGTACGGATTGCATCCCGGTGTACAGATCTCTCCTACGACAACTCCGGAATTGGCCCGGGCCTGCGAAAAAACGCTGGAACGGCGCGGTGACGGGGGTACAGGATGGTCACGTGCCTGGAAGATCAATTTCTGGGCCCGGCTTCATAACGGCGAACGTGCTTACAAATTGCTGAAGAACCTGCTTTCGACGGAAAGTACGTATCCCAACCTGTTTTGTGCACATCCACCGTTCCAGATTGACGGCAATTTTGGCGGGGCATCGGGCATTACCGAAATGTTGCTGCAAAGCCACCAGGGATATATCCATCTTTTGCCTGCAATTCCGGAAGCCTGGTCGGGCGGACTGTTCCGGGGAATGAAGGTGCAGGGAAATGCAGAAGTATCCTGTCGCTGGAAAAACGGGAAAGTCCGTAAAGTGATACTGGAATCTGCCCAAGGCGGCACTTATGAACTGGAAGCCAATGGTGAACGTGTCAGTGTAACCCTGTCACCAGGTGAAAAAATTCGTTTGCGTTTTCCGCTGAAAAAAAAGAAAGCTGAACAGGAATAATCCATCCCCGGATACCTGAACAAGAAAGCCTCAAAGCATCTTTTGCAGTAGTAACCAATTGCATATGTGGGTTTTTCGCCAATAAACCCCGGATTTTATCCAAGTCTTTTACCGTAAAGCGGTGGTGGTCGGAAAAGCGCAGATGGTAATCCACTTTGTAAGTAGTTTCTAAAAACTCAACCAGCGGTTTCGGATTCGCTATGCCGGTAACAAGCAACAGGGAAGCTCCCCTATGGGGTCTGTTTTCTGCCTGATTCAACGGGACCGGTTGCCCGTAAGACAGATAGGTATAAAACGCCGGAATATTCCACAAAGATGCTTCCGGGGAATCTGTTGGATCAGGCAAATGCGAACAACGGGTATAAACAACACAATCGGCCCTTTTACCTGCCAGCGGCAAATCCCTTAGCCGTCCAAACGGTAAAAGAGTGTCTTTTGATACAGGACGGGTAAAATCCGCCATCAGTACATTTTTGGAAGCACGTACCCTGCGGTGCTGAAAGGCATCGTCCAAAATGACCGGGGGATTGCCCGGAAAATCTTTGCAGATATGTAGAAGTCCCTTAACCCGGTCTTCGCAAACAACAACAGGAACATCCGGATAATGCCGTTTGATCTGGAGCGGCTCGTCACCGGCCTGATCCCAGGTATCTGTGACATTTACATAACGAAATCCTTTGGTTTTACGACCGTACCCCCTGGACAACACGACCGGGGTCACGTTCTTGTCCAGAAAACGGCCTACCAGGTATTCCGTCATGGGTGTTTTCCCGGTTCCTCCCACAGTTATGTTTCCCACACAAATGGTATGAAGCGGGAACGTATGAGACCGGAATATTCCCCTGTCGTAGAGGAAATGCCTCAGGCCCAGTATCCAGGCATACGGCGAAAGCCACATAAGGTACGTACGGTTCACCCCCATTTTTCTGCTATAAAGTCCAATATATTAAACAATTCCTGCGGGTCATTCTCGGTTACCAACCGGAGCCGGGTAGACTTAAAATCGGGCAAGCCTTTGAAGTAACAATTCAAATGACGGCGCATTTCCAGGACGCCAACCCTGTCCCCTTTTACTTCCAGTGATTTTGCCAGGTGTCTTTTTGCCAAAACCACACGTGCCTTAACGCTCATGGGCGCCAACACATGTCCTGTCGCAAGGTGATGCCGTATTTCCCGGAACAGCCAGGGATGTCCAAAGCTGGCCCGGCCTATCATAATACCGTCTACCCCGTATTGGTCAAAAGCACGCCGGGCCTGCTGCGGGGTACTGATATCCCCGTTCCCGATTATCGGGATGCGGATGCGCGGGTTTGCCTTCACCGCACCAATAGGTTCCCAGTCTGCCTCTCCTTTATACATTTGCGCACGGGTTCGGCCGTGAATGGCAAGCGCCGCAATACCTACATCCTGCAACGCCTCGGCAAGTTCCCCAATGATGATGGAATCCCCGTCCCACCCCAGTCTGGTCTTGACTGTGACCGGCGTGCGAACTGCCTGCACCAGGCGGCGGGTAATTTCCACCATTCCTTCAGGGTCACGCAGCCATCCGCTCCCGGCTCCCCTGTTTGCGATCTTATTCTTGGGACATCCGAAATTGATGTCTATCACATCCGGGCGGGCTTCTTCGGCCATTTGGGCGGCCTGTATCAGGGCTTCTGGAATATGTCCGTAGATCTGGATGCCTATGGGTCGTTCATCATCAGATAAGACCAATTTTTCCCGGCTTTTCCATGCGTCCCGGATAAGCCCGTCTGCCGATACAAATTCCGTATACATCATATCGGCTCCGTATTCCTTGCATATATAACGGAAAGATGCATCGGTCACATCCTCCATAGGTGCCAGGAAAAGGGGTTCTTTACCCAGATCAATACCTGCTATCTTCATACGACAAAGATAATTTTTTCTACTTTTGCAGTCGTATGAAAAAGATTAAAACTATAGGAGTTCTTACTTCCGGGGGAGATGCCCCGGGAATGAATGCCGCTATCAGGGCGGTTGTCAGAACATCAACGTATCATGAATGTAATGTTATAGGTATACAGCGTGGTTTCACCGGTTTGTTGCAAAACCTTTTTGTGCCGCTTCAGAATCATTCCGTGGCACAGAAAATTTCCTTGGGCGGAACATTTCTTAAATCTTCCCGTTGTCCCGAGTTTAAAACAAAAGAAGCCCGTTCCCAGGCCTTTAAGAATTTGCAACAACAAGGGATTGACGCGCTGGTAGTGATAGGAGGGGATGGCTCGTTCCGCGCGGCAGACCTGCTGGTAAAAGAATACGGAGTACCCGTAATGGGGATTCCGGGGACCATAGACAACGACATATACGGAACAGATTATACCATTGGCTTTGACACGGCCGTGAATACAGCGGTACAGGCCGTTGACAAACTCAGGGATACAGCCGATTCACACAACATGGTTTTCTTTGTGGAAGTAATGGGACGGGATGCCGGGTTTATTGCCCTCAACACATCCATATCCACAGGGGCTGAAGCCACTATGATCCCCGAGGTCCAGACAGATATCAGCAAACTTTGCGAATACCTGGAACTGGAACGTCGTAAAAACAAAACTTCCGGAATTATCATCGTTGCCGAGGGGGAAGAACAGGGAAGTGCTTCGGTAGTGGCTGCCAAAGTCAAAGAAAGGCTCCCCAATTACGAAACACGGGTAACCACGCTGGGGCATGTGCAGCGCGGGGGATCTCCCACGGCCAACGACCGCGTTCTGGCAAGTATCCTGGGACATGATGCCGTCGTTGCCCTGGTGGAAGGCAAAACCGGGATGATGGTAGGTGTTGTAAACAACCAGACTGTCTTCACACCGTTCCAGGAAGCCTACTCCCGTCACAGTGAAATCAACAAGCGCTGGGTCAATATCGCTTATATACTATCGCTTTGATTTCTAGAAAAAAGTAGTATCTTTGCAGCCCCTTTTAATTTAGGGATCGCAATTTTATTGTATAATTATTATAAAAATCAACCAGGTGAACACATTATCCTACAAGACCGTAAGCGCCAACAAAGCTACCGTTACCAAAGAATGGGTGGTTATTGACGCAACCGATCAGGTGTTGGGCCGACTCGCCGTAAAAGCAGCTACCCTGTTGCGCGGCAAACACAAACCCAATTTTACCCCTCATGTGGACTGTGGTGATAACGTTATTATCATCAACGCAGAGAAGGTCCGCCTGACAGGTAACAAGCTGGACGAAAAAACGTACGTCCGGCACTCCGGATACCCCGGCGGTCAACGCAGCGAGACAGCCAAAGAGCTGCTCAAACGCAGACCGCTTGCTCTTGTGGAACACGCCATTAAAGGCATGCTTCCCAAAACACGCCTCGGTTCTGAGCTTTTCCGCAACCTTTATGTTTATCAGGGACCGGAACATCCTCACCAGGCACAGCAACCCAAACTAATCAACTTAAACGAAAACTAAACAGAGCATGGAAGTAATCAACGCCCTTGGAAGAAGAAAATCAGCCGTTGCTCGCGTTTACGTTCAAGCCGGAAAAGGAAACATCATCATCAATGATCGTCCTTTGGAAGACTATTTTAAAGAAGGGACCCTTCAGTACATAGCCAGACAGGCATTGGAACTGACAGGAACCACCGCTCAGTTTGACGTGAAAGTCAACCTGGACGGAGGCGGCATCAAAGGTCAGGCAGAAGCTTTGCGTCTGGCCATTGCCCGTGCTTTATGCAAAATCGATTCCGAAGCCTATCGTGGTGTATTGAAATCCAACGGGATGCTCACCCGCGATGCCCGCGAGGTTGAGCGTAAAAAACCCGGACAACCCGGCGCACGCAAACGCTTCCAATTCAGCAAACGTTAATCCCTGATTTATCAATGCACGGCAATTGTCAAAACAGCTGCGATCAATTTATTGCTACCGGAAGTTTCGATTGCCGCGGAAAATTAAAGCGGATTGTCTGTGACACTACCCTTTAATTGATAAAAAGAGTTAAAAACAAAATTAAAAAAACACAGTAATGCCAAGAACAAATTTCCAGGACCTTCTTGATGCAGGTGTACATTTTGGTCACTTAAAACGTAAGTGGAATCCTAAAATGGCTCCTTATATCTTTATGGAAAAGAACGGGATCCATATCATAGACCTGCATAAGACCATCATCAAGATAGATGAAGCGGCAAATGTTGTAAAACAACTGGCAAAAGCCGGCAGAAAAATACTATTTGTCGCCACCAAGAAACAAGCTAAAGACATCGTTGCGGAAGCTGCCAAATCCGTCAATATGCCGTATGTTACGGAACGTTGGCCTGGTGGTATGCTTACCAACTTCCCCACCATCCGTAAAGCCGTCAAAAAGATGAACACCATTGATAAAATGATGACCGACGGCACTTTTGAAACCCTTGCAAAACGCGAACGTCTGCAGGTTACCCGCCAACGCGCCAAGTTGGAGAAAAACCTGGGATCCATTGCGGATCTTAACCGTTTGCCTGCTGCACTATTCGTAGTGGATATCCAAAAAGAGGTAAATGCAGTAAGAGAAGCATTTCGTTTAAACATTCCGGTGATCGCTTTGGTTGATACATGTTGCGATCCTACACCCATTGATTACGTGATCCCGGCAAACGATGATGCAGCCAAATCCATTGCTCTTATTATTGAAGTTATCCGTCAGGCCGTAAGTGAAGGTTTGGAAGAGCGGAAGATGGAAAAAGATAAAGAGGTGGTTATGGAATCTTCAGAAGAAGAAGATAATAACGCCCCTGCAAAACATACCCGGACACGCAGGCTACGCATTGACGAAGATAAAGCTCCTGTCAAAAAAGAAGCAGCTCCCGTTAAAGAAGAAGCTCCTGTGAAGGAAGAGAACCCTGCCAAAGAGGAAACCCCCGTAAAAGAAGAAGAAGCCCCTGCCAAAGAGAAGGAAGCTCCTGCCAAAGAGGAAACCCCCGTAAAAGAAGAAGAAGCCCCTGCCAAAGAAAAGGAAGCTCCTGTAAAAGAAGATACATCAAAAGAAGTATCAGAAGATAAAAAATCGGAATAAGTTTATTAAGATATATGGAAATCAAAGCAGTCGACGTAGCAAAATTACGTAAAATGACCGGTGCCGGAATGATGGATTGCAAGAATGCACTTGTTGAATCCAACGGAGATTTTGAACGGGCACAGGAAATTATCAGAGAAAAAGGAAAACTGGTAGCCGCCAAACGCGCTGACCGTGAAACCACGGAAGGTTCTGTGGTGGCACTCACCAACCTTGCGCACGACCGTGGCGTTCTTGTTTGCCTGGGTTGTGAAACCGATTTTGTTGCCAAAAACAATGACTTTCAGGATCTGGCTATGGGAATAGCACACACTGCCCTGGAACGTATGCCCGATTCACTGGAAGATCTGCTTCAACTCCCCTATGGAGAAGGTACCGTTAACGATGCAGTTACCCAGCAGACCGGAAAAAGCGGTGAAAAACACGCCATTCCTTTCTACAACAAACTGGAGGCTCCTTTCGTGGCTTCATACATTCACATGAACAACAAAGTGTCCACTATTGTAGGTTTTACCAAACCAATACCGGCAGAAGCAGGCAAAGAAATTGCCATGCAGATCACCGCAATGGTTCCCGTTTCGGTGAATCGTGATTCCTGCCCTCAGGAAGTCATAGATAAAGAAATGCACATTTACCGTGAGCAGATACGTATGGAAGGGAAACCGGAAGAACTGGTTGAAAAGATTGCCATGGGCAAACTCAACAAGTTTTTCAAAGAATACACCCTGGAAGACCAGACCTTTGTAAAAGACGGGAAGATTTCTGTTAAAGAATACCTGAAAACCGTTGATCCTGAAGTTAAAGTTACCGGATTCCACCGGTTCTCGCTGAACGATTAATTTCATTTTCAGACTTAAAGAAAAGAGGTTGACCCGTAAAGTCAGCCTCTTTTTTTGTTCTTGAATCATTTGCTCCTGACTTATTGAACGAAAGACACCTCCCATTTGCTTCGCAAACGGGTCCTTCCCTCCGCGGGCGCGAGGTCTTTCTTTATCAATAAGTCAATGAGCAAATAAAATTAAAAAATGAACCTGCTAATTCCAGCCGGGGTTCTGGGATATCGTATATCCTTTATCGGTATACATTTCAATTACATCCGTACATACGGGTTGCAGGTAATTTCTCACGGAAAAAGCATCCCTGTTTTGAACACCTTGTGGTATATAGAACCCAACCATATCGGCTTTGTTTGTACCGTCATAAGCCACAATAGAACCGTCCGGTTTCATGACTTTCAAAGCCTTGGCATCTCCCTGGTCTATCTGTTTTCCGGGGATCAGGTAATTGAAATTGATGTCATTCCCGGATTGAGTGGTATTAAAATCACACCATGTCCCCAACAAAAGGTCCGGATTGTTTGCTCCGTTCATCAACTCCAGTTTTCCCCACCTGCGAAGATCCAGAATACGATTGTTCTCAAAAACAAATTCCATACGGCGTTCCCGGCGAATTTCCCACAGAAGCGGATCGTTAACGACTCCTGCCAGTGTGTTGGCTTCACAGGATGCGTTACGTGACGGATCATCCGGAATGGCACCTAACATTAACGGGGCAGTTTTCTGTACACCAAGTGTTATGGCATAATCATCCAAAGGTCTGTTTCGTATGGCATTAATGGATTTGTCCAGATCAGTTTGTGAAACGGCAGCCCCTCCGTAGTAAAGTGCCAGTTCTTGTTTGGCTTCTATCCAGTTAAGCACTACCTCGGCAAGCCTGATGACAGGAAATCCGTTCGTATTGGTACTGGAACCGTATTTGGCGGGACGGGGATCCGAACAATTATCAAAAGAGTACGTTACTCCAACCCTGTCAATGAATTTGCATACATAAAGCAACGTAGACGCAGACTGCAAGGGGGCTCCCCAGAATGTGGCCTCAAAACGCGGGTCGCGGGTAACAGCCATCTTTTTAAGGTCAAAATTGTCGGCTTCTGCAACCGTTGAATTTTGCCAGGGTTTGCCATCGTTGCAGATGAATGATTTGGCAAGAGCCAGGTTGGCAGCAGGAGTCTGGGATTCCGTAAGGTTGGAATAAGACGCAATACAGTGAGTGGTTGACAACTCTGCACTATATTCCCGGTACAGCAGAATTTCGTTTCCCGGTTTGCTGTCTGATCCAAACAGGGAACGAAAATCGGTGTCAAAGGCATATTTGCCTGAATTGATAACCAAATTCCCTGCCGAAACAACCAATTCCAGGAATTTCTTAGCCAGATCATTGGACCCTGATCCGGGGTGATACTTGTACCAGGTACCTTCAAAGAGCATATAACGCGAAGCCAGCGCAGCCGCTACATATTTGTTTATATAGTTTTCTCCGTCGTTCGCCCTGATATTTTCCATGGCGTAGACGAAATCTTCATAAACTTTATCCATAACGGTTGTCCTGGGATCCCTGTCCTTGTATTGTTCATCCATATCTGTGTCACTTACAGTATGATCATAATACGGGACATCTCCGAATGACTGCACCAGGCGGCTGTATTCCATACCCCTGAAAAGCCTGGCCACACCGTTCCAGTGGTTATACTGTTCATCGGTCAGATAGCCGTTCTCTTTCATTATGGCCAGTCGGTCCATGAGTGTGTTCCATTTGCGGACCCAACCGAAGTTCCAGGCAGATGCCCCGCTTTTATAAAGCCAGTAAATGGAGGTTGCCGATTCCGAACGATACCAGTTATCGGCGGGAACGGCTGCAAGAAATGATGTTTGTTTCCCGGCCGAGGTCATATCGTCGTTAAAATTTGCACCCCGGTAAGGAACGTACGCGGTACCCCATGATCTGTCGTATCCGTTGAAATAATTGGGATAACCTCCATTTACAAACAGACGCACATTGGATTCGTTAGTCCAGTAGTTTGAGTCGTCCATAGCCGTTTTCTGGGGACGATCCAGAAAATCGCTGCACCCCGCAAGGGTGAAAGCTGCTAATAAACTTAAGATGATTATTTTTTTATTCATTGTGTCTGGTTTTAGAAAGTTAGCTGAAGGCCTACAGATGCGCTCTTAAAGGTGGGAGTGCCCACACCTGTACGGGAAGAATTGTAATTGTCCGTATTTAGATAGGAATACCCTGCTACTTCCTCCGGGTCTATGGGCAGACCGCGAAGGTGATCAAATGTCAGGAAATTTTCCAGAGACACATAGATACGTACATTGTTGATCATCGCCTTACGGGTCAACTGCCTGGGCATGGAATACCCGATGGTCAGGTTTTTCATTCTCAAATAGGCCATGTTCAACAAATACCTGTCGCATACTTGCATGTTGTTACCGGTACTGCTTGCTCCCAGGTTGTATGCACGGGGATAAAAAGCATCGTAATGGCTATCGATCACATTGCCACTCCCGTCATACGTTTCGTACCAGAAATCCTGGGCAATGACTTTTGGCATGGCGCCATCGGAAGAATTAAATCCCGGAATGGTAAGCGGGCTGGCTCCCCACATTTCACGTTTACCCACTCCCTGGAAGAATACCGAGAAATCAAATCCCCTGTATTCCATGCCAAGACGGAAACTGTATTCATATCGCGGAGTGGTGTTCCCGATAACGGTTAAGTCTCCGTGATCATCTATAAGCTGGCTCCCGTTGTTGATTACCCCGTCCCCGTTTAGGTCCTTGAATTTTACATCACCGGGGCCAAATCTGAAGTTGGAACTTGTCTGCAATTTGCCCTGTGTAGGAGCATTGGGATCTGCCAGCTTATAAACGGTATACCCGTCAGTACTTTTTATAGTAACAAGACTCTTGTTTTCATATACAAAATCATCGTTCTGATACAGTCGGTCAACCTGATAACCCCAAATTTCACCGTACACTTTGCCTTCATACCAGGAATTAATGCTGGTAGTACTTCCGTATTTTGTTATATGAGTTAATGCGTCTGACAATGCAGCACTGGCAGTAATTCGCAGTCCGTTCCCAAACTGATGACCGAAATTCAGGGAGAATTCCCAGCCGTTAGTCCTTAATGACCCGAAGTTTCCTTTGGGCGCCGTTGTTCCGAATGTATATGAGAATCCTTCCCCGGGAACGATCATGTTTTTGGTATCCCTCTGATACCAGTCAAACGAAGCACTCAGCTCACCATTCAGCAGACTGACATCTACTCCCAGATTGAGTGTAACAATATCCTGCCATGTGATAATGGAAGAAACAGCAGCCGGTGTACCAAAATAGGTGTCTCTTGCCCCTGCGTGAAGCCAGTAGGAGTTAGCCCCGTTCATAGTTGGAACATACAATGCGTTACTTACAGACTGGTCACCTATGGATCCCCAGGATCCGCGCAACTTAAAACTTGTTAAAACAGGTCTGGCAAAACTCATCCAGGGTTCTTCCATCAATCGCCATCCGAAAGAGAAAGAAGGATACCAGCGCCATTGAAGGTCTGTCGGGAATTTGGATGTTCCGTCGTAACGAAGATTGGCTTCAAGAAGATACCTTTCCTTAAAATTATAGTTGATACGTCCAAAGAAACCCAACTGGGAATCCCAGCGTGAATCACCTCCCGAGGTTTGTGTTCCGGAAGCCAGGTCAAACTGGGGATTGGTATAATCCATCAACTGCAGTTTCTGAGACCAGGAATAGTTGTAATCATAAGCCACCGCATTCATTCCCACCATAACATTGAACATGTGGACATCATTTATGTTCAGATCATAAGTGGAAGTAAGGTTTAACGTACTGCGGGTTCTGTTGGCTGCAGACCTGTATATATGGTCCGGGTTGGAGCCAGGAGCCGTATACCTTGAATAATTGAGCATATACGCGGGAATGGATGACCCCAGGGCATTGAATTCATTCCATTCGTTGTCCCTGTAAACCCGTGAGCCGTCTTCATTATTCAAAGGAATTGCAGCAACCCAGGTGTTCCCGGCCAGGAAACTGGTCCCGGGCTGAAGGCGAATGCTTTCCTGATTGGAATACGTGTAATCCAAATTGATATTCCAGTTTTCCACCGGTGTTAGTGTTAGTCCGGCATTGGCACTGGTAAAATTATTGGTTTCTGATGCAGAATTGGCTACAGCTGTTTCATAAGTGGCATTACGCAAGGGATTGCCGCTTTCATCCGTTTCCGCCATGGGGTAAGTAGGCCCCCACCTGTACATATAATACCATATATCCGCCGTTGTGGAAGAAGTGGCATATGCCCACCGTTTCTGCGTTTTGGAATACATCAGTCCGGCGTGTACAGACAGGTATTTATTGATCTGAGTTTTGACTCTGGCCGATGCGTTCCAGCGTTGGAAATCATCATGCTTAGCGGTTTTCATCATACCGTTCTGATCCAGGTATCCCAGCCCGATATTGTAATCAGTCTTTCCGGATCTGCCGTTAACCGATAAGTTGTGACTTTGCGTGGGTGCCCATTCGCGGATCAGGTAATCGTACGGATCGTAAGTCCTGACACCTATCTTCCTGTTGCTCGCATCTACATACCAATCGCGGCTGTAGGTCATGGGATCGTAGGGATCAACAGTGTTTTCGTATTTCTTTTCCCAGGCAACTGCCGCATTGTACCCTGCCCTGTCAATCAGCCAGAAAGCCCCTACAGGCGTTGTAGTCCCAATACGTTCGGCGGCTTCTACTGTGTAATGCAAAGCATCTGCTCCGGCCATTTCATACTTTTTAGACATATTCTGAAACGACATATTGCCCGAATAATTCACACTTACACTTTCGGTTCTGGCTCCCTTTTTGGTTGTAATCAGAATTACTCCAAAAGCAGCCTTGGACCCGTAAATGGAAGCAGAAGCAGCATCTTTTAATACAGAAATCGATTCGATATCATCCGGATTAACCAGCTGTATGCTGGGAATTTCGACGTTGTCCAGCAATATCAAAGGAGTAGTAGAACCTTCTGCAGAACCGACATGACCACGTATCTTCATAATAGCATCTGACCCGACTTCGCCGCTCCCAACCTGGATGGTCAGACCCGGAGTGGATCCCTGAAGTGCACGTCCTACATCTGCTACGGGACGTGATGTCAAAGCCTCTTGTACGTTTACGGAAGATACAGCTCCGGTCAGATTCACCTTTTTCTGGGTGCCGAATCCCACGACCACAACATCTTCCAGCGTAATTGCATCTTCTTCCATCATAACGTCAATTCGGGTCCGGCCGTTGACAGGTACTTCAAGGGTCTTATACCCAAGAGAGGAAAAAGAGAGTGAGGCAGAAGAAGGTGCCATAATGGAATAATGGCCTTCCAGATCCGTAGTGGAGGATGACACCGTCCCCTGCACTACAACCGTTACCCCTACCAGGGGACCGGTCTTATCCGAAACATTCCCGGTTACGGTAATGTTCTGAGCGCTTGCATATGCCGAAAACAGCATTATGCAAACCATGAGGATAGTTTTTTTTGATAGCATAGATTAAGTTTTTAGGTTAGATATGTAAAAATGGAACAAGCCAAACAACACTTATGAGTGTTGTTTGTTTCAGGAACATTTTTAGATGGAACTATCAGGAGCAATAAGGAACCAAATCTGAAGAGAACAGGATTGGAACAAGTTTAGGAATCTGTTTTGCGAATATAAGAATTTATATCGACAAATTATAACACCACAGTATTGATCACAAAAATTAAAAAAAGATATCCAAGCGTGGCGTTTTTGTTTATATTTGAAGAATAATTGCACAAGTAATTATAAACCTTAACCATTAATCTAACCTAATTTAAATTACTTATGGATGTTTACAGAAAAAGCGGCCGCCTTTTGGTGGCTATGTGTGTCTTAGTTCTCTCTATGGGAACTGCTTGGGCTCAGAACGTAAACGTTACCGGAAAGGTAACAGACAAGAACGGAGAGCCGATTATTGGGGCCTATGTACTCATACAGGGCACAAACATAGGCACATCCACTGACATTGACGGAGTATACAGCATTCCGTCTGCTCCTGAAAATGGCAATTTAGTTTTTTCTTTCATCGGCTACAAAGATGCCGTAGTTCCCATTAACAATAGGAGAGTGGTAGACGTTGTTATGGAAGAAGATGCCCTTATGCTTGAAGAAATGGTCGTTACCGCCTTCGGGATTAAGAAGGAAAGAAAATCATTGGGCTACGCTGTAGAAGATCTTGGTTCAAATGAACTGATGAGAAACAAAACGGCCAACCCGATTTCCTCTCTTTCCGGGAAAATTGCCGGAGTAAACATTACCCAATCTTCCGGTGCTGCCGGTTCAGGTGCACAGATCATCTTACGTGGAGGAACATCCGGTTCAGAAGGCAAAGACAACCAGCCTTTGTTTGTTGTTGATGGTGTTATCTACGATAACTCTTCAACCATGGTAGGTAACTCAGCGTTTGACGGATCCTACCGTGCTGCCACTACTACTTCTAACCGTATCATGGACATGAACCCCGAGGATATTGAGAATATGTCAATTCTTAAAGGTCCCGCGGCTTCAGCTCTTTACGGTTCACGTGCAGCCAACGGTGTAGTTCTCATTACTACCAAAAAAGGGCAAGATGGTGTGGTTGAAGTTAATTTCAACTCCAAATTCACTACTTCCTGGGCTAAGAGCCTTCCCCAGGTTCAGACCGAATTCACCAGAGGGTACATGGAAGACCAGTACGACAGTAATAAAAATTATACCGGAACTATGTTTAACGATTTCTCCTACAACTCCTGGGGAGAAAAATCGAGCAAAACCTCTTACGACAACATTGGAGACTTTTTCCAGGGAGGTAATATTTTTGATGAAAGTCTTAGTATTGCCGGCGGTACTGAACACAACAATTTCTATTTGTCCGGATCATACTTCGACCAACAAGGTCTCGTTCCTGAAACAGGCTACAAGAAATACACTTTCCGTTTCAATGGAGAACAGAGAGCAGGAATTTTTACATTTGGTGTAAATGCTGCCTACTCACAAGCTCATACAGACAGAACCCTTACCGGAGCCGGTCTGTACGGTTCATCCGGGACAGGTACTCTTTACGGTGTATACAACTGGTCTCCGTTTGATGATATGACTCACTATGCCAACGAAGACGGTTCCCGCTACAGAATGTTTGGTGACCGTCTGGATCCCTGGGACGAACGCGATAACCCGTACTGGATCATCAACAGAAACAAGATGTTTGAAGACAACGAACGTATAACTGCAAACGTTAGCGTGAAAGCAGACATCACCAAATGGTGGTTTATTCAATACCGCCTGGGTGTTGACTCTTATATGTTGGAAGCTTCCAACCGTATTGCTGCCGGTGGCGCCATCAAGCAAGTATGGCAAAACGGAATGATGAGTGATAACAGTAAACGTTTCCAATACCTGTCACACAACCTGATATCAAATATGTCCAAACAATTTGGGGATTTTGATTTTAACCTCTTGTTAGGGGCAGCCATTGATGATACCGAAAGTGACATCAATTACAAGATGGCTTACAACTTCTCTGTTCCCGATTTCTACTCCTATGCCAATGCCACCACAGAGAACAAAGCGTTCTCACACGGTGCCATGCAAAAACGTTTAGTCGGGGTATTCGGGGAATTCCGTGCTTCCTGGAAAAACATGTTGTACTTTACTGTTACAGGGCGTAACGACTGGACATCTACTCTTCCTATTGAAAATCGTTCCTATTTCTATCCTTCGGTTAGTGGAGCTTTTGTATTCACAGAACCTTTCCAAAAATCAGGGATCATGTCAAACGATATCCTCTCATTTGGTAAAATCCGCGTTTCCTGGGCAAAGGTTGGTAAAGACACCGGAGCCTACGAAACCAATACGGCTTTGTGGCCTGTGGGAACTTATCTGGACGGAAAAGTGGGAGTAGGCAACTCATGGACACGTGGAAACCCTTACTTAAAACCAGAGATGACCAAATCTACTGAAATTGGTATTGAATTGAGCTTCTTCCACAACCGTTTACACCTTGACTACGCTTATTACACCAACGACTCCTATAACCAGATCCTGAGCCCCCGTGGCCCTCAATCTACCGGTTATATTTTCTGTTCCATCAACGCTGGTAACGTATACAACAAAGGTATGGAGTTAGCCATATCGGGAACACCTGTTGAAAACAAGAACTTCATTTGGGAAATGGGCTTGAATGTAGCCGGAAACCGCGGTAAACTGGACGGCCTTCCCGAAGGGATGGACGTTATGTACGTTACCGACGTACAATATGCGGGCGCACAGGCTGCTTCCTTTAATGGTGGCAACTTTATGGCGATTGCCGGTACCGAATGGAAGAGAAACGAAACGGGAGACATCATTCTTGATAACAACGGTATGCCTACCTACACTACTTCCTTATCTCAAGTAGGGAACCGGGAAGCAACATTTAGTGGTGGTTTTAATAATACATTTACATGGAAAAATCTATCTTTCAATATGTTATGGGAATTCCGCGTTGGCGGTGACGTAATCAATGGTACACGCTATGCGATGGATTATTCCGGTGTCAGCAAATTCTCCGGTGACGTCCGTAACCAAACTCTCACCGTATCCGGTGTAGACGTAGATGGGAATCCGGTAACCAACAGTTGGAACATCAATGACACATATGTGTTCAATGGTGTGGAGACGAGCGGCTATAACATAATTCAAAGTTATTACCAGACTTATTACCCCAAAGAAACGGCAAACTATATTACTTCCGTAAACCTGTTACGGTTGCGCGCTCTTTCTGTTTCCTATACACTACCTAAAATAAACAAGCTCGGTTTTATTAAACGTGCTTCTGTGGTTGCTTCTGCCAACAACTTACTTCTTTTCACAAATTATGAGGGAGACCCCGAAGTTGCAGCTTCTGGTGCCGGTGTGGGAGGTTCTTCTTCTGTCGGATTTGACTATTTAGGTGTACCTGCCACATCAGGTATGACATTTGGTCTAAACTTAACTTTTTAAAGAGTTTAATCGTATTTAATAAGCAATTTTATGAAACTGATTCGATCGATAATATTATGTACCGCTGTCTTGATGAGCATATCCCTTTCTTCTTGCAGCGAATGGCTTGATGTCAACACGGACCCGGAGAATCCCTCTTCTGCAAGTGCCACTTTCTCTTCGCGTTTAGCGCATATTGAGTTCTATACAAATAGTGCTAATCAATTTGCTGCCTGGCGCAGCAGCCTTTCCATGGGAGACTGGACTAGGTACTACAATGGCAGTACTTACTGGCATATGTCTTATTGGAATCCGCAAACCGGTGCTGTTACTACCCCCTACCAATGGTGGTTTGTAGGTGCCGCTTGTAACATTGATGATATGTACAATAAGGCTTTGGAAGCCGAAGCCTGGCATTATGCAGGTGTTGCTAAAGTAATACGTGCTTACGGCTTTATGCTTATGACCGATCTTTACGGTGAAATGCCTTATACAGACGCTGTAGGTGAAAACGCCACTCCTTTCTACGATAACGGTAAAACTATATACCTGGGTTGCCTGAATGAACTGGACGAAGGTATTGAATTGCTCCAAAAATCACAAGCTCCTGCTGTCCCCGCTTTGACAGAAGGTGACTATTGGAACAACGGTGATGTGACCAAATGGGTGAAATTTGCTTATCTGCTGAAAGCCCGTTACTGCAACAAGCTCAGCAAGAAAGCACCCGGAAGTTATTTGGAAGGTAAATACGATGTGGATGCCATTTTGGAAGCCCTTTCCAAAGGCCCTTTGAGCAACAACGACAACACAGTCATCTACCATACTGATGACAACGGTACTACTCACGACGTTCTGGGTTGGAACGAACCAGTAGACTATTCACCATTATATTCAGTATGCGGAATGAATGCAGGTTATATGGTTACCGAAATGCTGTATAAGAACCTTACCAACTTTGCAGGCAATGGTGTAGAAGACCCGCGTGCAGATAAAATCATTCCCTGGGCCTGGTCAGAAAAATCTGCTTCTACTCCCCCGGAAATCAAGTGGGATGGTAACTGGAGGCGTTCTCTGGGCGTAGATATGACTTCTTCAAGTGCTCCCAACCTTGTAGGTGGCCCTTTAAGAGCCGCATTCAAAAATGGAGATTGGTATATCATCAGCGATTCTCCGGAACGTTTAGGTGACACCGTTTATGTTGAATGCACAAGTTCTTCCAAAGGCTATGCCGCCAATACGGACCTTCTTTACAGAAGGGTGCCCGGTGACGATGAAGCCAGAGAATCGGGTTCTTTCTACACCCGTGTTTCATCCCCTACATATATGGGGACTTATGCAGAGGCTTGCTTCATCAAAGCAGAAGTGCTGTTCAACCAGGGTAATAAATCAGAAGCTTTCAATGCTTACAAAGAGGGTATAAAGGCAAGCATGGATTTAATGAACGTGAAACTTGAAGCTTGGTGTGCAGAGGATAATTCACTGGCTGACTGCCCATCTTTTACTCCAATGACACAAGCAGATATAACAAATTTCCTGAATAACGGTATTGGAACTTCAGCAGATCTTACTCTCGGTAAGATTTTCACACAAAAACGTATTGCACTCCATTTCTCGGTAGAAATTTGGAACGATATGCGCCGTTACGATTTTGATCCAGATCTGTTCCTGAACTGGAATATACCAGCTTACCACGAAATGAGTGCGGCTGCTCAAAAAGGTATTCCCTCAGGAAAACAATACCGTCGTTGGCGCCATTGCTCACACGAGCTGAACTACAACTCCAAAAATCTGCATGCTATTGGTGCAGAAGTTCCCGGAGCCGACACTTCTCTTGATCAATGGAACAGTGCTGACGATGTATGGACCATCAATGTTTGGTGGGATTCCACACAGGAATAATATAAGCGGAGCTACTCTGCTTAAATAAGCCAAAGACCGGTTAAAAAGAAATTTTTAGCCGGTCTTGTTTTTGCTACAGACGGTCGCTGTTACATTTCTTCCACAATTGCCCCTGCAACAATATTTGCCACACGGGTGCGCATACTGACAGCAGCTCCGTCATCGTAAGGATGGACCCGGTTGGCCAGCAATATGACTGCGGTATCGGATTCGGGATCAATGACCATACTGGTTCCCGTGTAACCCGTGTGCCCGTATACCGTGTTTGGATTGAAGAGGTTCCCGTTCCAGGAACCTGCACGGCCCCAGCCCAGTGTACGCCCAAAAGCGGCCACTTCTTCCGGTACCCGGGCCATGGCTTTCACCGTCAGGGGACCCAGGATGCGTTTCCCGTTCACTTCCCCTCCATTAAGCAAAGCTACCGCTATTACGGCCAGGTCCGTGGCATTGGAAAAGACCCCGGCATTCCCGGAATTTCCTCCGTTCAACAGCCGTGCCAGGGGATCGTGCACTTTCCCTACCAACGGCAGCCCGTCTTCCTGCAGCTCCGTAGGTGCACATAATGCCAACGTTTCTCCTTGCGGCATATATGTGGTATGTTTTAAGCCGAGTTGATCAAAGACGTTTTTCTGTGCGTATTGGGCCAGTGTCACTCCGGTGATCTTCTCCAAAACATTCTGCAAGGTGATGAAATTCAAACAACTGTATTGATACCCTGTCTTTGGTTTGAAATCCCTTGGGCATTGACAGATGTACTCCATCAAACCTTGCGGGTTCGGGGATCCGTAACGATCAATTAATTCCTGAGTGGGTCCGTAAGGAGGAAGTCCGGATGTGTGCGTCATCAGGTCTTCAATGGTAATATTTACGTTTCTGCCCGTTTCAGGATCCGTCCAGGGCTGAAAACCGGGCAGGTATTGATCTACACGGTCCATCAGGCGGAGTTGGCCTCTTTCCACCAATTGCATGATGCTTAAGGTCGTTCCCACACATTTGCTGACAGAAGCCATGTCAAAGACCGTTTCCAGGGTCATGGGAAGCGTATCGGGCACCAGCTGGCGGTGCCCGTATGCTTTCAGGTAGGCTATCCGGTCATGGCGAACAACGGCTAATACGGCCCCGGGAATATCCCCGGCACGGATTGCCTCCCGGATCACTCCGTCAACCTGAGCCAGACGTTCCGAATTCAGTCCAACAGATTCCGGGGAAACGACCGGAATGGCGGAATGCGTTGCCGGTTCGCTACAGGCGGCTACTGCCCATATTCCCAGCATCAGAAAAAACAATTTAAATTTCATGATTTTCTATAATAAACCACGGTTGCGGAGTAAGGGAATTTCATTGGGTTCTGCACCGCGGAAACGGATGTATTGTTTCATGGGCTCATCCCAACCTCCTTCTGTAAGGATGTATTTGCGAAATTTTCCGGCTGTTTCCTGATCAAAAATATCGCCTGTTTCCTTGAATGCATCAAAAGCATCGGCATCCAGGATCTCGGCCCACAGGTATACATAATAACCTACCGCATATCCCCCGTTGAAGATATGTGAATAATACGTAGAACGGTAACGGGGAAGGATTTCATCAATGAGTCCGTATTTTTTCAGGGCATTCTTTTCAAACTCATTCACATCGTATTCCTGCTCTTTACCGGCAGAGTGCCATTCCATATCAAGCAGTGCGGCAGCAATGAATTCCACAGTCATGAATCCCTGGTTGAAATGGCTGCTGTTTACCAACCGTTCAATGAGTTCTTCAGGCATGGGTTCACCTGTCTGGTAATGCAGGGCATACTCTTTTAACACTGTCGGCTGAATGGGCCAATGTTCATTGATCTGTGAAGGCAATTCCACCATATCACGGGGCAACGCACCGCAAATGCGGTCGTAATCCCCCCGGCCAAAGAATCCGTCCAAAGCGTGACCGAATTCATGAAACAGGGTCTCGGCTTCATCCCAGCTTAACAGTATGGGTTCACCATCCACCGGGGCGGGGAAATTGGTGGTCACCGTTACCAGGGGAAATTGTTCGTTCCCGTCGGCATTTTTCCTGTAACCGCGCAAACCGGAACACCAGGCCCCGGCATTTTTCCCGGCTCTTGTGGGGTAATCCAGGTACAAAATAGCCAGATGACTGCCATCCTTGTCTTTGACCTCAAAGGTTTCCACGGAAGGATTGTACAGGGGAATGTCTGTCCGTTTTTCAAATGTCAGCCCGTAAAGGTTATTGGCTACATAAAACAAACCGTCCCTGACGTTTTCCAGTTTCAAGTAAGGTTTGATCTCGTTTTCGTCCAGGTCGTATTTTTCTTTGCGCAGCTTCTCGGCGTAATACCACCAGTCCCAGCTTTCCAGCTTAAACCCGGCTTCTTCACGGTCGGCAATTTTCTGCATGGCCGCCAGCTCTTCTTTTGCAACCCGCAAGGCAGGTTCCCAGACTCTTTCAAGGAAAGAACAAACAGCATCCGGGGTTTTCGCCATGTTATTGACCAGGACAAAATCGGCGTATGTGTCAAATCCCAGGAGCTGAGCCCTGCGCACCCTCAGGTTGACTATCTTGCTGATAATCTCTTTGTTGTCGTTGGCATTGTTGTTGTCACCGCGCATATAATACCCTTTGTATAATTTTTCCCTCAAATCACGGTTGTGAACGTATTGCAGGAAAGGTATCCAGGAAGGTTTGTTGGGAGTGAAAACGTATTTCCCTTTCATGTCCAGAGATTCGGCCAGGCTGGCGGCAGCACGAATGTTGCTCTCGGGCAGACCGGCAAGATCTTCCACATTGTCTACGACCATTTTAAAGTCGTTGGTCTCGGCAAGGAGGTTTTGTCCAAATTGAAGGCTCAGTTTGGAAAGTTGCGTATTGATGTCCTTCAGTATTTCTTTATCTTCATCGGACAGTGCGGCTCCGCCTCTGACAAAATCATCGTAATATTTTTCCAGGGTTCTCATCTGCTGAGCATCCAGATTTAATGAGTCCCGCTTCTGGTAAAGACATTCTATTCTTTCAAAAAGAACGGGATTCAGTTGAATCTCGTTACTGTGTTTTGTCAATTCAGGAGTGATCTTACGGGCAAGTGCCTGCAATTCTTCATTGGTATCCGAACTGTTCAGGGTAAAGAAAGCAGCTGTAACACGGGAGAGAAGGTCTCCGGCCCTGTCATAAGCAGCAACGGTATTTTCGAATGTGGGATCTTCCTGATTGTTGACTATCGCGTCAATTTCCGCACGGTGTTGCTCCATGGCTTCCCGGACGGCAGGCATAAAATGAGCTGTTGTTATCTTATCAAACGGGGGAGTCTGGAAAGGAGTGTCATACTCCTGTAATAAAGGGTTGTTTTTCATTGGATTGGTTGAACAGGCCACTAAAAAGCCCAGTAAAAGGATTAGAAGTGATTTTTTCATGGTTTATATGGGTTTTGATTTTATTTTATTCGCAAAATCGGTTACTTCGGCGGCAAAATGTTCCCAGGTTAGGACTTCTTTTTCTTTCCGGATGTTCACCTTAAAAGGATTCCTGTCCACACTGAAAAATTTTCTAATGGCAAGCTCTATCGAGCGGGCATCCGTTCCTGCAGCTACCAGGCCGGTTCCCGGACCTTCTACGGCTTCAGCCAGTCCTCCGGCAGGAGTCACGATCAAAGGCACCTCATAATGATACGCCATAGCCGAGATCCCGCTTTGCGTGGCTGTACGGTAAGGCAGGATACAGACATCCGCAGCAGAGAAAAAAGCGGGGACTTCCGAATCGGCAATATACCTGTTAAAAACCTTTACAGACGAGGGATCGGGCAATGCACGGATCTGTTTGTCGTATTTTTCAAAACTCCCGTAACTTTCTCCGGCTATCACCAATTGATACGTATCTCCAAGATCAGCGAAAGCTTCCAGCAGCAGATCCAGGCCTTTATAATCCCTTATGAAGCCGAAAAACAGCAAGGTCTTTCGTTCCGCATCCAGGCCGAGTTGTTTTTTTGCCTGTGCCGCAGGCACCGGGGCTCCAAAATGATCATACAAAGGGTGCGCTTTCAGAATATAGGGAATCTTCGGGGCCAGTGACAAAATATCATCCCGGACTGTCCTGCTCATGGCAATACACCCGTGGTTTTGCTTTAAAAACCAGCGGGATAAGGTTTTGTCAATGAAAGTTCTTTCATGCGGGACCAAATTATCAACAATGGATACTACCGTGCATCCTTTATGCTTCAATTGACGGGCAACCCGGCCCAGAGACGGAGCAAAAAAAGGCATCCAGTAACGCAATAGAAGCAGGTCAGGTTTGTATTTAAGGATCTGTTTTGCGGTACGGCCGTAAGAAAACGGATTGATGGAATCCAATACCGGCGTACTTTCTATGAAAACAGCCTGATCGTCTTCGGGAATGCGTTGTGTCTTCCCCGGGAAAAGAACCTTAGGGTATTGCCTTTTAAAGTTAAACGCTTTTACCTGATGTGATTTTTCCAGTTCCCGGTAAAGATTGGCGTTGAACTGGGCAATACCCCCGCGAAAAGGATAAAAGACAGATAAATATGCGATCTTCATAGTACAAAGTTAATCAAAGAGAATCAAAAAAAAAGCACCTCGAAAGGTGCTTTATTTCTCTGTCGGTATAGTTATGGTCTTCTGTCTCTTCTTCCTCCGTCACGGCGATCTCCCCCGCGACTATCTCTGCGATCTCCCCCGCGATTATCCCTGCGGTCTCCTCCACGACTATCCCTGCGATCTCCGCTGCGACGGTCTCTTCCACCGCGTGCTCCACGCCTGTCAGATGGCATATTGCCTGCTCCTGCAGCAGATGCGGCTGTACCTATATTGGGGGAAAGGTCACGTTTCCCGTATACTTCTCCGTTGCAAATCCACACTTTGATACCCAGGACGCCTACTTTTGTATGAGCCTCGGCCAGAGCATAATCTATATCTGCGCGAAATGTATGTAAAGGAGTACGGCCTTCTTTGAATAATTCGCGACGTGCCATTTCGGCACCGCCCAGACGACCTCCTATCAAAACCTTTATCCCTTCAGCTCCCATACGTATGGTCGAAGCCATGGCCATTTTTATGGCACGGCGGTATGAAACACGACCTTCAATCTGGCGGGCTATGTTGCTGGCAACAATGGTTGCATCCAGCTCGGGGCGTTTTACCTCAAAGATATTGATCTGTACTTCTTTATTGGAAATTTTCTTAAGCTCCTCTTTCAGTTTTTCCACTTCCTGACCGCCTTTTCCGATAATGATACCGGGACGGGCTGTATGGATGGTAACAGTAATGAGCTTCAGGGTCCGTTCAATCACAACGCGTGATAAACTAGCCTTTGCCAGGCGGGTAGTAAGGTACTCCCTGATCTTGGCATCTTCGGCCAATCGTTCTGCATAACTTCCGCACCAGCTTGAATCCCAACCACGGATGATACCTATACGGTTACTGATAGGATTAGTTTTTTGTCCCATATTATGCTTCTTTTACTGTTTGTTGTTTTTTATCCAATACTATAGTCACGTGGTTTGAGCGCTTACGAATCCTTGCGGCGCGTCCCTGGGGGGCAGTACGGATCCTTTTCAGAATTCTTCCACCGTCCACAGTAATGCTTTTCACAATTACGTTTCCGCTTTCCAACTCTTTCCTTTCTTCCTCATTCTTGGCTTCCCAATTGGCAATGGCCGATTTAAGAAGTTTCTCAAGACGTATGGAAGGTTCGTTTTTTGTATATTTTAAAATATCCAAAGCACGGTTTACTTCAACGCCCCTGATCAGATCAGCGACAAGACGCATCTTCCGGGGGGATGTAGGAACATTGTTCAGCTTGGCATAAGCTGTTTGTTTCCTTATTTCTTTCTGGCGTTCGGCCATTTGTCTTTTTCGAGCTCCCATTAGTGTTCTCTTTTTAGCTGTTAACGATTGCCCGAGTGACCCTTAAATGTACGGGTGGGCGCAAATTCACCAAATTTATGACCAACCATATTTTCGGTTACATATACCGGAATGAATTTGTTTCCGTTATGCACGGCAACCGTATGGCCTACAAAGTCGGGAGAAATCACACTGGCCCTTGACCAGGTTTTCAGGACTTCTTTCTTTATTTTGCCTTCATTCATGGCAAGTATTCTCTTTTCAAGACTTGCTTCAATGAAAGGACCTTTTTTTAATGAACGACTCATATTGCAAATTTTATCCGGTTATTTTTTCCTTCTGTCTTCGATAATGAATTTCTTGGAATTCTTTTTGGGATTACGTGTCTTGTATCCTTTGGCAGGGATTCCCTTGCGTGAACGCGGGTGCCCGCCGGAGGCACGACCTTCTCCACCACCCATGGGGTGATCAACGGGGTTCATAGCCACACCACGGTTGCGGGGACGGCGTCCCAGCCATCTTTTCCTTCCTGCTTTACCGTGTTTTTCAAGACTGTGGTCGGGGTTGGAAACGGTTCCGACTGTTGCCCGGCAGGTTACCAGCACCATTCTTGTTTCACCGGAAGGCAAACGAAGGATGGCATGGGTACCTTCCCTGGCAGTCAGTTGCGCGTAAGCACCGGCACTACGTGCCATTGCGGCTCCCTGACCGGGATGTAATTCCACATTATGTACCAATGTTCCAAGAGGAATCTCGGATAAAAGAAGTGTATTGCCCACTTCCGGAGGAACTCCGGGACCGGATTCAATTTTCTGTCCTACCTGCAAACCGTTCGGCGCAATGATATAGCGTTTTTCACCGTCTGCATAAGCAACCAAGGCAATGCGTGCACTGCGGTTGGGGTCGTATTCAATCGTTTTTACCGTGGCGGAATACTGGTCCTTGTTCCGTAAAAAATCAATAATACGGTACTGACGCTTGTGGCCGCCTCCCATATAGCGCATGGTCATTTTTCCCTGGTTGTTCCTTCCGCCCGAGCTCTTTCTGGGAGCCAGCAACGATTTTTCAGGTACACTGCAGGTAATGTCATCGTATGCGCTTATGAGTTTATGTCTTTGACCGGGTGTAACCGGTTTAAATTTACGTACTGCCATAGCTTAAATATTGCTGTAGAAATCAATTTTGTCTTCACCTCCCAGCGTAATGTACGCTTTCTTGAAGTGATTGGCACGTCCGGTAAGGAACCCTGCCTTGGTATAACGGCTTTTGCGTTTTCCGTGGTAGTTTATGGTATTCACATCCACCACGGTCACTCCGTACATATTCTCAACCGCTTGCTTTATTTGCAATTTGTTCGCTCTGCGGTCAACAATAAATCCGTAACGATTCAATTTTTCGCCTTGAATCGTCATTTTCTCGGT
>Ga0265294_10000182_pt1 | contig 77842 bp, 69 predicted proteins | sample MunlanPumphouse3_FD_192504 | JGI IMG/M metagenome (GOLD analysis project Ga0265294, IMG submission 192504) | Groundwater microbial communities from a municipal landfill in Southern Ontario, Canada - Pumphouse #3 | ecosystem: Environmental > Aquatic > Deep subsurface > Groundwater | place...
TAAGGATAGGGAACGTATGATTAAGGTGTCGGCTATCGTAGGTAAGGGTGCCGTGTTAAGTCAGGTGGTGGAAGAAACACAAAAGAAATTAGACAAGATGGATGTTCCCACCGGTATTTCTTACAAAATTGGAGGTGAATGGGAGGAACAACAAGAATCCTTTGGCGATATATTTTCTTTAATGTTATTGATAGTGGTGTTGGTATATATCGTAATGGCATCGCAATTCGAATCGTTTACCTATCCTTTTGTGATTATGTTTTCCATACCCTTTGCCATGACAGGTGTATTTCTCGGATTGGCCGTAACCTCTACTCCCTTGGATTTAATGGGTTTGATAGGCGCCATGATGTTGATAGGTATTGTAGTGAAAAACGGTATTGTTTTAATAGATTATACCATCCTTTGTAGGGAAAGGGGTATGAGTGTGAAAGAAGCCGTGGTTGCCGCCGGTAGTTCCCGTTTGCGTCCGATTTTAATGACTACTTTAACAACCGTGCTGGGTATGATTCCGTTAGCTGTGGGTAGGGGCGAAGGCGCTGAAATGTGGAATTCACTTGGTATGACTGTGGCATGGGGTTTGTCGGTATCAACTTTGGTAACGCTGGTTTTAATTCCTATTATCTATAGTCTGTTTGCCGACTACGGACAAAGAAGGAAAGAAAAAAAATTAGCCAAGAAAAAACAATTAGTTGCTTAAACGAAATATGATGAGATTGCCGGTTTTAATTTCTTGTATGTGCTTGTTTGTGTATTCTTCCTTTGCACAAGTTTTTACCTGTCCTTTTGAAGAAGTGAACTGTCCGGGTAAATGTGGTTTGTTTAACGATACCAATGTCGATGCTTTTTGTGATCATTCGATATTGACATGTGTTTCGACTGCAAAAATCGACTCCATTTCCCAAAAGAAGGTTGTTGAAAAAACAACAACAAAAAGTTCTAAAACTGTCACACAACAGGAAATTAATCCCGAAATAGTTGATGAATCGACGGATGTTGAATCCCTGAAGCCCACCACTTCGCCAACGCTTAACGATCAACCTTGTTCAAAGAAAAAGCCCTATCATCCCATTCCCATTTTGTTATCTATGATAGGATTATATATAGGAACTTATATCTTGGTAAAAATTAAGGTTATAAAAAAACAAACCCATCGCAAAATTTGGAATATAGGATTAACGCTCGCCTTTTTAGTATCGGGTGTCTTAGGTTTGGTGTTGGTGTTTTTTATTCAATACGCCTATATTCCTTCCTATTATTTGGACTTTATGGCCTTACATGTCGATTTTGGTGTTGCCATGGCTGCCATCGCCCTTTTCCATGCCTTGTGGCATCTGAATTATTATAAGAATATGTTTAAAAAAATTAAATCAAAACAATAAATATGAAAGCAGTATTCATTTCCTTTTATCAGGCATTTTACGATGAAGTTATAGAAGTGTTGGATAATATAGATATAAAAGGATTTACGTCATGGACCAACGTCTTGGGTCGCGGCACCGACGACGGTGAACCGCATTACGGTACCCACGCCTGGCCGACGGTTAATTCCGCCTTGCTTGCCTTTGTCCCCGACGATAAAGTGAAATCCCTTTTAAAAGAGATTCATAAACTCGATTTAACGGCACAACAACAAGGCATCAGGGCGTTCGTGCTTCAGGCAGAAGAGGTTACCGATAAAAACTTCGATACGTTGGAATAATATTCCTTGTTACATTATCAAAATATTCTGTCAATGAATGCAGAACATATTATAGAGGAGCTTGTTGCTATGCGTAATCCCGAAAAAGAAAAAATATTATTGTATTTTTTCAAGACAGGGAAAGGGCAATACGGCGAAGGAGATCAATTTTTAGGTATTACCGTTCCTCAAATACGCAGCCTTGTAAAGAAATATAAGGATATATCTATCCATGAGATTGAAACATTAATACATAATCAATTCCATGAATGTCGTATGCTCGCCTTGCTCTTGCTTGTCGAATCATACCCTAAAGCAAAGTCCGAAAGTGAACAAAAACAAATCTATGAGTTCTACATCAGACAAGTCGATTATATCAACAATTGGGATTTGGTCGATTTAACGGCTCCTCACATTGTGGGAGCTTATTTATGGGGTAAAGACAGAGAGGATTTATTCAATTTTGCCCAAACGCCACACCTATGGTTGCAACGTATAGCCGTTATTGCTACCTATTATTTTATCCGTAAACATGATTTTCAAACTACCTTCGATGTCTCAACCCTCTTATTGCAACATCCACATGATTTGATACACAAAGCGGTAGGTTGGATGCTGCGCGAAGCCGGCAAACGCGATTTCGAAGCGGAATACCAATACCTCCTTGAAAACAAACGCTACCAAAGTATGCCGAGAACCATGCTGCGCTATGCCATTGAAAAATTTCCCGAATCGCTCAGACAGGATTTTTTGAAGGGTAGGGTAGGATGAAGAAGGAAGTCATAGGCTGCAAGTCAACACGCTGAGAAAGTGAAAATCAGTTGTCAGTTTTCAGTCTGAAACAATTACGAATTACAGTTTCCGGATTCGCTGCCGTTAATTTTTTTTGTTTGAAAATACACCTAAATAGATAAAATCTTCACTTGTTCTTTGAATAGATTCAAAACTATTTTGCCAGGAAGGATAAAAATCCCGGAAAGTCGGAAGGGTATCACAAAAGATAAATCAAGATTAAAACCACGTCTTTTCCACATGGTTTTGAGTTCATATTCATTTAATGGAACATGAAAGTTCATAAAGTTTTTATTAGACCTGATAAAATTTTAGAAACTTTTTCTGAAAGGGCAAAAAGTGTATCAAAATTATTTTTCGATATAATATTCAGTTCATTGGCTAAAATAAAGCATGTAGCGAACTTCACCACAAGAACCTTTAGCTATGTATAAAAATTATTTGAATTGTAAGTTGTTTTGATTTTTGCCAAGCAATCATATCCTCAAACCTTTCAATTCTCATTCACTCTCAACTTTATAACTTTACAAACTTTATGACCTTTACGAACAAACGTTTAATCTTTTACACATCGGACGGAAACGCCGACACTCTTATCGTCGTTGTTTCTGTAAACAGTGCCGAAATCGTAACCGATGGACCGGAGCCAGGCGTAATCGGTTTGATATTCATCAGTACTCCACCAGCTACCGTAGCCTCCCATCATTTCGAACATCCCACTATAGTTGCGATAGCCACCAGGAAGGGCTGTAAATTCCGTTTCATTGCTTGCTCCTATGTTGGGGGTATTCCAGTGAACAGTGCCTGTTTCTTTTAATTTTCCTCCGGCAACTTCATTTCCTCCCAAATAGGATGTCAACACTGTCCATTCTGCATCCGTTGGTAAATGCCATCCGGAAGGACAGGAAGTGCAAGCAGCAGGCCAATTGTATAATACACCGTAAGTGGTATAATTGGAAGCAGCTTTGGCCTGGTTCACATTTGAACCGACATAGTCGTACACATAATAATAAACAGTTGTTAATGAACCTTCACCGGGGCCAACCACGCCGGGTAGATACCGTAAGTTTTCGGCCATCCACACTTGATTTCCTATGCTTACTGTTTTGTAAACATTGCCATCACGCGGGTCGGTAAAACTGCCTCCACTTCCGCCATCTTTGGTTGTAAACGACATGGTACTTCCATAAGCGGTGCCTGCACTGTTAGTGGCATAAGCTCTTACATAATAAGTAGTGTGGGGTTCTAAACCGAATATAAGGCTAACGAAACTTCCTGCACCGCTACCGTCTTCTGTTTTATCGTTTTGGATAGTTGGATTTTTATCCGTACTCCAGCAAACACCCCGTTTTGTAACCGTTGCACCTTTATCATCGCTTATGTTACCTCCTGATTTAGCGCTTGTTGCGCTTATATCGCTTATCGCTGTTGTAGACAACACCGGAATCTTTTCCTTTTTACAACTAATCACGGTAAATAAGCATAGTCCGATGAATAATGATAATTTTAAAAAGCCTTTTTTTTCCATTTTTTTTATGTTATATGTTAATGTTTTTTTTTTGCAAAAGTATACTTTTTTCATTTTTGTCCGATATACATTCCCATATTGTTGCAAATTCTTCGCTTCATTTCGTTACGCTCAGCATGACAACGATTTTAAATATAAAGATGGGAGTTAAGGGCTTCCTCGTACAATGTATATGACTGTCATTCTGAGTAAAGCGAAGAATCTGTTGAATTTTATCGGACAATAAGGAAACGATATAGAAGATATTGATAATGAGCAGATAAAAATCTGCTTCAATCCCCCATGTTTCGAGGAGATATGTTACACATTATTCTTTTCTAACTAATTTTATTGTAGAACCATTTTCACTTATAATTTTAATAAAATACATACCGTTTCCCCATGTTTCGGTATTTAAGTTTATTATTGAATTATTAATTAGCAGGTGCAATACATCTTTACCAAGGATATCGTAGATATGAATTTCTTTAATAATATGTTGATTGAAATCAATATATAGTTGATTAGTTGTAGGATTTGGATATATTTTTAAGTTTTTAAACATATCAATATCTTCGATAGCATCATTCAATGCAAAAATAGCGGTGAAAGATGTATCTTGAGTAAGGTTAACCGTACGCGGATTATCGGTCTTGTCGTCGTTCCATTGCATAAATACATATCCTGTTTTAGGCGTGGCACTTAAGGTTGAGAAAGTGTCGGTGCAATTGGGTGTTGAATTACTTACCGTACCCCAAGCTGTATTATTGGAGTTGACAACGATAGTATGTAAAAATTTTTCCTTAATTTTTGAAAAATCTTTCCACACATCAGCCGATTCATATGCGGCTTTTGCATTGCATGGGACAAAAAGCGTAGTAAGGTAGTCATCCCATCCGAATGCCGTAGGATCGATATAAGGAGGTGTTTTAGATTTACAGGTAAATTGATATAGGTCGTAACAAGAGAAAAATGCACCGTAACCAACATAATCAACAGCAGTTCCTAAGGTTACGGAGGTAAAATAACCGCCTTGAAAAGCATGCGTGTCGATTTTTATAACGGTATTAGGAATAACAAGATTTGTAAATTTGAGGCCTTCAAAGGCAGAGCGACCAATGTATGTGACCGAACTGGGGATACTTAATGCAGCTAAAGAGGCTAAATCGGAAAAAGCAGCGCTTTTTATGGAATCAATTCCATTGGGAAGAGTAAGATAATTTACGTTTATGCAGGAAGCGAAAGCCCCTTCCTGTATATCGGTCACTGAATTGGGAATGGAAATGTTTTTTAATCCAATACAGCGTAAAAATGCACAGATCCCGATAGATTGAATGGTGTTGGGAATAGTTAAAGAAGTAATATCAAAGCAGTAATGGAAAGCATAATCACCAATTGCCGTAACAGTGTATGTGATACCGTTGTGTGATACGGTAGAAGGAATGTTGAGATGACCGCGAGGGGTAGTTGCCGTATCCGTATAATATGGCTCGCTTTGATTTTCCGATACTACTTTAACGGTATAAGGATTGGTGTTCGAGGTAATGGTAAAGAAAAATGTGTTTTCTCCTTGCACGGTCGTGAAATCATAAGCCCAAGTAGGGTTCGATGATAAAAACAAAATAATTGTGAAAATGAATTGTTTTACTGTTCTCATGTTAAAATTTTTTAAAAGGGTATCTATTTTTTTGAATAAAATGAACTATTACTTTTTTGCTTCTTTGCTTCGAAATATTTTGCAAAGGTAATTTATTTTTTAATTTATCAAGTGATTTTTTTAATAAATTCACTTTTGTCCGATAAAAATTTCTATATTGCTTCAGATTCCTCGATTCTCTTCGCTTCGCTCAGGAAAGTCACAAGTTGCATTTAATTTTTTCTTTTTCGTTTAATAAAAATTGTATTTTTGCGGAAGGAAAACAAAGGGTAAAAAGGTGCGCCTTTTGTTTTGTATGGGAAAAGTCACCTCCATTAAAATTAAATTCATATGATATTCGAATTACCGAAATTACCTTTTGCCAACCATGCATTAGAGCCTGTTATCAGTCAGAAAACGATAGATTTTCACTACGGTAAACATCATCAGGCATACGTGAATAATTTAAATAATTTAATCAAAGACACTTCTTTTGAAAAAGAGAGTCTGGAACAAATCATCAAAACATCCGAAGGGGGTATTTTCAATAATGCCGCACAAGTCTGGAATCATACGTTTTATTTCTTCCAGTTTATTCCTCAGGGGAAGGGTACTCCCTCTGCTAAATTAACTTCAGCCATTGAAAAACAATGGGGAAGCTTTGATAACTTCAAGAAAGAGTTTAACGCTGCCGCAGCCAGTTTGTTCGGCTCGGGTTGGGTTTGGCTGGTAAAGAACAAAGCGCATGAATTGGAAATCGTAAAAGAAAGCAATGCCGGCACTCCTTTGACCAAAGGCTTACAACCTATATTGACTTTTGATGTTTGGGAACATGCTTATTATTTAGATTATCAGAATCGAAGGCCGGATTATCTAAATGCTTTATGGAATATTATTAATTGGAACGAAATCAACCAACGTTTCAAATAAATCGTTCCTTTTACATGAAATACAAGAAAAGCTTGTTGATCGTCGTACATCAACAAGCTTCTTTATCCTATGAGTAAGATTTCCACCACGATATATTTTGTCATTCCTGTACAGGATGAGGATGCCTATATAGGCCGGACCCTGGATAGTATACGGAATCAAAGCTTTAAAGGGGATATTCATGTGTATATTTGTGTGAATCAACCGGATTCCTGGTGGTACAGGGAGGATAAACGAGGCATTTGCGAACGGAATAGGGACTTAATGGATGCTTTACGCCATATGTATCAACAAGATGCATCGATCAAGATAATCGATCGGTCGAGTCCGGGTTTAGGCTGGACATCTAAAAAAGGGGGAGTAGGGATGGCGCGTAAAGTGTTGATGGATTCCGTATTGGCACATGCTTCCGACGAAGACATCCTTATCAGCATGGATGCAGATACCGTTTTTGAAAAGGAATGGGTGAGCAGTCTTTGGAATACATTTCAAGTAAACCCTCCTATAGCAGCCATTAACTCTCCGTATTATCATACGTTAAGCGGAAATGAAAACCAAGACAAAGCCATCCTGCACTACGAATTATACTTACGCACTTATATGCTTAATTTGTTACGAATAGGCAGTCCTTATGCCTTTACGGCTTTGGGTTCGGCCATTGCTGTCCGTGCCAAAGCCTGTAGGGCAGTAGGTGGTTTTGATCAACAAAGGGCCGGCGAGGATTTTTATTTCCTACAAAAATTGGTGAAATATGGCTGTTTGGCACTCTATAATCCATGCAAGGTATACCCCTCATCCCGTGTATCGGATAGGGTTCCCTTTGGAACCGGACCGGCTGTTGCGGCTTTTATGATTGAAGAGAGAAATTCGTATCCGATATTTCATCATTCTGCTTTTGAGGCCATTGAATATACATACCGACAAATTGATGCGTTGTTTGAACAGGATATATCAACGTCCTTCCTTGATTTTATCGACCTACAATTTCCTAAAAAAGATAGGTGGGCGAAGTTGCGTTCCAATTATAACACCCTGCCTATGTTTCGAAAAGCTTTTCATCATCACATGGATGGATTGCGCTTGTTCCAATACATACGTAATGCCCAACAAGCCGTCCATCGCTCCGACGAGCAATGTTTGGCGGATTTTATACATTGCTATTATCCTAATCGGAGTGACTTGATAGATAGCATGTCGTTGATAAACATACAAGAAATGCCGGTCGACAGCTTGGATGCTTTGCGCAATTTTTTATGTCAGGAAGAAGATGAAATGAGAAAACAAAGAGATTTACTCCATGCGCTAAAAAAAAAGAGTAATTTTGCCAGGTGAAAAAAAGAGGCTTAATATTTTATAAGTTGTTGGTTTTATCTATTTTGTGCATGTCGTTTTTCGGTCTATATGCACAAAATAATCCCAATGTGAGCGATACGAGCGGTATGCCTATGGGAGAAAAATCGGCCAAAAATTATGTGCCGGTATATGCTTATAATTTCAATCCATCTTTTCCTGAAATAGCAACATATACACTGATTGATACATCTATATATGGCATTCAGCGCAGCGAAACTTTAGCTTCGTCGCAAAATTTGTATGCCCATGCAGGGGTAGTGGGTCAGGCTAATATACCCATGAATTATCAATTCAATCGGAAACATGGATTTGCGTATAAAACCATGCCGTATAACGAATATCATCGTCGGTTTGATAGCTGGAAATGGTATCATACTCCCGAATCTTATACCCGCATCGATTACGAATGGGCAAGTGGAAAAGAGAATCTGTTCAATGTAGTGCATGCTCAATCAGTAAAAGACATGGAATTAGGCATTGATTTTAGAACTATCATTGCTGAAGGTATTTATATCAGACAAGCCGTGCGAGATGTCAATGCCGGAGCTCGTTTTTCCTATCACATCCCAAGCAATCGTTACGGATTTACGTTTGCCTATATTTATAATTTATTTCGTTTGCAGGAAAATGGAGGTATTTCAAACGATACTTCTTTTGAAAACGGGCAGGAGGAACGCAGCATTGCCGTGAATTTATTGGATGCCAATTCCGATTATCAAGACCATGATGTCTTTTTCAGGCAATACCTGAGCTTGTATAGATCGACTTCCGACACAAGCAAAAAAGACAGGAGTTTTGGTTATTTACTCCACGATTTGAATTTCACCCGATTGAAATCTCTTTATAAGGATAATAATGTAGATATCAATCGATATTCCGTGGTCAATTACGACAGTACATCGACCTTCGATTCGATTACTTCCTATCAATTCAAGAATAGTTTGATGTGGTCGAATGCATTGTATACGGATAGTTTTCAACAGAGAAAGCATTTTTTGTATATGACCTTCGGATTGTCGCACGCATATAGTAAAGTAGGGGATAGTTCCCACATTTTTTACGACCACCAATTTACTCCTTTTGCCTATGTGCAACTACGCTTGTTTCGAAAATTGAATATAAAAACAGAGGTATTATATACCATAAATGGATACAATGCCAACGATATAAGTGCAAAGGCTTCCATAGCATGGAATTTTAAACAGGATTCCACACACGTACATGTTTTGGCATTTCAGGTGGCCGGCTACCGTTATGAAGCGGATTATTTTTATAGCTATTATTTCGCCAATACTTATAACTGGGATATCCCTAATTTGCGTAAACAGCAACATTTTAATCTAGGATTAGAATGGAAATATAATCCATACACCCTCTCTTTGTATTATTTTACCCTTAAAAATGCGGTAATTCTGGCACAAGATATGCATCCCATGCAACTTTCCAAATCGGCCAATATCCTTCAACTGGCTGCGTGGATTCCTTTTCGTTATAAAGGATTTGGATTCGATATGAATGCCTATTTGCAATATTCCGACAATGCCTATATTCAATTGCCATATTTAGCCAGTCGAGAAAGCATATTCTATGGTTTTGGGATGTTTAAAAAAGCCATGTTTTTGCAGTTTGGATTTGAATTGATGTATAATACCCCTTATTATGCAAAAGCCTATAATCCGGTTATGCAACAATTTTATTTTCAAAACGACAAGAAAATCGGTAATTATTATTACCTTGATTTCTTCGCGAATGTGAAAATAAGTCGTTTTTATTTTCATGTTGTCCTTGGTAACTTCATGGCCGATGTATTTCCAAAAACCTATTATTTTATTCCTCATTATCCGGCTAAAGGCTTGCATGTTAAATTCGGAGCTTCCTGGCGATTCCATGATTAGCCTGATGTATTAAGCCTAAGCATTTTTCCATTAAATAAGTAAATGAAAAAAGATATACACTTTTACAGGGATTGGAGTGTATTATTCAACATAATTTGTTATTTTTGCAAGCCTTGAATCGATAAAAAGTTTAGATTGTATGGAATATAATTTCAAAGAGATAGAAGAGAAGTGGAGAAAATATTGGGCTTTGCACAAAACCTTTAAAGCAGAAAACCATGCATCGAAGCCAAAATATTATGTCTTGGATATGTTTCCTTATCCATCGGGAGCAGGATTGCATGTAGGGCATCCACTTGGTTATATAGCCAGCGATATCTATGCCCGCTATAAACGTTTGAAAGGATTTAATGTATTACATCCTATGGGGTATGATGCTTTTGGATTACCGGCTGAACAATATGCCATTGAAACCGGTCAACATCCGGCTATTACTACAGAAATTAACATCAAACGCTATCGGGAACAATTGGATAAATTAGGACTATCCTTCGATTGGGACAGGGAAGTCAGAACCTGCGACTCTGCCTATTATAAATGGACGCAATGGTGTTTTATACAACTATATAACAGCTGTTATTGTAATCAGGCTAAAAAGGCCATTCCTATTCGTGAATTGATAGAAGCCTTTGAAGCGACAGGAACGGAAGGCCTTGATATCGCATGCAGTCGTACGCATCGCTTCACGGCTGAAGAATGGAAAAATAAAACAGAAGAAGAACAACAAAGCATATTGATGGATTATCGCTTAGCTTATTTATCGGATTGTATGGTGAACTGGTGTCCACAATTGGGTACCGTTCTGGCTAACGACGAAGTGGTGAACGGCAGCTCTGTTCGCGGAGGATGTCCGGTTGAGCGTAAGCTGATGCGACAATGGTCCTTACGGATTACGGCTTATGCCGAACGTTTGTTGGAAGGATTGGATTCCCTGGAATGTTCGGATTCTTTAAAGGAAATACAACGCAATTGGATAGGAAGGAGTGAAGGAGCATATATTCAGTTTGCCATTGAGGGGCATTCGGGTAGTGTAGATGTGTTTACTACCCGACCCGATACCATTTTCGGAGTGAGCTTTATGGTGCTTTGTCCGGAACATCCTTTGATTGATCAATTAACAACATCAGAACAAAAAGAAGAAGTCGATAAATATGTATGTTGGGCTAAAAATCGTTGTGAAAGAGAGCGTTTAACCGAAGTAAAAAAAGTAAGCGGCGTTTTTACCGGCGCATTTGCCATACATCCATTTACCCAAGAACGCATTCCTATCTGGATTGCAGATTATGTACTGGCCGGATATGGTACCGGATCTATCATGGCAGTACCGGCACACGACAGCCGAGATTTTGCTTTTGCTCGACATTTTGAGCTTCCTATTGTTCAGGTGATCGTACCCAAAGGAGAAGAACCCGAAGATACGGCTGCATGGACGGAAGCCAAGGACTCGAAAGAAGGCTATTGCATTAATTCCGATTTCATTAATCATTTACCGGTAAATAAAGCCATTCAGGAAGTGATAGCAAAGGTTAAAGCCATGAACATAGGTTACGGTACGGTGAATTATCGTTTACGCGATGCTATTTTCAGTCGGCAGCGTTATTGGGGCGAACCTTTTCCTGTTTATTTCAAAGATTGTATCCCTTATGTGTTACCCGAAGAGGAACTACCATTGGTTTTACCCGAAGTAGATGCCTATTTGCCGACCGCATTGGGAGAACCTCCCTTGGCCCGTGCCAAAAACTGGACGCATAAGGGATATCCCCTCGATTATAATACCATGCCGGGTTTTGCCGGCTCCAATGCCTATTATTTAAGATATATGGACCCTCATAACGACCAAGCTTACTTTTCGAAAGAAGCCAATCAATACTGGAGAAACGTCGATTTGTATGTCGGTGGATTGGAACATGCTACCGGACATTTATTGTATGCCCGTTTTTGGAATAAATTCTTGTATGATATTGGTTTAGCATGCGAAGAAGAACCTTTTCAAAAGATTGTCAACCAGGGAATGATACAAGGACGTTCCAATTTTGTGTATAGAATCAAAGGAAGCAACACCTATGTTTCCTATCATTTAAAAGATTCTTATGAAACCGATGCCATACATGTGGATATCAATATGGTCGATAATGATGTGTTGGATATAGATGCTTTCAGGAAAAGATATAAATCCTTCGAAGGTGCCGAATTTATATTGGAAGATGGTAAATACATTTGCGGATATGAAATCGAAAAGATGTCGAAATCCTTATATAATGTACAAAATCCGGATGATATCGTTGAAAAGTATGGTGCTGACACCTTACGTATGTATGAAATGTTTCTCGGTCCTATCGAACAATCCAAACCCTGGGATACCAAAGGCATTGAAGGCGTATTTCGTTTTCTGAAAAAGTTCTGGCGTTTGTATCATACGGCCGATAATACATTCTTTGTAAGCGAAGATGAAGCTGTTTTCGAGGAATGGAAAGTATTGCATAAAACCATAAAAAAGATAGAAGAAGACATTGAACGCATGTCGTATAACACCTCTGTGAGCACGTTTATGATATGTGTGAACGAATTAACGGAGTTGAAATGTAATAAACGAGACATTCTGGAACCTCTTTGCATTCTACTATCTCCCTTTGCTCCCCACATAGCCGAAGAATTGTGGGAGATGTTAGGACATACCGAAAGCATCAGCTATGCACCCTTCCCCGTTTGGGATGAGAAATATTTAATAGAAAACACTTATAACTATCCTGTGTCTTTTAACGGTAAGATGCGCTTTGTGTTGTGTTTACCCGTCGATATGTCGAATGAAGAAATGGAGAAAAGCGTTTTGTCAGCTCCCGAAGCTCAAAAATGGTTACAGGGCAAGCCACCCAAGAAAATAATCATTGTACCCAAGAAAATCGTCAATATTGTTGTTTAAAACGATAGTAAATATTACTGTTTTTTAGATTAAATCAGGGGGAGAATCCCAATTACCCCCTGACTAATGATTTTTCGGTACGAAAAACAATTCATAATTCATAATTTCCTTGTGAGCTGCGGTTTGCGATTTTTAACCTTATAAAGGCAGTGTATGCATTGATATCTATAATTTTTACATTTTTCTTTTGAATGATATATTGAATGAAAAAAAAGGATACTTTTGCGCCGTTTTAAATAAAAAAAAATATTAATAATCATTATTGTCCGATAAGTTCATTTAACACATTTAATATCATTCAATTACAAACAACAAGCCCCACGTTTTTTTATAACACACAAATATACGGTTATCAATCCATTGTATGAATTTAATAATTTTTTATCGGACAATAGTGATTAATAATTAAAACAAAAGGAATATGTTTATTTTAATGATTGTATTGTTTGTGGTAGGCTATGTCCTCATAGCCCTAGAGCATCCGATTAAAGTTAGCAAATCGGCTACTGCGTTATTTTTAGGCATTATTTTGTGGGTTTGTGCTGCTATTGGTGGTGAACAATTATTAGTTGATCCAAGCTCTTTGCGTGAATTTTTGATGAACCATCCCGGAAGTGAATTTAAAGAGTGGTTGGTTGATTCTAAATTAGTTACATCCTTGGGTGAAGTCTCATCCATTGTCTTTTTCTTACTCGGAGCCATGATTATTGTTGAATTGGTAGATACACAAGAAGGTTTCAGGATCATTACCGATAGGATCAAAGCAACCAAAAAGGTCAGTCTTTTGTGGATCATATCCATATTGACTTTTTTCTTATCTTCTGTTTTGGATAATATGACAACGGCTATTATCATGGTCGCTTTACTGCGTAAATTAATAGGAGATAAAAAAGAGAGATGGTTTTTTGCCAGTATGGTTATCCTTGCCGCCAATGCTGGAGGTGCTTGGTCACCGATAGGGGACGTGACCACTATTATGTTATGGGTGGCTGGTAAGGTTTCGACTTTGAACATCATGGAGATGACTTTTATGGCAAGTTTGGCATCTATCCTTGTGCCTTTGATAATCTTGTCCTTTATGATAAAAGGCGAAATTCAACGGCCAGATTTAGTGGAGAATACAATAGAAAATCAATCAACACCCCAATGGCAACGTACCTTATTCTTGTGTTTAGGCGTTGGTGCTTTATTATTTACACCCGTATTTAAATCTTTGACAGGATTGCCTCCTTATTTAGCTATATTGGGTGGTGTTTCCGTATTATGGGTGGTTTCCGAGATTGTGCATCGTAAAGATAAGGGTGATATCAAACAAAGATATGCCGTTACAACCGTTATAAAAAGAGTGGATGTTGCCAGCATCCTTTTCTTTTTAGGCATATTAATGGCTGTGAATGCTTTAACAACCGTGGGTCATTTGGGTTTGTTGGCAACCAATTTGGATACTATTAATTTGCCGGAACCTGAAAAATATTATTTAATCAATGTTATCATCGGTTTATTATCATCGGTAGTTGATAATGTCCCTTTGGTGGCAGCCGGTATGGGAATGTATTCTTTCCCGATGGATCATTATTTTTGGGAAATGTTGGCTTATTGCGCCGGAACAGGCGGAAGTATATTGATTATCGGTTCCGCTGCCGGTGTAGCTGTGATGGGAATGGAAAAAATTGATTTCATTTGGTATTTAAAGAGAATATCGGGCATTGCTTTGATAGGTTATTTGGCCGGTGCCGGTGCTTTTATCGGAGAAAAAGCCATACGTAAACATTTTGAAGATAATAAAAAGGAACAAACTGTTGAAGTAATACATAGTCAAGAAAATGCCGGAAATTTATTATCCGAAAATATCTATCTGATTCCTTGATAATTACAAATTAAAAATTACGAAATACGATGTAGAGACGCACGATTGTACATCTCTATGAATTAAGTCAGGGGGTGAATCAAAATCACCCCCTGACTATTTTTTTGGGGAAACGAAAACCCCTTGAAAACAGAGCGCTAATTATTCATATGCTAAAAAGAATCACCCCGATTTTTAATAAATTATGATTTGTTAAAAAAATATTATACCTTTGCGTTTTTAAAAAATTAAAAATATTAACAACTAAAATTAAGGTAATATGTTTGTTTTTATGATTGTTTTGTTCGTGGTAGGCTATACGTTCATAGCGCTTGAACATCCCTTAAAGGTAAATAAATCGGCTACAGCGTTATTGTTAGCCGTTTTTTTATGGGTTTGTGCTGCCATAGGAGGTGAAGCTATCTTAATCAACACCGATTCTTTTCGTGATTATATCATGAGTCATCCGGGTTCGGCTTATTTGGATTGGTTAGTACACTCCCAACTGATACATGCATTGGGAGAAGTTTCGGAAATCATCTTCTTTCTTTTGGGAGCCATGACGATAGTGGAATTAATCGATACCCAAGAAGGATTTAAAATTATTACCGACAAAATACAAACAACACGCAAAGTGAAATTATTATGGGTGATATCCATATTAACATTTTTCATGTCAGCTGTATTGGATAATTTGACTACATCCATCGTCATGGTAGCTTTGTTGCGTAAATTAATTTTCGACAAAAAAGATCGTTGGTTTTATGCCAGTATGGTTATTATAGCTGCCAATTCGGGAGGGGCATGGTCGCCCATAGGAGACGTAACGACCATTATGCTCTGGGTTGCCGGAAAAGTATCCACCCTTAATATTATTGAAATGACATTCTTTGCAAGCTTAATGTCATTGATTGTACCTTTGATTGTTCTATCTTTTATGTTGAAAGGAAGTGTGGAACGTCCGCAAGTCAAACAATATGCTGATGATACAACATCCTGTGCTCAATGGCAAAGTATATTATTTTTATGTATGGGAGTAGGAGCATTATTGTTTGTTCCGATATTTAAAACTATCACCCACTTACCTCCTTATTTAGGCATGTTAGGCGGATTAGGCGTACTATGGGTTACTTCGGAAATCATTCATCGTAAAGATAAACATGAAGTGCGTAGTCGATATTCCATATCAACGATAATTACTAAGATAGATGTTCCCAGTATCCTTTTCTTTTTAGGTATTTTGATAGCTGTAAATGCGTTAGCAACAGTAGGTCATTTGGATTTATTGTCTACAAAGTTGGATACCATTAATTTAGCGGAACCTGAAAAATACTATGTAATTAATATTATTATTGGTTTATTATCATCTGTTGTGGATAATGTACCTTTAGTGGCAGGAGCTATGGGGATGTATTCTTTTTATATGGATCATTATTTTTGGGAAATGTTGGCCTATTGTGCCGGTACAGGTGGAAGTATACTTATCATTGGTTCGGCAGCTGGTGTGGCAGTGATGGGAATGGAAAAAATAGATTTTATTTGGTATCTTAAAAGAATATCTTGGATAGCTCTTATTGGGTATTTTGCAGGAGCTCTTACTTTTATCGGAGAAAAGACCCTAAGGAGTTATTTTGAAAAAGAACATCAAGCGGAAAATACAGAAATTACATTGAGCAGAGATGGCATCAAAGAATATTTAACACAAAATACGTTCTATATTGTTCAAGATGACATGGAAGAACGTATTTTCGACAGTACTTCTGTTCAATTTACTGAATTTAATCAATACCAAGGCTTAACCATTAATTCCTATCAAAGTAAAAATGATACTCTTTTGCTTTATGATAAAGAATCGAATATGGTTTTAAGTGATTTCTTAATCAATACAGATGTGGCAGATACCATAGCGGAAGTTATGTTTGGCAATCAACATTTATTGGTCACTAAATCGGGCATGGTTTATTTTGTGTCTGAAGCCGGACCGATTCCTCTTCAACGAAAAGAAAAATAAGAATAAGTTCTTGAATGATTGATCTATACTTTCAATCATTCCATCATCTATAACAAGTTTGAAATTATTACCCATAATGTCAAACTTGTTTCTTTAAATGCAGGAACAATTTTTTACTTTATACATAAATGTAAGCATTTTTAATGTACTTTTGCTATACAGAATATGTACAAAAAAACAATTGACAAATAGTGTGTTATGCTATTATTTATTGTAAACTAAAAAAGGAAAATACATCTATGAGTTTGGAACTAAGTGAACAGGAATTAATTAGAAGAGAGAAGTTAAAAAATTTTGAAGCTTTAGGCATTGTGGCCTATCCCGCAGCAGCCTATCCAGTAAATGTTAAAACCATTGATATTCATGAACAATTTACAGACAAACCGGAGTCTTTTCAATCGGTATGTTTGGCAGGGCGTATCATGAGTCAACGTATCATGGGAGCCGTTGCCTTTTATGAATTACAAGATGCTTACGGAAGGATACAAGTATATACCAAACGTGATGAAATATGTCCGGAAGAAGACAAAACGCTATATAATCTGGTATATAAAAAATTAGATATAGGTGATATCATTGGTGTGAAAGGTTTTGTATTTATTACCCAAATGGGTGAAATTACCATTCATGTAAAAGAGTTTACTTTACTATCTAAATCATTACGTCCGCTACCCATTGTTAAACAAAGTGATGAAAATATATATGATGCATTTACGGATCCGGAACAACGCTATCGGATGCGCTATGTAGATTTGATTGTCAATCCCCATATCAGACAAACATTTATACAGCGTACAGCCATTATCAATGAAATACGTAATTACTATAACGAACAAGGTTATTTGGAGGTAGAAACTCCGGTACTTCAACCCATTCCGGGAGGGGCAGCCGCTCGACCTTTTGTTACCCATCACAATGCCTTGGATATGCCTTTGTATTTACGTATTGCCAATGAATTATATCTAAAACGTTTAATTGTCGGTGGCTTTGATGGGGTCTATGAATTTAGCCGTAATTTTCGCAATGAAGGCATGGATAGGATGCATAATCCGGAATTTACCTGTATGGAGCTCTACGTGGCTTATAAAGATTATCATTGGATGATGACATCCGTTGAAACCCTTTTAAACCGTATTGTCCTAAAATTACATGGAAATCCAAAAATTAAAGTAGGTGATAAGACCATAGATTTCACCCTTCCTTTTACCCGCATTTCTATACTGGATGCTATTCAAACATATACCGGCTATGATGTTAGCCATATGGATGAAAATCAATTAAGGGAAGTATGCGAAGCATTACACATTCCGGTTGATGAAACCATGGGTGTTGGAAAAATGATCGATGAGATTTTCGGAGAAAAGTGTGAATCAAATTTTATACAACCCACATTCATCATTGATTATCCTATTGAAATGTCGCCTTTGTGTAAACGTCATCGTAACAATCCGAGATTAACCGAACGTTTTGAATTGATGGTGAACGGTAAGGAATTAGCCAATGCATATTCGGAATTAAATGACCCCATCGATCAACGTGCTCGTTTTGAAGAACAGTTGCTTTTATCCGAAAAAGGAGATGATGAAGCCATGTATATTGACCAAGATTTTCTCCGTGCGTTGGAATTTGGCATGCCACCTACATCCGGTGTAGGCATAGGCATAGATCGTTTGGTTATGTTTTTGACCAATTCCCCTTCTATTCAAGATGTTTTGTTTTTTCCACAAATGAAACCGGAAAAACAAGCGAATGTAAACCATGGCGAAATGTTCGAAAAAATGGGTGTCTCCCCAGAATGGATTCCACTTTTATTGAAATCAAACATTAAAACCGTGGATGATTTAAAAGCAGTGAGCGATACGAAATTATGCAATGATTTGAATGGCTTGCGAAAAAAAATGAAATTATCCATAGCCCCGCTACAATTAACAACATTGCAAACATGGTTGAAAAACATTTAATACAGAAAGGAGCATTTCATCGATATGGCTAAAGAAACGAAACAAAAACTTGCACGTATAGCGTTACCTGAATTGGATATGCAAGGTCGTGTATTGCCTCAAGCCATTGAATTCGAAGAAGCCGTGTTGGGGGCTATGATGTTAGAACAAAATGCGGCCGTGAGTGTCATCGATATGCTTCGCGAAGAAATGTTCTACAAGGAGTCGCACCAAAAGATATTTAAAGCTATTACGCAAGTCTTTCATGCGAGCGATCCGGTCGATTTATTGTCGGTAGCTAATCAATTGCGTAAGAATGGTGATTTGGAAGCGATAGGCGGAGCTTACTATTTATCATCCTTAACCAATCGTATTGTATCTTCTGCTAATATTGAATACCATGCACGCATCGTTTCAGAAAAATTTATCCAACGTAAACTCATTTCCGTATCCACGGAAACTATACATAATGCCTATGATAATAGTTTGGATGTTTTGGAAATGCTTGATAATGCAGAAAAGAACTTATTTGATATAGCTGAACAGAATTTCAGAAGAGATTCGCGAAGCATGTCCGACATCATCCGCGAAGTACTTTCGGATTTACAAGCCATGAAGATGTCGGATAAAAAATTAAGAGGCCTTCCCTCAGGATTTACTGAATTAGACCGTGTTACTAACGGCTGGCAAAAAGCAAATTTAATTATTATTGCAGCTCGTCCCGGTATGGGTAAAACAGCTTTTGTCTTGTCAATGGCAAGAAATATCGCCATTGAACAACAAAAACCTCTTGCTTTTTTCTCCTTGGAAATGTCTGCTTCTGATTTGGTAATGCGCTTGATCTCGGCAGAATCGGGATTCAAACAAAATCAATTAAAAAAAGGTGATTTAAGTGATGATGAATGGGCTACTTTGGTGAATAAAATGACAGAACTGTCGAATGCCAAATTACTCATCGATGATACGGCCGGTTTATCTATCTTTGAGTTACGTGCTAAGTGTCGAAGATTTAAACAACAATACGATATTCAGGGAGTTGTTATTGATTATTTGCAATTGATGACCGGAAATCAAGACTTAAAAGGAGGAAATAGAGAACAAGAAATCAGTTCAATATCACGTTCTTTAAAAGCTTTATCGAAAGAATTGGATATTCCGGTCATTGCGTTATCTCAACTCAATCGTTCGGTAGAATCTCGAACTACACAATCAAAACGTCCTCAACTTTCGGATTTACGTGAATCTGGTGCTATAGAACAAGATGCAGATTTAGTGTTATTTATTTATCGTCCGGAATATTATAAAATTGAAACGTTCGAAGACCAGACACCGGCAGCTGGTATGGCCGAAATTATGATAGCCAAACATCGAAACGGTCCTTTGAAAGATGTGAAATTACGTTTTATAGCCGATTATGCTCAATTTTGTGACATAGAAGATTTCGACCAATTTTCCACTGACTTCGGACATGTCCAAACAGGTTTATTGGATAATTATAATACTATTCCTTCCAGAATAAATGAAGATGTTGAATCCTCTTCATCTAATACTCCTACGTATCCTTTAGATGAATCGGATCCTTTTTAGAGAAATAAAAATTAATATAGTTATGATACATATAGAAGATTATAATTTTAAAGAAAAAAAAGCATTGGTTCGGGTTGATTATAATGTCCCCTTAAATGAAAATTTTGAAATTGAAGATACTACACGTATTGATGCCTCTTTGAAAACCATTAATAAAATTTTACACGACGGTGGTGCCGTGATTCTTTTATCGCATTTGGGACGCCCTAACGGGAAGGAATATAAATATTCATTAGATCATATCCATACTTATCTTCAGAAAAAAGTTGACGTTAAGGTATTTTTTGCCGAAGATTGTATAGGCGAAGATGCCCAACGTTTAGTGGATGCATTGCCTCCTCGTAAAATATTGCTGTTAGAAAACTTACGTTTTCATCAAGAAGAAACGAAAGGAGACGTAGAATTTGCTAAAGAATTAGCCTCCTATGGCGATGTATACGTGAATGATGCTTTTTCTGCAGCGCATCGTGAACATGCTTCCACGGCTGTGATTGCACGTTTCTTCCCCAATGATAAAATGTTTGGATATTTAATGCAAAACGAAATTGACAATTTGAACAAAGTGATGTTAAATCCTAAACATCCTTTTACGGCTATTTTAGGGGGTTCAAAAATATCAACAAAAATAGATATTATTAACAACTTGCTTTCAAAAGTCGATAATATTATTTTGGGTGGTGGCATGAATTATACTGTCCATAAAGCAATGGGAGGCGACATAGGCGCTTCTTTGTATGAGGAAAATATGTTACCTGTTGCATATGAGATACTAAAAAAAGCAAAACAATATAATGTGAATATATATATATCTGTAGACACTATCACTGCCAACAAATTTAGCAATGATGCCATTCGAAGAATCTACCCCACATCCAAAATTCCTGATAATGTGGAAGGAATGGATATAGGGCCCGAAAGTTGTGTCAGATATAGAGAGGTGATTATGAATTCTGAAACCATATTATGGAACGGGCCTCTCGGTGTTTTTGAATTCGATAATTTTAGTAACGGTACTTTTATGGTTGCCGATGCTGTGGTGAAAGCTACTGAAAATGGTTCTTTTTCTTTAGTAGGTGGAGGAGATACAATTTCTTCCATTAACAAATTTAAGTTGGCTGATAAATTTAATTATGTTTCAACTGCCGGTGGCGCCATGCTCGAATTTTGTGAGGGTAGAGTTCTTCCGGGAATTAAAAGTATTTTAGAAGAATAATATAATATTTGACTTATGACACATCTAATTGCACCCTCTCTATTATCTGCTGATTTTGCTAATCTCCAAAGAGATATTGAGATGCTAAATCAAAGTAATGCCGATTGGTTTCATGTTGATATTATGGATGGTAATTTTGTGCCTAATTTATCCATAGGTTTTCCCGTTTTAAAAGCAATAGCTACCTATGCCCGAAAACCTTTGGATATTCATTTAATGATACAAAACCCTGATTTCTATATAGAACGTTTTTGTGTCGAAGCGAAAGCATCCATACTTACAGTTCATTACGAAGCTTGTACTCATTTACATCGCACTTTACGATCCATCAAGAAAATGAATGTAAAAACAGGAGTATCTTTAAATCCACATACGCCTGTCGATGTATTAGAAGATATCATATGTGAGGCAGATCTGATATTACTCATGTCGGTTAATCCGGGTTTTGGTGGGCAAAAATTTATCCAACAAACCTACCACAAAATTCAAAAATTAAAAGCTATGATTCAAGCTCAAAATCTAAATACACTGATTGAGGTGGATGGTGGTGTTGATGTAATTAATTACAAACAATTGCTTGAATCGGGAGTTGATGTATTGGTTTGTGGAAATGCTGTTTTTTCTTCTGAAAACCCGCGTGAGACGATCAATTTACTGAAACAATAACAATATGGTACGTATTTTTACAATATGAAATGTAAACACATATTTTCATTTCTTATTTTCTTAATGGGAAATACATTTCTTTTTGCGCAATTATCGGATGCTCAAAAAAAGGAATTGGATGAAAAAGCCAAAGGTTTCGATTTTTACTTTAATTGTGGTACATATTTGCCAAATAAATTTACGGCAAACTTTTATAATGGTACATCCTCTTCGGTTGATGCGAATAGGGTATTTAGTAATTCACAATTAAAAAGACATATCGATGAGCTAATTGCCAGTAGACAAAATATTATTATGGATGCGTCCGGAGTAAGCCTGGGTGAATTACCGACAAATATGCGTTATAATTTATCTTTTATTTTTGGATTCGGATGTTTATACCACTTAAATCGTAATCTTTCTTTGTCATTGTCGTTTAGTCAAGCAAGAATAAATACAGTATCAGGATTTACATTAACGTATAATTCAGGAGTATCAGGAAATGAACGACCTCAGATATTAGAATATACAATTGTAGGGAAAGAATTACGTAACTTTTTCGAATTGGGTGTTACATATCAGTTTTATGCTCACGAATACGTTTTTCCTTTCGTGGAATTTGCCACTCAGTTGAACAATGTGAAAGTGAAAAATGCAGATTTAGTTATTGAGGATAATTCTTTTACTATGATTGATTATTATGGGGGACAAATGTATGACCCAAGCATAGATCAAACACGCATTGATCCTTATTTAGGTGGAGTAGGAGGAGGAGTATTGGTGGGTGCAGGTGCACGCATTCCCTTTATGAAACACATAGCTTTAGAACCCCTTGTTCAATGTCAGTACACCTTTGTTAATTTAGCTATCGATGGGCAAAAGAGATTTTTACCTAGCTTTAATTTTATGATACGTTTGATTGTTGGAGATAGAATATTCACTAATACATAAGCTATCTGTATGAGAAGAATAGGTCTACTTTTATTGATTCTTTATTGTCTGAATATTAATCTTATTCAAGCTCAATCAGATAAATATACGTTTTTTAAAGAAATTGATCAATCTTCTATCATCCTAAAAGCAGATATATTAGGGAATATATATCTTTCTGACGGGGCTGTAATATATAAATACGATAATCAATATAATCTCACCCATCGATTTTCTGATTTCTCATTAGGGAAAATTCACAGTCTTGACGTTACAAATCCCATGAAAATACTGGTTTTTTCGAAAGAAATGATGCGATTGACGTTTTTAAACAATGTGCTGGCTACACAACAGTCATCCTATTTATTATCCGATTTGGAACTATTGCAGCCCATTTGTGTGAGTATTTCTTACGACAACGGTTTTTGGATTTATGATCAAATCAAAGATGCGTTATTTCGTTTTGATTCAAAGGAAAATATAGTAAGCGAAACTAAATCCATAACAAATATAGTAGGTTATAAGGTTAATCCCAATCAAATACAAGAAATAGCCAATAAATACGTTATATTAAGTGATCCACAAAGAGGAATTTTTATATTTGATATTTTAGGAACTTATCTTAAAACAATTCCAATCAGCGATATTCAATCATTTTCGGTATGGAAAGGAGATCTTATTTTTATTAAAAACAGTAGATTAAATATGTTAAATATTGAAACTCTAGATATTTCGATCTATGATTTACCAATAACGGAAGTGAAAGAAGCCATAATTTCGGGTAATTTTTTAATTTTACTGACTTATACAGGAACAGTGAAAATTTACACTCAATAATATTCTAAAATAGTTTTGTATAAAAAAATAAATATGAAAAAGCATAAAATAAGCAACAAACGATTAACTTTAACGCAAATAGATAAAATCATCAGCGAGAATTATCAATTAGAATTGTCCAAAGATGCTATACAACGCATTGAAAAATGTCGAAATTATTTAGACAATAAAATCAAAAATCAACAAAAACCTATCTATGGTGTTACAACAGGTTTTGGCTCTCTATGTGATAAAACTATCTCTGAAAATGATTTAGGAAAATTACAAGAAAATTTAATGATGTCGCATGCTTGCGGAATAGGAGATGAAGTAGATACTGAAATTGTTCGTATTATGCTTTTGTTGAAAATACAATCCTTAGCGTATGGCCATTCAGGAGTTCAATTAACAACGGTACAACGATTGATCAACATCTTCAACGAGCAAATATGCCCTGTAGTATATCAGCAAGGCTCATTAGGAGCCTCCGGCGATTTGGTTCCTTTGGCACATTTGTGTTTACCTTTGATTGATTTAGGGGAAGTTAATTATAAACAAAGCCATTATACAGGAAAAGAAATAAATACATTGATGAAATGGGAAGCTATTCAGTTAAAATCTAAAGAAGGATTAGCCCTGTTAAATGGAACCCAATTTATGTCAGCATATGCTGTATATGTTCTATTAAAAGCAAAGCGATTAGCATATGTTGCTGATTTAATTGGTAGCATCTCTTTGGATGCCTTTGATGGAAGATTAGAGCCGTTTTTATCCGAAATTCATGCCATTCGTCCACATTGGGGTCAAATGGAAACAGCAAATAACATTTTGAGCTTTTTAGATGGTTCAGAAATTAGTTTACAAGACAAAAAGCATGTACAAGATCCTTACTCATTCCGTTGTATGCCTCAAGTGCATGGTGCAACCAAAGATACGATTAATTACGTTGAATCGATAATAGAAACTGAGATAAATTCAGTTACGGATAACCCTACCATTTTTCCCGATGAAGATTTGATTATTTCAGCCGGAAACTTTCATGGCCAACCCATTGCTTTAACCTTAGATTTTCTTGCAATTGCCCTTGTTGAATTAGGAAATATCTCTGAAAGAAGAATTTATCAATTAATAGATGCCAAAAGAAATCTCCCTTCTTTTTTAGTTAAAAATCCCGGATTGAATTCGGGATTCATGATTCCGCAATATGTTGCCGCTTCCATTGTGAATCAAAATAAAATGTATGCAAATCCATCCTCTACCGATTCAATTACATCCTCACAAGGACAAGAAGATCACGTAAGCATGGGGGCTAATGCTGCGACTAAATGTTATCATATCATAAACAATTTAGAAAAAATATTTGCTATCGAATTGTTTAATGCTGCTCAAGCATTAGAATTTAGAAAACCCTTGCGTTCGTCTACATATATTGAAGATATACTTACGTCTTACCGCCAAAACATACCTTTTGTGGAAAATGATGCAACTATGTATGATAAAATGCAAGTTAGCCTTGCTTTCATTCAATCCTTGGAGCAGATATTTCAATTTGAATAAAAAAAAACATACTTACATTTTACTGTAATACAGCAAAAAAAATTAATTCAAAAAAAAAAATTTAAAAATATCGTATTTTTAAATAAAAAAGTATACCTTTGCCAAAAAATTATTGGAGGATAGGTATAGAAACAATTTTTATCTTTTTTACGAGTATATCACCATAACGAATAAAGGAGGCTTTATGAAGACAAAATTGTTTCAAAGTAGCGATGAACAACTTGTATCATTATACATTAATGGACAAGAATCAGCATTAGATGTCTTAATTACCCGTTATCAACAAAAAATCTTTTCATACATAATAATGGTTGTCAAAGATAAAGATTTGGCTGAAGATCTTTTTCAGGATGCTTTTATTAAGGTTATAAACACACTTCGTTTAGGAAATTATCGAGAAGAAGGAAAATTTAATCAATGGATTATGCGAATTACCCGAAATTTGATAATCGATCATTTTCGTAAAAGTCAGAAAATGTCATTTGTGGATAATAGCAACGAAAACGGAAGTTTTTTCGATAATTTTTCCGAACCATCTCATTCCGTTGAACAAATTATGATTACTAATCAAATCCATGAATCTTTACGTTCACTTATTAAATTATTACCGGAAAAACAGCAAGAAGTTCTTATCATGCGTTTGTATCAAGACATGAGTTTTAAAGAAATTGCCGACATAACAAACGTCAGCATTAACACAGCTTTAGGAAGAATGCGATATGCCATTTTAAATTTACGAAAAATGGTCGATGAAAAAAACATTATACTTACTTACTGATAACTAAAAATAGCCTAATATTCTCCATTAATGATACCACTACATCATTTGTTTTTATAAGATTTATAGAAACAAAAAATGATAAATGATTGATTTTTAATAATACATTATCACATACTCAAATAAAAGAAAAAGTGTAATTAAATAAAGTATTTATATCAAATAATTGTGTAATTTTGCACACAAATTTTTGAGATATAATAAAAGATAAACGATGAAATCGGAATTAATAAAATTCGCAGAGGAACAATTAGTTGAAAAGAAAAATCATCCTGAATTTAAAGCCGGAGATACAGTTACAGTAAACTATCGTATTGTAGAAGGTAATAAAGAAAGAATACAAGCTTACCAAGGTGTCGTCTTACAACGTGTAGGAAGTGGTGTTACGGAAACATTTACCGTTCGAAAGATTTCAGGTGGAATAGGGGTAGAAAGAATATTTCCCTTAAATTCTCCCTTCATTGATAGCATCATTGTAAATAAAAGAGGTCTTGTTAGAAGAGCGCGCATATTTTATCAAAGAGGTTTAACCGGTAAGAAAGCACGTATTAAAGAAAAGAGAATCTAAGCTTTCTTTTTCTATTAATAGTATAATTAAGCATAACATATGGCTACAACTGCAGATTTCAGAAATGGTTTATGTATTGAAATGAACGGTGATGTTTGGACCGTTGTTGAATTTCTACATGTTAAACCCGGTAAAGGAGCGGCTTTTGTTCGTACAAAATTGAGAAATCTTCGCACAGGAAGACAATTAGAACATACTTTTCCGTCAGGTGTGAAAATTGACATGGCAAGAGTAGAACGCCGTCCATATCAGTTTTTATATAAAGAAGGAGAATCAACTTATCATTTTATGCATATTGAAACCTTTGAACAATTAGCAATCGAAGGAGCATTGATTTCAAATCCCGGTCTATTAAAAGAAGGACAAGGAGTTGAAGTTATGTATCATGTTGATACAGATACTCCACTTACTTGTGAACTACCTGCTTTCGTTGAATTAATAGTAACTTATACTGAACCCGGTGTAAAAGGAGATACGGCAACCAATACGCTTAAACGAGCTAATGTAGAGACCGGTGCCGAAATAATGGTTCCCTTATTTATCGAAGAAGGGGAAAATATTAAAGTAGATACTCGTACAAATCGTTATGCCGAACGAGTAAAATAATAACATAATAATTTTATCATGATATTTAATAAACCTTTATCACCCAACGACATCCTTGCTTTATTAGGGAATCATGTCGAATATATTGGTGATAAGAATACTATAATTACAGGTATAAATGAAATACATGGTGTTGAAGAAGGAGATATTACATTTGTAGACCATCCTAAATATTATGAAAAAGCTTTAAAGAGTAAAGCTGATTTTATAATCCTTGATAAAATACCCGATGACAATTACGGAAAAGCTTTGTTTATAACAGACGATCCGTTTAGAGATTATGTTAAAATTGTTAAAAAATTCAGAAGCTTTATCCCTCAAGATTCCTATATTCATCCGGGTACTAAAATCGGCGAAGGTACTGTACTACAACCTGGTGTATTTGTCGGTAGAAATGTTAGCATAGGAAAGAATTGTATCATTCATTCTAATGTCAGTATTTATGATTATACAACCATAGAAGATAATGTTATAATTCATTCAAATAGCGTTATAGGGGGAGATGCTTTTTATTTTAAACGTCGTCCGAATTGTTGGGATAAATTGGAAACATGCGGTTCTACGTATATTGGAAATGATGTCGAAATAGGTGCATTATGCACTATTGATAAAGGTGTCTCATCCGTTACATATTTGGGAGACGGTTGTAAATTAGACAATCACATCCAAATAGGTCATGATACTCGAATAGGTAAAAATGTGCTGATAGGTGCTCATAGTGCTATAGCCGGTGTTGTAACCATTGAAGATAATTGTTTAATATGGGCACGTGTTTCGATTAATAAAGATATCGTAATAGCTAAAGGAACAACTATTTTAGCCACATCCGGCGTCGATAAAAGCTCTTTACCTAATCAGGTATTGTTTGGGTCACCAGCCATTGATTACCGTAAAAAATGGAGAGAAATGGCTTCCATGAGAATGCTTCCCGATATACTGGATGATCTTATTGAAATGAAATCTAAAATGAAATAATTTAGAAACACACATAAAAAAAAGACGGCATATGCCGTCTTTTTTTTGTTTCAATGTACATCCATATGCAAGTTATCTAAGTTTATTTATATAATAATCAGCCAAAGTTTCAATAGGATATCGAACAATACGTCCTATTTGTAAGTTTTTTTCTGTTCCCACTTCATGTAGCATCGTTGAAAATAATGCAGCTATTGAACCAACAAAGTGTATGGGATAATACAATGATTCGGGGTAGGGAAGTACCAATTCATCAAAAAAGTCACAAAAAGATTTGTGTACAATGGATAGCATAGATGTTTCATCAATATGTTCATACACAAACTGGGCAAACTGCGCGATGAAAACTCCCGGTTTTTCATGTTGATAAATGCGATTGAGTATCTCAACTGAGTGTAATCCATATTTATCGTTAAATGAATTATGGAGATGTTTTGGTAATTGATTTTTTAAAAATAATTGCAGCAGCGCTTTTCCAATATAAGCACCACTTCCTTCATCGCCCAACATGTAGCCTAAAGAAGGAAGATTTTTCGTAATTCGATTCCCATCATAAACACAAGAATTAGAACCAGTTCCAAGTATACAAGCGATACCTTTATTCTCTCCACAGCAAGCTATAGCTGATGCCATTATATCATGGTCAACGTTAAGCTCGGCATTTGGACTTATCAAGGTTAAACATTGCTTTATGATATGTTGTTTTTCTGCATTTGAACAACCGGAACCATAAAAATATATAGCGTCAATTTCATAATCTTTTATTGATGGGATTAAATCATGCATAATAACATATGCAATTTCTTCCTTCGAAAGATGGTATGGATTTAATCCCTTCGTATCGATTCTAACTACTCTCTGGCCGGTAGAGTAGGATAGAAGCAACCAATTAGTCGTTGAAGATCCGCTATCAGCTAATAATATCATTTTTTTTTATTGCAAAAATAATATAAAAATCCATAAGCCTATGATTTATTTACATAATAAAATAAAATACTAAAGTAAATTATCAACATAATTTACGTAAATTAACACAACGAACGTAAGTAAATTGAGTTCGTGAATTGTAAATTCACATATTTTTTGTTGCAAATTACCTGTAATCTGTTTAAGACAAGCTAATAATTAACAACAAAACCTTAAAATATATCATAAAAAATAATTATAACTAATTATATAAACAAGAAAAACAATTTATTAAAACGTTTATATATAGTTATTATTTAATGTATTTATGTAAATTTCAGCCTAACCTATTAATTAAATTAAAATATATTTTAAATTCTATATATATAGATATATATATGCAATATTGAAAGTAAAACTATAAATATATGTGTAAATTTTTTGGTGTAAATAATGTAAATTGTAAAAAAATATTGTTGCATTGATATTTTTATTATTTTTGCCAACGAATGTAAACTATATTTATATCGTAATAATGTTTGATATGAAAGAAAGGATAAAACAAATCTTAGAAGATAAAAATCTAACTCAAGCAGCCTTTGCCGATTTAATAGGTGTGGGACGTCCTAGCATTACTCATTTAATGACCGGTCGTAATAAATTTAGTCAGGTTGTAGCCTCTAACACTTTATTAGCATTTCCGGATATCAATCCCCTATGGTTAGTAAAAGGTGAAGGAGAAATATATAATAATTCATACGTCAAAAAAATGAGAGAATCGGTATCTGCTGACAATGAAAACACACCAGCTGTTTCTACTTTTTCAAATACACAATATTCAGAGAATATATCAGAAGAAAAAGATGACCTAGTTACACCTATATCAAATCAAGCATTGAATATCCCGGATGAAAATCCACATACCAATCAAATATGCAAATCTGAGACAGATATAGATTCTAAAATCATCACTCAAAATAATGATAATAAGAAATTTACAGAAAATAGACATAAGATAGAAAAAATAGTGTTTTTTTACGATGATCAGACATTCGAAGAATATTACCCCAAATAAATGAAATCATATTACTAAATATACAATGTCATAAAAAAAAGAATGTTAAAAATCGTTCATTCGTTTGATTAGATTCGTATTTTTATTTGAAAACATTTCCTTGAATAGGGAATGTAAGTAGAGAAAATTTGTAAATTTGCAATAAAAAATTTTTTGTAAAAATCAAACGTATTAAACACATTGATGTATACTCATTTTAGTAATTATATATCAGATAATCAATTATTAAATCCATCTGACAAGATCTTATTAACGGTAAGTGGTGGCATTGATTCCATGGTCATGTTACATCTGTTTCAACAATCGGTTTATTCATTTGCGATTGCACATTGTAATTTTCAATTAAGAGGAGAAGAAGCCGATTTAGATGAACAATTTATCAAACAATATGCCGATAGGTTTCACATTTCTATTTATATCAACCATTTTGATACCAAAGGGTATGCTGAGACAAATAAGATTTCCATTCAAATGGCAGCAAGAGAATTGCGATATACATGGTTTGAAGAACTTGCTGAAACGTACAATTATCAACGTATAGCTACTGCACATCATCTGGATGATGCCATAGAAACATTTTTCGTAAATATGTTACGAAAAACAGGCTTAAAAGGATTACAAGGGATAAATGCTGATTCCGGAAAGATTATTCGACCTTTGTTGTTTACAACCCGAAAAGACATTGAAAGCTATGCTGTAGCAAATAATATTGCCTTTAGAGAAGATAAGTCGAATAAAAACGATTATTATACAAGAAATTATATTCGATTGCATATTATTCCTCTTTTCAGAAAGTTGCAAGATAATTTTGAGGAAAGTATGCATGGAACGATGCATATTCTACGTCAACAACATGAAGTATATGCTGATCATATTGAAAGCGTTAAAGCTCAGATAATGAAACCTTACCAGGATGGATATGCGATTGATTTAAAAAAGCTAAAAACCTTAGCACACGTTGAAACCTACTTATTTGAATGTTTATTTCCTTTTGGTATTAATGCTGCTCAAATTGATGATATTCTAGAAGCTATAGATAATGAACCAGGTAGAATATTCACATCAAAATCGCACAGAATATTAAAGGATAGAAATTTTATATTGATTAGGCCATTATCGAGTGATGAATCGCCTGAAATCAAAATAGATTATAATTTCAAAGATAATTGTATGCATTGTGCTTCCTTAGCATTTGAATTAGTTAATGATAGAAGTCGTGTGACCTACAAGGACGCGAATCAAAATGTGGCATATATTGATGCTTCAAAACTCACTTTTCCTTTATATATTCGCAAATGGAAATATGGTGATATCTTTTATCCCTTTGGAATGAAAGGTAAAAAAAAATTAAGCGATTATTTTACCGATTTAAAACTTTCGTTGTTTGAAAAAGAAAAGATTAATATTTTATGTAATTCCAATGGAGATATTGTATGGATTATTGGAAAAAGAAGTGACAATCGCTATAAGATTACTGCAAGAACAAATAAAATACTTAAAATCACTCAATATTAAATTCGAAATATAATTATAAAAAATACACATTATGGCCAGATTTGAAATTAATGGAGGTAAACGTTTAAATGGGGAACTAATTCCGCAAGGTGCTAAAAACGAAGCCTTACAAGTGATATGTGCAGTATTACTCACCAAAGAAAAAGTAAGCATCTCGAATATTCCCAATATTCTAGATGTTAATAGATTAATTGAATTATTGATGAGTATGGGGGTTAAAGTAGAAAAGATATCATCTGATACGTATAGTTTTGAAGCTGAAAATATTGATTTCGAATATATGGAAACGCAAGAATTTTGCAAAAAAGCCAATCTTTTGCGAGGTTCAATCATGATATTAGGTCCATTATTAGCACGATTTAAAAAAGGATTATCTCCTCGACCCGGCGGTGATAAAATTGGCCGACGTAAACTAGACATTCACTTTGATGGGTTAATGAAATTGGGAGCTAAACTAGAAGTATTGGAAGATAAAGTGTTGTATAAACTGCAAACCGATCAGTTAAAAGGTTGTTATATGCATCTCGAAGAAGCATCCGTAACCGCCACAGCCAATATTGTTATGGCTGCCGTATTAGCAGAAGGAAAAACAACGATATTTAACGCTGCCTGTGAACCCTATTTATATCAATTATGTACGATGCTTAACCGTATGGGGGCTAAGATAGCGGGGGTAGGTTCTAATCTTTTAATCATTGATGGGGTAGAGTCGTTGCATGGCTGCACGCATCGATTGTTACCGGATATGATTGAAATAGGGAGTTTTATCGGCATGGCTGCTTTGACACGTTCCGAAATAACCATTAAAGATGTTGGTTTTGAGCATTTGGGAATTATCCCGAAAGTATTTCAACGTTTAGGCATTAAAATGCAACGAATAGGAGAAGATTTATTTATACCCGAACAAGAAAATTATGAAGTAGAAACGTTTATGGACGGATCCATTATGACAATTGCAGATGCACCTTGGCCGGGATTTACCCCTGACCTTATCAGTATTGCTTTAGTGACAGCCATCCAAGCAAAAGGAAGTGTATTAATTCATCAAAAGATGTTTGAAAGTCGTTTGTTTTTCGTTGATAAATTAATTGATATGGGAGCACAAATTATCCTCTGTGATCCCCATAGAGCAACCGTCATAGGATTAAATCACCAACATCACTTAAAAGGTACCAGTATGACATCACCCGATATACGAGCCGGGGTTGCTCAGTTAATCGCTGCCTTATCTGCCAAAGGAAAAAGTGTTATCCACAACATAGAACAAATTGATCGTGGATACCAAAATATTGATACACGTTTACAAAATATTGGAGCAGATATTCAACGTTATGATTAAATTGTAAAACCAAGAGGAGTTAAAAAAAGTACAAAGCATTTATTCATTGCGTATATATCGTGATATAAATTTATGTATTTTTGCACTTCAATTACATTTAATATAGTATATTTATGGAAAAGACATTAGAAGAAAAAGTAATTTATATTATAAACCAACTCAGACCACATTTGCAAGCAGATGGAGGAGATATCCGTTTTGTTGAATTAACATCGGATAATATTGTAAAAGTTGAATTGCAAGGAGCGTGTGGTTCATGTCCATATAGTCGTATGACATTAAAAGACGGTGTTGAAACAACGATTAAACAACATATACCCGAAATACAATCAGTTATAGATATCAATTTAGGAATTTGATATGGGATTAAAATGTGGCATTATAGGGATTACCAATTCAGGTAAAACCACTTTGTTTAATTGCATGTCGAAAACAAAAGCACAGATTACTAATTTTGCTTTCAGTACAGGCAAATCAAACATGGGTATATGTGCTGTCCCGGATAAACGTTTGGAGAAAATACATCAAATCATTAAAGCCGACGAATTAGTGTATGCCAATGTTGAAATTGTAGACATCCCAGGTTTAGCCAAAGGTTCCAGCATGGGTGAGGGCATTGGAAATGCATTCTTAGCAGATATTCGATTGTGTGACGCACTCATTCATGTGTTAAGGTGTTTTGAAGACGAAAATTTACCCCACATTGATGGGAGTATAGATCCTGTTAGAGATATTGAAACCGTTGATTTAGAGCTACAAGTTAAAGACTTAGAGCAAATTGAACGCAAGATGCAAAAAGTGGAAAAAGCCGCCAAGGTAGGAGATAAGGAAGCTCGTTTTCATCTTGAAGTGTTGAATAAATATAAACATCATCTAGAGAATTTTCTGAATATACGTACACTTGAACTTTCTGATAATGAAAAGAAAGTAGTAGAAGATATGATGTTGTTAACGGCAAAGCCTGTACTATATGTTTGTAATGTGAACGAAGCATCCGTATTAACGGGGAATGCCTATACAGAAAGTGTATATAAGTTTGTAGAAAATACGAATGATGAAGTATTGGTCATAGCCGGTAAATTAGAAGCTGAAATTGCGGAATTAGATGAAGCAGATCAGCAGTTGTTTTTGGAAGACGTAGGACTGTCCGAACCCGGTGTAAATAAATTATTGCAAGCTGCATATAAATCATTGAATCTTATATCTTTCTTTACAGTAGGAGGGAAGGAGAACCGTGCTTGGACCATTACAGAAGGAACGTTTGCACCTCAAGCTGCCGGAACGATACACAGCGATTTGGAAAGAGGTTTTATTCGAGCTGAAGTAATTAAATACGATGATTTGATACAATATGGTTCCGAAATCAACTGTAAAAATGCCGGAAAACTTTCTGTGGAAGGAAAAAATTATATAGTGCAAGACGGTGATATATTGCATATTCGTTTCAACGTCTAAAATTTTATAATTGTTTTTTTTTATTAAAAAATTATTATCTTTGCAATTCTAAAATCTATTAAGATTTATTATTTAAGAGTAACATATATAATAACACATATTGAAGAATGAAAAAATTTTATATTTATTTTCTACAATTTTCATTGATATTTTGTAGCTTTATTTTTACAAACGGGTATACTCAACAAAATCCTGTTTGTGATATTACATTTGAAAAAATAGGCGAAGCTAATCCCAAATACCTTAAAAATTTCAACCCGATTTATTACGATCCATCCATCATGAAACAGTGTATTATTGATCTTATCAATTATGCGCGAAAGTCGTGTAATTTTGCAGATTCATTAATCAAACAAGATCTTTTGGATACAGCAGCTTTATATCAAGCTGCCTTTATGGCAAAGAAGGAAGAAAGAACCTACGATAACATTGTAAGTTATTTAAAAACTAGTGAATTAAGAGCCGCTCATGCCGGGGCTACGAAAAGAGTATCTGAATTAGTGACCCGTGCCAAAGCAACCAAAGATAATGCTAAAAGTGATTATTCTTACTTAGAAGTAGCCACTGAAATAGTAAGTTATCTTTTAAAGAGTAATAAAACTGCTTACATCCCTTTGGATAAAAAATTCACCTATATTGGAATCGGACTTGCCGTTGATCAATACTATAAATATGTGTATGTTTCACTCGTATTTGGGAATGACCTGTCGTTTAACAAAGACGATATTACCTATAAAAACACAACTTATACCCGAAAGACATATGGATTAAAATCGTATGACCAAAAAATTTGCCGAAAATGCGAAACAAAAGGAGTGGAAGAATTGCAAAAAAGTATTGTATTAAAAGGAGATGATATTTATTTTGTTCATCCAAATTTGAAAGAAGTTAGAAAAATCATTGGCAGAAAAAACGATGGTATCGCTGTTGATATCGTTCAACATTCTCAATATGCCTGTAATTCTCAAAACGATATTGATTTAAACTACCCCAACCGAGGAGTTATGCTTAAATATATGACTTTCAGTAAACTCATCAAGAAGAATCAAAATACAGATAAAAAAGATAAAGGTATTTATACCTATTTAGGTACTGTTCCCAATACCGTAGAAGCTCCTTATGATGTGAACTTGATCCTTATTAAAGACAAAGTAATTTGTAAGACATTAGTAAAAACGAATATTCATTCTATATCGAAATCCTATTCAGGTAAAACAAGTATTCTTCCCGATTTAGCAGGAGTACAAACAACGATTAACTATATACCGCAACCGGAGAAAACACAATTAGAATTTAATGTTCCCTTTGACATAAAAAAATCAGAATATCAACCACAAGACATCGAACCTTTTATAAAAGCTTTAAAAGAACCTAGGTTTATTATTGATAGCATTGCCATCATTGCCAGCACTTCCTTCGAAGGTTCTAATCAAATAAATGAAACTTTACAGAGAAAACGATCGGAAAGTATCGTTTCTGCTATAAAGAAAATGCAAGTTCAAAACATTAAGTATAGCATTGCATTGGAAGATGGATATGATTTATTGATTAACGATTTGAAAAACAGTAAAGAATATAGTGATTTAGCCAATTTATCAAAAACCGACTTAAAAACAAAATTGAAAAACACTAAACTTGCTAAGAGTTTAGAACCTATGTTGAAAAATCACAGACGTGCAAATATTGTATTATATGCTACATATGATATAAGTGAAACACATGAACAAGGTTTTGTTATCGATAAATTTAATAAGACTTTAGCCAAAGGTGATTTACCCATGGCTTTTGCTATTCAAAAATTTATCATAAAAAAAGTAGAAGATGGCGTTTATACTAAATATTTACTAGAAAATATGGAAATTCCATATAAAGCGTCTATGCTGCCGTTTTTGACTAATAAATATTATATGTTATCACTTTATGGGGGATTAAACCAATACACATCAGAAGTCATAAATTTAACTAAATTTGACAGTAAAAATCCCATTGCTGAATTTAATGCTTTATGCTGTTCGGTATTAGATTTAGAAATCAACTCTGTGGCACAAATAACACCTATGCAAGCCAAAATTGATAAATTTTATAACATGCCTATTGGAAAAGATTATCCGACAAAAGTAGATGCTTTAAATATGATATTCCAATACAAAATTTTAGAGTATTTAAATGAAAGTGATTCCCCTGATGAAGTCTTAATGGATAATGTATATAATAAAATTAAAGAAATTGCATTACCTACTATTACAACGTGGAAAAAGGCTTATGAAGTAGCCGCTACATTTATTGACTATGCCGATTACGAATTTGCTCGTCAAGTGATGGACCCATTTATACACGATACAAGTGTAAGTGAAGATTTTATATTTACATATTTAAATTTATACAGCATAGACGAAAGAACCTACGCTTCGAAAAAATTTGAGATAGCCTGTAAATTAGCATCTAAAAAGAATAGAACACGTTTTTGTGAAGAAGTTAAAACTTATTCTTATTTAATACGTGAAAATAAAGCAGTTAAAAATATAATATGTAGTGAATGTAAGTAATATACATAGGACTCCAAAATTGCTTTCTTGAATAGAGTATTATAAAACTAAATTAACATAACTATGAAATCCATTCCTTTAGCAGAGGAAATGCGCCCTAAATCCTTAAATGATTATTACGGACAAGAGCATTTAATAGGTAAAGATGCCATGTTACGTAAAGCCTTGGATTCAGGAAAAATCCCCTCTTTGATTCTTTGGGGACCTCCGGGTGTGGGAAAAACTACCTTAGCATATTTGATAGCAAATCAATTAAAATGTAATTTTTATAAACTAAGTGCAATCAATTCAGGAGTTCGTGATATACGTGATGTGATTGAGAGTGCGAAAAGCAATGAAGATCCATCTATATTATTTATTGATGAAATTCATCGTTTCAGCAAATCTCAACAGGACTCATTGCTGGGTTCGGTAGAGCAGGGGATAATTACATTAATTGGAGCAACTACTGAAAATCCATCTTTTGAAGTCATTTCACCCTTATTATCACGATGCCAGGTCTATGTATTAAAATCTCTGGAGAAACAACATTTAGAATCCATACTTTTTCATGCAACAGAAATAATGGAAGCTCGAGTAGAGCGAAATATTGTCATCGACTCCCATGAAGCTCTTATGTATGTTTCCGGAGGTGATGCACGTAAGATGCTTAATGCTTTTGAACTGACTATTTATTCTTTGCAAACAGACAATGAAACCATTCATGTCCGAAATGAAGATGTGTTACGCATAGTACAAGATAATATTCAAAAATATGATAAATCAGGAGAAATGCATTACGACATTATTTCTGCATTTATCAAATCCATACGAGGAAGCGATCCCAATGCTGCCGTATACTGGTTGGCACGTATGATAGCAGCCGGAGAGGATCCTAAATTTATCGCACGTCGTATGATTATATTAGCTTCTGAAGATATTGGGAATGCAAATCCCAATGCTTTGTTATTAGCAACGAATTGTTTTCAAGCTGTAAGTATGATAGGCATGCCCGAATCACGCATTATATTATCGCAAACAGCTGTTTATTTGGCATGTTCACCAAAAAGTAATGCATCTTATCTTGCCATTGATCAAGCATTGGAAAATGTAGAAAAAATGAAAGATTTATCCGTGCCTTTGCCTATACGAAATGCACCTACTAAATTGATGAAAGATTTGTCCTATGGTATAGGATATAAATACGCTCATGATTATCCAAATAATTTTGTTTCATTCGAATTTATGCCTGATGCTATCAAAGGTAAAAAGTTTTATGATCCAGGTAAGAATCCTAGAGAAAATGAAATACGCCTTCGTCTTCAAAAACTATGGAAGGATAAATATAATTATTAAAAGTCAAAAACCCTATTCCCTATTTTATCAATTTCTATTTCAATGATATGTGTTTCCGGTGGGAGTAAAGGTTCAATTTTTTCAGCCCATTCCATGAAACAATAGTTCCCGCTATAAAAGTAATCGTCTAAACCTATGTCAACGGCTTCCTTTAAGTTTTTTATTCTATAGAAATCAAAGTGGTATAACATATTACCGGAAGCTAACTCATATTCGTTTACAATTGAAAAGGTGGGACTACTAACGGTGTTTTTACATTTTAAAAAACGGCAAAGGTAAATCATGAATGTTGTTTTACCAACCCCCATAGGTCCTTTAAGCGCAAATATACGTTGAGAAGGATACTTTTTTAATATCTTTTCAACTATATTAATCAAATCTTCAGGAGATGAAGAAAGCATATGCTCTTTCATAGTTTGTATGTATAAATGTTTTACTGTTCTTCAAAGGAAGTTTCTTCTGTTTCTTGATTTGATTCCTTTTCCTCAAAAGATAATAATTTGTTTTCTAACAAAGAATTATACCATGCAAACAGTTTTTTCATATCCGAAATATATACTTTGTTTTGGTCGTAATCGGGAAGGATTTTACTCATGTATGCTTTCAATGCGTTGGAATCGGATTTGGGATCAATAGCATTTCCGCCATTTTCAATCGTATATATTTTCTTCAAAACTTCCTTTAAAGGAATTTCGTTCGAATCGGTAAAAATGGAAATATCTTCTAAGGAACTGACTTTATGCGTTGGATAAACAGGAATACGTGTTCTGTCCAATAAGGATTCTACAATTACACGATCTTTGCTTTGAACAACTATTTGATATAATCCGGATTTACCAGAGATGCTTAAGATTTTTTTTAAATCCATATAAATATACGTTTAAATTATCTGTCAATAAATTATCAAAAAATGTAAATTTCAATTATGAGTTAATGATTGAAAGTTTTTTTTCTACATAGTCTTTGGTAATGTGTAATTTTTTTTGTGATGAAGTGGGGAAATCGAACATAGCATCCGTCATAATTTTTTCAATAATGGTTCGAAGTCCGCGAGCCCCTAATTTCAAATCTATAGATTTATTTACAATAGATACAATAGCATTATCATCAAATTTCAAATTGACATTATCAATCTCTAACAGCTTAATATATTGCTTAATTAGTGCATTTTTAGGCTCTAATAAAATACGTTTTAGGGCATCTTTATCGAGGGTGGTCATATATGTGATGACTGGAAAGCGACCGCAGATTTCAGGGATTAAACCATAGCTTCTAATATCTTGTGAAGTAATATGCTTTAACATTTCATTATCGTTTACAATTTCTCCTTTTTTCTTATACCCGATAATTTTTGTATTTAATCTATTGGCAATTTTTTTTTCAATGCCGTCAAAAGCTCCACCGGCTATAAATAGAATATTTTTGGTATTCACTTGAATAAATTGCTGTTCAGGGTGCTTTCTTCCTCCTTCCGGGGGTACATTAACAATACTACCTTCGAGTAATTTCAATAAAGCTTGTTGCACTCCTTCTCCCGACACATCACGAGTTATGGAGGGGTTATCGGATTTGCGGGCAATTTTATCGATTTCATCAATGAAAACGATTCCTTTTTCAGCTTTATCCACATTATAATTCGCGGCTTGCAACAATCTGCTTAGTATACTTTCCACATCTTCACCCACATAACCGGCTTGGGTGAAAACAGTAGCATCGGCTATGCAAAAAGGAACATCTAAAAGCTTGGCAATAGTACTCGCTAATAATGTTTTTCCGGTTCCGGTTTCTCCAACAAGGATAATATTGGATTTGTCGATTTCTACATCGTCATCCTTACGTTTTTCGTAATACTTAATTCGCTTATAATGATTGTAAACAGCAACTGATATTACTTTTTTTGCTTCTTCTTGGCCAATGATATAACTATCTAAAAATTCTTTAATTTCCGAAGGTTTTTTATCAAAAGTAAAATTAAATCCTTTTTTTCGTTGATCCGCATTGATTTTACGAATGATTTCATTGGCTGTTTGTACACAATTTTCGCAAATCAATGCATCTTGTCCATCCAATAATAAAATATCTTTCCCTTGAGGCATACCACAAAAAGAACAAACCTTTATGCCTTTATCTTTTTTTCCCATATACTGTGTTATACTTATGTTCTTTGAAGAATTTCATCAATCATTCCATAGGCTTTTGCTTCTTCAGATGTCATCCAGTGATCTCTGTCGGAATCTGCCCATACTTTTTCGTAAGCTTGTCCGCTATGTTTGGATATTATTTCGTATAACTCTTTCTTGATTTTTTGAATTTCTCTTGCTTCTATTTCAATATCAGAAGCTTGTCCTGATGCACCTCCCATGGGTTGATGTATCATAATCCGAGAATGTTTTAAAGCAGAACGCTTCTTTTTAGCACCGGCACACAATATTACAGCACTCATGGATGCAGCCATACCTGTACAAATAGTTGCCACATCGGCTTCAATGTATTGAATGGTATCATAAATTCCTAAACCGGCATATACAGATCCTCCGGGAGAATTTATATATATTTGAATGTCTTTTTTTGAATCAACGGATTCCAAAAATAATAATTGAGCTTGTATGATATTAGCAACATCTTCATAAATAGGAACACCCATGAATATGATACGGTCCATCATCAATCGGGAAAATACATCCATGGAAACGGCATTAAGTTGCCTTTCTTCAATGATATTGGGAGTGATGTATTCATCCAATACCGATGTATATCTATGCAGTGTCATACTGCTGATACCTGCATGCTTAACAGCATATTTTCTAAATTCATCTCTCATTATGTAAGGTATTTTATTTTAATTTTTCGTTTTATTCTCTTTCTTTATAGTCGGTTTATCTTGTAAAGATTCTATGAACTCTTCAAAAGTCACTTTTTTAATGGTTGGATTAATGCGTTTTTGAAACTCTGTAATGATTTTTTCTGTCATAAGGTTTTCAAAAGCATTTTTTACATTTTCACTTTTGGCGGCCATGTCATTAGCCATTTTAGTAACTTGAGCGTCTTCTTCGGAGGATAGTTCATTTTGATAGCCGACTCCAAAATAACTACTGATAATATAGTCTTTAATATATTGTACGACTTCCACTCTATCCACTTTGATTTCACCGTCTTTTGAAACCTTATCTTCAATCAATTGGTATAGTATGGATTTTTTTGCTTCCTCATATTTATCTTCTATATTTTCCAAATTATATTCTTGATTATCAGAATCTAGTAAATATCGTTTAATGAAATTATCCGGTAAATCAATTTTGATTTTTTCAACAATGGCTTTCATCACTTGCATGCGAAAAACCATTTTTTCATCTCTTTCGTGTGATAATTCAATTTTTTTTGCTACATGTTCTCTTAATGATTTCTCATCCTTCACTTCTTTATTAGGAAAGGCTTTTGAAAAGAATTCTTCATCAAGTGCTGCAGGTTCAATGTGATGTATAGAATCAATTCGTAAACGAATGTTTTTAGCGGCATTGGCCAAATCATCGATTTTGATTTTTAAAAAAGTAGCTCGTTCGTTATCACTTTTAAACACTTCTTCAGTGTTTATATCAAGAATATCTTTTACTTTTTTACCTATGATATTATTCAGTTTTTCTTCTTTAATATAATTTAGCAATAAGTTAGCAGTATATTCCTCTTTATTATCACCTTCAGCTAAAACTGTCACCAAAAGCAAATCATCATTTGCCACCTCTTCTGTAGAAGAAAATTTACCCATTTTATGTTGTAAATCATGGATTTCCTTTTCAATTTCTTTTTCAGATGCATTGATTTTCAAATAGTTAATGTTATTGAATTCATCATACTTAATGTCAAATTCAGGGTGAATGCCGATTTCAAAAGAAAGGCTGAAGTTGTCTTCATGTTTATCAAAATCGCCTTTTGTTTTATCGGGTAGGGCAAGCGGTTCAAATAAGATATTTATATTGTTTTCTTTTAAATAATTTAAAAGATTATCGTTTACAATTTTTGATATTTCTTCAGCCAATACGGATTTCCCATACATTTTATGTATCATACCTATAGGAACATGACCTATTCTAAAACCGGGTATATTTGCTTTCCGTCTTAAATCTTTCAAAGATTTATCTACCTTTTCTCGATAGTCATCCGGTGTGATTTCTATTGTAATAACATCATTTAATTGTTCAATGTTTTCTCTTAAGATATTCATTCTTTGTTGAATTATATGTTTTTAATTAGTAACTGCAAAAGTACAATTTTTTTATGAGAATAGTCTATGTTTTTGTGATGTTGTTAAAGAAATTAGTAAAACTCTTTGATGTGAATCTGAAAACATAGAATCCTTATAATTTACACATTTTTGGAAATTAGTTTTTTAACGCTAAGTCCCATCAAAACCAGTGTGGAAGCTATTAAAATAGTAAGCGGCAACCACACCGTAACTAAACCAGCTCCTTTAATCATAATGTCTTTGAGGGCTATTATGAACCATTTCGTAGGGATGATGTGCGAAATTAATTGTATCACAACAGGCATATTTTCAATTGGGAAAATAAAACCAGATAGGAGTAAAGCAGGTAAAAATAATCCTAACATACATAATATCATAGCTACTTGCTGTGTTTTGGTAAATACCGATATCAACACGCCAATAGCACAGGCTGTCAACATAAATAAGATACAAACCAAAGTCAATAAAGCAATACTCCCTTCCATGGGCATCTTAAACATAAATATGCCTAAAAGAATAACGATAATTGTACAAATCAAGGAAATAATCATATAAGGGATAATCTTGGCTATTACCATGGTTAATTGACGTACAGGAGTAATGGCAAGCATACGCCAACTTCCGGTTTCCTTCTCTCTTGATAGGGTGATGGATGTCATTAAAGCAGTAACTATAATCATAATTAAAGCAATATTACCCGGTATAAACATATAGGCACTTTCAAGTCTTGAATTATATTGCATGTTGACATTAATTTCAAAAGCTTGCATATTTGTCAACAACTGATTAATTTCCTTTTGGAATGCAAAGGTAATTTGTCTGCCATAACTATCTAAGGTTGTAGCGATATTGATATTTGAAGCATCGATAATAAGTTGTATTTCGCTATGTTTTTTCCGAATGATATTTTCTTCAAAATCGCGAGGAATAACAACAGCCATATGGATTAATCCTTGTTGAAAAGCTTGCTCAATTTCTTTTTCGGAATTTAATACCTTTACGATTTGAAAATAAGTCGAAGCTGTCATTTTTTCAATAAAAAGTTTCGAATAAGTGTCGTGTGAATAATCTAGTACAGCTATTTTTGTATTTGTAATTTCATTCTTAATCGTATATCCAAATAAAATAACCAGTACAATGGGCATGGTTAAAATTAAAACTAAGGTTCTACTATCTCTAAATATGTGCCTAAATTCTTTTATGAGAATGGCTCGAAACGCTTTCATATTATGCATGACTTATTTTATGAAACACATCGTTCATATTATCGACTTGATATTTGATTTTTAAGTCGGTAGGATTCCCGACAATTTCCACTTTTCCATTATTCATAAAACATAAACGATTACAATATTCAGCCTCGTCCATATAATGGGTTGTAACAACAATGGTAACTCCTTCGGAAGCACTTTCATAAATCATATTCCAAAAATCTCTTCGAACCAAAGGATCTACACCACTTGTAGGTTCATCCAAAAAAACCACTTCGGGTTTATGTATTAAGGCCGTTGCAAATGCTAGCTTTTGTTTTTGACCTAAAGGTAAAGCTTCCACTTTCGAGCCGGCATACTTCCGCATTTGTAAACGAGCAATGATTTGTAAAATTCTTTTACGTAAAATATCTCTCTTTAATTTATAAATAGTTCCGAACAATTCAAGGTTTTCAATTACGCTTAAATCTTCATAAAGCGAAAACCGTTGACTCATATAACCTATATGTTTACGTATTTCCTTCCCTTGGGTAAAAACATCGAATCCGGCTACATTCATGGTTCCGGATGTAGGAATTAACAGTCCACATAACATGCGAATGGTCGTAGTTTTACCGGCACCGTTTGCTCCTAACAATCCAAAAATTTCTCCCTTTTTAACATCAAAGGATATGTTGTTTACCGAAGTAAAATCTCCGAATTTCTTTGTCAGATTATTTACTTGTATAGAATATTCCAAAATGGTTGGTTTTATGATATGTTAAACGTATATAGAACACAAAAATAAAGCATTTATTTTATAAATAAAAAAACAATTTGAACTTATTCGTAATAATCAAATCGCAGATGTTTTACAGTCAATCCTTTATTTATGAGTTGTTTCAAGGAATCAATACCAATTCTTAAATGATCGGAAGCAAATTGTTCGGTAACCAACTTATCGCTTTTAGCGGTTTTAATGCCATGTGCTAAAAGAGGTTGGTCGGAAACAAGTAGTAAGGCGCCGGTAGGAATACGATTGTAAAAGCCGGCAGAGAACAAGGTTGCTGTTTCCATATCCACTGCCGTAGCACGAATGCGTTTTAAATATGATTTAAATTCCTCATCATGTTCCCACACACGTCGATTGGTTGTAAATACAGTGCCTGTCCAATATTCTTTACCAAAATCCCTAATCGTGGAAGATATTGCCTTTTGTAAATTAAATGCCGGTAGGGCAGGGACCTCCATTGGAAAATAATCGTTAGAGGTTCCTTCTCCTCGTATGGCGGCTATGGGTAATAAAAGTTCTCCTATACCAATGTATGATTTCAAGCAACCGGTTTTACCGAGAAATAATACGGCTTTGGGCATCACTGCCGATAGTAAATCCATAATGGTAGCGGCCATAGGACTTCCCATGGAAAAATTGATTATGGTAATATTATCTTTAGTAGCACTTTGCATTGGAGTATCTAAACCTCTGACTTCGGTTTGCATGATGTCGGCAAAATCATAGATATAATTCTTGAAATTACTCAACAATATATACTCACCAAACTCATCCAAACGTAAACCTGTGTAGCGTGGCAACCAATTTTCTACGATTTCCTTTTTTGTTTTCATATCTTATTTTTTGTATAAAACGAAATAAGATCCCTTTAATTATCAGAACTAGTAAATTTATACAAAATTAGCTTTTTCGGTAGAGAAAAATACGCTTATGAAATAATAGTCGAATGTTGCAGACTTCAAAATACAAAATTAAAAGATTGACAACTAAATAGCATCCTATATAGAGAGGTATTTCCAATGGATATCACATTCGCCTCTAAGCTGATTACATTCGTCAATTTTCTGTCTAGTTAGGCATTTTATTTGTCTAGTTAGGCATTTTGAATATTTTTAATTTCGCATCCATAAATATTACAAATTGATTTACAACATAGATATTCAATGTATTAAAACGGACGTTAAGGAAAGACAGTCGTTCGTTGAATTAGTATTCTGTAGCAATTCGATGTTGCAAGGCATAAGACAATTACGAAAAGAATTATAAATACGGAAAGAAATCTATTACAAATCTTACATATGAGTAGGCTTAGTCCTGTAAGGTTTTCAAAAAATTCACCAATTTTTGAATAGATAATCCTCTGTGGCTGATGCGATTTTTTTCAAGGATGTCCATTTCAGCAAATGTTTTATGATATCCGTCAGGTTGAAAAATAGGGTCGTAGCCAAATCCCACAAGCCCTTTTTTTTCAACTAATATTTCACCCTCTACTTTTCCTTCAAATAAATATTCTTTCCCATCAAATAATAAAGCAATTACAGTACGAAAACAAGCTTTACGGTGGCTTATGCCTTGCATTTCGTTCAACACTTTATTCATATTGTCATTAAAATTACAATTTTCTCCTGCATAGCGGGCGGAGTAAACCCCCGGTCGTCCGTTAAGGGCTTCAATTTCGAGCCCCGTATCGTCGGCAAAACAATTCTGATGATACCTATGATAGATAAATTGAGCTTTTTGTAAGGCATTGCCTTCTAAAGTGTCAGCAGTTTCTGGGATATCTTCCTTGCAGTTAATGTCATTAAGGGACAATATCTTTATATGATTATCAAGGATAGATTTTACCTCATATAATTTATGAGCATTGTTGGTAGCAAAAATCAATTGCATAGGAAAATCGAATCGTATACGTGTTATTATTTTAGGTTTAGAAGAGCTTCTTTGATTCTACGTACCGCTTCGATTAACAGATTATCGGAAGTAGCGTATGAAAAACGAATGCAATTATCATCCCCAAAAGCAGCACCAGGTACCAAGGCCACGTTGGCTTCGTACAGTAAATACATAGCTAAATCATTACTGTTATTTATTTTATAGTCTTTATAAGTCTTTCCGTAATAATAATTCACTTCCGGAAAGAAATAAAAGGCACCTTGAGGTAAAATAACCTTGATGTTTGGAATATCTTTCAAGAGTTCAAACATTAAATCGCGGCGTTCACGGAATTTGTTTCGCATGTCAATGATGTCTTTACTAGTAGTCGGATCCATTTCCATGGCCGTAATAGTGGCTCTTTGAGCTATGGAGCAAGTTGCCGATGTTACTTGACCTTGTAATTTATCACATGCCTTGGCAATTTTAAGATTAGCTCCAATAAAACCTATACGCCAACCGGTCATGGCAAATCCTTTGGCCACTCCATTCACGGTTATAACCTGATCTTTTATATAATCGAATTGGGCCAAACTTTCGTGTTTCCCTTCGAAGTTGATATGTTCATATATTTCATCTGCCATTACATATACATGAGGATATTTTTTCAATACATCGGCTATGGCTTTTAATTCTGCTTTTGTATATAGCATTCCCGTTGGATTAGAGGGACTACTAAACATGATAAGCTTGGTTTTAGGAGTGATGGCTTCCTCTAATTGTTGAGGTGTAACTTTGAAGTTATTTTTCAAACTTGTTTTCACATAGATTGTTTTAGCTTCAGCTACTTTTACGATTTCTTTATAGGAAACCCAAAATGGGGTAGGGATGATTACTTCATCGCCCGGATTAATTAAAACCATGACGGTTTGAAAAATCGACTGTTTAGCTCCGGTGGAAACTACAATTTGTTCCGGTTTATAATCTAAATTATTATCCCTTTTGAATTTACGGCTGATAGCTTCCCTTAAATCGGCATAACCCGGAACAGGGGGATAATGCGTATAATTGTCGTCGATTGCTTTTTTTGCCGATGCTTTGACAATGTCTGGGGTGTTAAAATCCGGTTCACCAATACTTAAACTGATTACATCTTTACCTTGAGCTTTTAATTCTCTTGCGATTCTTGTCATTGCAAGTGTTTCCGATTCGGACATTTGCAATACTCTATTTGATAATATTTCCATATCTATTGTTTTATTTAAATTTTTCAAAGCGAATGCAAAAGTAATAAATTAAAGCGAATGTTTTCTTCTCTATAAGAAATATATTTTCATGAAAGTTTATCGTTATTTATTCTTTTAGAAATATGCATTTTTATGAATGAAATCTTAAGATGTTATAAATCTAATTAAATCAAATAAATTTGTACTATGTAAGAATGCCCACAAAACAGCAAAACCAATAAAAAAAAGATTGATAAAAAAAATATTAAATATGCAATGGCAAATGTTTTTTTTGTATTTTTGCACACCAAAAAAATTTATAAATATAACAAAGGAAAGAGGTTAAATTTTATGATTATTGTTCCCATTAGAGAAGGTGAAAACGTGGATAGAGCGTTGAAAAAATTGAAAAGAAAGTTTGAAAAAACAGGTACAGTAAAGGAATTACGCGAACGCCAAAAATTCACCAAAAAGTCTGTAAAAAGACGTGAACAAATCAAAAAAGCAATTTACATTCAAAAATTGCATGATCAAAAAGACGAATAATTTTTTTATTTGGTTTTTTTTGTAAAAGAAAAAGTGTTACTTTTGAATAAAAAAAAGTAACACTTTTTTTATGGACAGATTGAAAGAATTTATAACATATTTAACAAGCGAAAAACGTTATTCCCCTCATACATGCATAGCCTATCAAAACGATTTAGTTCAATTTAAGCAATTTATAGAAAATGAACTGGGATTATCTTCTTTAGAAGTGGTTAATTATAAAAACATACGTGCATGGATTTTTTATTTATTAGAAAATGGGGACACTGCACGAAGTGTCAATAGGAAGATTTCAAGCTTGAAAACATTTTATAAATTTCTTTTACGCAATCAATACATAGAAATAAATCCCTTAGATAAAGTCATAACACCCAAACAATCCAAACGTTTGCCTTCTTTTATGGATGAAAGTGAAATATCCAATTTATTTAGCCGTATTGAATTTCCCGACACTTTTGAAGGTGTAAGAAACAAAACCATTATTGAAACCTTTTATGCCTTAGGACTTCGACTCAGCGAATTAATTCATTTACGTTATCAAGATTTTGATTTCTATCAACGTAATGTTAAAGTTTTAGGAAAGAGGAATAAAGAGAGGATTATCCCATTCGGACCACACTTGGAAAGTTGTTTGAAGTATTATTTTTCCGTTTATGAAAATAATTTCGGAGCCTTACAACAAAACATGCCGATTTTTGTTACTAAAAAAGGAAGGAAGATATATGCAAAACTTGTATACGAAATTGTACATAAACATATAGAAATGGTATCGACGGTCGAACAAAAAAGTCCTCATATTATAAGACATACATTTGCAACTCATTTATTAAATCAAGGAGCCGATTTGAATGCTATCAAAGAGTTGTTAGGTCATTCCAGCCTGGCAGCTACTCAAGTATATACACATACTTCCATTGGAAAATTAAAAGAAATTTATAATAAAGCCCATCCAAGGGCGTAAAAAAAGGAGGCCATTATGAACATTTACATTAAATCAGTACGTTTTAAAGCCGATAAAGGATTAGAAGATTTTATTGAAAAAAAATTGCAGAAAATCGGCAAACTTTACGAAGGAATTATCCGTAGTGATGTAACTTTAAAATTGGATAATGTGGATACACCCGAAAATAAAATTGCTGAAATCAGATTGAAAATAAAAGGAAATGATTTAATGGCGAGCAAACAATGCAAATCATTTGAGGAGGCTACCAATCAAGCTATCGAAGCCATTCAAAAACAACTGGGTAAAACAAAAGAGAAAAAGAAGCCAACCTTTAAAGAAATGGATCAAATTCCGTTTGGTGAAATAGAAACCAATGAGGAATAATAAAGTTTTTATAACGTTAAGAAATTAAATAACCTAATCGATAAAATAAAATAAAAATGAAAACAATGAAGTGTTTATTAACAGCTTTTATCCTTCTTGGATTAAATATTACTTACGGACAATTTAATCCGTTTGAGATGGATAAAAAAGGAGATGTGAAAATAATCCGTCAAAACAAGTATTATCCCGTTGATACCAATCAATTAAGTGCCGGATTTTACGTATGGTGTGAAACAGAGAATTACAAGGAGAATGGTGATAGAGCACAAACTTCCTTTGAAACGGAAGGGGCAAAAGTGCCAGCTATTCGTTATGAATTCAACGAATTCAAAGGATTAGAGAAGATATATACCGATCCTTTGTGGGAAACACTGCCGAGTAGCGAGGGAAAAAGCTTAAATGTCCATAATCTTGATCCAGTGTTGATCTCTTCTGCAAAGCCTAATTTAAAAGATGAAAAGGGAAATGTTGTAGAGGCTACATTTTGTGGTAATTGTACATCTTATACGGAAAAATTTGTCTACGATTATGAGAACAATTGCATAGAACGCACACAATTTGATGCCCAAGGTAATCTCGTTTTTAAAGTGGATTATATCTATGCTTATGACAAAAAAGGCAACTGGATCAACAGAACCACTCTTTTAAATGGCAAGCTCTATTGTGTTCATGTGCGCGAAATAACTTATTATTAGTAGGTGTTTTTTAAGTTATTTACAGTTCAAATCTGAAAGGCAGCAAGTTATCAATGCCGTCGACCATCATTATTTTACCATTCATTCCCGTCATAAATATTTTAATCTTTTCTTGCTGTTTGCTTTCATATTCTGCCAACACCTGCCGGCAAGCTCCGCAAGGAGTGATGGGTTTATACTGATTTTCACTATTAGCATTACCGGCAATAGCGAGAGCTGAAATTTTCTCATTCGGATATTGAGCCGATGCATAGAACAAAGCCACGCGTTCAGCGCATAATCCTTCTGGATAGGAGGCGTTTTCTTGATTGTTGGCACTAATAATTTGATGATTCGAGAGAAGAACAGAAGCTCCTACCTTGAATTTAGAATAGGGGGCATAGGCTTTTTCACTACTTAAACGGGCAACTTTGATTAGCTCTTGTTCTGATTCAGCTAATTCTTCTATAGAATGAAATAGGGTATAGTGTATTTCTTTGGATTGAATAGACATATCTTCTTATTTTTGATCTTGATGTGCAAAAATACATAATAATAAATATGCTTTTGCTTTTTATCGAAAATATACCATCTAAAACAATAAAATTGAATGAAAGTAGTTAATAATGTATAATTTTAAAAACATGTTTAAAAATATAAAGATTTATTTTTTATTTATATTTTTTTTGTTTTCACTTAGTGCTGTGTTGCATGCACAGGTATTTAAAGGTGAAATCATAGCTGGAGCCAATGTTACCCAATATGATGGAGATGAAATGTACGGATATAGAAAAATAGGGGCTAATGCGGGATTGGGAGTGATGTTTCCTTTTAATTTTAAAAAGGGACAAAAGGATAAACGATGGGCTTTGAGTATGGAAATTATATTGAATCAAAAAGGATCACACAATAAGAACTATACAGGCATTAACTTTTGTGATACCTGCCCGCCTGAAATACCCTGCGATCCGAATATTAAATATAATGTAAACCTGAATTATGTGTCCATCCCTTTTTTATTACACTATAATGATAAAGATGCATGGATGTTTGCTGTGGGCTTAGCTTACAATCGTTTGGCAGGGATGAAAGAAATCGAAAATGGCATAAATAATGAAAATATTTATCAGATATCCACCATTATAAATCCGAGTCAAAAGAAAATCGAGGAAATGCTTCGCTATAGAGACGCCTTATTTTCTAAAGACGAAATCAGTGTGATGTTTGATGTACGTTTTCGCATATGGCAACAGTTGAAATTTAATTTTCGATTCGAATACAGTTTGTTACCCGTTGGCTTACGTAAATTCTACTTAAAAGAAGGGATAGAAGTTCCGCCTTATATACGAAAACAATATAACAACGTTTTGACGTTTCGATTGATTTATATGTTGAATGAGCCTAAAGTACAGATTGAAAAAAAGACCAAAGTCCCTAAAGAAGAAAAAATTTATTATTACTAAGTATTTTGAAAATTTTATTTATTCGCCTAAGCAGCATTGGAGATATCGTACTGACTACACCGCTTATTCGATGTGTTTATCAACAAATAGATAAAGTTGAAATTCATTATGTATGCAAAGAATCCTTTCATGAAATATTAGATGCAAATCCATACATACATAAGTTGCATTTCTTTGATAAACATGACAAATTACTTAAAGCGGTATTGAAAAATGAAAAATTTGATTATGTGATAGATTTACAACGCAATCGCCATTCCAAAGCCATTTGCCGCTATCTTAAGGTGGATTACGCTACTTTTCCAAAATTAAATATTAAAAAGTGGATATTTGTTAATTTTAAAATCAATCTAATGCCTTTCGTGCATGTAGTTGATCGTTATTTTATGGCACTTGAAAAATTGGCTGTAAGTAATGATCATAAAGGATTAGATTTTTTCTTTTCCGAAGAAGTAAGAAATAAAATTGACACTCTTGAGTTACCTGAAGTATTTGTTTCGGTTGCAATAGGCAGCAAACATAAAACCAAACAAATACCAAAAGAAAAACTATTGGAGATTTGCAGTAAAACAAACTATCCATGTGTATTTTTAGGTGATAAATCCGACTCTTTAACCGCACAATATATACAAGAACATCTTCGAAAACCCAGTTATAATTTGTGTGGCAAATTAAGTGTAAGCGAATCAGCTGGGTGTTTGCAAAGAGCTAAGGTATTATTATGCGGAGACACAGGACTTATGCATATAGCCGCAGCATTGTCTAAAAACATGATTACTGTATGGGGTAATACGGTTCCTTCATTTGGCATGTATCCCTATATACCTGAAAATCCGAATAAATTTATCATTATTGAAAATAAAACCTTGTTTTGTAGGCCTTGTTCAAAATTAGGATATAAACGTTGTCCGCTACGACATTTTAAATGTATGCAAACATTATCGGTTGATGAAGTAGCCGATATGCTAAATCGTTAATGTATATGATTGATTTGAAAGATATTAAAATTGAAGACTACACCTATGACTTGCCCTCCGAAAAAATCGCCTTGTATCCGGCCGAAAAAAGAGAAAATGCTAAATTGCTCGTATATGATAAACGAGGCATCCAAGAAGCTGTTTTTTCGCAACTTGCAACATATTTACCCAAAGACAGTGCCTTGGTATTCAATAATACCCGCGTTATTCATGCACGTATCCTATTACGGAAATCAACGGGAGCTGAAATAGAATTTTTTTGTTTAAAACCTATTTCCCCGACTACATTATATGAACAAGCCTTTGAAGTTCAAGCCATGTGTGAATGGGAATGTTTTATTGGAAATAACAAGCGTTTTAACACTTCAATAACTAATACGATAGCTTGTGATAACAACGAAATAATTCTAACAGTTGAAAAAATAAAAAATCAGGTAGATACCAGTTTTTTAGTTCGTTTTTCGTGGACTCCAACCACTTATACTTTTGCCGAAGTTTTAGCGTATGTTGGTAAAATACCCTTACCACCGTATATAAAACGAGAAGTCAACGCTGACGACATTCAACGCTATCAAACCGTATATGCTTCCGAAAAAGGCTCGGTCGCTGCACCTACAGCGGGATTACATTTCACAACTCCTTTGTTGGAATCCTTACAATCCATTCAAATTCCGATGGAATATATTACTTTACATGTCGGGGCCGGTACCTTTAAACCGGTAACAGATAAATACATTGTCAATCACGCTATGCATGAAGAGGCATTGTTTTTTAAACGAGAAACTATCGAAAACATAAAACATCTGTTGCATAAACGCATCATCGGCGTAGGAACCACAACGATACGTTCGCTCGAAAGCTTGTATTGGATAGGAGTGAAGATGGGAAAAGCACAAAAACAGCATAAAGCTATCGATACCGATTGCTTTATAATTCATCAATGGGAAGTATATCAAGATTTGCAAGCCTACACTATCCCTGCTGAAAAAGCCTTGCAACATATCATAGATTATTTATACCAACAAAAGATGTCCTACTTTCATGCATCCACGTGTTTAATCATACTGCCGAAAGTCTATACCCTGCAAATATGTAAAGGAATTATCACAAATTTTCATCAACCTCAAAGTACACTCTTACTTTTGATTTCGGCATTTGTGGGAGATAAATGGAATGAAATATACGAATACGCGCTCACTCACCAATTTAGATTTCTTAGTTATGGCGATGTATGTTTATTTATTTAATAAACACATTATTCTGTCGTTTTTTTTGTTTTGTTTTTAATATGTTATTATTATACTAATACTATTAGAGTCCCAAAAAGAAAAAGTACCTTTATAAATTCAAAAGGTACTTTATGCATTACAAGTTTTGAGGATTAAGTCTTTTAACTTTTCCTTTATCGGAAATAACCAAAACATAATTTCTCTCTTTCTTAGATTGGATAAGTTTAGAGTAAGTAAGATCCAATCCTTTAAGAATTTGCGCTCTGATACTATTATTTTTCTTAGTCATATTATGATAACTTTTTTAATGTTTCGAATGTTATATTGTTTTTTATATCAATATTTTTATTAGTATATCCTTCGGCGATGAGTTCGGAATAAGATTTTGAATTATCAAAAATCATCCAAAAATCACAAATAGGAATATATAGATTAAATAAATTTTTCAATCCGGAAAAATACCGTCTAGTAACTGTAGTAGGAGGGACATTGTGTCCTCCTTCAAGAACCCGTGTTTTTACTCTTTCAATGGCCAATTCGACGGAATCTAACCAAAAGAAAACCAATATAATTTTATATCCAAACTCTTTGGCTTTCACAATGGTTTTAGCATATGTTTTTGTGGAAAGTGTTGTTTCAACGGCAAAATCTTTTTTGTTCTGAATAAGTTTGTCGATTTTTTTCAACACTAATCGACCGGCTTCTATCGCCGCATTATCGGGATTTAAAGGGGAAAGACCTCTAGCTATTTCATCCGCATTTAAGAATTCCTTACATGCTAACATTTCCGGTAATACAGTAAAAGATGCTGTAGTTTTCCCTGCTCCGTTACATCCGGAAATAATGAATAAGTTTGGCATTTTAATAATTCTTTTCAATACGAATACATAATATTTTCGAAGAAATTGTCCAAGCATCAGCCACAACGTTTATGACTGCAAAAGTATTATTTTTGTTGATATGAAAACATTCTTTTTTCTGCATTCTATGCACATATATCTGTTAATAACTTATAGTCAGTGAATTTTAAGTGCGTAATTTTTTTTTCTGTGTTTTTAGACGCTTTCTTCGTTAAAACAAAATTTGATATAAAATGTTGAATAGTCGTTACAAATAGTCGTTTTATTTTTTTGTGAAATTTTCTCGTTTTTGTGCAAAAATAAGTCTTTTTATGCTATTTTGGAATCAAAAATGGAATGTTTGATAAAAAAAACAAAACTATAATTTATTGATAAACAAGAAATTGCATGCATTGAACTTTAATAATGACAAGAAAATCAATCAACGATAAGAATGTAAAACTTATCTTCAATGAGTACTTTCTTTTTTTAATACATAAAAATAATAGGTATTCCAACCCGATTCAAAGGATTTGTACGTAACCGAACCATTCGTTCCCGCAAAAGCACAAACGGGTTTATGGATAATACGTGGCACCAATCGTTTTATCAATTGCACTCTTCGATCATTATCAATTTTTAGAGCTTGTGCAACATTTTCAGTAATATTATGAATAGCCATTACCTTAAACTTCGATTTTTTAATGTTTTCTTCAACCGATACTAAGTTTTTTTGACTTCTAAAATCAGTATATAAAAAATATCCACCTGGTTTTAAAACCTTATATACTTCACTGAGAAAAGCAGCCAAATTGGGATAACAATGCGAGGATTCAACATTAATAACACTATCAAAAACGTTTTCAAGAAAAGGTAGACGCAATGCATCACCTTGTGAAAACTCCAGATTTTGTGCCGAATGATTCGATTTACAAAATTCGATGGCTTTATAAGAAATGTCGATAGCTTTCATAGAACGCGGCTTAAAATATCTTGCAATGTATGAAGCTCCACCACCACGGCCACAACCAACTTCTAAAAGATGCTTATCCTTTACGTCAATAGTTGAAATGATATGATGGTATAATTGTAAGGGATAACGTTCTTTTTCATCTTCAGGCAATAAAGTCAAATCATGGGGAGAATGGAACCCATAGTTTAAAAACTTAATTTCTCCGTCACCATCTTTATTGCTTACATATTCGTACCAAGCTTTCCAAATGGGTTGTAGTATAGATCGGATAATAATTTCTTTTTTCATTAAATTTTTTAATTATAAAATGGATAAAAAGTGACAAGATATAATCATATAATGTATTATGATAAATCGATAATTTAAAGGTGTGCAAAAGTATACTTTTTCAGCATACATTTACAATAGATTGTAAAAATTATTGAAATTCAATATCAAAAATTACAATTTCTGCTTGCGAACCGATACGTACACTAGGCCCCCAGCTTCCAAAGCCGGAAGAAACATAAAAATGAGTATTTTCTTTTTTCAAATACCCATGACTTACTTCGAATAATGCATTTGTAATCAGGTTGATAGGGAACAATTGCCCATGATGTGTATGTCCTGATAAATGTAAATCGACTTGCGCTTCAACGGCTTCGTCTAATCCATAGGGTTGGTGTTTCATGACTATGACGGGTTTGTTATGGTCAATGTTTTTCATAAGTTCAGCCAGTGATTTTATCTCATTGTCTTTTTCAACATATTGACTTTGCAAATCTTTACGTCCCACCAGTTGTAAGCCGTTGGATAGTGTTAGAACGGTATCTTGAAGTACATTGATATGTATGCTTTTTAAGTAGTTGATCGATTTATTGATATTTCCTATGTATTCGTGATTGCCGCTAATGGCATATACACCCAATGGAGAGGCTATATCCTGGATATGTTTTCCGAGTTGTTTCCTAATTACAGGAGCTATTTCTCCGTCAATCAAATCCCCGCAAAGTAATACCAAATCAGGTTTTTCATTTGCTACCATGCGGACAAACTTTTCTTCCCAAGATCGACCGATAATAGCTCCCAAGTGTATATCGGATGCCATTAAAATACGCATCTCCTTTTTTCCTTCTACTTCTTTTGCGATGGATAATGGGATATGTTTTATTTGTATCTGTTTGGCATGGATGTATCCCATGAGAATAAGCAGTGATACAAAGCCTATGACTATAAAACCGATGATTGTTTTTTGTTGTTGACTGAAAGCTGGCAGGAAGTGAAAAAAGTGATTGGCTATACGTAGCAAATCAATCAATAAGAGACTTAGGGTGAAATACAATAAAAATGCAAGCCAGCAAGTGCCTATTTTATATAAAATTTCATGAAATACCGAAGGAAACATCCTTTCCAGAAACATTCCAGCCAAAAATGAAGAGGCAAGCAATAGATATATAAACGTAATCCATCTTTTTACACCTAATTGGGGAGAGAAAGCTTGAATAGCCCTTACATACAGATAATAATGTGCCAAAGCGTAAAGAACTAAAATTACACCAAAGAAAAGAATAAAGGAGGATGATTTCATGAAGGAGAGGAATTTAAGATTTTATTTTTTTATATTTGCTCCTTTGTACTTCTTTGTATATTATGGCAATAATGGCTATCAACCATCCTATAGGATAGGGGAGTATGCTTAAACCCCAATAGACCGACAAGTTTGCATTGCCTCCAAAACCACCTAAAGATGAAATATAAAACATAATTAGAACTCCTATTACTATTAATATCATGGAAGTTAAAAATATTTTACGGAGTTTGTCTTTTTGTAAATAAGTTGAAATAACAACAAAAACACTCCCGACTGCAATGACAACTGAGCCTTCCAATGGATCCATCAACCCAATAATGAGGGCAAAGATTCCTGAAACATACAATATTTGTGCAATTATCTTTTTCATGTATTCAAATGTATTATCCGTTAGATTTCTACTTTCCGATAGGCAAAGACATATTCATCTAAAAACTCATTGTTTTTCAAAATGATTTTTTCAAAACGGGCTTCAAGAGTAAAACCTGCTTTTATCAACACTTTATGCGATGTAGTATTGTTTCCGTATGGAGTGGCATATATACGTTTTAAATCAGGATAGGTTTCAAAAGCAAGCGATAGTATCTGTTTAACAGCTGTGGTAATAATTCCTCTATTCCAATAGGTTTCACTTAACCAATAGCCCAATTCGGCATTGCAGCGTTTTTCGCCTCGATGCGGGGAAATGCCAATGCCGCCAACAGCTTTCCCATCTATATCGATCGCCCTATAGAGCAGGCTTTTATCCGTTATTACATTCCTCAAAAACCTTTCCCATTTTTCTTTGGTGTCGGGGAAAGCATCCGACATAAATTTAGAAATATTAGGATTTATTCCGTGTAAAACAAGACTATCAAGGTCGTTAATCTTCCATTCTCTTAAGCCGAATTGAAGGGATGTGTGCATAACTTAATATATATAAGGAATGATACGGTATTTTACTTTTTTCTTATAAGTATCCCATAAAGCTCCGTATTTTGCGCTGCATATTTTATCGTCATCCATCTGGCGAGTAAACAAAAGAGCAACATAATAAAGCGGATAAAACCAGACCCACCATAAAGCGGGGTAACCTAAGCTCAAAGCGATACCGGAAGCCATGAGGATTTCACCGAGATAGTTCACATGCCTACTTAAACCCCAAAAGCCGTTCACCAAAATCGATTTTTTACCGTCGGTCAGTACTTCCGGTTTAATGCCTAAAAAACTTTTGTCGGGTTGTGTTTTAAAATAATACTTCTGCATATTGGTGCCACGGGCTAATATCCATCCTGAGAAGAAAATCAAGGTATAGAGAACAGATAACAGGGTAGATGTTTGTGGATTTGGCATGTCGACCACTGCCCATAGGCCTATCAGATAAAAATAAGGATAGAAGGTTAAACATCCGAAACCTAGTTTAAAGCCCACTCGTTCGGCAATGAAGTCGTAGGTATAGAGATGTACTTTTTCGAAAATCAGGTAATCCCAAACGAAATATGTCAGCAAGGCAGCACAAATAAAAACACCGGTGTTGATATCTTGATATACCATATAATGATGAGCGGCAAAACTCAACACATTCAATTGAAGCATAATAGCTCCGATTAAATACAACCACATTTTGGCATCGATGTGTCCTTTGCGGAATTGAGGATTTTTTAATCGACCTAAAAACATATCGGCAAGCCATGATTTCCCTGTCGAGGGGTAGGGCAGAACGATTATGAATGAAAATAATAAGCCTATGGTAACGGCACCAATTAAACTGTACCATCGAACTTGGTAGAGCCAATCAAAGGCAATCCATCCGGTGTAACCTAAAATAAACCAAAGTAAAATACATACCATTAAGACGTATTTACCGTTTAATCGATAACTTAACACTTCATCGGTACGATCATTTTTCACATAGCCTTTCATCCATTTTCCGGGTAAAAAGTAATGCAACAAGGTGATGACTACATAGACAATACAAGGGGTGAAGAAACCTAAAATTTGTGTTTTCATGATAAATTTTTTGTATTCAATTCCATTATGTTGATTGCAGTTTTGCGAGACAGCAATCTTCCCATAAAAAAGTGAGCTAATTTATTGATAGTTCCTGGGATAACAATAGGCCCTCTGCCAAGTGCCTTTAAGCTAATTTCGGCTACCTTTTCGGGGGATAATGTCCCCGGAGCTTTCCCGTTTTGTGCATTAGCATAACCCGGGGTCATGATAGCGCCGGCACAGGATGCTATAACATCTATACCTTTCGGTTTTAATTCTTTCCATAAGCCCTCGGCTAAAATGGCGTTAAAAGCTTTGGTGGCAGCATAGGTAGCTACTTTCGGACTCCCTTGTGTGCCTGTTAAGGACGACATCAACAATATACCGCCTTTACCACTTCTTATCATTTCTTCCGATACTAATTTTACTAGTAATAAAGGAGTTTTTACGTTTACATCAACGATTTGAGTTAGTTGACTTTCATTTATATCGCTGAAATATGCAATGGGTGCATAGGCAGCATTGTAAACCAATAAACCTATAGAAACATTCAGAGAAGAAACAAGAGTTTTCGTCTGATTGAAATCATGTAAATCAACGGAAAAAAAACGGATTTCAATATTATATTTCTCTTTTAGTGACGAAGCCAAATCCTCTAATTTTTCTATTCTGCGAGCCAGTAAAATAAGATTTAATCCTCTCTTTGCCAAAGCTTCGGCAAAAGCAGCTCCCAATCCTTCCGAAGCGCCGGCCACCATTGCCCAACTACCATAACGTAATGTGAAATCGTTTGACATGTATGATTGTAATTTAGGTTACAAAATTACATAAAAAACTCAAATCAGATAGAATGATCTAAAAAGATTAGATATTATCGTAATAATAAATATTATTGGATCAATAACATTATTTATGTTTATGCGTTACATAATTAACTAATTGAAACAAATAAGATGAGTACTAGAAGTCTTCCTTTGTGGATTAAATGGATACACTTAAAAATCAGAGAAATTGCCCGGATTACTGATGATACAGATATAGATACAACATTACTTTCCATCAGTAAATCCGTAGAATTTAAAGGAGTCAATGTATGGATTCTTGCTTTTGCAGTCATTGTAGCATCTGTAGGATTAAATGTAAACTCAACGGCTGTCATTATCGGTGCTATGTTGATATCTCCATTAATGGGTCCAATCAACGGAGTGGGTTTAGCTATAGGAATCAGCGATAGTGATTTATTAAGAAAGTCTTTAAAGAACTTCGCTATCATGGTATTCATTAGCATTTTAGCTTCTTTTACTTACTTTCTTGTTTCTCCATTAAGCGATGCCCAATCGGAATTGTTGGCTCGTACTCGACCCTCCATTTTCGATGTTTTGATTGCTTTTTTCGGTGGCATGGCTGGGATAATAGCCTTATCACGTAAACAACAGCCTTTCACAGTAATCTCCGGTGTGGCTATTGCCACAGCTTTGATGCCTCCCTTGTGTACCGCCGGTTATGGCTTAGCCAGTGGTCAGTTTTCTTATTTTTTAGGGGCTTCTTATTTGTTTTTTATTAATTCTTTCTTTATTGCTTTAGCAACCTTTATCATGGTACGCTTTTTACATTTTCCACATAAAAAATATGTAGACGCTAACCGTCAGCGTTTTGTGCAAAGAAGCATTACCTTGTTCTCTGTAATTATGATTGTTCCCAGCGTGTTTTTATCTATTGATGTCATAAGAGAAACTTCTTTTAATAATCAAGCCATTAAATATATTAACGACATTCAAGAATCAACTATGTTTGAGAATATTCAAGTATTAAGTTCTTCCAGAGAATATCAACGTAAAGAAAGAACCATTACCATGTCACTCATTGGTCGTGAGTTAAAGCAAAAAGAAATTAATTATTTGAAAGAACAATTGTTGAAATACGGTTTAAAAAAAACGAATTTGATTGTCAAGCAAACCGGTAGTATATTAGATGTAAATGTGCAAGCCGACTTTTTGGAGAACTTACTCAATAAAAAGGAAGAACAATTAGTTCAAAAAGATTCTGTCATTAAATTGTTGGAAACACAATTAGATATTAAAACAGCCTTTGATAGTGATAAGCTTCAAATAGCCAAGGAAATGGCAGTTCAATATCCTTGCATTCAAACGTTTTCTATTGAAAGAATGGTATATGTAAATACTGAAAACTTAACACAGGACACCATTTTAACCTTATTCGTTAATTGGAACTATGAACCCGATAATGTTCAACGTCAGCAATTAACCAATTGGTTGAAAGTTCGATTGGGGGTTGATCGTTTAAAAATCATTGATTAAGCTTATATATAAAAAGAGAAAGGTTATTGTTTTATATTTTCACTACTTTAAAATATTTTACAGTTTGCTTATCTTTAACTATTTTTATGATATATATCCCTTTCGTATAATCTTTTAATGATATACGAGTGGATTTGGAACGGATAGGTGAAACAAAGAGTAGTTTGCCGTTGGCATCAAATATATGTATATCAAAATTCAAATCATCTGTTAATAAATCTACGTAATCGGAAGTGGGATTGGGATAAATGGAATAGTTTTTTATTCCTTCCGTTGCAGAAATGGATATGTTCTCTTTATTTCCTATGGCTAAACAATATTCTCCGGCTAATATTTTTGTTGTTTGTAAACTTCCGGTTGCCACAGTGCCTCTTTGTATACTTTGAATGATTTGCCAATCTTGGGAAGCATCTCTGCGATACAACAAAATTATATCATCTTTTGTATATCCTTGTATCAAATTATAATCCAAATTGTTTTCATAAGCTTCATAATTAAAATAAAAGCTACCTTCCAAAGCAGCATGAGGATAATATGCTATTTTCCAAAAATGACTATCAGACATGCGATAAATGTCGGGATTGTCATTTTTTAAAGTATCGGGTGCAACCAAATGATTTTCTATACGAATAAAAGCCGTGTCGAATACTTTATCTGCTTGAACAGACAAATTGGCCTCTGGAGCTTGATAGCGATCGATTGTGCTTATATTTATGTTATAATCTATACAAGCATCGGATAATTTTTCGTAAAAATCCACCACTCCAAAAACCGGTGAAAAAGGAATTGAAACAGTTGCGGAATCATAAGCACCTGAGCAACTTATTGTTTCTGTGTATATCTGTCCGTCATCGGAAAAGAAAGTTAGATCAAGTTTAACGTTATTTCCGTAGTGTTGAGCCTGATGTAAGCGTTGTTGAAGATACACTTTGTATTGTTGACTTATATCCGTAGAACGAATGGAATCTATCAAAAAATCCAGGAATCCCGGTTGATTGACCCATGCATTGTAAAAACAAGTCAAATCAACTCCAAGATTTTGAGAGAGGTAGGAAAAAAGTGTTTCGGAATTTAACGTCGAAAAGGCAAAATGGTTTAATAAAGATTTCATTCCTGAAAAGAAAAGCGAATCACCGAGTTGATGTCTTAAAGTATGAACAACCAACGACCCTTTATCGTAAGAAGTGGAACCAAATGTAAATTCGAGCGGAACCTTGTTTAAAGCATAATAACCTTCGTCTTTAAGATGTGTGTTTTGTAAAACATATCGGTGTAAATTACGCATATAGCTTTTGTATCCATCCAATTCGGGATCGCTGTTAGGAAATAGCTTTTCCATTGTAATGGCTTCACAATAACTTGTAAAACCTTCGTTAATCCACATTTCGTCAGCCGTGGCGCAGGTGATCAGATTACCAAACCAGGAATGAGCCAATTCATGAGCATATAACAACATATACATATCATTGCCATTTATAGCAAATAAAGGATAGGCTATATTGCAGGCATGTTCCATAGCGCCCTTATTAAAGGGTACGCCTATATAACCAACACGTTCCCACGAATAGGCTCCGAATTTATTCTCGAAATTACGCAAAACAGGTTTTAAGAATCTAAAGGTTTCTTCTACCAAAGGTAAATAGGTAGGAGGAACGTAGATTTCGATGGGCAAGATGGATGATAAGCCTTGAAAAGTATCCTTATATACGAGATATTCACCGACAGCAACTGAAGCCAAGTAGGATGGGATGGGGGAGTCTAATTCCCAAATCCACAGGCGAGTACTATCCGGTAAATAAAGGGAGTCTTTCAGCAAACCGCCGCAAACCGCCGTTTTGTGTTTTTCGGTACGTATGTTAAAAGTATAAGTGGATTTATTCCTATATTCGTCGAAACAAGGGAACCAAGCGCGACCTAAATTATGGGGAACTGACACAAAACCGCTACCTATATTAAATGCATAATCACTTGAAAAATAAAAACCTCCAAAATAATCGTCTACATAAGGCGTTCCTTGGTAATAAATCCGAATACTTATCGTATCACCCAATTTATTATCAGGTAGTTGGATGTTAAGTGTTTCGTTACTATGTGTGTATAAAGAAGTAACAACATCACTAATCATGATTGAATCGATACTGAATGCAGCAAAATCTAAATTGATATGGTTTAAGTGATTGATTTTAGAAACAGCTTTTATTTCAGTAAACCCTTGAATTTGTTTATTGTTAAAATCGATTATAGACAGGTTGATATCATAATGTGCAACGTGAAACGAATCTGTTCGTACTTGCGATTTAAGATTTAATCCAACTACTAATAAAATAAATAAAAATATTTGCTTGTGCATATGCTTTATTTTTTCAAACGACGGATAGCATTAATTATTGTTAACTATTCATATTAGGTGTCCATATATGAAATAACAGTAGAATAACAACAGATATATGCATATATATACTCTTGAATCCGTGATAAAATGATAGGAAATGTACTACAATAATTTATGTTATAATTTACATTATGTTAAATAGTATATTTCAAAAATAGGATAGAATGATGTATTCCTATCCCATTTACATTTATGCTTTATCGTTGCTTCCCAGCACATTTATAATTTTATGTGCATATAATTTTTTTAATTTTTCTCTTGCAGGCCCCAAATATTTTCGTGGATCGAATTCTTGAGGATTTTCAGCTAGATGTTTGCGGATGGCAGCCGTCATAGCCAATCGTCCGTCGGAATCAATATTTATCTTACATACGGCCGATTTAGCGGCTCTACGTAATTGTTCTTCGGGTACGCCGGCTGAGTCTTGTATATTGCCTCCATATTGGTTTATTTCGGCAATAATGTCTTGTGGTATGGACGAGGCTCCGTGTAACACGATGGGAAAACCGGGGATTCGTTTTTCGACTTCTTCGAGAATATCAAATCGCAAAGGTGGTATAGCTTCGCCGGGTTTTACTTTAAATTTGAATGCTCCGTGTGAAGTGCCTATGGATATAGCCAAGGAGTCAACACCGGTACGTTTCACAAAGTCTTCCACTTCCTCAGGTCGTGTATACGTATGATGTTCAGCATTTACTTCATCTTCGATACCGGCTAACACACCCAACTCTCCTTCCACAGTCACATCGTATTGATGTGCATATTCAACAACTTTGCGAGTCAAAGCAATGTTATCTTCATAGGAATGATGTGAACCATCAATCATTACCGATGAAAACCCACTTTCTATGCATGATTTGCATAATTCAAAGGTGTCGCCATGGTCTAAATGCAAAACAATGGGTATGTTGCACCCTAATTCTTGTGCATACTCAACAGCTCCTTTTGCCATGTTTTTCAACAAATTAGCATTAGCATATTTTCTTGCACCGCTTGATACTTGAAGAATGACTGGCGATTTTGTTTCTACACAGGCCATGATGATGGCTTGCAATTGTTCTAAATTGTTAAAATTAAAAGCAGGTATGGCATATTGACCGTTTACCGCCTTTTTAAACATTTCTTTTGAATTTACTAATCCTAAGTCTTTGTATGTGAGCATGATTTTTATATTTTATTTTTTTTGTAAAATTAAACAAAATTATACTTATAACAAAGTAAATCCGGCTTTAATTTTTTGAACTGATTCCCCTACTCTATTTTGGATGGATCATTAAGCGCTGACCTACGTTGATTTTATCGCTTTTCAGATGATTCCATTTTTTTATATTAGCCACACTTACATTGTATTTATGAGCAATTTTACCTAAATAATCTCCGTTTTTCACCGTATAAGTAATCGTCTTTATTTCGTTTGCTTGCCTGATTTTCTCTTGTGCTATGCTATCCAGACGTACTTGTTCGATCGCATACTTGAGGTATAAACTGTCTTCATTCATTGCGAACAGTGCTTTTTTATCTGCCGGTATATTAATAGGAATATTAGGCAATAAAAGGGATGACATATAACAGGGATTTATATTTTGAAATTCATCTTTAGATATATTCAAACAGTTGAATAAATCATGGAAGTAAGCAGGTTTAGATAGCTGAATACATGTAATTTGAATGGGTTGATAAGAAGGGACATTCAGGTTATACAAATCGTGATAATTGGCTAAATAAGTATAGGCTATAAAATTGGGAATGATTTCTTTGTGTTTTAACCATCCACTATTGTATAAATCCCAAGGATTAGCAACCGTATTTTTCGTTCGAATTTGAATAGCATTCAATCCGGACGGCCCTTCAGTATACGCCAACAGGACTTCCCAGAAATTACCGTATAAATAATATAAATCACGAAGATAGTTAATCGCTGCTTGCGTTGATTTCATCACATTCATGCGTTCATCGATGCAATCGTTCACCACTAAGCCGTATTTGACAGCCACAAATACAGGTAATGCCCATATACCGGCAGTATGATAAGTGCCTTGGTATGTAAGTTGCATTCGGCTAAGTGCTAAAGGTAAATATTGCAGAAGTTCAGGCAAACTGTCTTTTACCAATGTTTGTTTTATATAGGGTTGGTAATAAAAAAACACTTGTAAAGCTTGGGTGGTTGCTGTTTTCTCCGAGTTAACATATTTGTTTACATAATCTTTCAACAAAGTTTGAGGGGGAAGCTGTAGTTGAGGATCTATGCTTTGAATGCGGTGATAAAACAGCACATCTTTATCTGTTTCGAATTGTGAATACATATTTTGTGTAAACAATACGAGGAACACAAAAAGGATACCTGTTTTTAATGGTTGAATGATACGATATAACATGATTAAATCCTTTATCCCATCAATCCTCTTCCTTGTTTATTAATCTTGTTTTCGGCTTTTAAATCATCTAAGATTTTATCCAACAAGCCATTGATAAACATACGGCTTTTGGGTGTACTGTAGTATTTTGAAATTTCTATGTATTCATTCAAGGTTACCCGTAAGGGTATACTCGGAAAGCAACAAAACTCACAGATAGCCATTTTCAACAAAATAAAATCAATGACTGCAATACGGTCAGCTTCCCAATTTTGTAGTTTTTTGATGACAATTTGCTTATAGTTTTCATCCTCTTGAATGGTATAATGCAAAAGATTTAACATAAACTCTTTATCTTCCGATGCCCCTTCTTCATCTAATTTAAACAAGGGTGGAATAGCAATGTTGTCGGATTGCTTTTCTTTAAATCCTTTTAAGGTGTTATACACCATTATCATCACATCATTATAATCGAGTTGCCAATGTAGTTTTCGTTCACTGAAATAGTGTATCATCGTTTCATTCTCTAAGAAGAATTTTTCTACCAGCGTTAAAACAAACGCTTTATCGTTGGCAAAAGAATTTGTCGAATCTTGCATATATTCTATATAAAACTCTTGATTGGCTAAGGCATCGAATATTTTGCGGACAAATACCATTTCGACGTCGTTATTCCATCCCAGTCCATAATGCTCAATGAGTTTTTGTAAGGATGTATTTTCTCCTATTTTTCGGATAAATTGATTTTCTATAAATTTTACATTCGGATGCAGGTCTTCTTCTTTCGCAAAGAAAAGGGTTTTCTTAATATCAATAATCTGTTCAGCTATTTGTGTAAGTGGCACAAATAAGGCAAGTGACTTAATATACAATCTATAGATGTCTTCACAAGCATTCAAAAGCATTTTTTCAATCTGCTTTGGGTTTTTATGAGTAGAAACATTGTACTCATATAATGCTTGCATGACTTTGACTCTGATAGAATTACGACTTATCATAGTGTGATTTTTTTTGTTTGCAAAGGTATAATAATATTTGCAAATACAAGGACTTAGCGTACTATATTTTTTCGTTTACTTTAACCAATAATATAAATAACAATTATTTATTCTATGGCATACAGCGTTTTATTGTAATTTATGTTTTAGTGGAAATACGTACTCTGAAAAATGATGATTCGTAAAATCATATTGAAATGTTTTAAACGTAAAAGCCGTAAACAACCCATAACCGTTTTCTATGTTATTGTATAACAAGCTTGGTTCCACCAAACCATACATACTTGCCTGCATATAATATTTAGCTAAAGCCTTTTCATACAGATAAAGGTCTTTGTTTATTTGATTAAAAGTAAAAATAACCGTATCGGCATTCATAGTATCTAATTGTTGGTTTGAAAGATAGGATTCAAGACTGAGGACAGAGCCATCTTTACCTTCATCTGAAAACACTTGGCTTTCGGTTTGAAGATCGTACAGGTAATACCCCAGCAAATAGGTTTGCGTGTCACTGTTTGGACCATTGAAATCTTTGTTTCTACTATACACCGTAAAGGAATAATAATTATCTTCCCCCGGATAATCTTTCCATTTAAAAATGGCTGATATCATGAATTCAAAGGATTCGATTGTGTCGATTTCTAAATCAATGTTTCTATAGTAAGGCACACTACACGAAGCACGAATCGTTTCTTTATAAGAAGGTGCTTTTGCGCGTATATAATAAGTCTGTCCTTCTCGTATGGGAAAATCATTTTTCGAAAGAATATACCGTTCTTTTTTGGCATCATAGCTACATTTCACCCAGGTTTTTCCATTAGTGGAAAGTTCAACCTTTGCATCTGTTATTATACCGAGAACCTTTGATTCGTAAGACAATATATTTTGAGAATTGCTTAAAAAAACTTGGGTAGTATCAAAGGTGGGCGATAAATAACAGTACAATACCATTTTGGGTTCAATGCCCAATTCTTTCACATCGACATTATCAATGCAACTGCTGAATGCGATGATGGATAGGATATATAATGAGATACGTTTCATAGGTAAGGATTTTGTGATTAAAATTGAAAATTATAACTCAGTGAAGGAATAATTGGGAAAATACAAATTTGTTTCAGCCGTTGTTCATAGCTTCCATCCTCTTTAAATTCCGTACCCACAAAATAAAAGAAAGGATTTTTGTGATTATATACATTATAGATGCTTAGCTCCCAAATACTCTTCCAATTTCTTTTATGTGTTTTGATAAATTGTATGCCTATATCCAAGTGATGAAAGGGTTTCATGCGAATGTTGTTTTTCCCCCCATAACTTTCCACCGTATTTAGGGTATAAAAACGGCTACCCGAAGGAATGCTTAATTGAGATCTCATATATTCAGAGAGCACTTCATTGATTCCCTCTTGATATAATACGGCTTCAGGCATCGTAATGCAATTTCCACTGGCAAATACCCACGACATAGAGAGATTGATTTTGTTGGAGGGACTATACATGAGTACAATCGAAACATCGTGTCGACGGTCGTAACGAGCATAATATTTTTTCCCGAAATTCAGCTCCTCGAATCGTTGTTGCGTCCAAGAGAGCGTATATCCAATCCACCCGGTAAATTTACCGGCCGTACGTCTGATCAAAAATTCCAAGCCGTAAGACCAGCCCTCCCCTGTTGTAATACTTTCTTCCCAAGCCAGTTTACCGGTTTCAGGTAGTTCTCCTTCTCCTAAATCAATATCCATCAACAAAAACGAAGTACCCTCTTTATAGGCTACCATATGATCCATTTTTTTGTAATATCCTTCCAAGGAAAAACTTAGGCTTGGTTTTTTCCAATCATACACCAGTCCTAAGGCAATTTGTTGCGATTGCTGCGGACGGATGTTATTGGTGGAAGGAACCCATAAATCCGTGGGCATGCCAATGTTTGAACTCGTCAGTAAATGTATGTTTTGATTCATCAGCGCATAGGATGCTTTGATGGCTAGGTTGGATTGAAGATGATAGCTCATGTTTAAACGTGGTTCCGGCGAAAAATAGCTTTTACCTCTCACTGTAAACATTCCCAAGCGAATGCCGGGATTCATTTTAAATTTATTGCGAATGTTGATTTCGTCTTCGGCATAAAGCGCATATTCAAATCCATTGATTTTAACACTTTGCGACACATTGTAGCTAGTATCTACATCTTCTACCATCAACGCACTGGGTCGAAATTCATGGAAGGTGAAAACACCGCCTATAAACAGGGAATGCGTCGGACTTAGGACATACGTAAGGTCGTATTTAAGCGAATAGTCTCTGATTCCTGAGGTATAATGCATATTGTATACCTCGGAATAGTCTTTTTGCTTGCTGTAAATCTTCATCGTATAATCGCTGAAAATAAACGATAGATTCGAAAATATTTTATGGGTAAACAAATGGTTCCAACGAACGGTTCCGGTCCCGTTTTGCCAAAATAAACCGGCTTTTTGGACATAATCGATGTCTCTTTCCGACATATAAAACTTATCTCTGCCAAAATAACCGCTTATATATAATTTGTTCTTATCGCCGAAATCATAGTTTAATTTAGCATTGACATCATGGAAGAAATATCCGGCCATCATACCCGGTTCATTCAGTTTAAGTATCGGTTGAATTAAAATATCCAAATAGGTTCTACGTGCGGAAATTATAAATGAAGATTTATTTTTAACAATGGGACCTTCTACTGTGGCGTGTGCAGCAATAAGACCTATTCCTCCTTCGCCGTGATAGGAGTTTTTATTTCCTTCTTTCATGTTCACATCGATGATAGAAGATAATCTTCCCCCGTAGCGAGCGGGAAATCCTCCTTTTATCAACTCTACCGATTTTACTGCATCACCGTTAAAAACAGAGAAAAATCCCAATAAATGATTGGCGTTATATATAGTAGCTTCATCGAGTATGATTAAATTCTGGTCCGGGCCTCCCCCTCTGATGTACATTCCCGAAGTACCCTCCGCAGCGGATTGAACACCCGGCAACAACATCAGGGTTTTGAACACATCTTTTTCGCCTAAAAGCATGGGAATGCTTTTCACTTCTACCGCCGATATTTTAACAGTACTCATCTGAACGACTTCACTCGCTGTTTTTTCAGCGGTTATACTTACTTCTTTCAACGATAATCCTTTCAACAACTCTATATTTAAACTTTTATTCGCGTGAAAAGCAATTCGTACAGTATCGGAAGTATAGCCTACATACGAAAAAATAAGACTTAAAGAATCTCGCTCAAACATTGTGATGGAATAAAAACCATAGGCGTTACTTAAGGTTCCGTTTCCTAATTCTTTGACGTATACACTCACTCCTTCGAGCAACTCTTTACTCCCTCGTTCACTCACATAGCCACTGACGGTATATTTACTTTGCGCAAAAGAAATTTGTTGTATGCCTATTACATATAGAATTATAATTGCTATTTTTTTCATCTTTCTGTTTATTATCCAAACAGAAAACGTACATAGGCATTTAATATTATATCATATAATCATAAATCACCACTGATAACTTTAGTATAAGATGTGAATTACGCCAATCGTAGCAGATCCTTTATACGGTAACTTTTGAAATGTATAGGACAATAGTGAATTCATCATTCACCATTTAAATCATACTTATTTTGATGCCCTTTTACGTTCAATTTCGCTCAATAAGATTTTGCGCAAACGAAGACTCAGTGGGGTGATTTCCAAATACTCATCTTCTGCAATATATTCCATGTACTCTTCCATGGAAAATTTGATAGCCGGCGATAATAACACCTTATCATCCGAACCGGAAGCTCTCATATTGCTGAGTTTTTTGGTTTTGGTTACATTAATAACCAAGTCATCTTGACGAATGTGTTGGCCGATGACCTGTCCTTCGTAAACGGGATCCATGGGTGAAATAAAGAAACTTCCTCTATCTTGCAACTTATCAATAGCATAGGCAGATGCTATGCCGCTTTCCATGGCTATCAATGATCCGGCATGACGCAAGGAGATATCCCCTTTCCAGGCTTCGAAACCCAACAAGCGATGCGATATAACTGCTTCTCCTTCCGTCGATGTCAGCACTTGATTACGCAAGCCGATGATGCCACGGGAGGGTATTTTAAAGCGTAAACACATTTGATCTGTTTTCGTATCGATGGATACAATTTCGCCTTTTCGTTTGCTTACCAAATCAATGACTCGGCTTGAAAAGGGTTCGGGCACCAATACGATAAGTTCTTCCACGGGTTCGCATTTTTGCCCCTCGATTTCTTTGATAATCACTTTCGGTTGACCGACTTGCAATTCATAGCCTTCGCGACGCATGGTCTCGATTAAAATGGAGAGATGCAATATACCTCTGCCAAATACGGTAAATGCATCGGGCGAATTGGTTTCTTCCAAACGTAACGCCAGATTTTTTTCCAGTTCTTTGTATAAACGATCTCTTAGATGCCGTGAGGTTACGTATTTCCCATCTTTGCCGTAGAAAGGTGAGTTATTGATGGTAAAAAGCATACTCATCGTCGGTTCGTCGACAGTGATACTGGGCAAGGCCTCGGGATTTTCAAAATCGGCAATGGTATCGCCTATTTCAAAATCATCGATGCCAAGTACGGCACAAATTTCGCCGGAACCTACCGGTGTTTTTGTTTTTTCTTTTCCCAATCCTTCAAACACATATAACTCTTTTACTTTCGAAGGAATAATTTGTCCGTTGCGTTTGATGAGCGAAACACTTTGTCCCCAATTTAAACTGCCTCGATGTACTTTGCCGACGGCAATTCTTCCTACATACGAAGAATAATCCAATGACGATATCATCATCTGGGTGTTACCTTCCATGATGGGATGAGCCGGGATGTGTTCGATGATTTGATCCAATAAATAGCTGATATTGTCGGTGGGGGTTTTCCAATCCGGTCCCATCCATCCTTGTTTTGACGAACCATAAACAGTGGGAAAATCAAGCTGATCTTCGCTGGCACCTAAACTAAACATTAAATCGAAAACATCCTCTTGGGTTTGCTCGGGATTGCAGTTTAGTTTGTCCACTTTGTTGATGACAACAATGGGTTTTAGGTTCAATTCAACGGCTTTTTGCAGTACAAAGCGGGTTTGCGGCATAGGTCCCTCAAAGGCATCGACTATCAAGAGTACGCCATCAGCCATATTCAGCACACGTTCCACTTCCCCACCAAAATCACTGTGTCCCGGTGTGTCGATAATATTTATTTTGAAATCTTTATATCTGACAGATACATTTTTTGATAAAATGGTAATGCCTCTCTCTCTTTCCAGATCGTTGTTGTCTAATATCAAATCTTGTACTTCCTGATTGTCTCTGAAAAGTTTGGATTGGTATAAAATACGATCTACAAGGGTGGTTTTTCCGTGGTCAACATGAGCTATAATAGCTACATTTCTAATGTTTTGCATTCTTTTTACAGCGTAAAATTTAAAGTGTGCAAAGTTACACTAAATTCTTTTTCCTAAAAAGTTTTTTCTATATGATTTTATTATTATTTGATAAATATCGAACGATTCTGAGCGAAGCGAAGAATGAGAGCTTTATATTTAAACATTAAAGATATTCACCAAAAATTATACTATTTGGTGAATACGATAAGCAATAATTATGAATTTCAGCAATTAAGCATAAAGCAGTTTAGTATCCTATTTTTTATTACTTTTGCCAACACTTTCTAATTCATTTTACAAACATGAATATGTGTTATGATTAAATACATTGTTTTTGATTTCGACGGAACCATAGCCGATACCTTCGACCACATTAAAGAAATTGTCAGGGCTCGTTTAGACGATATCGGAGAAGCTGATTTTGAGTTATTACGCTCTGAGGGAATCAAAGCAGTGATTCAACACAAAAACATTTCCATGCATAAACTTCCTGCCATGGTTTTAGGGGTAACTTCCCAATTGAAAAAGGGAAAAGATATTGCCTTGTTTGCCGACATGACAACTGTGATACAAACGCTTGCCACAATTTACAGATTAGGAATCGTCTCCAGCAATTCCGAAGAAAACATCCGTCAGTGCTTGGAAAAGTATCAACTCAATTCCCTCTTTGCGTTTGTGTATTCGCAAAGCTCCCTCTTTGGCAAAGACAGGGTATTAAAGAAAATGTGCCAAAAGCATCAACTAAATCCGGCCGAAATCGTGTATGTGGGCGATGAAGATAGAGACATCATGGCATGTAAAAAGGTTAATATTAAAAACATGGCTGTTTGTTGGGGGTACAATGCCGAAAAACGTTTGTGGGCATTAAATCCCGATTATATCGTTACTTCTCCCCTACAAATAATAGATGTCTTTTGTAACAAAGAATCTCAATGGCATACAAACGACAGCAGTATATAATTGTTTCCCTTTCCTGGTTTTCGTCACAAAAAATCATCCTTCATTCATCATTCTTCCCGACTCATTTTTAGGCTCTTTTACCCCCTTTTACCCCATTCCTTTGCTATAAAAGCTTAGATATGAAATACCTGAAACACGCCCTAAGAATGCGTTATACGGCATTTTGTCTAAAAAACAAGGTGATTTCCGATGAATTTTGTGAGAAAAGACAGAATTATAAAAAAAGTCACGGGCCTCGAGTCTTAGTTTACAGATCAATAATAAAAATATGGTTTGGTTTTATGCATTAAAAAATGGATTTTGGTATTATGTGGAAGCAGGAATATATGATAAATAAACATACACTGTCTGACTTTAACAATTAGCCTTCATTCACCTTGCTTTCCCAAGAATAAAGGAATTATTACTTTGCAGGAATCTATATTTTCCTTCCCTTCCTTCTTTTATCGGCACGAAAAACCATCTTCAACTTGCGACTTTTTCATAAAAAACGCTCTATTTTTCCCGGCAAACGGATGAAAAAAGGGAGTGAAAATGGCTAAAAAATGGTCTAAAAAAGGAGAAAAAATAGAGGAAAAATGGAGGGTAAAATGGAGGGCAAAAGAAGGAAAATCGGGTGAAAAAGGAAGGATTAATACCGGTTTTTTCGGCCGAAAAGGGAGTGTTTTATCCCTTCCTTTGTGATAAAACGACGGTTTTTTTGCGTAAAAACGCCGAATATGTTACAAAAAAAATGAATAGTTACCCGCCGGAGGATGGAACATTATGCATTGAGGCTTAAATCCTTTTATAAAAAAATTCCATCGCTATCCGATGCTTGGAGGGTGTGCACCCTATTTTTCTTGAAGATATTATCTTGTATTTCAGTTACTTAACTCGAGTGCAGCAAAAAGGGTGCGCACCCTTTTTGCATAAAAGGGCGTAAACTATTAAAATCGAGTGAAATTCATTCGTGGATTGAAAGCATAAATTGCCGTTTTTAGGCCTGTATGCATGGGGAGAGGAATGCATAATTCTCCCATACGCCTAGCGGCAGAAGACCAAGTTCGCATCATAAGTTGAGTATAAGCATTAGAAAAACCATAAGAGGGGGTATTGTTTATACCTCCACCACCCAGGCGGCACTCTGCCTCTACTAAAATTCTACAGAAAATAAATAGTAAAAAAACAAACATGATGTATAGCTTTTATGCATAGATTTAATAAATAGTAATTTTTCAAAGAACAGAACATTAAATAAACTGCTGCAAAAATACATTATTTTTCATTCATAAAACGAAAATATCTATTTTTTTTAAATATTTTTTTTGTCTTTGTATCGAAATAACTACGAATGCATTGCAAATAATATTTTTTTTATTTTCCTACTTTACCCCTCTCAAGAGGATTTATTTTTCCAAATTTTTGGAATCAAATGGAGCTAAATTTGACACAAAACATCCCCGTCGAGGTTCGATTCTATCCAAAAAAATCGACTCTGAATTTTAAAAGTCAGGAGGTGAATTCCAATCACCCCCTGACTAATTTTTTCAGAACGAAAAATCTCTAGGCACTCGGAACAATTTTCAGTTGTCAGTTTTTCTGCGTGTTGATGGAACGCGGATGACGCGGATGTGGCGGATTAGAGCGGATTATTTCTTAAGTTTTCAACAGATCAGTTTGATATTAAAATTTAAGTATTTTTGCAAAGAATTTTAAGCAAAAAATGATTTGTGAACGTGAGATGGTAATAATAGGGTAAAAGTTTTATGAATGTAGAATTATCATTTTGTATTATTCCACTGTCACATTCACAATTTGAGTATTGAACTTGCTTGTAATGATCGGATTGAATTATTAAAGGATACCTTATTTATGGCTAAGAAAAACGCAAACGGAACCGAAGAACCATTGGAAAAACAGCTCTGGAAAACAGCCGACAAATTGAGAAAGAACATCGACGCTGCGGAATACAAACATGTGGTCCTGGGATTGATTTTTCTAAAATATATTTCCGATGCATTTGAAGAATTATACGCAAAACTAAAAGCGGAAGAATCACAGGGTGCCGACCCGGAAGACAAAGATGAATACAAAGCCGAAAATGTTTTCTTTGTTCCACCCCAAGCGCGTTGGAATCTGTTGGTTTCCTCTGCCAAACAACCCACCATTGGTATTACCATCGATGCTGCCATGGATGCCATTGAAGCGGAAAATCCATCCCTAAAAGGTGTTTTACCCAAAGTATATGCCCGACAGAATCTTGACCCCATCAGCTTGGGTGAATTGATCGATTTGATTGGAAACATAGCCTTAGGCGATGCCAAAGCAAGAAGCGCAGATGTTCTCGGACATGTTTTTGAATATTTCTTGGGTGAATTTGCACTGGCCGAAGGTAAAAAAGGGGGACAGTTCTATACGCCAAGAAGCGTTGTTGAATTATTGGTTGAAATGTTAGAACCCTATCAAGGCCGTGTTTTTGACCCATGTTGTGGTTCGGGAGGTATGTTTGTGCAATCGGAAAAATTCATTACTGAGCATCAAGGGCGAGTGAACGATATTTCTATTTACGGACAGGAAAGCAACCAGACTACCTGGCGATTGTGTAAAATGAACCTCGCCATTCGGGGTATTGACAGTTCTCAAGTGAAGTGGAATAACGAAGGTTCGTTTTTGAACGATGCTCACAAAGACCTGAAAGCCGATTATATCATTGCCAATCCGCCTTTTAACGTCAGTGACTGGGGAGGGGATTTGCTACGCAAAGATGGACGATGGCAATTTGGCGTACCGCCTACCGGAAACGCCAATTATGCCTGGATTCAACATTTCCTTTATCATTTAGCACCTAACGGACAGGCCGGATTTGTATTGGCAAAAGGTTCACTCACAAGCAAAACTTCCGGAGAAGGGGATATCAGAAAAGCCTTGATTGAAAATAATCTGATTGATTGCATTGTGAACCTTCCCGCCAAACTTTTCCTCAATACACCAATACCTGCTTCACTTTGGTTTATGAGAAGAAATAGACCATCGGTGGTTGAGGTTCTCGAAACCACCGATGGTAGAACATTCGAAGCAGCGGTGCCTGAGGCTCCCGAAGGCACCGCTACACGTGACCGAAGCAATGAGATTCTTTTCATCGATGCTCGAAACCTTGGCCATTTGATAAACCGAAGAACCAAGGAACTATCAAATGAAGATATACAGAAAATCGCAAATACCTACCGCAAGTGGAAAATGGCATCTTCCGGTGGGGTCTTCGGTGGTTTCGAGAACCTCAAAAACGGTGGTTTCGAGAACCTCAACCACCGAAACGCAACGGTGCCCACGGTGCCTGAGGTACTCGAAGGCACCGTAACACAAAGGAATCCTGAAGCTCTCGACAACCACCGAAACGCAACGGTGCCCACGGTGCCTGAGGCTCTCGAAGGCACCATTTACCAAGACATCCCCGGTTTTTGTGCATCCATTCCCATAAGCAAAGTGGCAGAATTGGATTATGTACTTACTCCCGGTCGTTACGTAGGCTTGCCGGATGAAGAGGACGATTTCAACTTCAACAAGCGTTTTACAGCCCTAAAAGCCGAACTCGAAGAACAACTCAAAGAGGAAGCACGGTTAAATCAATTAATAGCTGAAAATCTGAATAAAATAAAAATAATAGAATGATTGGTTACATGTACATATTAGAATGTAGTGACGGTAGTTATTATACGGGAAGTACAACCAATTTGGAATTACGCTTGCAACAGCATCAGAATGGTGAAGGAGCTAACCATACAAAAAAACGCTTACCTGTTAAATTAGTTTATTACGAGGAATATGCAAGAATTGATGAAGCATTTTACCGGGAAAAGCAAGTACAAGGTTGGTGCAGAAAAAAGAAGGAGGCACTAATTCATGGAAAACCTGAACTCTTACCAAAATTAGCAATTGCTTACAGAGATTTACGTAAGGATGGTTTCTCCGGTGGTTTCGAGAACCTCTCTTTTGGTGGTTTCGAGAACCTCAAAAACGGTGGTTTCGAGAACCTCAACCACCGAAACGCAGCGGTGCCCACGGTGCCTGAGGCTCTCGAAGGCACCGTAACACAAAGGAGTTCAGCGGCTCTCGACAACCACCGAAACGCAGCGGTGCCCACGGTGCCTGAGGCTCTCGA
>Ga0265294_10000186_pt1 | contig 77411 bp, 66 predicted proteins | sample MunlanPumphouse3_FD_192504 | JGI IMG/M metagenome (GOLD analysis project Ga0265294, IMG submission 192504) | Groundwater microbial communities from a municipal landfill in Southern Ontario, Canada - Pumphouse #3 | ecosystem: Environmental > Aquatic > Deep subsurface > Groundwater | place...
TATGTATGAATGAGGAATGTGATATTACTTACTACAATACGAAATCTAATATTAAGGTTAATAAACAACAGGTTAAAGTCCCAATATGGTTTAAGAAAGATGCAGATCCGAAGTATGCTTGTTATTGACGATCCTGTTTCCAGCTTCGATACGGAGAACAGGATCGGAATTTTGTCGTTTCTGAAATATAAGCTGAGTGAATTCTTGGAGAAAAATCGGAACACGAAAGCTCTCGTAATGACACATGACTTAATGACATTCTATGATCTCCACAAAATTTTTAGGGAAATCGTGGCAGCGTGTAAGCAAAGGGGGGCTCAGCCTGAGGCAAAAATCAACCTTTTTGAGATACGCGAAAGACGTCTGATAGATTTCTCGTTCGATAAAAGACATGAATATACTGAAATTTTAAAAAATGTTTATAAATATGCAAAAGACCAAGCCAACAATTTCGAGCTGGTTATCGGAAACATGATGCGTCAGGCATTAGAAGCGTTCTCGACATTCGAATACAAGAAGGGTATCGAGGGCGTTTCAACAGATCAACAAATTCTTAATCTGTTGCCGAAGCAGGAATATGTCTTATATTATAGCAATTTAATGTACCGATTGGTTCTCCACGGCGGTAGCCATATGGAAGAAAGGGTAAGGGCCATGAAAGATCTCAATTTTTTCAATTTCATATCGGAGGAGGAGAAGAAGAGAACGGCAAAAGATATTCTCTGCTTTATTTATTTGCTGAATGAAAGGCATTTATTGGAACATTTGCGAGAGTGCGAGAATGTTGAAACAGAACTTAAAAGTTGGTGTAAAAATATTTTGAAATTGGCGGCAAATAATTGAGCAGAATTTAAAAATAATTCGAATTGTTATAAATTATATTTTTTATTATTATAATAATTGTTTTTCGCAAAAATTTCAAAAGAGGCGAGCCTCCACAATAGATTTAAAAAGTTACTGCACCCCGTAAGAGGGGTGCAGTAAGTTCAAACTTTTCGCTACAGATTCTATTTTCCTGTGTGTGAAAAGTTGTGGATTTCCCGGAGGTCTTCTTCTCATTCGTGTCCATTAGTGTTCATTCGTGGTTCAAGCAGGAGTGGCTTTGGTGCGCAGATTTTGAGGCAATGAGCGGAGTCGTTTGATGTTTCTTTTGTAAAAGGGGTTGCATAGGGTGGGAGAGTGTGTATAATGGGCGGGAAGGTTATTCATATCATGAAGAAGATGTTGTTCTATGGGATGGCAGGCGAGAAAATGTGTTTCCTGCACATTATTTTGAATGCTCTTGATTTGTATGCCGGCGGCGCAGAGGTTAAAATAATTTTCGAAGGCGCATCGGTCAGGCTGGTTTCGGTTTTCGAACAGGAAAAGAATCCGCTTTACCTCAAGGCAAAAGAGAAGGGGCTCATCGCGGGCGTCTGCATGGTCTGCTCCAAGACGCTGAATGTTTACGAGGCGAACCTGACCTCCGGCCTGCCTATGCTGAGCGATATGTCCGGCCATGCCGGGATGCGCAGCTATATTGATAACGGTTACAGCGTCGTCAGTATCTAGGGCAGGGCATTAGAAATCGAACAAAAGGAAGCCGATGGTAGAACCGAAGAATGAGCCGCAGAGCTCCCCGGGCGATTCGATCCCCGCAAACGGCAGGCCGCTGAAAGTGGGAGTCGTCGCCGATACGCATAACGTCTTGAGCGAGACCGCGCGCAGAGAACTCCGGGGCGTGGATATGATTCTTCATGCGGGCGACGTGGTCGATCCGGCCATCTTGGACGACCTGAGCCAGATAGCGCCGGTGCGTGCGGTCCGGGGCAACTGCGATTACCATGAACCGGCCTACAGAATCCACGTGTTGAGGGAAACGCTGCAGATACAGCTCGGGGGGTATCGGATTTTCGTGGTTCACAAGCTGCCCGAGGCCGAGCCTTCGCTGATGACGCCGGAGCTTTACACCCGCTGGAAGAGCTGGAATCCGCGGGTCGCGATTTTCGGGCATACGCATTACCCGGAGAAAGTCGAAAAAAACGGCACCCTCTTTTTCAACCCGGGTTCGCCGAGCCGTCCGCGCCGGAGTCAGGCCTCGATCGGCATTCTGCATCTCTGGCCCGAGGGGGTCGTTGCCGAGCATATCGTGGTGGGCTAGAAACGGGATGTTTTTTCCTTTGTGTATTGCATTCACGCCCCCGCGCCGATAGGATGCGTTGCGAAATCATTTCCAATAGGGAGTAAAGAATCCTGAAATGAATTGAATGGAGAGAGTGGCAGCAGTGAAAAGAAAACAGGTGGAAAAAGGAGTGCGCGCGTGATTACAGGCGAGCTGAAAAATAAAGTAGATAAATTATGGGAGATGTTCTGGACGGGCGGTCTGACCAACCCGCTGGATGTCATTGAGCAGATTACATATCTGATGTTCATCCGTGATCTTGACCAGACGGACAACACTCGCCAAAAAGAAAGCGCCATGCTGGGCATCTCATACACCAGCATCTTCAAAGGCAGAAAAAATTTGAAATGGTCTGTGCTGCGGGACAGGCCTGCGGAGATTCTGTATCAGACGATGCAGATGGAAGTATTCCCCTTCATCAAGGAATTGAACGGCACCAGCGGCACTTACGCCAAATATATGGCCGACGCCATTTTCAAGGTACCCACGCCCCAGCTTTTGGAGAAGATCGTCACCTCACTGGATGACATGTATGCCTATATCGATACGCTGCCGGATAAGAAGGATGCACGGGGCGATCTTTACGAATATATGCTCTCCAAGCTCTCCACGGCGGGCACCAATGGCCAGTTCCGCACACCGCGCCATGTTATCCGTATGATGGTGGAGCTGCTGGACTTGCAGCCGGGCGACACTATCTGCGATCCTGCTTGCGGTACCAGCGGCTTTCTGGTGGCGGCGGGTGAGTATCTGAAGGAGCGCTTCCTTGAAGAAATTTTTTACAACAAGGAGGCAAAAGCCCATTACGACAGCACCATGTTCACCGGCTATGACATGGACAGAACCATGCTGCGGATTGGAGCCATGAACATGATGACCCACGGCATCCAAAATCCGCATATTATTTACAAAGACAGCCTGTCCGATCAAAACAGCGATACGGGCAAATATACCAAAATATTGGCCAATCCCCCGTTCAAGGGCAGTCTTGACTATGACATCGTATCTACCGGCCTTTTGAAGGTTACCAAAACCAAAAAGACTGAGCTGCTCTTTCTGGCGCTCTTTTTGCGGATGCTCAAAAATGGCGGGCGCTGTGCCTCCATCGTGCCGGATGGCGTGCTGTTCGGCTCTTCCCGGGCGCATAAGGCGATCCGCAAAGAAATTATAGAACATCATCGGCTGGAGGCTGTTATCTCCATGCCTTCGGGCGTATTCAAGCCGTATGCAGGGGTGAGCACCGCCGTGATCGTGTTCACCAAAACCGGCGCGGGCGGCACCGATAAGGTCTGGTTCTATGATATGCAGAGTGACGGCTACAGCCTGGACGACAAACGCACGGCTCTGGACGGCAGCGATATCCCTGATATCGTCGAGCGCTTCCATGCGCTGGAGGCGGAGGAAAGCCGTAAACGAACCGAGCAGAGCTTCCTCGTGCCAAAGGATGAAATCGTGGGCAACGGCTATGACCTCTCCATTAACAAATACAAACAGAGCGATTATGTGGAGGAGGAGTACCCCCATCCGTTGGAGATTATGACAGAGATTAACGAGCTGGAGCGGGAGATCTCCGCCGGACTGGCAGAACTGGAGGCGGCGCTGCGTGAGTAAGTGGGAGATGGTACGGCTGGGGGATGTATGCCATATCCTCAATGGCTACGCATTTGATTCTAAATTTTTTAATACGGTTGGCGAAGGAATGCCAATTATCCGCATTCGAGATGTAGTGAGAGGATTTACTGAGACATATATAACCGAACCCTATAAAAAGGAGCTTATTATACATCAAGGCGACCTGCTGATTGGTATGGACGGCGAGTTTAATATCGCACCTTGGAATAGTGATGACGCGCTACTAAATCAACGAGTGTGTAAAATTACATCAAGTTCTAATAAGCTACTTAATAAATATCTTTACTATTTTTTACCAAAAGCACTTAAAGAAATTGAAGCTGTTACAGCTTTTGTTACAGTTAAGCATTTGTCATCAAAAATAATTAATAGCATTCAAATTCCCCTTCCGCCGCTGGTGGTGCAGCAGCAAATTGTCGATGTGCTTGACCGTGCCAATGCCCTCATTGAAAAGCGCAAGGCGCAGATAGAGAAGCTGGATTTGCTGGTAAAATCACAGTTTATCGAAATGTTCGGCGACCCTGTGACGAACCCAAAGGGGTGGGAGAGTGCGAAGTTGTCTTCTTTGGGTGAATTGAACAGAGGCGTCTCAAAACATCGACCAAGGAATGACCCTAAACTATTAGGCGGCAAATATCCGCTTATACAAACGGGTAATATCGCAAATGCTGATCTTTATATTACTTCATATTCAAGCACATATTCAGAGATAGGCTTAGCGCAGAGCAAACTGTGGTCAAAAGGTGCACTATGTATTACTATTGCTGCAAATATTGCAAAAACAGGGATTTTAGCCTTTGATGCATGTTTCCCGGATAGCGTGGTTGGATTTTTGCCAAATGACAAGGCTAACATTTTGTATGTTCACTATTGGTTCAGTTTTTTTCAAAAAATTCTTGAGGAGCAAGCACCAGAATCAGCTCAAAAAAACATTAATTTAAAAATCCTTTATGAATTGAATGTGACTGTTCCACCTATTATCTTACAAAAACAATTTGCCGATTTCGTCCAACAGGTCGAAACCCAAAAATCTCTGTTTCAGCAATCTCTTTCAAAACTAGAACAAAACTATAAATCATTGATGCAAAAGTGCTTTAGGGAGGAAATATTTAATGAGTGATCTTGGTTCTACAATGGCTGATATTACAGTCCAATTGGCAGCTTTAGCGGTGAAAGGAACTGCTACTGCCATTTTTAATAAGATTAGAGCTGCTAAAAATATTAAAGATAACGAAAAACTGCGGAATATATATGATGAAATAATAAATGAACTTCTTAGCGAACGTGATGAAGCAGTGAGGATTGCGCAGGTATATAAATCAGAGTTAGATAGAATTGTCATTAATGATGAGGATATTAAACATTTATATGCTACTATTTCTAATCTTATTGATATAATGAAGGATATTTCTCCTAACACTTCTATCGATGCATTTAACCAAATCAAAAGCTTGATTAGTGTAGATACCTTGAAAGTTATGCAGTTATTGGGATTTAATTATAAGGCTGCTATTGGAGAACCTCTAACAAATATTTGCGCCGATGCTATTCATTCTTGGGGAAATAAAAAAACACAGTTCGCTGGGAACAAAGCACAAAGCCACCGCAGATAAAAACTTTTTTTAATAACAAACTGACCGGCATGCGCACCAACTTTGATTTTTTACTGCAAGAGCCGCGGTTTGAAACCTTTGCCGAGGCTGCCGTCTCGGCTGAGCGTGTTCTGTCTATTTCTCCAGCCCTGTGCGCCACGGCCTGCCGGACGGCGCTTGAGTTTGCGGTGAAGTGGGTCTATAGCGTGGATGATACGCTCTCTCGTCCTTATGAAGAGACGTTGGCTGCGCTCATTCACACAAACGATTTTCGTGATATGGTGCCGCAGGGGTTGTTCCCCAAAATCAATTCGCCGATTTCGTCCAGCAGGTCGAAGCCCAAAAAATATTGCTCCAACAATCCCTTTCAAAACTGGAACGAAACTATAAATCACTGATAAAAAAGTGCTTTCACGTGGAGGTGTTCTAACAAAGAATAAGGTAAGGGAAAGATAGCTATGACAAACGATTTAACAACATCAAAAATTGACCGCCAGAATATTCTCAACAACGAAATTGCTGTTGCGGAGCTTCAAAAGAGTTTCAAAATTGATTGCATCTTTTTTGAAGATAAGCTCCATTTCACAAAAGAAATGTTGGCCAGATTTTTTGATGTTGATACCCGCACGATTGAGAGATATGTCAGCTCGTTTTCAGCCGAGCTTAAAGAGAATGGATATAAGGTGTTGCGTGGGAAGCGGCTGCGAGAATTTTTGAATCTTTACACGGCCCATTTTGGTACCGACATTGATGTCGGTACCAAAATCACCGTTTTGAGCGTGTTTGATTTTAGATCATTTTTGAATATGGCGATGTTGCTTGTGGAAAGCGAGAATGCGCGTGTAATGCGCCAAGCTATATTGGATGTTGTAATTGATTTGATAAATCAAAAAACAGGGGGTTCAACAAAATATATTAATCAAAGGGATAAAGATTTTATTGGTGCCTACCTGCAGGAAGAAAATTATCGTAGGGAATTTACCGATGCTCTTCGAGACAGCGTTGACATGGGAAATTTTAAATACGCTATTTTTACAGATATGATATATCAAAGTATTTTCAAGGAGAAGGCACGTGAATACAAAGAAGTCTTGAAACTTTATAAAAATGATAAAATAAGAGATACCTTGTATTCGGAAATTTTAGATTTAGTCGCATCCTATGAGTGTGGACTTGCAGAGACGATAAAAACAAGATCGGAAGAATTACAGCGAAAATTAACAAATTGGGAGGTACAGGCTTTATTTAAGGAATTTGAAGATCTTCCTCATTGGAAGCCTCTTATTGTCCGCGGTCGTAATAAAATGGCCAGCCGTGATTTGGCCCTGAGGGATGCGTTTCATAAGAAATTAGAGGAATATATTAGACCGCTGGAACAGGCTGAGTATGAAAGGTTTCTTGGTACAGAAGGGGATGAAGTTGAGCGCTTGATGCAAGAAAACCAAGAAAAAATTAAAGAAATTCGGGGTGCAGATTTGGACGCTTTGCTGGATGCGAACGAAGATGTCCTGAAAAGGCTAAAGGAGCGCGAATAGCATGCCTGAGTTGTGTTATATCACGCTGGAAGAGGCGGTCGCAATTCATGAAAAGACTATTGAGAAAAGTGGCGGAGGTGCCACCGGACATCTTAATTTAGGTAGATTAGACAGCGTTTTACAGAATATCCAGAACGATGATTATTATCCGAACTTTGCAAAAAAGCTAACGCATCTTTTCTTCTGCACCTGTGAGTTTCACTGTTTTAATGACGGTAATAAAAGACTGGCAATCACATTGTCCGCGCAATTCTTGTTGTCAAATGGTTATATGGCGTATGCGAATTCTTTTTTTAGAAGCATGGAAAATATCAGCTATCATGTTGCTGCTGGAAGAATAAGCAAAGAACTACTGGAACGAATTATAATTGCGATATTAAATAATACTTATGACTCTGACGAAGAGTTAAAGCTTGATATTATGCGAACGATCTCTTAGTTTGAAGTGACCGGCATGCGCACTAACTTTGATTTTTTGCTGCGAGAGCCGCAGTTCGAAACCTTTGCCGAGGCTGCCGTCTCGGCTGAGCGTGTTCTGTCTATTTCTCCAGCTCTGTGCGCCACGGCCTGCCGGACGGCGCTTGAGTTTGCGGTGAAGTGGGTCTACAGCGTGGATGGTAGGCTCTCCCTGCCCTATGAAGAGACGTTGGCTGCGCTCATTCACACAAACGATTTTCGTGATATGGTGCCGCAGGGGTTGTTCCCCAAAATCAATTATTTGCGCAAAGTAGGCAATAACGCCGCCCATAACCCCAAAAGTATCAGCCGCGACCAGGCGGTACTGGCGCTGCAAAACTTGCACAGCTTTCTGGATTTCGTAGCCTACTGTTACGCTGAGGACTATATCGAGGTTCCCTTCGATCAGGCGCTGCTGGAAGAGAAGCGGGAGCCGGAGGCCGAGCCGGTTACGCCTCCAGTCGCCGAGGAAGTGAGCCTTGAAAAGTTGCTGGATGAAAACTTGCCTAAGCGAGAAGAGCTTACCGCCAAGCGTGAGGAGCAGCTTAAGCAGGGTTATACGGTCAAGCCAATGGATATGACCGAGGTGCAGACCCGCAAGGCGTACATCGACGTGATGTTGCAGGATGCGGGCTGGCAGCGCGGGGTTAACTGGGTGGACGAGTATCCCATTGACGAGATGCCCAACAAGTCGGGTTTTGGATCTGCCGACTATGTTCTGCTGGCTGATAATGGCCGGCCTTTGGCGGTCATCGAAGCCAAGCGCACCAGTTGCAGCGTGGAAAAAGGGCGCCAGCAGGCGGTGCTCTATGCCAACTTTTTAGAGAAGAAGTTTGGCCTGCGTCCCGTCATGTTCATGACCAACGGTTATGAGACCCGCATGTGGGACGATAAGCATTACCCAGAGCGGATGGTGTCTGGCATTTACTCCAAACGGGATTTGGAGAAATATTTCAACACGGTGAAAGAGCGTGCGCCGCTCAAGGGTGCGCGCATCAGCGACGCCATATCGGGTCGCTATTACCAGAAGGAGGCGATACAAGCGGTGTGTGACGCTTTTGATGGTAACCGCCGCAAGGCCCTGCTGGTGATGGCAACCGGTAGCGGTAAGACCCGCACGGTGATCTCTCTGGCTGACGTATTGATACGCCACGGCTGGGTGAAGAATCTGTTGTTCCTGGCCGACCGCAACGCTCTGGTGACTCAGGCCAAGCGTGCCTTCCACAACCAGCTTCCCAACCTCTCGCTGTGCAACCTCACCGAAGGCAGGGAGGAGGCCAGTGCCCGCGCGGTGTTCTCCACCTACCAGACCATGATGAACTGCATTGACACTACGCGTGACGAAAAAGGTGAGCGGCTGTTTACACCCGGCCACTTTGATTTGATAATCGTGGATGAGGCGCACCGCAGCATCTACAACAGGTATAAGGATATCTTCACCTACTTTGATGCGCTGCTGGTGGGGCTTACCGCAACGCCCAAGGATGATATCGACAGGAACACCTATAGCATTTTTGATTTGGAGAGCGGCGCGCCAACTTATGGGTATGAGCTCTCCCAGGCAGTGCGGGATGGGCATCTGGTGGACTTCGTGACCATTGCAACGTCGCTAAAGTTTATGACCGACGGCATCGTTTATGATGAGCTCTCCGAGGTGGAGAAAGAAGAATACGAGAACACCTTTACCGATGAGGATGGGAGCCTGCCCGCGGCGATTGATTCGAGCGCCCTCAACGAGTGGATATTCAACAGCGATACCATTCGCAAGGCACTCAATACGTTGATGCAGCATGGCCAGCGGGTGGACTTCGGCGAGAAGATTGGCAAAACCATCATTTTTGCCAGGAACCATAAACACGCCGAAAAAATACTGGAGGTGTGGAATCAGGAGTATCCGGATTATCACCCTCATTATGCGCGGGTGATCGACAACTACACCAACTATGCGCAAAGCCTGATTGATAATTTTTCCGAGAAGAGTAAGCTGCCGCAAATCGCCATCTCGGTGGATATGCTCGATACCGGCATCGACGTGCCGGAGATACTCAACCTTGTATTCTTTAAAAAGGTGATGAGCCGTGCGAAGTTTTGGCAAATGATTGGGCGCGGCACCCGCCTTTGCGAGGGGTTAATAGACGGCAAGGATAAAGAGCAGTTTTATATCTTCGACCTGTGCGGCAATTTTGAGTTTTTCAGCCTGCACTCCAAAGGACGCGAGGCGGGAACGGTTGCCACCTTGCAGGAGCGCATCTTCAATACCAGGGTGGAAATGGTCTATAAGCTGCAGGAGCTGGGCTTTCAGACGGAGGCATTGCAAGCTCACCGTGAGGCACTGGTGCAGGATTTGGTGGCACAGGTGAAAGCGCTGCCACGGGATAACTTTGCGGTAAAGCAGCATCTGTGCGTCATTGACAAATACCAGAGCGTGGAGGACGTTGCCACGCTGACCTACGAAAACACGCTGCAAATCGCTGAACACATCGCGCCGCTGGTATTGCCCTCCGACGAGGACGCCGCCGTTGTGCGGTTTGACCAGCTCATTTACCAGATTGAGCTTGCACTGCTGTCCGAAAAGAACTGCAAGCGGGGAAAGAATGACGTGCTGCGCAAGGCGGAAGAGCTTTCAAAATATGGCACCATTCCGGACATTGCCCGGCAGAAAGATTTGCTGGAGCAGATACTTCATAACGATTATCTGGAGCGAGCGGGGATTGCGGAGTATGAAAATGTGCGGTTGAATTTGCGTGATCTGATCAAGTTTATCCCTGAAAGCGAGAAGGTTCGCTATGACATCGATTTTACTGATGATATCCTCTCCGTCGACTGGAAAGAATCGCAGCTTGATAATGACGATTTGGCGCAATACAAGAAAAAGGTGAGTTATTATCTGATTCAACATCAAGATATTCCGGTGATTTCCAAGCTGAAGGGAAATAAGCCGCTGACAAAGGAGGATGTACGCTCACTGGAGCATATCTTGTGGAATGAACTGGGCACCAAAGAACAGTATGATGCTCAGTATGGCAAAAAGCCATTAGGCGAACTGGTGCGCTCTATCGTAGGTCTGGACCTGAAGGCAGCCAATGAGGCGTTTTCGCTTTTTTTAAATGACGCAGAATTGGACAGCAGGCAGATGCACTTTGTACGGCAAATTGTGAATTATATCGTGAAGAACGGCATGATGAATGACTTGTCGGTATTGCAGGGAAGTCCGTTTACGGACCAGGGTGGCATCATCGAGTTATTTGATGATACGGCTGTGTTCATGAAGTTACGGGCTGTGATTGAGGAAATCAATCGGAACGCGTTGGTGGCGTAAGAGTGTTATCGATTGAAAGGCTCGCCCAGCCGTCCGCGCCGGAGCCAGGCCTCGATCGGCATCTTGCATCTCTGGCCCGAGGGGGTCGTTGCCGAGCATATCGTGGTGGGCTAGAAACGGGATGTTTTTTCCTTTGGGGGTTGCATTCACGCGCCTGAGCCGATAGGATTCCGAACGACGATGACGGATTATTTCGCGCTATTGAAAGAACCTCGCCAACCCTGGCTCGATGCCGGGGCGCTGAAAGATAAGTTCATGGCACTGAGCGCGCAATGTCATCCGGATAAATTCCCGGGAGTTTCGCCCGAGGAAAAGGAGGAGATCGGCAATCGGTATTCAGAGCTCAACACGGCCTATCAATGTCTGAGCCAGACCCGCTCGCGCCTTTTGCATCTTATTGAGCTCGAGGCCGGTACGAAGCCGACGGATGTGCAGAGAATCCCTCCCGGCACCGGAGAGCTATTCATGGAGGTCGGGCAGACCTGTTCGCAGGCCGGAAAATTCCTGGAAGAGAAGCCCTTGAGCGATTCTCCGATGTTGAAGGCCCGTCGTTTTGTCGAGCAGATGACCTGGACCGATAAGCTCACGCAGCTGCAGAATAAGATCGGTTCGCTGGCTGCGGTACTGGAAGACGAGCTTAAGCAAATGACTGAGGCTCAGGTACAAGGGAGCCCTCTGCCGCTGGTGCGTCTGGAAGAAATTTACCGCTCCCTGAGCTATATACAGCGATGGAATGAGCAAATCCGCGAAAAAATAGTGCAACTAGCCCTTTAGGAAAGAGACAATTCATGATGCAGATACATAAAAGAAACTGGGCCAGGAGAATGCTGCTGCTCGGATGGGTGGCAGGATTTTTCTTTTTATCCGGGCAAGTAGACCTTCTCTGGTCGCAATCCAAATCGATCTCCCTTCCGGTAAAGAAAAGAACCCAGGCCGCACCTCCTGCAAAATCCGTTTCCGTTTCGCCGAGCGGCTACCAGAGCATCATCACCTGGAGCAAGAAATATGGCTTCAGGGCCTACTGGGTCAAGAAATCGAAGGTGTTGCGCCTCTCCAATAGTGCCAATACGCTGGAGTTCGAGGTGGACCGCAGCTGCATCGTGATCAACGGAGTTCGGGTCTGGATCGGCAAACCGGTCAAGATCGTTAGCGGGCGTATCTCCATTGATGCTCAGGATATTGCCACGGCGCTGGACCCGATTTTATCGCCCAAGATACGCAAAACCGTAAAGGTCGTGCTGCTGGACCCGGGCCACGGCGGCTCGCATCCGGGTGCGATGTACCAGGGAAAGAAAGAGAAAGATTATGTCTTCCTGATCGCCAAGGAGACTCAGAGGCTTTTGCAGCAGAAGGGGTTGAAGGTGGTGATGACGCGGTCCGGCGACCAGACTCTGGGGCTCTCGGCCCGCTCGGATATGTCTGCCCGGACCAAGGCGGATCTTTTTGTGAGCATTCATCACAATGCGGCTTCGAGCAGCTCGGCCAAGGGTGCGGAGGTCTTCACGACGACTCCGGCCGGTGCGCAATCGACGAATCCGGACCGCTCCGGGAGCCGCTCATGGACGGCCGGCAATGCCAACGATGCCTATAATGCCCTCCTGGCCTATCAGATACAGCAGGAGTTGACGCGCCAGATCGGTTTTGAGGATCGAGGTGTGCGGCGTGATCGGCTCGGGGTATTGGTGAGCAATCCGGTGCCGGCGGTGTTAGTGGAGGCCGGGTTCATGACGAACCGCGAAGACCAGAAACGGATTTTCGTGAAGAGCGAGCGCGACAAGGTGGCCCGTGCGATCGCTGACGGCATCCTCAATTACAAGAAGGCGGTCGAGACAGGGCGCTCCACCGTGGGCAGCCCCACATCCAAAGGCACCGTCGTCAAAAAGCTTTAAGCTTTATTTACGCGAAAGAACCACAGATGAACACCGTTAGCGCCTGAGAGTGTCCATCTGTGGTTCTTGCTTTTCTTCTACTTCAAACTCTTGAGAAACTCAGCAAAAAGTTCATCCACAGTTTGTTGAGTCAATTCCTTGAAGAGCTCGTCCTTGTAAGTCCCCTGGCGCAGAGCCGCATTGAGTTTAGTGACGATCTGGGGATCTTTTTCCTTAACGAGCCAGGCCATGAAGGCAGCGCCGCTCTTATAACCATCTTTGAGCGAGGCTTTTTCCGGGTTCACCGGAGGCCGCGGCGCATTGGGTTCGAAGACATAGAGCCGGATATAATCGGCGATGGCCTCGGTAATCCAGGGGATATACTTGGGATAGGCCTGCACGACGTGGGTCAGCTCATGGATGACGGCGCCGGCATCGGTTCCGTTACGCGTGAAGAATTCCCTTGAAAGGAAAATGTTCTTGCCGCCGGTTCCCGCTACGCCTTTGGGGTCGCTGCGCACCGTGAGGTTCACTTCGGGATAGGGCTTGAAGTCGGGTGAATTGAGCTCGGCCACGATTTTCGGATACCATTCAATGCAAAGAGCTTGCATCGCTTTCATCCAGCCTTCCATTTCGGGTGCGTCCTTGTACTGGATATTGATGGTGTATTTAAAATCGGGCAGAGCCACGGGAGCGGCAGCCTCTTTTTTGACCTCAGCGGCCAGCCCTTCCTGGTAGTCGGTAAGCCGACCCTCTGACTCGGCCGCCATGGCTGAAGAAGCCAGGAGCAGCGCGCCGGTTAAGATTGCAAATAATTTTTTCATATACGTATTCCGTGGGCGTGAGATTAACGGAAAAGCGGGCATCGGGCAACCCTAAAGAGAGGCACCTCATTTCTGCAAAAAAAAGGGGCCGCCAGAACAGCGGCCCCTTGCTATGAGTTATGAGTTTATGATTAGAACAACAAAACTATGATGCGTCGGGCTGACCCTTGGCTACGGAGAGCGCATAGTCGCGGTTCATCCGTGCGATGAAGAGAACGCTCACCTTCTTGGGGCAAACGGCCTCGCAGGCGAAGGTATTGGTGCAGTTGCCAAAGCCTTCCTTATCCATCTGGGAAACCATGTTCCAGACGCGGCGGTCTCTTTCGGGTTTGCCCTGAGGCAAGAGTCCCAGGTGGCTCACCTTGGCGGAGACGAAGAGCATGGCCGAGGCGTTCTTGCAGACGGCTACGCAGGCGCCGCAGCCGATACAGGCGGCAGCATCCATAGCCAGGTCGGCATCCTTTTTGGAGACCGGCAGCGCATTGGCATCGGCCGGGTTACCCGTATTGGCCGAGATATAGCCTCCGGCCTGGATGATTCGATCCAGAGCCGAGCGGTTAGTGATCAGGTCCCGCAGAACGGGGAAGGGCTTGGCGCGCCAGGGTTCGATGGTGATCACGTCGCCGTCTTTGAAGTGGCGCATGTGCAGCTCGCAGGCCGTCGTGCCTTTGTTAGGGCCATGCGGGGTTCCATTGATGACCATGGAACAGGTTCCGCAAATGCCTTCGCGGCAATCGGAGTCAAATGCGATAGGGTCCTGGCCCTGGTGAATCAGCTCCTCATTTACCACGTCCAGCATTTCCAGGAAAGACATATCAGGAGAGACTTTCTTGGCCTGATAGGTCTTCATCTGGCCCGGTGAATTCTGGTCTTTCTGTTTCCAGACCTTTAAAGTTAAATTCATCTCTTTGCTCATTATTTGTAGCTCCTTTGGCTCATTGTTACCACTTCATATTGGAGGGGCTCGATATTGCGAACGGGTTCCTTGCCCGCGCCCTGGTATTCCCAGACGGCCACATGAGAGAAATTTTCGTCGTCGCGCTTGGCTTCGTGATCTTCGGTCTGGTGTTCCACGCGGAAGTGACCGCCGCAAGATTCCTTGCGCTCCAGAGCGTCTTTGCAGAGCAGCTCAGCCAGCTCCATATAGTCGGAGACGCGGTTGGCGAGCTCGAGCGTCTGATTGAGCTCACCGGGACCGCCGGTGACCTTGAGGTTTTTCCAGAACTCCTCGCGGATGACGGCGATCTTCTTAATGGCCGTTTTGAGGCTCTGATCGCTGCGGGCCATGCCGCAATTCTCCCAGAGCAGCTTGCCCAGCTCGCGGTGGAAGGAGGTCGGAGTGCGCGAGCCCTGAATGGAGAGCAGGCGCTTGAGGTGTTCGTTCGCGGCTTGCTCGGTCTGTTTGAATTCAGGAGCATCCGTGCTGGGAACGAATTTCTTGGAAGAACCAAAATAGTTGGCGATCGTGTAGGGCAGGACGAAGTAACCATCGGCCAGACCCTGCATGAGCGCGCTGGCACCCAGGCGGTTGGCGCCGTGATCGGAGAAATTGGCTTCACCCAGGACGAAGAGACCCGGGATCGTGCTCATCAGATTGTAATCCACCCAGAGTCCGCCCATCGTGTAATGGATGGCAGGGAAGATACGCATGGGCGATTCATAGGCGTCTTCGCCGGTGATGCGCTCATACATCTCGAAGAGGTTGCCGTAGCGCTCTTCAATCGCCTTTTTGCCCAGGCGGCCGATCGACTCAGCGAAATCCAGATAAACACCCAGACCGGAGGAACCGACGCCGCGGCCTTCATCGCAAACCAGCTTTGCAGCGCGAGAAGTCACGTCGCGGGGAGCCAGGTTGCCGAAAGAGGGATAGCGGGTCTCCAGATAGTAATCGCGTTCGCTCTCGGGAATCTGAGAGGGCGGACGCTTGTCACCCTTGGTCTTGGGGACCCAGACTCGGCCGTCATTGCGCAGCGACTCGGACATCAGAGTCAGTTTGCTCTGATGGTCGCCGCTGACGGGAATACAGGTTGGGTGAATCTGCGTATAGCAGGGGTTGGCGAAGCCTGCGCCGCGCTTGTAAGAGCGCCAGATGGCCATGGCGTTACAGCCGCGGGCATTGGTGCTCAGGTAAAAAGTGTTTCCATAACCGCCAGTGGCCAGAACGACCGCATCAGCAGAATAGGAGCTGATCTTGCCGGTCACCATGTCGCGAACCACGATGCCTTTGGCCACGCCATCGACCAGTACCAGGTCGAGCATCTCGGTCCGGGAATAGATTTTGACCTGACCTTTGGCGACCTGGCGGCTCAGAGCCTGATAGGCGCCGAGCAAGAGCTGCTGGCCTGTCTGGCCGCGAGCGTAAAAGGTACGGGAGACCTGTGCGCCGCCGAAAGAGCGGTTGGCCAGGAGTCCGCCGTATTCGCGGGCAAAGGGGACACCCTGCGCAACGCTTTGATCGATGATCGCGTTGCTGACCTCAGCCAGACGGTAGACGTTGGCTTCGCGGGCGCGGTAATCGCCGCCCTTGATGGTGTCATTGAAAAGACGCTGAACGCTGTCGCCGTCATTGGGGTAGTTCTTGGCAGCGTTGATACCGCCTTGAGCAGCAATGCTGTGCGCGCGGCGTGCTGTATCCTGATAGCAGAAGCAGGTGACTTTATAACCGAGCTCACCCAGAGAGGCCGCGGCAGAGGCACCAGCCAGACCGGTTCCCACCACAATGACGCTGAATTTGCGCTTGTTGGCCGGATTGACCAGCTTGCATTCCTCCTTATAACGGCTCCACTTCGTAGTTAGGGGGCCCGAAGGTGTTTTGGCATCAAGTTTCATGATAAATTTTATCCTTTCTAATGATTTACTTCAGGATTCCCAGCATACAGACGATCGGAATGAGCGACATTCCCGCGAAAAGAAAGATCACCGCCGCACGGGCAGCGAGTCTGATATAGAGCTGGTACGTTGAATTTCTCAAGCCGAGTGACTGGAGAAGACTCTCCAGACCGTGCCAGAGATGCAGAGCCAGAAAACAGGTGGCGACCAGATAGAAGAAGCCGGCGATCGGATGGCCGATTCCCTTCAGGACGACATGGTAAACATCGGTTACTTCCTTTTCCCCGAGCATCGTTTTGGCTTCGGTCAATTCGGGGCGAACCGCTCCGGCCGTCAGGTCCAGTATGTGCCAGATGACAAAGAAGAAAATGGCCACGCCGCCCAGAACCATCATCTTGGAGGCGAAATCCGCATAGGGATGAGTATTGACCACATATTTGACAGGACGCGCAGCCCGGTTTTCCACCCAAAGGCTCAAGGCCACAACAATATGCACCAGGGCGATTGTTCCCAGTCCCAGCCGGTAGCCCCACAGAACGGCGAAGTTGGACTTCAGTAACACCGCATACTTGTTCAGGGCATCAGCCCCTAAAAAAAGCTGCAAGTTACCCAATAAATGCACAAACACGAAAGCCGCCAGGGCGACTCCGGTGATTGCCATGATATATTTTCTCCCGATGGAAGACAGGAGGATAGCTTTAATGAGATTCATGCTTTTTATAGTTAGTCTCTGGAAAAAACAAATGCCAGCGAAGTACTCCACGTGCTTTTTAAGGGAATCTTGCCAGCCCTCTATTTTTGAATGGTTAGACGTGGAACCGTCAAACTCGCGAAGAGTGAAACATATTCAGAAACGAATGACAACGAAAAAAAATGTCGAAACAAACGATCTCCGAATCGATTGCTCACTCCATCCTCAAACCTCGTCTCGGGACGAATCGGTCCTATTCGACACAGACCATAATCTAGCCCGCAGAGCAGGCACTCTCGAAATTCCAGGTTCTGCAGCACATCCCGAGGTTTGAGGGGATAATCTTAAAAACGGCCTCAGCGGTGAGGATGGAAGGAACTGCTTTTTTACCCCGATGCAATTTCAGAAACGCTTAAAATATCTCTAAGATGACTCCTGAACCTGTAGGGAATTGATCTCGCATCTTTTCAAGATATCCTCTGGCAAATCCAAGTGGTAACCAGTTTTGACAGGACTCATTCCAATAAAAACGAGCCAGTATTGGAATAGCAGGAAGCGGTTCCTTTCTTTTTACAAAACAGTAAACATTGGCTAAAAGGAAGTCATGAGTCTTCCTAAAGGTTTCCCTCAACGGGGTAGCCTCTATAAAACATGGGTTTTCAACAACAAAAAACTCCAAAGGCCAGTGACCATATTTTTCTGCCTCCACGTTATTCTTTTCTTCTATCAGACGGTAGTATTCTTCTCTGTTTTCATCTAACGTCACTCGTATGTCACTTTTAAATACACTAAACTCACTTATTTTTTTAATTTCAACTCCGAATTTTAAAGGGATGTTTTTTTCAATTTTTTCTAAACGGGATTCCATTGCAGTAGAATCAAAACAAACACCCAGCCAAAAATCTTTATAATAATCACCTCCGGAGGCTTTCAAAATAATTTCATCCCTTAATGTTTCATAAGTTAAATGAAGGTTTTCATTGTTTGTATCTGCTGTCTTCTCTTTGTTTGCAAGCCAACTGCACAAGAGATTATATTCTAATTTCCATTTGGGGCCCTGAGGTGTACGAAAATTCAAATATGTTTTCAAATTACCTTGATTGTAGGCAAGAAACATATTGTATAAACTCGCTTGGAGCTTTTTGCTTTGTCCTTCTGTTAAGTCTTCAGTTGCTTCCCCTTGAAATTTAATACTCTCAATATATTCTTTAAATGAATTATTAGTTGAAATTGTTTGGTATGGCAATTCTTTCCATCGCGTTAATACTTTCATTTTTTCCTGGTGTATGCCTTCCAGCTTGGCTTGATATTCTTTGTTAGCGTCTTTCATTTGAGGATCTTCTGCGAAAATAAAAATGCTTGACATCGAAAGTACTATAAACAGCAGTCGAAGCAAAAAATTGATTCTATTCATATAAATTGTTTTTTTAGGTTGTAATACTGTATTCAACTAAAAGACAAAAGACCTTCCAGGTTTTGAGAATTCGGGGTTTTCCATGGCCATCCAGTCTCCCCGAACCATGCTCATCGGAATCCACTGGGTTGTTTGTTCATCCCAAACCCATTGCACTGCCAAAGATATCACTGGGTCCGGTTGTGAAGGTTTTATAAAGAAATAGAGGCTGACGGATAAAACTTTTTCAGATGCAAAAGAATCTAAATCTTCCATTCCATTGGGATAAAACCTGAAAAAAGGCCCAACAGTTAAAATCCCATTGGCTGTGAACATGTTATAAAAGTTCCCTGCCCCGTTATTCATGTTCCACAAAAAGTCCCGGGTTACATAGATACCGGCATGGGCTTCCTGATCCAGTAAGCTTTTGGTGCCCAGTTTCTTATAAATATCGCGGCTATCCAGGCAAATCTTTTTCCAATAATCTTTATAACATGTTCCCTTGCTTTGTGTAAGAACGTTCCATTGAAACAATTCAAAATCGTTTGGAATCTCACTGGGAGTCGCTTTCGGATGAGATTGATACCAATCCATCGCGATTTTCTCCCACTCTATTTCATTGAGTTCATAAGGAATTCCTTCCGGAATTCGGAACTTCTTATAAGCATCGTATGTTCCCTGACTATATGCATCACACATCGTCACAATAGAAGAAAATAACGTGTCCTTCTGAATCGGTGAAAGCAAATCTTCGCCCGATATGGGTAGGCTCTTTAAGTAAGAAAGCAATTTACTTTTGTCAGATAGCGATGTAAAAGATAATTTCTCCCATGATAATAGTATGTTTTCAGCATCACGTACATTTTCTGGAATATCTTGATTAGAGCGATTTTTAATAGAAAAAAGAACAATCAGCAATATTGGGAGAGACATTACTAATAGTAAATAAATACTTTGTTTTGAAGTTTTTTTGTTCATCATTTTCTACGGCACTAATTATAGGATAAGGAGCTCATTCAGCGGCAATACGATACAGAAGGTGTCCCATCATACAATTAAATTCATCACAAGATGATCGGCTCTTTTTCTGACACCCCATGTTTCCTGGTTCAGGACAATATCAACCCGGCACCACAACCACCCGCTTTCAGGTTATAATACTTCTTTCGGAATCTAATTCAATAAAAAACTTCGCACTGCCTCAAAAAGATGCGAAACGAAAAGGGAGAGAGGGAAGAGTGGTTATATAAAAAGAAAAAAACTTCCTGTGTTTTTCACGGAAGCCTGATGTTACCCCAGAATAAGAGCGAATCACCCAGAAATTCAATGGGTTAAAAAGTGTCTTTAGAAGACCGTCTAAAAGCTAATCCAGATCGCAGACCACGCGCATGCCGTACATCTCGTGGTTGTCTTCCGGGTGGCCGTAACCGCGGTTGGCCGAGCGGCAGCTGCGTGCGCTGACCAGCCAGCATCCTCCGCGCAGGACCAGAGTCTGAGCGTCGGAGACTGAAGAGCCATCGGGGTCGGTCACAGGGCCGGAAGGGTAGGGTGCGTAGGTATCCGAGCACCATTCATAGATATTGCCGTGCATATCATGGAGTCCCCAGGCGTTGGGTTTCTTTTCGCCGACCGGATGAGGTGTTTTGACCGCGTTGCGTCCATACCATGCAAGCTCTTCCAAGTTCGGGCACATGTATTCATCGGTAATGTTTTTGCCGCTGTTGAGGGCGGTTTTGGTACCGGCACGGCAGGCATATTCCCACTCAGCTTCGGTGGGTAGACGCCAGGTTTTGCCGGTCATCCGGGAGAGTTTGCTCAGGAAATCCTGGCAGTCGTTCCAGTTGAGGCTATCGGCAGGGACCTTCGGGTGCGGCTGGGCAAAGAAAGAGTGCTCGTCACCCATGACCGCCTTCCACTGGGCCTGAGTCACGGGATATTTGCCGATTTTGAAACCGCGGGTCAAGGTCACTTCATGCTGGGTTTCATCGCTCAGACGGCCCAATTCGCCTTGGGGACTGCCCATGAGGAATTTGCCGGGAGGAACTTCGACCAGCTCGATTCCCGGGTCAAGAGCCCGGGTGGTCTTTTTCCCTCCGAAGAGTGTTTTCAGGAAACCTTTCAATGCGCTCATCTGTATATTAAGTAAATCCTTAACGGTGGGTATACCGTAGAGAGGCAGGAGAAAAGAGCTCCCGCCCTGTGGCACATAAGTTAGCACGAATGAGAAAACTCTCAAGACGAAAGGAGTTTTTTCTTCTCCATGCTCCCCAGCGGGCGGGTGTTAAAACGTGTTCTCTAGTTCAGTTCGATAATGCGGCCGGGCTTGACAAAGGCGACGTATTTGCGGCGTACCGGCAGGTGGTAAATCGCCTGCATCGCAAAGGCGTAGAGGTTGATCTGGGGTGCGTGCGAGAGGGCTTTCTCAGGGCAATCTTTCGCGTCGACCTGGTCGGTTTTATAATCCAGGACCCAGATTTCATCCTTGCCCAGCATCAGGAGGTCTATGACACCCTGGACAACGATTGATTCATCGGTGCCGGTCAGGATCGAGTCGAAGCCGACCCGGGCGAGGTCCTTATCTTTGAGCAGAATGGAGAAAGAGACTTCACGCTCCACCCGGTCCCAGCGCTCCAGGAAGGCCCGGGCGATATCGCTCTGCCAGAACTGCTCGACCTGTGGGAGCATCTCCTCGCTTGCCGTCTGGGCCTCTTTCGGTGACAGGGTGCCAGCTTCCGTCATTTTCTCCAACTGCATCCGGTAGAAATCCGAAGATGGAGGCGTCTGAGTAAACTCGGGCAGGAGCTCCAGCCGCTCCATGATTTTGTGGAAGAGCGAGCCTTTCTCGGCCGCTTCTTGCATCGCATCCGAAGAGGGCATCGGGCGGCGGTTCCGGTCAGTGCCTCGCCGCAATTCGGAGATTTTTTTGAGGCTGGTCACCGAGTTTTTGCACGGGATATCGACGATGGATTCATAGGGATAGACCCAGGGCGTAATTTTTTCGCGTTTCTCCCGGAGTTGTTTCAGGTAGTTATCGATCAATATCTCTTCGGGGATGACCTCTTCTTCTATCTCCGTTTGACTCACCTCGCTTGAAATTTCCAGCATGACCTTGAGCGGAGGATCGGTCGGGATCGTGATCTCTTTTTCTCCCACTGCAAAAACGTCCTTCGCCTCATCGGCAGAAATATATTGGTTTAACCAGCCCAGGAACCATGCGGCGTAGGTGACTCCCTCCAGGAGGAGACGTTCGGCAGAGAACGGGCCTGCGACTTCGGGAGTTTTTTTAGCCTTAGATTTTTTTCCGGTTTTTTCAGCTTTTTCGGGTTCTTCAGGAATCTGCGATTCGTGAGCCGGGGCGCTGAGGCAAAGAAAGAGATAATCGCGTGCACGGGTCATGGCCACGTAGAGAATCCGCATCTCTTCGCCAATGAGTTCGCGCGTCTCCTTCTTCTTATAAGACCAGACGCCGAGCGTATCCAAACGTTGCGGGTAACCCTCCGGAGTGAACCTTCTGGCATGCAGGAAAATTCCGTCCTCCTCATTGAAACCGAGTCCATCTTTGAGTCCGGCCTTTTTTATTTCTTTACCCATGCCGACAAGGAAGACGATCGGGTACTCCAGCCCTTTGCTTTTGTGGACGGTGCGGATTTGCACGGCGTTTGAGCCTGTTGCGGAGTTCGCGCTGGTGTAATCGGAAGAATTGTTTTCCCGGACATCTTTAATGTAATTAAGGAAAAGAGGGATGCTCTGGCTGCCCGAGGGGTCGAAGGTCCGAATGAGGGAAATGAAACGGCGGATGTTTTTGAGTTTCTGTTCCGGAAAGGGCAACGCGTAGAGGCAATCCTCGTAGCCGGTTTCATCAATAATTTTTTCCAGCAGGTCTGTGATCGTCAGGTAGCGCAGGCGGCCTCTCCAATCCTCATATTTATTCCGGTAATCAAGGAGTTTCCCGGTCAGCTCCGGGTAGTCGACGCAAATGGAGTTCTTACTCTCGGCGGCATCCAGGCTCGCGGTGTCAACAGCCTCCCAGAAATAACCGCGGGGATAGAGCGTGCGCAGTTGGATAATTTCAAGCTTGGTAATCCGGATAAACGGCGAGAAGAGAAAGCCCAACAGGGGAATATCCTGCCGGGGGTTATCCAGGAGCTGGATGATGTTCATGAGGTCCATCACCTCCACACAGTCAAAAATCGGGATCCCCGGAGCCACAATGGGAATAGAGCGGCGCTCAAACTCACGGATGAAGATGGGGGCTGTTTCATTCAAGCCTCCTCTGCAAAGCAGTGCAACGTCCGACCACTCCATCGGCCGAGTCGTGGGTGAGTCAGGGCTTGTCTCACCCTTGTGTGAATCCACTCTGATCTTGAGCGTTTCTTTGAGTTTCAGGAGCTTTTCGGCAACCAGTATCGCCTCTTTCTCCGCGTTGGTCAAATCCTCCCCTGACGATTCATCTTCCTCTTCCTCGTTTTTTTTGGCCTTCTTCTCTTTAACGTTCCAGATAATCTGAACGCGCGGAATTTCTGAGTCAACCGCCGGAGCGCTGGCTTCCAGTTTTGAGTGTTCACCAAATTCAACTGAGCCCACTTGCTTCTTCATCAGATCACGAAAGAAAACATTGGCAAAGTCGAGAATATCGGCCTGGCTGCGGTAGTTTTTATTAAGCGGATAGTAGGTCCAGTCTTCCGAGCTCCCATGTGCCTTTTCCTCATACTCGCGGAAGACTCGCGGGTTCGCCAGACGGAAGCGGTAGATGCTCTGTTTGACGTCGCCGACAATGAATCTGTTGTGGTCCGCAACGGCCGAGATGAGGGCATCCTGAACGCTGTCGGTATCCTGAAATTCATCCACGAAAATAAAGTGGTAGTTTTCGCGCAGGGATTCCGCAATCGGTGTCGGCTCTTTTGTCTTCGGGTCGCGCAGGAGCCGGAGCGTAAACTGGAGTTGATCAGAAAAAGTCAGGCCGTTCTGGAATTCTTTCTGACGTTTGAATTCGGATTGAAATTCTTCCAGGAGCTCAAGCAAGAGCATAGCGATCCAGCGGGTTTCATTCCACCGGGAGGTGAGCCCTTTTTCTACCTGGTCCCAATCGAGAGGTGTCTCCGGAGCCTTCTTGGGATTCGGTTCCAGACCGAAGTAGTCGAGAATTTCGATTATTTTATCTCGGAACTTCTTGATCCCTGTGTTGAGGCAGCTCGAGTAGCTTTCCGTGGCCATGACAAATTTCCCCAGAAGAGTGATCTGGTTTTCACGGCTGGGGTGTTTGAAGGCATTTGCGAGGGCTTCGCGCATCTCGTCAGTTGCTTTTTCTCCCCAGATATCGTTTCCATAGAGTGAGAGGAACCGGAGAAATTCTCCCTGCTCTTCGTCGCCGGCGCCAAAAAAAATCTGCTCCCATTGGTTGGGGTAGGTTTCCTCACAGAGCTTTTTCTGTTTTTCAATCCACTCTTCGGGGTAGGCCAGCGACTGGGTGTAATCGTAAATTCTGAAGAGCATTTCCCGGAGAGTGATCTCCCGGTTGTCGAGATGGTCTCTAAGGAAAAGTACGAGCGGTTCGCCCTCCTTCTGTTCCTTCCTGAGCCGGCTATCCTCTGAATAATGCTTCTTCATAACCAGAGTGAAGGCCTCCTTCATCAGGATAGAAGTGTTCGATTCATCCAGCGCCGAGGGGTTGCTGCCAAGGTTGAGCCCCAATCCGGGAAGGAGGTCGAAATGTTCTCTGAGAAGCTTCAGGCAAAAGCTGTGAATCGTGCAGATGCTCGCGGTTTCCAGATGGACGAGCTCGCTCTCCAGTCTCCGAACCGTATCTGAATAACCCGGTTTTTTCTCCACACGGAGCTCATCAATCCGGCGGTTGATCTCCTCACGGATGCGATTTTTCATCTCGGCTGCGGCATCCTTCATGAAAGTGATCATCAGAATATTCTGAAGGCTGGCCGGATTTTTTTCATCAAGGATTTTTTCCAGACAGCGGCCGACCAACACGGAGGTTTTGCCGCAGCCCGCACCGGCCGATACGATCGAGTTGCCTTCGGCCTGAATCGCTTGTTGTTGTTGCTCGTTGTATTTCATGAAGTGAGGAGATGGGGGATCCGTTTTTTAAAGTGAGAGAGGGACGAAGTGGAAGCTTCATCCCTCTCCAAGTCACGAAGAGACTCTATTTGACCTTCTTGCCATTGAGCATAATCTGCTCAAAGCCGGCCAGAGTTGGGTTGCTCTTGAACTCCACCTGCACTCCCTCGGGCGCATTGCAGGTAATGTTCAGCACCTTATTAGCCTCGATTTTCCAGCGGACGCTCACGACGCCGCGGGTGGTGAGAACGCCGCCCTCGGCCCAGGTGAGGTCATAGACACGCGGGCTCAGCTCCACGGTCGCGGCTGCCGGAGCGGTGGGAACGATTCCCAGAATCACGCGCGGCAGGAACCGGCTGGGCGCAGAAGACCAGGCATGGCAATGACTGCGGGTCGGGAATTTCGGAATGGTGGTTCCGCCGGGGAAGCTCTCCCAGACCGTTGTGGAACCGACCTCAAGCATCGGCAGATAGTTCTTATAAATCTGCTCGATGATGACATCCTGATGGCCGAATTTCTCCAGTGTTTCATAGAGATAGAGAACGGCGAAAGGTGAGCCGATCTTCACCATGTTGTCCGGCGGATTCAGGACGTTGTTGAGAAGCGCCTCACGGTTCTGCGGCTCAGCAATATCGTAGAGCAGAGAGAGGAAGCTCGTATGCTGGCAGATGCTGGAGCTGATTTTGCCGTCATTATGAATCGAATCGGGATAGGATTTCTTGTTTTCATCCCAGAGCTTGTTGATGGCCTGGACCATGCGTCCGCGGGTCACCCGCAGCCATTTGTCATCGGGCGTACCTCCGATGGCGCTTGAGAGGTTCAGCGCGGCATCAATGGCGCCTACCATGAACATGCTGTTATGGGTGACGGTGTCGGGGCCCTGATCGGCTCCGGACCAGTCGAACATATTCCAGAAGGGTCCGCTGAAGAGTCCATCCTGGTTGATATGGGCGGCAGTGCCTCTCAGGTTCTGCATCACGGCCGGGAAGTATTCTTTGACGAATTCCTTGTCGCCGGTCTCCCAATAGTAATCCCAGACGGAGATGCCCCAGAGGAAGCTCCAAGCCGGCAGAAGCGTATCCCAGCAGCTGGGAGTCTGGCACCCGGCGAAGGGATAATGCTCCAGAGATTGGGCGGTGATATTGATGCAGCGGCGGGCCAGGTCTTCGGCACCGAAAACGCCATAGCCGAAGAGCGACTCATTGCGGGCATCGCCCACCCAGTGGGTCTGTTCATAAAGCGGGCAATCGACGTAGGTATCTTCCATGCAGAGCTTCAGGGTGCGTGTGGAGATATCCCAGATTTGGGAGAGACGCGCATCGCTGCAGGCGAAGCTGCCCTGGTAATCAACCGGGTAGGTTGATTCAATGAGGTGGAAGTTCTGAATTTCCACCGGGCCGCTCATCTGGCGAAGGGTCAGGTAAATATAGCGTCCGCTGCGGCGTTTGAGCGAGATCATCTCGTTGACACCCTCTTTGGCGATGTAGCGCATCCCGTTGCGGTTTTCACGCGGGATCTGAATTTCTCCGCCTTGGGAAATATATTCAAGCTGGACGATATCGAGGATCGTTCCGGCCGGTGCTTTCATGCGGAAAGAATAGTAGCCGCAGCTCTGCTCGCCCAGGTCGTAGGCCAGTTCCACGTCTCCACGAGGATCGGGATAGACGGTGGTCGCCTGGGTGTTATTGTGGATGAGCCCGGAGGGATTTTTGACCAGTGCGCGGGCATCGGCCTCCAGGACCGATTTGTCATAAAAAGGCCAGTAGAAATCCTGAAGCAGCATCTGGCTGCTGGGGTAATTGCGCAGGCGCTCGGCGGCTCCGGCAACGAATTCCTCCGCCGTTTTGATTTTGAGCATGTTGGCCACGGCTTCGGAGTAGAGTCTGTTCTTCTGGTCGACGTCCGGCAGCGGCCGGGTGTAGTCGTTGGTGGCGTAATAGCATTCGGGCAAATGGATATAGGTCCAGGGATTCTCAAAATCCGCCTTCAGCGGGTTGACGAGTTTGAAGCCACTGGTGTCGCCTCTGAACCGGAGCGTTTTCTCGCGGTCATGGCCTGCAATCCCTGCCGAGAAAGCGCAGATGAGATGCTTGCCCGCCTCAAGCTTCATTTTGCCGCTGCGTTCGACACCGTCCACTGCGATGCGGAAGCGCTCAGCGCCGCGGATATCGCCCGTATGGAGATCGATATCGCAAGCCTCCTTGTTTTCCAGGAGTGTGATCATACCCCCGGCCACACTGGTGGTGTGGCTGGCTTCGATCATGCCCGGGTAATTCTGCTGCGTCGGCTGAATGCAGAAATTGAGCCCCTCGGATTTGACCACGCTCGCACCCAGAAAGCTCTTGAAGAACATCGGCGTGCGGCTGAAGAGGGCTACGTCGCGCGGGTTCAGGTCCTTCCAGGGACCACCATCGGCAGGGAAGAGCTCCGCGGCCGGGGTGAAGCTGCCTTTGTTTTCCAGCCGGGCATCGTACCACTCGCAAGCCTCCATCTGGATGCTCGCTTTGGGGGTATTGGAAACCCATTGCGGCAGGTCGGCTGCCATCCAGGTGCCGTCGGTGCCGAGGAAGGTTTTTCCGTCCAGGTCCAGCTGGGCCAGTGCTCCGGCCTGCTGCGGGATGACGTGGAACGTGCCGACACCGAAATATTTCGCGATAATGGTGATTCTGTTTTCGGCATTGGGTTTCAGGTATTGAGCTACATCCAGCTCATCATACTGGTAATGCTCGGGCCAGGCGCGGCAGGGACCATCGGCGACCCAGGTGTCATTGATGGAGAGCCGGTACCAGCTGTCGGCCGTGATATAGAGCATGGCCTTTTCAAAAGAGGGGATTACCGCGTTGCGGGTCAGGAGAACGGTCTGGTTATAGCCTCGATAGGCCGGGAGCTCGCCTTGAGCGCTCTGGGGCTTCCATATCCACTTGGCTGAGAGCTTGGGCTGAGCCGGCTCAGTCCCCGTATCGGCAACTGTTTGCGCACAAAAGCTCAGAGAAATTGCGGCACAGAGGGCGATCGCCCCGGTGAGGAGCCTTCCCGGGCCCCATTTAGTCCAAAACGACTTCATTGAATCATTCATATCGCCGCCTTATATACCACAAGGGGAATATGATTTCAAACAAAAGCCCTTATCGTTTCATGATCGCTTTGACGCGCTGAAGCCTTTTCTTCCTGGAATAGAATACGATAATAAAAAAGATTGGTAGGATGAGAAGGGAGCCGATCGTATAGCCCAGAAAATTCTTTTTCTTGCTCGGTGCGCCCGGTTTCCGGATGGGCTCCCGGGCGGCCCGGTAGTCGGCATCCAACCAACCCAATTTCTGATAATCTGCGGCTTTTGCTTGGAAAAAATCCCTCTCTATCACCCCAACCGGGAAGCCCTTTTGCATCAAGTCATGAATCAGAGAGAGTTTTTGCGCCGCCTCGGGGTGTTGCCCCATCTGGTTCAAAGCATGAACCTCCAGCAAGAGGAACCGGACCCGGTTGGCTTCATAATAATCGGGAAAAGTCTTTTCTATTTCGTTCAATATCTCGAAACCGCGGATCTGGTTTGTCGTGAGAAAGGCCGTTTCGGCGGCGGATTGCAGCGCGGAGGCTTCTGCCGACTGCCGGAGGGCATTTTCCTGTTCCGGCTGGGGCAGCGGATCTTCTGCCATAGCCGGGCCCGGCATCGCGGCCCAGATAAAAACGAAGAGAATAAAAAGTTTAAGCCTCATAATTACGATAAAGCCCTCTCAAAAACATCGCTCTAGACGCTCGCATTCCCCGGGAAATTTGTCGAGTAAATTGTGTCTCGGGCCGGGGTGCTGCGAGAGGAATGGGCAGTTCATTCTTGACCTGAGGCAGCTGCTGCTATTGAATCGGGTTCGCGAAAGAGGAAGGTCAAGATGGGTAAGAATATTCTTTTAACGGGTGGAACGCGCGGGATCGGAGCCGCGATTGCGGAAATATTGATCAAGAGCGGGCATCGGGTTCTCTGTTGCGGACGAGGCGAGGAGTATCACGGGCCGGCGGAGTATTTCCGATGCGATGTGTCGCAGAGCCGGGATCGGGAGCGCCTTGTGGAAGAAGCGCTGCGGCGGATGGGCTCCATCGAGGTCCTGGTGAATAATGCAGGCGTGGCGCCGGAGGTGCGTGCCGATCTCTTGGAGGCGACCGAGGAGAGCTTTGAGCGGGTGATGGCGATCAACCTCAAGGGACCCTTTTTCCTCACTCAGAAAGTGGCGCAGGCGATGTCCGCAGCCGGGGTCGCTTCCGGGAGAATGGTGATCAATATCGGCTCCATTTCCGCGGAGGTAGCCAGTGTCAACCGCGGCGATTACTGTATGAGCAAGGCGGCCGTCGCGATGGCGACTCAGCTCTGGGCTGTGCGGCTGGCCGAGTTCGGGATCAATGTTTACGAGATACGCCCGGGGGTGATTCATACCGATATGACGCGCGGGGTGAGCAGCCGCTATGATGCCCTGATTGAAGGCGGCCTGACGCTTCAGCCGCGCTGGGGTGAGCCCGAGGATGTGGCGCGTGCGGTCCGGATGCTGGTCCAGGAGGAGCTGCCCTATTCGACCGGTCAGGTGCTGCGTGTGGACGGGGGAATGTTCGTTCACCGGCTTTAAACCGGGGTGAGTGTTGCGCTTTGGCTCTTTTTACATTAAACTTGCCTTCGCTTGTGGAGAGAAGAGTAAAAAAGTCACAGCCTACGAAATCTGTCAGACTCCCGGCCGAGCTTATCGCTCTGGTGGAGTCTGCGGCGCGGGCAAAGAGGAGAAGCGTACCCCAGCAGATTGAGTACTGGGTACGCCTTGCGATGGCGATGGAAGAGGAGGGCGGTTCCTCCCCGGACGGCTCAAAGGAAGTTGAAAATTATTAACGGTGCGCAAAGGTTCTTTTCATACGCTGGTGGTCGGCTCCGGTGCGGCGGGTTTGGCATGTGCCTGCCGTCTGCGCGCCGCGGGCATTGAGTCGGTGGGGCTCTTGACCGAGGGGCTCAATTGCGGCACCTCCATCAACACCGGCAGCGATAAGCAGACCTATTACAAGCTGGGGCTTTCGGGTGAGACTCCCGATTCGCCTGTGCTTCTGGCGCGGACACTTTTTGAAGGCGGCTCGGTCGATGGCGACGTCGCTTTTGCCGAGGCGGCCTGTTCGGCCCGGGCCTTTATGAAGCTGGTCGAGTTGGGCGTTCCTTTCCCGCGCGACCGCTACGGAGCTTTCCCGGGATATCGTACCGATCATGACCCGGTGGGACGTGCGACCAGTTCCGGACCCTATACCTCTCAGGCGATGTGCCGTGCCTGGCAGACGGAGCTCAGGCAGCGGGAGATACCGGTTCTGGAAAATCGCCGGGTGGTTTCGCTTCTCAAAAATGAAGAGCGGGTTCTGGGTGTGCTGGCCTGGAGCCAAGTCGATCAGAGCTGGGAGGCATACCTGGCGCAGAATGTCGTTTTCGCGGTCGGCGGCCCAGGCGCACTTTACCTGAGCAGCGTTTACCCGCAGCGGCAGAAGGGCGGCATCGGTGCGGCCTTGCGTGCCGGGGCTCTTGCGCAGAGCTTGCCCGAATCTCAATTCGGGATGGCCTCCACGAAATTCCGCTGGAATGTTTCGGGCTCCTATATGCAGGTTTTGCCGCGGGTCGTTTCCCGAAGCGCGGATGGTTTGAGCGATGAGCGGGAATTTCTCAGAGATTATATTTCCGATCCCGGCGAGCTTTATTCTCTCTTGTTCCTCAAGGGATATCAGTGGCCTTTTGACGCGAGCAAGGCCCGGAGCGGCTCCTCCCGGATTGATCTCTGGGTCTATGAAGAGACGGTTCTCAAAGGCCGCCGCGTGTTCCTGGATTACCGGCGGAACCCCGAGGGCTTTTCGCTTGATCAATTGAGCAGGGAGGCCGGAGATTATCTCGCGCGCTCAGGGGTGCGAGTCGAGCTTCACTGGACTCCGCTGGAGCGGTTGCGGCAATTGAACCCTGCCGCGATTGAGCTCTATAAACGGCAGGCGATTGATCTGGCTGAAGAGCCTCTGGAGATCGCGGTTTGCTTTCAGCATAACAATGGCGGGCTTTCCGGGAATCTCTGGTGGGAATCGCCGACGCTGTCTCATTTTTTCCCGATCGGGGAGGCCAATGGTTCTCATGGTGTTCGGCGTCCGGGCGGCTCGGCTCTGAATGCCGGGCAGGTCGGTGCCTTGCGCGCTGCCGAATATATCGGCGCCTGTTATCGGGCCCGGGAGAATCTGGAAGCTCAATTTGAAAGCGCCCTGGAAGCCGAGGCGATGCGCTGGGAGAATTTTTCCGCCGAGCCCGAAGGCGACTGGGAGCGTGAGCGGCGTGAGCTCCAGGAACGGATGAGCCGCGCGGCTGCTCATATCCGCGATGAAGAGCTTTTGCGCAAAGCCATCCCGGAGGCCTGGGAGCAATTGGAACGCATTGAGCGCAAGGGCGGCGGGCTCGAGAGCCTCGTTAATCTGGACCTCGCGCTGACTCAGGCCGTGTATCTGGAGGCGATGCTTTATCAATCCATTTCCGGGGTCGGCTCACGCGGCTCTGCTCTGCTCCGGCGTGAAGGGATAATTTTGCCTGAAGATGAAGCGTTCAGAGGCCGGGTTCTGGAGAGCCGCTATCTGGGAGCAGGGAAAACGGAGCATCACTGGCGTCCGGTGCGGTCCCTGCCCTCGGGAGAGAGCTGGTTCGAGAGCGCCTGGGCGGAGTTTGAAGCCGGGAAAATTTATCAGAAGTCGAATGGCAACTTATAAGAAAATAACCGAATTGAAATCACCCGAAGATTTTCGTGATTTCGTGGAGGAATCGGGCTGGAACATTCCCTGCCGGGCCGCCGGGCTCGAAGCGTTTTCGAAACCGCTGGCTCATGGCTCTGGGAAAATCGGTAACCGTTGGGCGATTCTCCCGATGGAGGGCTGGGATTGCGAGGACGATGGGAACCCCTCGGCGCTGACCGCCCGCCGCTGGGAGCGTTTTGCTACGAGCGGTGCCAAGCTGATTTATGGGACCGAGGCCGCGGCGGTGATGTACGAAGGCCGCAGCAATACGCGACAGCTCTGGATTGCTCCGCATACTTATGATAGAATCGCTCGGCAGCTCGAAGTGATGCGCGAGGCTCATGCACGGCGCTTTGGCTGTGCGGATGATCTCCGGGTCGGACTTCAGCTGACTCACTCCGGACGCTACTCCCATTCCAATGACGATATGCGGCTCGAGTCGCGCATCGCCTATCATCATCCGCTCCTGGATAAAAAATTCGGGAACACCCCCAAAGACCTGGTGCGCGATGACGAACTGCGCCGGATTATTGATCGCTTTATTGAAGCCGCGCAGTTGGCGGAGCGTGCCGGTTTTGATTTCGTGGATGTCAAACATGCCCACGGCTACATGGCCCATGAGCTCTTGAGCGCGGTGGATCGCCCGGGCGCTTTCGGCGGCAGCTTTGAAAACAGGACGCATTTTTTCCGTGAAGTGGCCGACGGCATCCGGAGCGCAACCTCGTCTCTGGAGCTCTCCCTGCGGCTCTCCCTGGCCGATTTTATTCCCTTTGAAAAGGGAGATGAGGGTGTCGGGACTCCGATGAAGTGGCCCGAGGAATCTGCCTATCCTTACGCCTTTGGCGGAGACGGCACCGGCCTGGGGTGGAATCTTGATGAGCCGATCGCGTTCCTGAACCTGGCCCGGAAGTATGGCGTGAGGATGATTTGCGCCACTCTGGGCAGTCCCTATTATTGCCCGCATATTCAGCGGCCGGCTTACTATCCGGTCTCAGATGGATACGCACCGCCCGAGCATCCTCTGCGCGGAGTCGCCCGGCATATTGAAGTGACCGCAGAGATCAAGAAGCGCTGCCCGGAGCTCCGCATTGTCGGCTCGGGTTACACCTGTCTGCAGGAATATCTGCCGCTGGTGGGTGCAAGCGCGCTGGAAGCGGGAATGGCTGATTTTATTGGCATTGGGCGCATGGTGCTTTCCTATCCGGAAATCTGCGCCGATGTCCTGGAAGGAGCTCCGCTGAGGACTCAATGTATCTGCCGAACGCTGGGGGAATGCACCTCTGCGCCGCGGGCCGGCATGGTTTCGGGCTGCTATCCGCTGGACCCCTTTTACAGAGCGAAACCTGAAGCCCTGAAGCTTCGCGAACTCAAGAAAGAACGACAAGAAAAAGAAAGTTAAGAAACAGAACAACAATCAACTCTATGGATAATTTAAAATCACTCTTCCCGGATTTGACAGCACGTATCATCCCGGTATTGGTCCTGGATAAAGTCGACGATGCGCTCAAGATGTGCGAGCTGCTTTGCGAAAACGGACTCCCCGTGGCCGAATTCACTTTTCGCACGCCGGAGGCCAAGGAGCTTATCACCCGGACCGTCGAGCACTTCCCCGATATGCTGATCGGTGCAGGGACTCTTCTGAACCTGACCGATCTGGAACGGGCCCGTAATGCCGGCGCCAAGTTCGGCATGGCACCGGGCTTCAACCCACATGTGGTTCAAACCGCGATCGCGAGGAATTTTCCCTTCATTCCGGGGATTTGCACTCCGAGCGAACTGGAACAGGCGGCGGCTCTTGGCTGCCGTATCTTCAAGTTTTTCCCGGCTGAATCCGCCGGGGGGACAGCCTTCCTGCAGTCCATTATCGCACCGTATCGTCACCTGGGCATCCAGTTCATCCCGACTGGCGGGCTCACTCCGGCTAATGTAAAGGAATATCTCAAGATACCCGAGGTGATCACCATTGGCGGCACCTGGCTGGGCAAGGATATCCCCGATTGGAAGAAGGTGGCCCGCGCGATTCGCAAGGCGGTGGAAGCCGTCGAAGAAGTCCAGAAGTAGGAGAGAAAAAAATATCCGGTGTCATCCTTATTACGGGAAACACCGGATATTTCGTTTCGTCAATCTTTAGCAGCTGATTCAGGGAATCTCCACAAAGATCAGGCGGTCAACCCAGAGATTGCCGGCAGCTTCATTCTTCGCCGGAGCCACATAGAAATAGATATCCGAGTTGAGCTCGGTTTCCATGATTTTTATCGTCTTGTAGTCTTTGCCTGCAATCTCGCTGGCCTTACCTGCCATGCTTTTTCCTTCGCGTGAGCTGGTATTGTAGGTGCCCGCCGTAAAGGCATTGCCTTCCGCATTCTGGTCGCAGCGCACTTCCAAATGGATTTCATATTTTCCCTTGGGAGCGGATTGGAATTGAACAGCCCACTCGGAAGTGGTGTTGGGGAGACGGGCCGCCTTGCCGCCGTCGGCAGCGGTGTCCTTATCGGGGAAGACGAAGAGGCCCTGGCCGCACATACATTGCTCGGCAGAAATCGCGAACCATTTCTGGTTTTTTATGAAAGCGGGTTTCGGTCCCGTGCTCTCGAAAATATGATTCAGCCTCTCGATATCTCCGCGCACTCTCTCTTCGGTGACGCCGCCTTCGCTATAGATGCGCGTGCCGGCTTTGCGTGACATTTCAATGGCGTGCTCAATGAGCGCTTTGACGTCGGTTTTTTCCAGACTCTTATCCCAGAAAGTTTCCGGGCGCTCGAGCATTGCGAAGGTGATTGGCAGCGCGGCGAATTCCACCCGTTCTTTGAACTTCGGCTCTTGCGCGACTTTCGCTTTGGCCTTCTCGAAAACGTGCCAGGCAGCGACGAGATTCTCGTGGCTCAGCCAGCGGATCGTCGTGTTCTGGTAGCACATGAGCTTGAACTCCGGATGCTCGGCAATGGCGCGCTTCATAATCGTCAGATACTCGGCAATCTCCGGAGCCGCAGGACCGTAAAAGCCATCCAGAAATTCCTGAATGATCTCGTTCTCATCCCGGTCGGGATTCCACATGAGCTTGCTCAGGAGGTAGGCGCGCAGTTCCGGTAAATCGGCAACCTTGAGAGGACCGCTGGAGCCCTGTTCGAAGAGGCCGCGCACCTTGTGAGCAAGCAGGAAGCGGATATCGCCTGCCAGGTTTTCCCAGTTGGGCTGGGGCAGATAATACTTGGTGAAGTTGGTGACGTAGTTCCAGATGAAGAGGACGGGCGCCACCTTGGACCATGCGCGCACGTCATCGGCGAAGGTGCGATTGCTATCCGAATCAAGCGGACGGCCAAAATCGCATTCAATACTGCAGAGCCGGATCATCACGTTTTTACGCGGGAAGATGCTTTTCGGGGCTGAGCGGGTGTATTGATAGGCCAGAGTCTCCACCATTACGTTGGGGAATTCCTTCTCAATGGCTTCTGCGACGTAGTTCACCAGGTCGATCAAAAGATCGGATTGATTGCCGTGCTCTTTGACAAAGGCCTCGCATTTCTCGCATTGGCAGAAGAGCTGATTATCGTTCTGGCTCAGGTCCAGAATGCGCGTATTGGGCTCACTGCGCAGACGCCTGAGGATTTCTGCCAGGAGCGCTTTGCGCATCTCTTCATTGGTAAGACAGAGCTGGGAATAGCCTTCGTGGCGGCGGTTGTCGCGAAAGGCGTACCACTCCGGGTGATCCTTGTAGTGAGTATCGGTCGGCAGATAGAGGTTAAACGTATGGCAGAAACCGTGCAGGCTCAGGTGTCCGCCCCAGTCTTCGGGGATATTGATGCAATGGCCGTTATTGCGTGCGCGGACGGCAAACTGCGGGTTGTGCTGCAGGACGTCGTAGTAGCCCTCGCGATAGAAGAGGGTCGGCGCGTAGCGGTGGTCAAGCGCCGGAAGCTCCAACGTTGTTTTCTGGGGGACATCGGTCGTATCCAGACTCCAGAAGCGAACACCGAACTCCGTCTCCAGAAGCTCATAAACCGCATAGAGACTGCCGCGGGGACGCTCGCCGCAGAGGATGATATCCTTGCCCACCGTTTTCAGGATAATCTCGTCGCTCTTTAATGATGCGAAATCAAGTCCTCCCAGTGCCTGGCTGACCTCCGGCGATTGGCCGACCAGAATGGAGGGCTTGGAGCCTTTCTCCTGAACAATGGGCAGCGTGACCCCGGTGATTTGGGTGAGGAAATTTTGCAGCTCTTTGGCTGCCGTGACTTCAGAAGAAATCGCGCCATCAGAGAGAACGATCTGGTAGTCAGATTTTCCCTCTTGAATCAATGCCGCGTGCGCCTGTAGTGCCAGGAGCGCCCAGGCAGCGCAGCAGAGAAGGACTGAGGTAATTGATGTTGTTTTCAGTTTCATGGTATTAGCTTTTTCAGGGTGTATCAGAGAGTCGGTGTAAATTCGTTGCTGGCGGCAGATTCCGGAGCCGTTTCTTCAGGCGGTTCGGTTTTTTCTTCTTTGGCGGAGCGGCTCGGGGGCGGAAGGGTTTGGAGAAATTTCTTCAGGCTCTCCCAGTATGCCTCTCCGGCGCATCCCTCGAGATTGGTGTGGTCTCCGCCCGGTACCCAAAAGCGGTATTTGGGTTCATTGGCACGCTCAAACATTTTTTGCGCATGGCTGAACGGGACGATATTATCGCGGTCTCCGTGGATGAAAAGAACCGGGCAGTGAATATCGCCAATGCGCCGGATATTGGGGAAAGCCTCAAAGGGGAGAATCCTGACGCGGGTGACCACTCGGGTGATGCTGGAGAATCCGCACTCGAGCACGAGTCCGCCCACCTTCGGATGCATCTGCGCCAGATAACAGGAGGGACCGCTGCCGATTGAGCGCCCATAAATAATAATATCCTCCGGGCTGACTCCAGCCTCCTCCGTCAAATAACGATAGGCGGCCTCCGCTGCGGCATAAACGCCCCGTTCGCTCGGGCGGCCGGTGCTCATACCGTAGCCCGGGTAATCATAAGCCAGGACCGAAAAGCCGTTCTTCTGGAAGAGCGAGAGCATCCACGCGCGGTCCCAGATATCTTCCGCGTTGCCGTGACTGTAAATGAGCGTCTTGGAGGGGCCTTCGGTTTTGAAGTGAACCGCAGAAATCCGGTTGCCGTCGGCCGCGTTCAATTCAATGAGCTGCTTTTTGAAAGGCTCGGAGCAATGCGGCGCCGGCGGATGAAACATCAGCTGGTTAAAAAAAAGAAAACTTCCCGCGGCGATCAGGAGGTACACGAGAAGAATCGCTCTGCCCAGGTATAAGAGCCCTCTTTTCCAGAAACCGACTTTCATTGATTCTCCTTCTCCTTTCTATAAAAAACCGCATGGGATTTTTCCCAACTGTTTTTCATCCGTCTCAAAAGCAATAACAAAGAATCCACGCCCGACAGGATAAGCCCGGGAGTTTTATTTATCAATCAGGAAGAAGAGGGAAGGGGGAAGTTTTTTGAATTTCGAAGGGCGCGGCAGTACAAAAAAAAGACCACCCCGATCCATGCGGCACCGGGGCGGCTTCGTTATATAATAACTAATAAGTTATTCGTCAAATTAGTCGCGGCGACGGAAGAGCAACAAGCTGCTCAGACCGAGGATACCCAGAGCGATGGTGGTCGGCTCGGGAACGCTGTACGCATTCACGCTGAATGCACCGGTTTCCATAGCAACCGGAGGTAATGCCAGAGGATCGCTCGGCGCACCAGTCTTGTATGAGAACGGAGCAGAAACACCCCAATAGATGCCGTCAGAACCGCCTGCATAGAGCTGGCTCTTGTCGGCAACAGCCTCATAAGCGGCGTTGAAGGCTTCCAGTGTGAAGGTATAGTTAGCACCTTCAGCCAAACCAGCAACAGCAGAAGTCGGACCGGCCAAAACACCTTTAGCTTTGCCTGTTGAGGTCACACCGAAATTGGCGCGGCCAATTTCTTTGCCTTCATACATCACAGCACCGATAAAATCGGAACCGAGATAATCACCCACTGCATAAGCGGTCTCACCGTCAGCGACGGTTGCGAAGCTTGCGCGACCAGTGGAGGCCGAGGTGAAGTTCACCGTGCCCTGCGCATACATGGTCGTCGCAGCAGCCAATGCCAAGGAAACAATAATCAGTTTTTTCATATTTCTATTTTATTATTCAGTATTGCGATTGCGATAAAACTTACTTGATTTCGAAATTTCTCGTCCAAGTTGTAGCAGCGCTCTTCTTGATGAGGAAAGCCTCTCCGACAGCGATAGTCTGCACAGAGGACCACTCATCGAATTCTTCATCATAGGAGTTACCAGCGAGGTAGCTTTGTGCTGTCGGATTCCAAGCAAACACTTGGTCAGCATTACTTACGGCCGGGGCCGTGAGACCGATATCAGCTAAAGTTCCAGCGACCGGAGTCGGACTGGCAACCATGGACCATCCAGCCGGAAGATCTACAGAGTGCGCACCCGCCTTCACTTCACCCACAAAGGTGATCGTGCAAGGTTCGTTAACTTTCACGAACATTCCCTCTCCAGGATTGATTTCGTAATTAATGCTCCACTCTTCGAATTCGGCATCATAACTGGAACCGTTCATCCAACCGCCACTTGCGAACTTAAACACCTGAGTGGCATTAGGAACTCCCTGCATGAGGTTATTGAGGGTATTCACCCCGGCATCCAACGGGTTGGCAACCATGTTCCAACCTGCTACCAAGTCAAGGTTTACATAACCCACGACATTGGAGGAATAAATGGTCTCAGCAGAAGCCGTGACTGCCGTCACTGCCAGGGCTGCACCTACAAGTAATACTTTTGTTTTCATAATTACTCAAACATCACATGTGAACCTTGCTGACAAACGTCGTCTATCGGCGTGGGGTTCACCACTTGCTCACACAACTTTCTTCAGGTCAGGTCGTCCGACCTTGAGCTGTGCCTCACGAAAAATATACGCTCTTGAGTGAAATTCGCAAGAAAAAATTTCACTTCCGGGGTCTTCCGTGATGAGAAATCTTTATAAGTAGCTCTAAATAAGACTGATATAAACATTACAAAATTGTAATTTTTTTTGTTAAAAAGGGGGTTGTAAGGCCCCTTTTTAGGGCCAAAATCGGCCCAAAATGGCCCGGTTTATTACAGAAATGTAATCTTTTTGGGGTTGCCTCTTTTCTTGAAAAGGTGTTATTTGGCGGAGTGGCTCGTGCGGGGGACAGCAGTTCTACATTTTGTCCTTCATTTTCGATGGCCCCACGCCTTAAGTCTTATCCCCGGTTAGCGGAGGCTGACCCCAAGGGGATTATTTAAAAATCCGCTATTGAACATTGAGGCGCTCCTCTTTATCCTTTCCTTTTTGCGTTGTTTGCAAACAAGCGCATTTACAATCAAGAATTTGAAATGAAGATCACGCTCAATTGGCTTAAACGATATACTGACTATCAGGGAACGCCCGATGAATTGAAGGAGCAGCTCACCCTCCTGGGCTTGGAGGTTGAGGATATGAAGCGGACCAGCGCCGGCTTTGATGGAATCGTCGTCGGGCAGGTGCTTGAGAGCAAGCGCCATCCCAATGCCGATAAGCTCTCGGTCAACCGCGTCGCTGATGGCCGGGGAGAGCGGACCGTCGTTTGCGGCGCCAGCAATTTCAAGGTCGGCGATAAAGTGCCTCTGGCTCTACCCGGATGCGTGATGCCGCAGACCGATCCCAAGGAAGAGCCTTTCATGATCAAGGTGAGCAAGCTGCGCGGAGTCGAGAGCCAGGGCATGATGTGCAGCGGCAGCGAGCTGGGTTTGTCCCAGGATCACAGCGGGCTCATGATACTGCCCGAGGATGCGACTGTGGGTCAGCCATTCTCCGAGTATCTGGGCCGCGGCACAGGAGACGTGACTTATGATATGGAGATCACGCCCAATCGCCCCGATTGGAACAGCGTGATCGGCATCGCCCGGGAAATCAGCGCCCTGACCGGGACACCCTTGAACATTCCTCCCGTTTCCGATGAAGCGCTGGAGGCGATTACCGATCCCGGTCAACCGGTCGAGAACTATGTGGGAGTCCGCCTGGAAGATACCGAGCTCTGTCCGCGTTACGTGGCCCGGGTGATTCGCGGCGTCAAGGTCGGGCCCAGTCCTGATTGGCTCCGGGAGACTCTCGAAAAGGTCGGCCTGCGCAGCATCAACAACATTGTTGATGTGACTAATTTCATCATGCTCGAGACGGGCCAGCCGCTTCACGCCTTTGATTACCATCTGCTCAAAGCCGCCGAAGGAGCGACCAAGCCGGTGATTGTGGTTCGTCATGCCGCCGAGGGCGAGAAGTTCACGACGCTGGATGGCGAGGAGCATACTTTGAGTGCGGAGATGCAGGTCATCGCTGATGAAACCCGCGCAACGGCTCTGGCCGGCGTGATGGGCGGCCTCAATACCGAGATCAATGACCAGACGGTGGATGTGCTTCTGGAGAGTGCCTGCTTCAAACCGCAGAATATCCGCGCGACCTCCAAAAAACTCGCCTTGCGTACCGATGCCTCCTACCGTTACGAACGCGGCTCGGATGTCAGCATTTGCGAATACGCCAGCCGTCGGGCGGCTCAGCTCTTTGTACAGCTTGCCGGTGGTAAAATTTGCAAAGGCGTCGTGGATGCCTGGCCGGTGCAGCCGAAGGAAAAGAAAATCTCTTTGCGTTATGAACGCACGGATGCGCTCCTGGGTGTAAAAATCGCGCCTGCAAGGCAAAAAGCTTTTCTGGCGAGCCTGAATCTGACCCCGGTGCCCGAAGCGACTCCCGAATTGGAAGCCACTCAGGTGACCGTGAAGATTCCGACCTATCGCGTCGATCTGAAATGCGAGGCCGACCTCATTGAAGAAGTGGGCCGCCTCTACGGTGTGGATAAAATCCCTTCGCGCCTCATGATTGGTTCCCTGGGCTCGAACCCCTACGACAAGGTGGTCGATTTCCTCAACGATGTTCGCACGCTCCTGGTCGGAATGGGCTTTTACGAGACTCAGGGGCAAACCCTCATTTCCAAAGCCTCGGCGGGATGCGTCTGCCCTCGTCCGGTGGAGCTCAAGAATCCGCTCAGCAGTGACATGGACGTGCTGCGGCCGAGCCTCATGCCCGGCTTGCTCACCTGCGTGACTCACAACATCAACCACGGCACTCCGGATGTGGCGCTCTTTGAAATCGGGCGCGCTTTCATCCCCTCGAACGAGAAGCAATACATGGAGCAGCTCAAGTTGGGGATGGTGATGACCGGTCAGCGCTCTCAAGCCTTCTGGAGCGGAGCCGAGCGCACGGAAAAATGTGATTTCTTTGACTTGAAAGGCGCTCTGGAAGTTTTCGCCGAGCGGATGGGATTGAAAGGTTTCGTCTTCACCCGTTCAGAGGAGCTGCACCCGCTCTTCGTGGAGTGGGGCAAGATTGTTCAGGGCAAGGCGGAGCTGGCACGCTTCGGGCTGGTTTCCCCGCTTCTCTTGCGCAAGATGGATATGCGCGACCCGGTCTTCCTGGCGGAGTGGAATCTGGATCTGGTTCAGGCTCGCAGCAATTCCTCACGCAGCTTCAAGCCGATGAATGATTTCCCCGATAGCCGCAGAGATGTCGCTATGCTGGTCGATTCGAACGTGACCCATGAATCGGTGCTGACCGTCGTTAAAAAAGCGAAACCCTCATTCCTGGAAAAGGTGGAGCTCTTCGATATCTTCAAGGGGAAAGGAATCCCGGAAGGCAAGAAGAGTATGGCCTATGCCTTCACCTACCGCCACAATGAGCGCACTCTGACGGAGCAGGAGGTTAATAGCGACCACCAGAAGGTCCTGGAAAGCCTCCAGCGCAGTCTCCATGCGACCCTGCGTTAGACTTTGAGACTCTTTGACCTTTATCGGGCGGCAGAGTAGAATCCACCTTAGTTATGGGCAAAAGTATGCAGAATGTTGTTTCCAGAAGCGGACGCTTTTCGGAGGGACCGGCGCAGATCGTGGCCGAGTTCACCGAATCCATCTCCTTTGATTATCAATTGGCGCAGGCCGATATTGCCGGCTCCAAGGCTCATGCGGAGATGATTCACTCGCTGGGCATCCTCAGCGAAGAGGAGAACCGGGCCATTCAGACGAACCTGGATGTAATCGCCCGGGAGATCGCCGAGGGTACTTTTGTCTGGAGACCGGAGCACGAGGATGTCCACATGAATATCGAGTCTGAGCTGACCCGCCGCACTCCGGCCGGCGCCAAACTCCATACGGGCCGCTCGCGCAATGATCAGGTGGCCGTGAGTATGCGTCTGTGGCAGCGCGGTGCGATGCAGAGCCTGGGGGAGAGTCTCCTCAAGGTTCAGAAAAGCCTGCTGGCTCTGGCTCAGGCCCATTCGGAAGTGATTATCCCCGGCTACACTCATCTTCAGAGAGCTCAGCCGGTTTATTTTGCCCATCATCTCATGGCCTACATGGAGATGTTTGACCGCGATTATGAGCGGCTGGGCGATGCGTATAAGCGGGTAAATGTCTGCCCGCTGGGTGCAGGCGCTCTGGCCGGCAGTACGCTGCCTCTGGACCGGGAAAAGGTTGCCCTCCTTTTGGGGTTCGTCGATGCGCAGGGACGCCCCCGGGTGTCGCGCAACTCCATGGATGCGGTCAGCGATCGCGATTTCATGGTCGAGCTCTGCGGGATTTGCTCTCTGATCGCCGTGCACCTGTCGCGGCTTTCTGAAGATTTCATCCTCTGGAGCAGCAGCGAATTTGATTTTATACGCGTCTCGGATGCCTTCACTACCGGCTCTTCGCTGATGCCGCAAAAGAAGAATCTCGACGTGGCCGAATTGAGCCGCGGCAAGACCGGCCGCGTCGTGGGCAACCTCATGGCACTGCTCACGCTCCTGAAGGGGCTGCCGATGACCTACAATCGCGATCTCCAGGAGGATAAGGAGCGGCTCTTTGACACCTTCAAAACCGTCTGCCTCACTCTGGAAATCTGGGCCGCCATGCTTCGCGAAGTGACCCTGAAAAAGGAGCGTTGCCGTCAGGCGGCTTCGGACCCGGCTCTTCTGGCCACCGACCTGGTTGATTACCTCGTGCGCAAAGGGGTCGCTTTCCGTCTGGGCCATCATGCCGTGGGCGAGCTCGTCGCCATTGCTGAGAAGAAAGGTGTCCTCCTGAACGAACTTTCTCTGGAGGAATTCCGGCAGGTGAACCCGCTTTTTGAAGCCGATATTCTGGAGACCTTCCGGCTGGAAAAAGCGATGAGCAAGAAAACCTGCGTCGGCTCCGGCGGCACTCAACCGATAAATACGGAGTTTGCGCACTGGCAGGAACGCCTGGGGGCCTACTCCATAGGTTTGAAAAAATCGTAATTTGCGCTCACCCGCAGAAACAACGCAAGGGAGCCACGGGATGCAATCCAAGCCACAGCTCATGAAACTTCTCAAAGAAGTCTCGCGCTCGTTTTACCTGACGATGCGCGTGCTGCCCGGCTCCATCCGCATGCAAATTTCCGCGGCTTATCTCCTGGCACGTGCCACCGATACGATCGCCGATACGGAGCTGATCCCGGCGGAGGTGCGTGTCGAAGTGTTGCAGCGGTTGCGTGCGGCGATTCTAGCCGGCCAGAGCAGCTCATTTGTCGAGGGCGATTCGCAAGTCTCAGCTCTGCTTCAGGCCCAGGGGGAGACTTCGGAGAAAACCTTGCTCGAGAATGTCGGCGAGGTCATCCGCAGAGTCGAGAAATTTTCCGCCGAAGACCGGGCCGATATTCACACCGTTCTGGAGACGATTACCGAGGGTCAGCTGATGGACCTCAAGCGCTTCGTCGTGGGACGCGAGCCCGAGACGGTTCGCGCGCTTCAGACCGAGGAGGAGTTGGATGAATATACCTACAGCGTGGCAGGCTGCGTGGGCGAGTTCTGGACCCGGATTTGCCGCCGCCATCTCTATCCCCAGGCGGAGATCAACGAAGAAAAACTCTTTGAAAACGCCATCCATTTCGGCAAAGGATTGCAGCTGGTCAATATCCTCCGGGATTTGCCCGCAGACCTGAAGAATGGCCGCTGTTACCTGCCCGAGAAATCGCTTCAGAAACTCGAGCTCTCGGTTGAATCGCTCAAGAATCCCGATTCCTATCCCATCCTGCGCACCTACTATAAATGGTACCTGGCCAAGGCGCTTTTCTACCTGCAGGATGGCGCGCAATATCTGGAGGATACCCCCGGGCGCTGGCGGACCTGGCTCATGAGGCTCGGCTGTACCTGGCCCATCCTGATCGGCGCCAAAACGCTCAAGCTCCTGGGTGAAACCAATCCGCTTGATCCCACCCAGAAAGTGAAGGTCTCTCGCAAAGAGGTGAAATCGATTCTCTTTTCAACGATTCTGCGCGGGTTTATCCCCGACGGCTGGAAGGATCTTTTCGAGCAGACTTTTAAAGAGGCCAATCGCAGCGTCGTCTGTCATAACCGGACCGAGCTGCCCCGCGAAGAGCCCTCGAAAAATTGAGCCCGGCCCGCCTCAGGAGCCGAAGAAATTATCCCTTTCAATAATCCGCTCAATCTGCGGTTAACATTTTCCCTATCGGGATTCGTGCCCGGAGGTCTCCACGCTCATCTGTCTTCGTGCCCAGCGGGCACACGCCTCGGAGAGGCGAATGTGCATAACCGTAGGTGCCTCTCCCGTAGGGTGAGGTACCTACGGACAGAAGCCGCCCCCACATACCCCCGCCCGGAGGGCGGTACTTCACAACCTGGACTAAAAAGAAGATGTGTCTGCAAAGGTTTTAGGCCCATTTATCCCGTGCCCAAGGTTCCACGCGTCAATTTCCTACTGCACCCCTTCCGGGGTGCAGCAATTCCGAGGTATGCTGAGGTGCCTTTGTATTCTCCCGTGTGTAAATCGTTTTCCACCGCATCCGCTAGGATGCGCATTCTTGAGGTATGCGGAGCATACCCATCACATAGCCCGGGGTCGAAGACCCCGGGTACCCGATCTCCCACATTCTTCCACGACCCCGGAGGGGTCGCATCCGATTCCTTAAAAAATCTGTGCAAATCTGCGCAATCTGCGGTTAAAACATTTCCCTATCGGGATTCGTGCCGGGAGGTCTCCACGCCCATCTGTCTCCGTGCCTGGCTATCTCATGACCATCTGACTCCCTGCCCGGAGGGCACACGCCTCGGAGAGGCGAATGTGCATAACCGTAGGTGCCTCTCCCGTAGGGTGAGGTACCTACGGACAGAAGCCGCCCCCACATACCCCCGCCCGGAGAGTGGTACTTCACGCCTGGACTAGAAAGAAGATGTGTCTGCAAAGGTTTTAGGCCCATTTATCCCATGCCCAAGGTTCCACGCGTCAATTTCCTCTGCACCCCTTCCGGGGTGCAGCAATTCCGAGGTATGCTGAGGTGCCTTTGTATTTCCGCCTGTGCGAATTGTTTTCCTCTGCACCCCTTCCGGGGTGCAGTAAATCGAGGTATGCGGAGCATACCCATCCTATAGCCCGGGGTCGCAGACCCCGGGTAAGACATCCCCCACATTTTTCCCCCGACCCCGTAGGGGTCGCATCCGATTCCTTAAAAAATCTGTGCAAATCTGCGCAATCTGCGGTTAAAAAATCGTCATCTGCAAATAAAACGCTTGCATAACCTCAAAAATCATCCACAATTCCGGGTGGAATATTTTGTGCGTAACTCTTAGAGAATGCTGGACTTGCCCTAAATAGAACGAGAAATGAGAATTTTTTGGAAGATAGCAAAGTGGTTCGTCGTCATTTGGATGGCTTTCATCGTATTTGGAGTATCTCTTAAAATATGGGATAGCTGTAAGTATTCATCTCATATTAATGAAAAAGTATTTATAAATCAATGCGCAAATTTGCTTTTCCTAGAATATTGTCTGGAAGGTTCATTGCCGTCACCGTCAAAAGCGGATGATAGTGAGGGGTTTGTGTTGTTGAATAAAAAACATGGGGAGCGTCTTATATATAGAATTATTGACGCTAAATCAAATATATTTTCACTTTCTTCGAAGAAGCTAAAATATATAAAAATGTTTTTTCAAATAAATGGAACAACAAATGATCCAACATTAACTAAAATAGAAGGAGAAAATCTGATTCAGATTCGCGAATTCTACTTTAATAAAGAAGGGTCAGAAGAAGGGGAATTAAAATAGGATGGCAGAATGAAAATAATTATTTTAATAATAGTATTATGGGTCTCTGCGATTCTTTCTCTGATATTCATCAAGCGCCTATCCATTAGACGTTTTTTAGTGATATCTTTGTTTTTAGTAATTTGTTTTTTATATGGTCAGTTAGGTGTATTCTGGGGAAATACAGTTGCTACTTTAGATTATTCGAGGGCGTTTTCTGAAATAATGAATGCGCTATATAACTCTTCAAAAACGAATAATATTATTGTTCTTCAAAAACAGATTTTGTATTTAAACGAAAACTTTCAAAAATTTACATCTGAGAATGAGAGCTGTCAGAGCATAATCTTGGGCATGGAAAATTATAAAAGTAATGATTCTGAATTGAAATGAATAAACTATTTAAATTATTTATAAAAGCATTGAAAGCGTTTATTCTGTGTATCGTGTGGTTAGTTTCTCTTCTGATCATTATTTTTCTTTTAATCAGTGCTATTTGTCTTTTATTCAATGCTATTACGGTTGGAGATCTCCCTTTTGACCCCAATACTGTTAAATCTGTTGTCTTCTATGAGTCTTTTCCTACTTCAGTAGACATGGACTATGAACAAAATCCAGATCTTGAAAAGGAACTTTCTGAAAAGAAACCGATCTATCGATTGGACGGCCAAGATGCGCAGATGTTTTTTAAAGAGACAAAAGCAGATCATAAACTTATTAATATAATAGCCATAGAAGTAAGATTTATTATTGACATTGAAACTGAAAACCGTCATTACTATGGTACTATAAGATCCAGAAGATGTACTTATCGAATTAATGGCTGGAATGGACGTTTTATAGGAAAATCCCAACAGATAGTTAAGGAACAAAGAGAAATTTCTTATAGAAAATCAGAAGAAAGATCAAGAGAATTTGAATGACTCTGCTGTTGTCAATAAACCTAACAAAACGCATCACCTTTGAGTACGACTCTCAAAGGGGAAGAATTGCCAAGAAAGTGTGGAAAATATGTCTATTCTGTTGCAAATCGATTCAAATTAACGAAGAAAAACACAATAGAGGAATTAATAAATTTTGAGATTATGTTAAACAATTTCGCGGATATAAATGTCAATATATTTTATATTACACAAGATTCGATATTGATATTAAATAGCTATGAATATTTTTATTAAGAGAATTGCAATTGGCCTGACGATCGGTTGTGCTCTATTTTCAGCACATCTTTTTTGTGCTCTATTATTCGCACCCGAATGGGCTGGGGTCACTACTTTGATTTTAGTACTCCCTGTCATTTTACTCCTTAGTGCATGTCCGGGGATAGATGGGGCTATAGAGGCTTTTATAAAGGCTTTTGGTGGTGATTCTGATATGGCTGGTTTTGGTATCGCAATCATTGCGTTCCCGTTTATCGGGGGATTGTTGGGCGTTTGTCTAGTCTTTCTCAGCTCATTCTTCTCAATTCCACAAAAGTGGAAAAGCTGCCGTATGGTTGTTTTTATTGTTGAAGGAACTAGTTCTTTAAAAAATTATTTTCTATTTTTAGGTAAAATTATACTTTTGTTTTCGCCTTCTTTAATTTTAATATTTTTGATTATATATCCTTTAGCTATCTTTGGTGCTCCTCCATTAACAGATTTAGTTGAAAAAATTCTGATCGGTGGTTCGATTATAATTATTTCTGCGATCATTATTTATGGAAATATCATTCATCAGAGGATGGTTATTCGGACTGCTTTGCTTTGTTCGAAAAACTCACAAACATGGTTATCAGAATCCAAAAGATGGTATATCCAACTTATTTTTTCATTAAGCAAATTATGTGTTATATCGACGTATGTAATAGGAGCTATTTTTACGTTTTTAATCGTTCTTTTTCCACTAGCGATGGTCTTCCTTTTTTTTACTAGAGCCTTAGCCTTTTACCTTATTTAGATGATATAAAGCGAAATGAAAACAAAAAGTTCAAAGTAGGTGAAAGGAATGAAATAAACACTAAAATATTAAGTAGGAAAGGACACCAGTATGGATGCGACCCCTACAGGGTCGTATGGAGACGCGGGGTGGATCGTTCCCCGGGGTCTGCGACCCCGGGCTATGGGGATGGGTATGCTCCGCATACCTCAATAATGCGCATCCTGGCGGATGTGGTGGAAAACGATTTACGCCAGTGAGAGAATAAAACGCATCTACGTATCTGGTGTTTGTTGCATTCCGGAGGCGAATATTCCGGGCAACGGATTACCTTATTTTTTTCCGCATTCGCTCATCTCTTCAAATAATCTGCGCGAATCTGCGTAATCTGCGGTTAAAAACTGCGGTTAAAACGTTTCCTTCGCATCCCGGCGGGGGCAGGGGATGAGGGGCGGCGTTATGAGCCTTCTTCTTTTCGCAGGATATCCCGGATGGTAATTTTCTCGGAGGCTTCTTGGACTGTGGCCTGGATGGAGCGATAGACTTCGACTGCGGCATGAGCTCCGGGTGTATTGTCCTGAGCGAGTTCATTGCGTCCCTGCCAGAAGGCCGAAAGAATGCGATGGCAGGAGAGTTTATCGAGCGGCAGGCACGGCAGGAATTGCTCGTGGTCAGATTGAACCGCCAGGCCCGTATTGACGAACTGCCTGAGCACCTCCTGCACCAGACTGCCCGGGAGAACGAGGTTTTCGCCGAGTTCTTTAATCGTGTAGGGCGGTTCACCCCGGTCGAAGCGTTTCCCCATAGCCGTCATGATTCGCAGAGCCGCCAGCTCTTTATCTTTCTGGCCGATGGTTTTGGTGAACTTATGCTGAACGTAGGACTTGCGGTTCTGCCAGGTAAAGGAGACCTGGCACCCCATGAGCACCAGCATCCAGGAGAGATAGAGGCCCAGGAGGAGAATCGGAATCGCCGCCAGGAAGCCATACATCTTGCTGTATGAAACCACGCTGGAAGCATAGATGATACTGTACATCGAGTTGAACTGCCAGAGCACTCCGGTAAAGGTGCCGCCTATAAGCGCGGAGCTCCAGTTCACCCGGGTGCTGGGCATGAAATAATAGAGCAGTGTAAAGCTGACAATCATCAGGGCCCAGGGCAGCCCGCGTAAAAGGACCTCTTTGTAGAAGATATCTCCCACGCCGGGAATGATGCCGAACATTTTTTCCAGGTACCCTAATTTCGCCGTACCCAGGAGACTCAGAGCGAGAAAGATCAGGAGCGGTCCCAGCGAGATCACCCCCCAATAGGCGAGAATGCGCGTGCTCCAGCCTCGCGGCCGGGTCACCCTCCAGATATCGTTAAACGCATCTTCGACCTTTGTCAGAAGGAGAATCGCCACGGCGATGAGAGAGACAAAGCCGGTCACACCCAGCGCGCCACCCCGGACGTTGCTCACCAGAGAGTTGATATACTGGGCGACTTTGTTTTTATCGAGCTGGTCTTCCGAGAAACTATCCTGCATGACCTCTTCGCTGCCCAGGAGGTTGAGCTGAGGCACCAGGAAGGAGATGGCCTTATTCGTAAACTCCACGATCTGCTGCTCGCCGCTCTGGGTCTTGAGCAGGCTGGCCGAGATGGAAATGACGAGGGCCAGGATCGGTACCAGCGCCAGGATGGTCGCATAGGAGAGGGCCGAAGAGCGCACGAAACAGCGGCTCTTGGTGAAACCGCGATAGACTACGAGCCAGAAATAGAAGAAGCGTTTCCAGAGGGATTTGTCCCGGGATGTGTAATCCATGGGGTTCTCGTTTTCCTGCATCAGGCTCACCGCTTCGCGGTGGAAGCGGTTGCAGAAATTCAGAGTTTTGAAAAAATGTTTTTTCATGGCATTGGTTTGTCAGTGCCTTTGCAGGGGTCTCTATGGGCGAGGATGAGTCTGAATTTGCCTGAGGGTTCACAGGCGATGTAATCGGTCTCTTTGAATTCCAGGTTGAAATCCCAGCCCAGAAAAGTCGAGAGATTGCCGTTAATGAGGCGCTTCTCCAGATCCGAGAGCGGCCCCTTATCGTTGCGCAGATAGTAATCCAGGCGCCAGTCGCTGGGATTATCCGCCGATTGAATGAGCTGGTAGTGCAGAATCTTCTGCGACACCGTGATGGCGTCATCGATCCAGGCGACCGGGACGCATTCGCCCGTGCGAGTGAAGGCGGCATCTTTGAGGCGGCCCATCAGGCGGTAGCGGTCCTCGCGTTTGCAGAGCAGGTCGCCGATGCGGTAACGCAAGAGCGGCATGTAGGGGTTCGTGAGCGTCGTGACCACGCATTCTTTCAGGGCGTCATCGCAAGGCAGCGGCAGGAATTCCAGGAAGGCGTTTTCCTTGACCACTTTCACCAGGCCGGCTTCATCCTCCATCAGGAGGTGCCCGGTCTCGGTGGAGCCGTAGAGATTATAGACCGGCACGGAAAAGACCTCGTGCATATAGCGGCGATGGGCCCGGCTCAGATATTCGTAAGAAGAGACGATATATTTGAGAGAGGGGATGCAGACATTCTGCTTGCGGCAGTAGTCGGCAAAGAGCGTCCCGTAAACCGGGTCGACATCCAGGAAGACCGGTTTGAAATCGAGCGTCTCTTCGAGCATCTGTTTCTTCACCTCATCGGTCCAGAGGAAAGGATGTTTGGAGAGATTGACGAAGAGAATCCGGCCCAGTGTGCGCGCTTCGCAGGAGGGGACCCCGGTGAAGGAGACGTCGTTATTGCAGGCCGGCGAAACGATGTTGACCCTGCGCGGAGGCATGGGTGCATTGTCGTAAAAGGAGTCCGGCTCGAAGGTGCTCAGTATCCGCTGGTTCAGGCTCAAGGCGCGCGCTTCCTGCCTGGCCCACCAGCCTTCGGGCAGGATGAGCTCCACCGATTCTTCGGTCGTGCCCGAGGTGTGCTCGATCTCGACTTTCTGATGAGCCGCCATCTCGGTGAGCTCTTCGCGCGTGAAGCCGAAGCTCTCCGGGAAACGCTCGTGCAGGTCGGTTTTCCGGATAAAAGGCATCTCTTCCCAGGCCTCTTCCAGATTTTGCTCAGAGGCTTTATCCAGGAGCTTTTCTATGGTTTCCTGGTAGCGCGGCACCTTGCTGAGAATCGCCAGTTGAGAGATAGGGAAAGGAGGCTGCATTTGATCTGTGGGGTTAGAGTGTCGGTTTAAAATTCATTTCCTTGACCATGAAGGAGAGCGTATCGGCGGCTTCCTGGATGATCTTGGTGGTCGGTTTACCGGCTCCGTGGCCGGCGCTGGTCTCGATGCGGATCAGGGCCGGTTTGGGCGAAGTCTGAGCCGCCTGGAGCGCTGCCGCGAACTTGAAGGAATGTGCCGGCACCACGCGGTCATCATGGTCGCCGGTCGTCACCATCGTGGAAGGGTAGGCGGTCCCCTTTTTCAAATTATGGAGAGGCGAGTAGGCATAGAGAGCCCGGAACTCATCCTCATTATCCACCAGGCCGTAATCCGAATGCCAGGCCCAGCCGATCGTGAAGAGATGATAGCGCAGCATATCCATGACGCCCACCTGCGGCAAAGCCACCGCAAAGAGCTCAGGCCGCTGGGTCATGCAGGCGCCGATGAGGAGCCCGCCGTTGCTGCCGCCCTGAATCGCCAGGCGTTGGCTGGAGGTATATTTCTGGGCAATGAGCCACTCTGCCGCCGCGATAAAGTCGTCAAACACGTTCTGCTTGCGTAGTTTGATTCCCTGCTGGTGCCATTCCTCGCCGTATTCGCCGCCGCCGCGCAGGTTCGCTTCGGCCAGGACGCCGCCCATTTCCAGCCAGACCGCGCGCGTCACCGAGAAGCCCGGGCGAATGCTGATATTGAAGCCGCCGTAGCCATAGAGCAGCGTCGGGTTATCCCCGTTGAGAGTGAGCCCCTTCTTGTGCGTGATGAACATGGGGATGCGTGTGCCGTCCTTGCTCGGGTAGAAAACCTGTTTGGTTTCATATTGGGAGCTCTGGAAATCAACGGTCGGTTTCTGGAAAAGCGTACTTTTCCCGGACTGCATGTCATAGCGGAAAATCTGGCTCGGCGTAGTCTGGCTGGTGAAGGAGTAGAACGTCTCGCGATATTCTTTCTTGCCGCCAAAGCCGCCCACGGTCCCGATTCCCGGCAGCGTCACTTCGCGGACGAAGCGGCCTTCCATGTCGAAAATCTTGACCTGCGAACAGGCGTCCTTCATATAGCTGGCCACCAGACGATGGTTGACGGTGTCAGCCCCCAGCAACGTTTCCGGTGCCTGAGCGATAATCGTCTTCCAGTTGGCCTTCTCCGGTGCGGCCAGATCCAGAGAGATGATTCTGCCGCGCGGTGCTTCAAAATCGGTGAAGAACCAGAAGCGCGTGCCTTCGTTCGCGATGTAGCGGTAATCGGCATCGAAACCGGGCAGGAGCGTCACCGGTTTGGCATCCGGGCTCGCCAGGTCGATGTAGTAGACCTCTTCCAGGGGAGCGGTGCCGCTGTGGGCCGAGATCAGGAGATAGCGGTCATCCTCGGTCACGTTGACCGCGAAATTCAGTTTCGCGAAATCAGGCCGTTGATAAATCAGCGTATCCTCTTCCTGACTTTGTCCCAGCTTGTGGAAATAAATCTTTTGATTCTCGTTGCTGCCCTTGTATTGATTGGCGGCATCGGGTTCATCGTAGCGGCAGTAGTAGAAGCCGCTGCCATCTTTGCGCCAGACGGCGCTCGAGAATTTCACCCACCGGATATGGTCCTCGGTATCCTTGCGGGTCTCGATATTGCGCACGCGCCACTCCTGCCAATCTGAGCCCGAAGCGCTCAATCCGTAAGCCAGCCAGCGGGCATCCTCGCTGATGGAGATGCCCGAAAGCGCCACGGTTCCGTCTTCAGAGAGCTTATTGGGGTCGATCAATTCCTCCATATCGGCCTCCAGACTCTTCATCGTGTAGAGGACACTCTGATTCTGGAGCCCATTGTTCTTATAAATAAAATAGCGGTCTGCCTGACGGGAAGGGATTCCATAGCGCTCATAGTTCCAGAGCTGGGTGAGGCGCTCTTTGATTTTTTCCCGCTCCGGGATCGTATCCAGATAGCCGAAGGTGAGCTTGTTTTGATCCTGGACCCAGTTCTTCAGAGTTTCCGAATTATTATCTTCCATCCAGCGGTAGGGGTCCTGGACTTCGATGCCGTGAAAGGTATCCACCTGGTTGGTGGTCGGCGTTTCCGGATATTTCAATTCCACTTGTTCCGCATTGAGAGAGATGGCAAGAGTCCCGATAAAGGCAGTCATTATTAATTTTTTATTCATAAAGCGTAGGAGGTGTAAAATGTATTTGATGTGTCAGCTAAGTCAGTTTGTTTGCGGTTGATTTTTTCCATAGGCGGCATAGTGGGTCTCTAAACCCTGAGCCAGCCACTGTTTTTCGAAATCGGTCTGGACGCTGCTGAGCTCTTCAGGCGTCGGAATCGGCACCAGGGCAGGCTCCGCGGCGAAAGCTTCGCGCATCTGCTCGAAATACTCCGGGTGATCCGTCCGAAGGTAGACGGCTCCCTCGGGACTGAGCGCCTTGAGGCAGCTCTGGACGAAATCAGCCTGGACCAGACGGTATTTCTCATGCCGCCGCTTGGGCCAGGGGTCGGGAAAATAGAGATGAATGGCGCAAAGGGAACCGGGCTTGACCAGATATTTCAGGAAGTAGGAGGATTCGATGCGGCAGACTTTGATATTCTCAATCCCCAGCCGCTCCCGTTTGCGGATAATTTTATTAATCCGGCCCATGAGCCGCTCCACTCCCAGAAAATTGCGTTCGGGATGGAGCAGTGCGTATTCCACCAGGAAGCCTCCGTCGCCGCAACCCAGGTCAAGTTCGACCGGGGCCTGTTTCGGGAAGACGGCGGCCCAATCCAGAGGATCAATCAGGTTCGCGATCGGTAAAAGCGCTTCCCGGACTCCGGCCGCATTTTCGGGGCGCGCTTCGCCCGGAATCCCTTTTTGATAATCCTCAATGGTGTAAACTTTTTCCATTCTATTCATCAAAATGGGGAGGGGGATAGGTCCCGCTCCCCATTTCACGAAAGCTCGCGCTGGCTTAGCGCCAATCCGCCAGGAACTGGGCCAGATCACTGACCGTGGGGCTCTTGGCAGTGCGGACGTAAAAACCGCTGGTGCTGACCGCTGTCATGAGGCTGTTCACGTTGTCCAGACCGAGCATTTTGCCCAGGCAGAAGCCTGAATTGAAATGATCGCCGGCACCGGTGCTGATGAGCGGCTTCTCGCAGAAAGGTCCCTGAACCAGGTCCACTTTGCCGTCGCTTACGGCCAGGGCAAAGGCGACCGGGTGAATCACCAGCGTGTTGATCTTAAGCTCGGATTGAATCTTGAGCGCCATCTTGGCCAGACCCTCCGGAGAGTGGTCGCTCGTATCCAGAGAGAGCACTTCGCCGATTTCATAGCCCTCTTTCTCGTTGAGGCCCAGAATCACGTCGAAATATTTCTCGAAGTTGCTAATGAGAGCCAGAGCGCGTTGGATGTCCGCCTTGGAGCGCTTTTCAGGATCAGCCAGGTCGAAGAAGAGCTTACGGCGTTTGCCGCCCAGGGTCGGGCAGATATCCTTCAGGACCACTTCCCAGATTTCGCTCATGAAGGGGAGCATCGTCCAGTTGACGAAGCCGACCAGGTCTGAGTTGGTAAATTTCTCGATGAATTTCTCTTTGCCGTAGCGGGCGACGATGTTCTCCCAGTTCACTTCGCCCAGCTGGGTCATGCGGCCGATAATGAGCTTGCCGTCGTCAAATTCCAGAGCATCCGTCCGTCCGGCGTTCGCGATGGAGTGGACATCGCCCTTCTCGGAAAATTCCTTGAAGACCGGGTGGATATCGGGATAGTTCAAGGCTCCCAGATAGGAGAGCTTGATTCCGAACTGCGCAATCGCATTGGCCATGATGGGGCCGTTGCCGCCGAGCTTCACCAGCTGAGGCACCATTTCAAAATTGGTACTCTTGCCTGCAGCGGCCGAGACGCGGGCGCCAAATTTCTCGATGGTCGGAAGGCAAACAAATTCGGTCGGGTTTACCCTCTTATCTACGACATGAACAATTTCATCTATAAAACCATCCATGCCGATAAAGGCACTCATCTTGGCTGCTGCCGATACATTGGCTTTCAGTAACTCGGCGCACTTCTGGCGCCGTTCCGTTGAATTGATCATTTCGTAGCTCATATCATCGAATCAGTGACTTATCAAAATAATAAACGCTTTTACCCATTGTCGGGAAGATAACGTGCCCCATTCTACTTCCGGAACTCTCTCTTATCCAGAAAAATCGAACCATTTGGGGCCACTTTTGCGTTACTTGTGCGCGATTTCATAACACGCCCGCTTTAAAACCCTTATTCTGAAGAGGCCGGGTCTCTTTTTGCGCTTGGAAAAGAGTTTCTTTCTGATATATCATCCTCTCCACGTTGAAGAGATCAGCTGTAGTTAAACGAACGACTAAGGAGACCGATATCAGCCTTGAGCTGAATCTGGACGGGGCGGGTAAATCGACCGTAGAGACGGGGATTGCCTTCTTTGATCACATGCTTACCCTTTTTTCCAAGCACTCCATGGTGGACCTGGAGATTCATTGCAAGGGAGATATAGAGGTCGATGCCCATCATACGGTGGAGGATTGCGGCCTGGCGTTGGGTCAGGCGTTTCTGACGGCTCTCGGCGATAAGGCCGGGCTGCGCCGCTACGGCACCGGTTTTGATCCTCGCAACCCCTTTACCGGAGAGACTTATCTGCCTATGGATGAGTGCCTCGTTCGCTGTGTGATTGATTTTGGCGGGCGTCCCTATCTGGTCTACCGTGGACTCGATGACCAGGCCATGCGCAAGGTGATGCTCGAAGAGCAGAACCAGGATATGTCTTCTTCTTTCCGCTTCGGTCTGGCCCGGGAATTCTTCCAGGCTTTTACCAATGAAGCACGGTGCAATCTCCATCTGGAGCTTCTCTATGGCCAAGAACCGCACCATATTGTGGAGGGTCTTTTCAAGGCATGGGCCCGAGCCGTCGACTCGGCCTGCCAACGCGATCCGCGCCGCGGAAGCGATCTGCCCACCACCAAAGGAAAGCTCTGATTCAAGAAAAACAGCGCCGAATCCCCAGTAAAGTGAATAAACCAACACAAGAAAGCGTCAAAAGGTATGACTGGAGAAGTTGATTATACTTCGCTAGGTGATGCTGAGCTGATCCGCCTCTCCCAGGAAGGCGATCAATCCGCTTTCGGAGAGCTGGTCAAGCGCCATCGCGACAGGGTCTATGGGCAGGTTTATAAAATGCTGTCCAACCCCGATGAAGCACTGGATCTTTCTCAAGATGTGTGGGTAAAGGCTTGGACGCGTCTTTACCAGTTCCAGGGGGATTCCCCCTTCACGACCTGGGTTACCCGGATCGCGATCAATGTCTGCCTGGATTACCACCGCAAAAGGCAAAGACGCCCGGCGGAGGATTCCATCGAAGAATTGACCGAGAAATCCGGCGAAGGCAGTTGGACCCCGGTGGTGGAGGTGGACCCACAGCAGGAACTCGACCAGGCAGAGCGCAAAGTTTTGATCCTGAAAGCTCTGGATCAATTATCCGAAGAGCAGAGAACCGTCCTGGAATATATGTACGTGAAGCAGTTGGAGTATAAAGAGATCGCTCGGGAGATGGGTTGCTCCATCGGAACGGTGATGTCCCGGCTCTTTTACGGGAAAAAAGCTTTGGGGAAGATAATTAAGAGTATTTTGGAAAAACGCGGCATGAATATTGAGGATGTCCTATGAACCCCTTGAATGAAAAAGAAATAGAGAAAATCGTTCGCTTGTCTGATGGGCAGCTAAGCCCTCAGGAAATCGACGAGGTTCAGGCATTATTGAATGCAGATGGGGAACTGGCAAAGGAGTATCTCGAGCAGGAGCAGATTTCTGAGCTTATGAAGAGCGTTTTCGCGGCCGAGCCGATGCCGGTCCCCGTGACGCAAGAGGTTTACTGGGCAGGTATTGCGCAGAAATTGAACCGCGCTGCAGCTCAAAAAGATGCTTCGCAAAATGCGCCTCAGAAGGTTGAGCTCTGGCGCCGCCTGGCTCATGCTCGCCGCATCTGGGCTCCTGCCATGGCTGCCTGCCTCGTGATGGGCTTTCTGGTTTTCTATGAAAGCGGGCAACATGGCCGGCAATCCTCCAATGGTCAGAGCTACAACGAAGTGGAGACCAGCGCGGGAGTTTCCGCCACGACCTTGGAAAGCGACACGATTTGCATCGAATGGATCACCTACAGTAACCCTTTGCAGGATTTTACATCAGAGACTTAATTACTTGGAAGAATTGAAAATGAATATGTTATGGGTCAAGCTTTGTCGGAGGCTCGCTGTCTTCGTTTTGGGAACACTGCTTTTATGCGGTTCAGTTTATCTTTCGAATCTTTGTGCCGAGGAGCCTAAAGAGGCTCAGGAAGCCAAGCAGCCTCAAGAGGAGAAAAATATCAATCCGGTTTTCCCGCTCAAGCTGCAGTTGATCTGGGGTACAGATACCAATATCAACGATATTGAGCATCTCAAAGGCAAGTTCAAAGAGGTGGCTCCGGCTGTCAAGAAGCGGCTGGGTGAATTCCTGAAGTGGAACTACTACTATGAGATCAGTAGCAAAAAGGTTGATCTGAAAGAGCCCAAAGAATATTCAGTCGTCATGAGCAAGCATTGCGAGATCAAAATCAGCAAGGTTGAAGACGAGGTCGTCGAAGTAAAGCTCTACGGCAAAGATAAAATGGTGGTCAAAAAGAAGGCCAGGATTACTCCCAAGAAACCTCAATCCATTGCCGGAAAAACCGAATCTACGGCCGAGTTCTGGTGTGTCCTGATCAGCGTTGACGACGACCCCTCGGGCGAAAAAGAGGCGGCTCTCAAGAAGGAATTAGCGCTCAAAGAGCAGAAGAAAGAAAAGGATCAGGCCCCGGTAAAAGCGGAAGAAAAGAAGTAGCCCCTTTCTTCTTATCTGCCCTTAAAAGACAGAAAGAATGCTTTTAGTTTGGAAATGTCTTTAAATGTGCTTGCCAGGTAACAACCTCCGTGCTACTTATTAGTTACGTTCTTTATTAGGAACAACGCCTGGCTATGAAAATTGCAGATAAAGAGGTTAATGGTGCTCTGGTGGTGTCGGTGGAAGGTCGTTTGACGGCTGCCACTGAAGGGCTCTTTAAATCTGAGATGAGCGGGCTCCTCACCAAATCAGACAAGATTGTTTTCGACTGCTCCACACTGGAATATCTGGATAGTACGGGGCTGGGTTTAATTGTGAGATTTTACAAGGATTTTAAAGCACGCGGAGGGAAACTGGCCCTGGCCGTTTTACAGCCCAAGCCCAAACTGGTTTTTGAGATTACCCGAGCTAACAAGATTTTTGACATTTTTGATTCAATCGACGCAGCGATTGAGTTTCTTAAGAGTGATACTGCTGAAGGAGAATAAATCATATTGAGAGACGGATGAATCAATCCGTAAATGAAAAACCCCGGTGGACCGATAAGCCCGCCGGGGTTTTTCATTTGTCCGCCTTTACGAGGCGGCTTCGAGGTTCCGCTATTTCATAAGAGGCCCATGTACATGGGAGGCCACTTTGAGACGCAGGGCGTTCAGGTGAATAAAGCCGGTGGCGTCATCCTGATTGTAGGCCTGAGTCGGGTCGGCTTCCATCGTCGCGATATTCGGATTGTAGAGGCTCAGGGCCGATTTACGTCCGGCGACCATAATGTTGCCCTTGTAAAGCTTCACGCGAACCGTGCCCGATACATTGCGCTGGCTCTCGGTGACCAGTGCCTGGAGGGCTAAGCGCTCGGGTGCATACCAGTAGCCATTGTAGACCAGCTCGGCATATTTGGGGATGAGGCTGTCGCGCAGGTGCATCACTTCGCGGTCCATCGTCAGACTCTCCATCTGGCGGTGGGCGAACATCAGGATGGCTCCACCCGGAGTCTCATAAACGCCGCGGGATTTCATACCCACGTAGCGGTTCTCGACCATATCCACGCGGCCCACACCGTGCTTGCCGCCTAATTTATTCAAAGTCTGCATCACCTTGAGCGGGGTCATCTTCTGGCCGTTGACGGCCACGCAGAGTCCCTTTTCAAAATCCAGCTCCACATATTCGGGTTTGTCGGGCGCATCTTCCGGGGAGACACTGAGCTTGAACATAGCCTTGTTTTCAGGAGAGAAGGCGTCCATCCAGGGGTCTTCCATGATGCCGGCTTCATAAGAGATATGGAGCAGGTTGCGGTCCATGGAGTAGGGCTTCTTGGAGGAAGCTTCCACGGGGATTTTTTTATCGACGCAGTAATCGATCATCTCCTTGCGGCCGGGGAAAGTGGCACGGAAGGATTCATCGCGCCAGGGAGCGATCACCTTCAAATCCGGAGCCAGAGACGCGGCCGTGAGCTCAAAGCGGACCTGGTCGTTACCTTTGCCCGTAGCGCCGTGGGCGACGGCATCCGCACGCTCGGCGCGGGCGATTTCCACCATGCGCTTGGCGATGAGCGGCCGCGCGATGCTGGTGCCCAGATAGTATTGGCCTTCGTAAATCGCACCGGCCTGAACCATCGGGAAGATGAAATCCCGGGCAAATTCCTCGGACAAGTCATCCACGTAAAGCTTGGAGGCTCCTGTGCGCAGAGCTTTTTCCTCCAACCCGTCCAACTCTTCTTCCTGTCCGATATTTGCACAGAAAGCTACCATCTCGGCGCTGTATTTTTCCTTGATCCAGGAAAGTAATACGGAAGTGTCGAGCCCGCCAGAATATGCTAAAACAATTTTCATAGTGCCTCAGTCAAAGCGAGCTCCAGTTAACCGCATTTTGGGCCCGGAGTAAAGGAGAACATCACAGGTGAAACGATAACCGGCCCTCAGCGTTTGAAGCGGTTATTGGTATCCCAGTTGTAGTACTTGAGCTTGAGGCCCATTTCGCGGCAGGTATCCTGAAGCGTTAGGAGGAAGTTATCGCAAGAGGAGACCACACCGCCATTGCCGATCACCAGATCCCGGATAGAAGTGTCGTTGGTGACGGCCATGACCTCTCCATAGCGCAGGTAGAGAATGGCGGCCCGCTCAATGACCTCGTCAGCCGATTTCCGGCTGGATGTGTAGAGAATTTCCAGATTTTCTTCGGAATCGGGGTCACGCTCCGGCTGGAAGCTCTCGGCCCGTCCGTCAAAGACGACCGTGACCGGAGTAGAGGAAGTATCGGCATAGCGCCTCAGGACCTTGATAAGCTCTTCACGGGCGGTCTGGGAATAGCGCTCACTGCCGACGGCCAGGTGTTTCCAGGCGTGCAGCAGGTTGTAACCATCTATGAGAATGCGGACAATCATATCCCCCAACTTTTATATTATGAGGGATTGCGCTTGTTATTGAAAGAGAATTTCGGGCGCTCGGGCACCGGCAACCCCAGTACTTGAAAGGAGGTGCGAAAGTGCATTTTGGCGACCATCGGCAGGGCCTCTTTACCATGCTTGGAGACGAATTCTTTTCCGGCGCCAATGACCTGCACGGCACCTTTGGGGAAGGTGAATTGATATTGATCGCCCATTTTTCTGAGGCGCCTGACGAATTCATCGCGTGCGAGAATGGAGGCGGCCGCCACGACCAGATCGCTCTCGGCTTTATGCATCTGCACCAAGGGCAGGGCACGGCCCAGCTTCATCAGTGCCCGCTCTACGGTGGCAGCGGTGCCGGCAAATTGATCGGAGATCGCCTTCACCGGTGGGGGAACCATTTGTAAGGATTTGCCCAGGAGGTTCTCAATGACGCGTGCATGGCCCCAGGCCAGCACCAGGTTGACCGTCTTCATCTTCGTGTGAAGGCGGTTGTAGGCCTCGTTGCCGATGGCGACCACGTCATAAACCACGCCCTGCGTTGCGCGGATTTTCTGAGCCAGAAGGGAAATCTGCTGATCGTTTTTGATGTTTTTACTGTCCTGAACGCCCAGGTCTTTCCAGGAGCGCAAAGCCGCTTCATTGGCATAGACACCGGCCACGCAGAGGGGGCCGAAGAAGTCGCCCTTGCCGCTTTCATCCACGCCGATGCGCGGGAGGTAGCGCTCGGGCTCGAGCTCTTCTTCGTAGCCGATGCGGGCCTCCTGGAGGACTTCGGGCTCGAGAGTGAACTCGATAAATTCTGCCGTACGCTTGCCTTGGATAACCAGTTTCAAGCTTTTATAAAGAACGATATTGAGGCCTTCCTGCCGTCCTGCGCAGGTTGCATAAGCGACCTCATAGGGCTCATAGTTGCCCTGTCGCAGCAGCGTCTCCAGGCGCGCTGCCTGCGGCTCGGTCAGCTTGCAGCTATAGAGGTTTTGCGGCTGGGTCATTGAGCAGGAGAGGGTAGTGGGTGAATTAATCCAGGTTGATCGGTGCAGGCGCGGTTGCTGAGCCGGCCCAGAGTTGGGCTGCGGCCTCGCGGTCTGCAAAGATGGAGCAATTGGGATGATTGCGCAGCCAGGAAGCCGGCGTATCGGCTGAGGGCTCGGCGGTGAGAATGCGCTTCAGGACTCCGGCCTTGTATTTGCCTGTTGCCAGGAGCCAGATTTCCCGTGATTGCAGAATCCGGTTCATCCCCAGGGTCACGCCCCAGGTGGGCACCCGGTCGTGCTCCAGATAATAGCGTGCGGCATTGATGGAGGATTGGGTCAGATTCATTTTGCGCGTAGGCGAATCGGGCATCGAGCCCGGCTCATTCATTCCCAGATGCCCGTTGGTGCCCACACCCAAAAGGGTCAGGTCCATCGGCTCTTCAAAAAGCGCATCATAGCGGGCGATTTCGGCCTCCAGATCGGGCGCATTGGGCTCGATACATTGGAAGTGCCCGGCCGGGAAATCCACCCAGTTTAGGAGATTGCGCCGGATCACGTTCTGGGAGCGGCCCGGGTCAGCGGAGTCCAGTCCGCCGAATTCATCCAGGAGGAACGCCTCCATGTCGCGCAGGCAGACCTGGCCTTCATGGTAGTAGTCGATCATCTTCTGGTAGAGCGGCTCGGGCGTTTTGCCATCGACCAGGCAGACGCGCAGCTCGGTATTATCCCAGATTTTCTTGGTCCAGAGCGTGGCGGCAGCTTCCGCCAGCCCGTCGGCAGTGTCAAAAACAAACAGGTTCACGGTATAAAGTCTCTTTTATCAGGTTGATTTTTCTAGAATAAGCTCCCTGCAGCGATACCGATGACGGAGATGGGACCCTGGTCTTCGAGTCCTTCGGTCGCTTTATCGAGTTTCTGCATGGTCAGCTTGGCGTTCTTGTAGAGGGAGGCGTCGTTGACGATGCGTCCGGCGGTTCCTTCGCCCGTGTTGACCTTCTGCATAATCTCCCGCAGTTGGGAGAGAGAATCGCGCATCTCGACATAAACGGCGTCATCGGTCAGGAGTTTCCCCACTGAGCCGCGGCCCTGCTGGATATCGGTGACCATCCACTTGGCCTGAGAGGCGATGGAGCGTGCGTCCCCGATGGCGACCTCCAGATTGGTGAGGGTCGTCATGGCGGTGCCGTACATCTCGCCTTCCATCATCATCTTGCCAATGGAGCCTTTGCCCTCGGAGATGGCTGCGGTGATGTTCTCCATATTGACCAGGATCGGACCGATGGAGGAGAGGGATTCCTGGTTCTCTTTAATGAAATCGGTGAAGGGGCTCATCATACTGGTGAGGCTGTCGGAGCTGAAGTTGCGGGTCAGTTCGTCGATGCCGTCAATGACTCCGTCGAGCTTGGTCATGAGCATACTCAAATCCTGCTGCTCCTGGCTCAGAAGCATCGCCCCATCCTGCACCGGCTCGCCGCTGTCGGCGAAATCGATGCTGACATAGTTCTGGCCCATCATCCCCAGGAATTTGATCGTCGCCACGCTCTCGGTGGTGATGCCGGTATTCTTACTGATCTTCATGGAGACCAGGACGCCGCCCTCTTTGAGCTTAATGGAGGAGACGTTGCCGACATTGACGCCGGCCACCTTGACCGGATCGCCTTTTTTCAAATCCAGGACGTTTTTGAATTTGGTCTGGACGAGCACACCGGATTTAAGGGGCTCCAGTCCGCCGATCAGTTCCATCATCAAAACACCGACCAGGAGAATCAGGAGAAAAAAGATTCCCAGCCGAACTTCCAGTTTAGTCTTATTCATAATCAGGTTTGGTTTCTTTAATTTTATAGTTAGCAGTTAAAAAGTTTTTGAGGGGCGCATCCTCTTCGCGAGTCGAGGTCTGACAGGCTATTATTTCGGCAGGCGTGCCGATTTTCCAGAGAGAGCCGTCGAGCAGAATGGCGATCCGGTCTGCGATTTCGAAGGCCAGATTCCGGTCGTGCGTAACCAGTACCGAGGTTTGGGAAAGAAGCGCGCGTGCACGGCGGATTTCATTAACCACCGTCCGGGCCATGAGGGGATCAAGCTCCGCTGTCGGTTCATCATAGAGGACGACTCTGGGCTCCATGACGATGGCCCGGGCGATCGCGACCCTCTTTTTCATGCCGCCCGAGAGCTCGTAAGGGTACTTGTTCGCATCAGCCCGGTTCAAATTCAGGTGAGATAATTGCTCTGAGACAATCTGCCGGATTTCGTTGGACGGCTTCATGCGGTGCTCGGAGAGGTAAAGTGAGACGTTCTCTTCCACGGAGAGCGAGTTCAGGAGTCCGCTATTCTGGAAGACCATCGCCATGCGGATTTTCTCCTTCAGTGTATCGGAAAGCGGCGACATGCCGTTGATCAGCACTTGTCCGCCATCCGGCTCCAGGAGCCCAATGAGATGGTTGAGCAACACCGTTTTGCCGGCACCGCTCGGCCCCATGATCACGAAAAGCTCGCCCGGCTTGATTTCAAAAGAGATATCCTTGAGAACCTGAGCTCCCTCGAAGGATTTGCACAGGCGGCGAACACTGATGGCGACCCCTTCGGGTCTTGAAGGAGAGTTTGCGTGGTTGATGGGGGTGTCGATGTTCATGCGCTCTTAGAAGAAAAGAATCAGACGGGTAAGGATATAATCCAGAATGAGAACCGCTGCAATGGAGTTTACGACCGATTTAGTTACACTGCGTCCGATGCCGCGAGGCCCCCCGCGGGTGACTAATCCCTGGTGGCAGGAGATGATCCCGACGGCCATGGCAAAAACGATGCTCTTAAAAATACCTTCAAAAATTTCCCCGCTGTCCACCCCGGATTTGAGGCTCGACAGGTAGCCCTCCACAGTGACCGCGGCGCTCTGATTCAAAACGCTTACCGCAAGACCGCCCATCCAGCCGACCAGCATGGAAAAGAGAACCAGCATCGGCAGGGCGATGCAGATGGCGACGATCCGCGGCATCACCAGGTAGGAAACCGGATTGATATTCATGGTCTGGAGCGCGTCAATTTCGTGATAAACCTTCATGGAACCGATCTCGGCGGTTATGGCCGAGCCGATGCGCCCAATGATGAGAATGGCCATCATGACCGGAGCGAGCTCTTTGCACATGGCCAGGCCGATGATTTCACCCACGATGCCGGTGATCCCGTGCGCCGTCATCTGAGGGGCCACCTGCAGGGCCAGAATCCCTCCGATAAAGAAAGAAAGGATGCCAGCCATCATCAGGCTTGCATTGCCCATCTCGAAAAGCTGATCCAGAATCTTACGCGCCTGTCTGGGTGCGTTCCTGAGCTCAGCCAGAGTCCTTAATAGTAAAATGAGTATTTCTCCCAGGTTTTGAAACATGGTTAGCGTCCCTTAATGTTTGATTGAGAGTCTTCTTCAGCGACGGGGGTGACGACCGGCGGCGCGGAGGCCTCTTCCTGCTTCCGCTTTGCTTCTCTTTTGCGTGCCTCCTGCACCCGGCGTTTATCCTGTGAATAGAAGAAGCGCCAGTAATTGCCGTACTCCTCATCCTTGACCCGCTCGACCAGCCCGAAGAGGCCGGACCAGCGTTTCTGCTTAGGCGTCACTTCGTGGCGATAGAGGTTCCAGAAAAGCGATTCCTTGAGCTCCTCTTTTTTCGCGTTTTCCTCCAGGCTCCAGAGGCTCACCATAGGGGTCCAGTTGCGCTGGATGCTCTTGTTATTGGGGAAGAACGGCTCAAAGGGAGAGAGGAAGCTCAGCCTGTAATTATCCTCCGTATCGAGCCGGGCGGTAAAGAGCGGCCACAAATCGGTGCGCCGGTATTCTTCATCGTATGCTTCGTATTTCTCCGCGACATCCGAATAAAGGTAATAGAAGAGACGTTCGCGCTGGCTGTAAATATGGTCTCCCTCGTAGACCGTCTTCTTCCAAGTGGGCCAGAGGATGAAATCGCGTTCCTGATTAGGACTGTGCGAGAAACCGAAAAACGGGAACACCCGGTCGGTCGTTTTCCCCTCACCGCGTGCAAAGACAAAGAAAGGATAGGGCATTCCCCACTCGCGGTATTTCTTCTCGCGGTCGTCGGCCCAGTTGAAGAGAGGCCAGAGAATGACCGAGTGGTCACGGTTGGGAGAGCGCGTCTGCGCATAGAAGGGGAGCACTCCGTAGAATTCAGAGGGATTCTCGGTGCCGATGCCCGTCTTCTGGTGCAGGCCGATAGGCCAGAGGTAAAACTCCTTAGAGTGGCCCGGCGATACGAATTCGTCGCCCCAGACATCGGTGGCCATCCCCACATCTTTTTCCTCTTGGCCGATCAGGGGCCAGAGTTGCCAGCCGTTGAGGTTATAATCTCCCCGGCGCAGGTGGAAGAAGGGAAAAACATAGTTCCAGGTGGTGACATCCTTTTTACGGGTCTTCACGTAAAGAGGCATCATGACGAAATCGACTTCGTCTTTCCACATCCGGTGCTGAACCTTTCCGTAAAAAGGCAGGAGCGCCCAGTAGTTATCTTCGGGGATTTCGGAGCGCTGCTGCATGTAGAAAGGAAAGACAGAGAAGCGGCGCGTCATCTGGTCTTCAGCGTTAGCGCCTCCGGCCCAGTTGAATATCTGGAAAATATGAACCCGGTATTCTCTGCCGTAGCGGTCCGCGCCCCAGAGCGGATAGAGGAAATCCATTTCCATGGTTTCCAGGTCTTCATTGCGCTCGACGGAGAAAACGGGAGGGAAAAAAGTAAATCGGCTAAGGTCGCCCTCTGTATACTCATATTGGCGGTAAGCCATGGGGCCATAGGGCTGGTAATCGTGCTGCAGGCTGAAGCTGACTTTATAATCCGGGAAAAGCGAAGGGGTCAGCTCTTCAATCTCTGAAGTGGGTTGGGTAAGCTCGGAGAATTTCGAAAAAAGTCCTTGAGCCTGAAGAGAAAAGGAGCTTGCGACACAGAGAAAAGCCGCCAGCGCCCAAGCCGGAAAACCCGACCCGGACAACGAAGAGCGCAACCCCGGAGGGTTGTTCTTCTGATGTTGCTTTTGCCGGGGGTTCACAACTTTATTAAAAAGCACTTGAGATAGTTTAACTTCCTTGTTTTCAAGTTCAAGCGCAAACTAAAATCTTTCAACTTTTTGGAAAATTTCCAAAAAATATGCCGTTCATTTCCTACTCCGCAGGATGAGCTCTATTCCGGGCCGTACAGAGTGCCGGAGCGGAAAAAAAGTATCATTCTGCGCCGCCTCCGTGATGGTAATGAAGAGAGGCTCTGAAAACGAGCTTTTTTACAGCGGATTTGAGGTTGACCTGCGAAAGTTACTCCGTTACGGTGTGGGCGGTCTTTTTTAACAATTTTTAAGTAGAGGAGGAAACCTGAATGATTCTCCGTGATGCACTGAAACACTTTGAAGCTGAGCTCGAACAAGCAGGAGTCAGCTCGCCGAGCACCAATGTGGAGTGGATTGCCAGCGCTGCGCTGGGAATGGGCCGCATGGAGGTTCTGTTGAGAGCCGCCGGGGGTGTGCTCACTCTCACACCCGAGCAGATTGAGGAAATCAAGCGGCTGATCCGCCGTCGGGCCGCCCGCGAACCCTTGCAATACATTCTGGAATCGGCCTCTTTTTGCGGCATAGAGGTCAAGGTGGCCCCGGGGGTCCTGGTTCCGCGTCCGGAAACAGAGCTCCTGGCCGAGACCGGCTGGAAGTTTCTCAAAACACGCAACCGGCCGACCGCCCTGGATTACTGTAGCGGCTCGGGCTGCATCGCCCTGAGCCTGGCGGTCTATGCGCGTGAGGCCCGTATCTGGGGTGTGGAAGTCTCCTTGGATGCGCTCAGGATCGCCTGGGCCAATGCGAAGCGCTACGACCTGGATGGCAGAATCCGCATAATGGAGGGTGATTCTCCTCTGGCAGCGCGCGAGGGAGCTCCTTTTGACCTCATTATCTCCAACCCGCCCTATATCCCCAGCGCTGAAATCGACACCTTGGAGCCGGAAGTGAGCCTGCACGAACCGCGCATGGCACTGGATGGAGGCCCGGATGGTTTGCGCTTTTATCGGCTGCTGGCCAAGGAAAGCCCGGAGCTCCTGAAAGCCGATGGAGTCCTGATGGCAGAGTTCGGAGACGGAGAGTTTGGGGGAATTGAAGAGATTTTCCGCTCAGCCGGCTGGAAGAGTATTCGGCCAGAGAAAGATTACTCAAACAAGGAGCGCTTCTTCGTAGCGCAGCATCGCTGAGCCGGGGGCGTTTACGCTGTCAGCCTTCCGTCACTTTGGGCAGACCCAGGCGGCGGATGCGCGCCAATTCATCCCACCGATTCAGACGCAGTCGCAGAAAATGGCGGAGCATCCAGAAGAGGGTGCGCTTTTGCAGTTGTTTAAAGCGGGCGCGTTCCCGGCGAAGGTGTTCCCGTTTGGCGCGGCAATCTTTGAAAACGGCCCAGACCGTATTCCGGAAAAAGGAGAAGCGCCTCAGAAAAAGGCTCCCGGCAAGTCCCTCGGCAACGAGCCAGCCGCATTGCAGGAGAAAGAGCAGTCGGCTCCAGAATCCGCTTAATTTCAGGAAGACCCAGAGGTGATTGCGGTTGGCGTGGAAGCGCTTGAAATCGCTGGTACGCAGCTCCACCATTTTATCGCCGCCGGAGGCGTTGACCGCTGCCGAGCCCCGATGGTGCAGTGTGGCCTCGCGCAGAGCCCAGCAGGTGCCGCCCGAGAGCCAGACACGCCAGGAGAGGTCCAGCTCATCGGCATACATGAAGAACTCTTCATCAAAGCCGCCCAGCCGCTCAAATTTACTCCTCAAGATCAGATAAGAGCAACCTTCGGGCATTAATACCGGGGTGCTCTCCGGGAAATCTTTGCGTGAGGTGGGGAACCCAAAGAGATCAAAGCCACCCGCGCCCAGGCTCTGGAATTGATCCGAATCGTAATCAAGCACCCGGGGAGTGGCCGCCGTCGCGCCGCGTTTTTCCGCTTCTGCAACGAGCCGCTCCAGAGTATCGGGCTGGAGCCAGGTATCGTTATTGAGGAAGAAAAGCCATTTGCCGCGGGCTTGTGCAGCCGGGAGGTTGTTGCCTTTGCAGTAGCCGAAGTTGCCGCCGTTTTGAATGAATTTCCAGGAGCCTGAGGGCCACTCTGCCAGGAGCTCCTCTGAGAGGCGGTCGGAGCCGTCCTGCGAGAGGTTGTCGGCCACGAGCGTTTCAACCCGGTCAAAAATGCTTTGGGTCCGGAGCGACTCCAGACAGCGCTTCATCCAACGGGCCCCGTTGTAATTGAGAATAATAACTGAAATAACCGGTCCGGAGCCCACGATGCAAAGTTTCCTGAAAGTCTGGCTTCTTACGCCTTCTTTGCCGTCACGGCGCGTACCCAGTCCTGATGCTCCAGGTACCAGCGGACGGTTTTGCTGATGCCCGCTTCGAAGGAGTGTTGGGGTGTCCAGCCGAGTTTGCGCTGAATTTTGCCGGCGTCAATCGCATAGCGGCGGTCATGGCCCGGACGGTCTTTAACAAATTCGATGAGCTTGCGGCTGGTGCCCTGAGGGGCGCCTTTGAATTCATCAACCAGATCGCAAATCAGCTTCACGATATCGATATTGGCCCATTCATTGTGGCCACCGATGTTGTAAGTTTCGCCCGAGCAGCCGGTATTGAGTACCAGCCAGAGCGCCTGGGCATGGTCTTCGACGTAGAGCCAATCGCGCACGTTCTTGCCGTCTCCGTAAACCGGAACCGGTTTGCCGTTAAGGAGACTTTGAATCACCACCGGGATCAACTTCTCCGGGAATTGATACGGCCCGTAGTTATTGGAGCAATTGGTAATAACCGTGTTCATCCCGTAGGTATGATGGTAGGCGCGCACCATCATATCGCTGGAAGCCTTGCTGGCAGAGTAGGGGGAGTTGGGCGCATAGGGAGTTTCCTCGGTGAAGAAGCCCGTTTCGCCCAATGTGCCGTAGACCTCGTCGGTCGAAATGTGATGGAAGCGGTGCTCGGCCAGGTGCCCCTGCCAGTGCGCCCGGCAAGCTTCCAGGAGATGGAAGGTCCCAGTGACGTTCGTATGGACGAAGGCGCCCGGGTCATTGATAGAGCGGTCGACATGCGACTCTGCCGCCAGGTGCATCACGTCGCTGATGTCGTATTCTTTAATGACGCGGCTTACACAGTCGCGGTCACGGATATCAACTCTTTCAAACCTGTAGCGCGGATCCCGGTCGACCGGGACCAGGTTCTCCGGATGCCCGGCATAGGTCAGCGCATCCAGGTTGACCAGAAGTTCGACATTCTCTTTCTCAAGGATATGCCGGACGAGGTTGGAACCGATAAATCCTGAGCCGCCTGTTACTAAAAGTTTCATGGTGATATCCGAAAAGTTTCGCTCTATTTCTTGCTTTATTTGATGTTGTAAAATCCGTTCGCTTTGGCGATCGAATTGGAGGGCAGGGAGCCGCGCCAGCTCATGCCGGCATAGATCACGCAGTTGCGGCCGATAATGCTGCCCGGGTTCAGAACGGCGTTGCAGCCGATCTGGGAGTAGTCGCCCACGATGGCTCCGAATTTCTCCAGGCCGGTATCGATATCCTCGCCGTTGAAGCGGACGCTGATTTTACCGGGCATGATTTTCATGTTGGAGATTTTGACGCCCGCTCCCAGATGGGCCTTGTAGCCCAGGATGGAGTCGCCCACGTAATTGAAGTGAGGCACCTCGCACTCGTTGAACAGGATGGAGGCTTTGACCTCGCAGGAGTGGCCGACAACGACTGAGTCGCCGATAATGGCGCAGCCTCTGATATAGGCGCCATGGCGGATGTGGCAATTGCGGCCGATCAGGACAGGTCCCAGAATCATGGCTCCCTCTTCAATGACGGTCCCTTCGCCGATGAAGACATTTTCATCGATATAGGGCTTGCCCACGACAGTGAATTTGCCGGAGGAAAAGCGCCCTGATGCGAAGTAATCCCTGAGCCGTTTAAGGCCGTCCCATACATGGACCGATCCGTCAAAAAGGGCTGCGTGCTCCGTTTGAGAGAGGTCCAGGAATTTAGATGTTTCCAGTGACATGTTATTAAAATTCATTTCTCCGGGACCAGGCTGCTCCGCGGACGTGTTCCGCATCGCGCATTCTTTCTCACGAAACAAGAGAGGAACGCAGCCGGAGCGCTCGTTCCTCACAAAGTATTTTAATCCCGGCCTGACACACCGGGAGCGGATCGGCACCCTCTTTAGAACTGCACCTTAGGAGCCTCTTTCTCGTCCGAAGCGGTTTCGAAAAGAACCTCGTGCTTGAAGCCGAGCATTCCCGCAAAAAGAACATTGGGGAAGATTTCGATCTTCGTATTGTACCGGGTGACGCTGTCGTTATAGAACTGACGGGCGAAAGAGATCTTGTTTTCCGTGGAAACGAGCTCCTCCTGAAGCGCCAGGAAGTTCTGGTTGGCCTTGAGGTCGGGGTAAGCTTCCGCCACGGCCAGCAAACGAGCCAAAGCTGAGCTGAGCTCTCCTTCGGCCTTGATGGCATCCTGCGGGAGCTTAGCCTGGGTCGCCGTTGCACGTGCTGCGATGACCCGCTCCAGAGTCTCCTTTTCATGGGCTGCATAGCCCTTGACCGTATTGACCAGATTCGGGATCAGATCATGACGGCGTTTGAGTTGGACATCAATTTGTGCCCACGCGTTTTTTACGGTCTGCCTGAGGGCCACCAGCGAATTGTAGATGGTGAGCACGATGAGCCCCACCACGATTACAAGCACCACCAGTCCCAAGAGCAACAGAGCCACCAAACCGCCCAGGGCGGCCATAGAATCCATTCCAAGTATCATAACTACGCTTCCTTCCTGTTGATTTTTCCAGCCTGGAATTTACAAGCGAGAGCTTCCCGTCTTTCGACACAAGGCCCTCACCGCCACGGTGAAAACCTCTTTCTTTGGACGGCCTATTTTTCCTAAAACAGTTCGCCCTGACTCCCGCAGGACCCATTAAAAGCAGGAAAAAGGCTCGATGTCGAGCCTTTTTAAAGACAAGTTGCTTTGAAAATCAGCCTCTTAGCTGATGGCCAGGAGGGAAACCCGCTCGTTTTTTTCGTTGCGGACGATCCCCTGGGCCAACGGGTCCAGCACGGGGACGCCATCCACAAGGAATTGATAGCGGTGATGCCCATGATGCAGAGGGACTTGAATCGTCCAGAATCCATCAGGTTTGCGGGACATCGGATGAACGGAAGGATCCCACTGGTTGAAATCGCCCACCAGACTGACCGTTTGGGCCTGAGGGGCGGCTACAGAGAAATTGTGCGCCTGTATTGACCTCTTGGCCGAATACCTACTGTTGCGATTTGTCGTGTTTGTATACTGAGATAAATCCATGTCTATATTCACGTCTACTCGTAAAATATCTATTCTGAAAGCACGAACCATACCAACCCGCCAAGGGGGTGGAAAAAATTAGAAAAGTTCATCATACTGCGGGTCGGTAAGGCTCGCTTGTTTTTCTTGCAGAGGTAGTTAAACTGGTTAGCTGGCGATATCGTTCACCGCGGCGCCGATGGAGAGAACCGTGAACTTTTTGCCTCCGAATTCAACCTCCTGGCCGACTTTTTTCTTCAACATTACCTGCGCGATGGGGCTCAGGTAACTGACGATATTTTTCTCTTCGTTGAAGTCCCAGGCACCCAGAATCAAATACTCAGTGGTTTTTGAGGTGTCGTTATCCTTGAGGACGACGTGCGTGCCGACCCCGACCTCATCGGTGGAAACATCTCTGAAATCGGTTCCGCGGGCCCGTTCCAGATCAAATTCCATTTCAGCTTTGAGTTTGAGCAGGAGCTTTTGCATCTCGCGCGCCGCCTTAAATTCGTGGTTTTCGCGCAAATCTCCGTAGCTGCGGGCGATAGCGATCTCCTTGCTGTTGTCAGGGATACGTTTATGAACCAGCTCTGTATATTCGTTCTTTTTGCGCTCCAGACTCTCCCAGGAAACCAGGAGGGCCTCTTCGCGCTTATTGATGGGCTCGCTGGAGATGAGGCTCTGGACTCCGGGGAAGAGCTTCACAATGCGCATCAGAATCGAGCGCTTATCCATATCTTCGAAGGCAGGGCTGAACTGCAGGGTTCGGGTGATATCCTTGACCTCTTCAATGTCGGCCAGATTGATCATGATCGGTACCAGCTGCTTATCGCTCAGCATGTAGTCGCGCAAGCGGTTGGAGCGCACTTCGTTAAACTGATCGCGTTCGATGGCCGCCAGCATGGCCCTCATCGTATGGATATTGAGCAGACTTTCGAAAGCCTCGGGTTTCTGCCGTGCCAGCCAGAGGAGAAGCTCGCTGCTGGCCTGATGCTGGTTAATGAGCTCCCACAAAGCCCGGGTCGTCTTTTCGGTGTGGCCGCTTTCAACCAGGATTTCCACGACCTCGTTGCAGAATTTTGCAGAGAGTCCGTTAATGCCTTCCAGGAAAGAATCGCTCCAGCTATCCGGGTAGGTTTCCTTGAAAGAGAGGAGAGCCTCTTCCTGAATTGAGAAGGGGAGCAGCTCGACAATCTTGAGCCCATTGGTGCATTGTGCCCACAGGGTCTTCGGGGTGATGGTTTCTTCGGAAACGATCTTGAACTTCTTCTTGAGCTCGTCGCGCAGGAAGATACCTTCCAGTGCCAGCTCGGGCTTCACTTCCTGATGCGACTCAATCTCCTGGTTCAGGACCGGGAAAATTTCATTGGCAAAACTTTGGGGGTCGTCAAATTCGCTTAAAACCTGGAGGGCTTTGTTCAGCAGGGTGAGTTTGGGTTTAAAGCCGCGGGCTTGTTTGAAGTCGTTCAGGAATCTTTGTTGGAGGGAGGTGATGGAGGGCTGGTAAAGGATCGGGTCTGTCTTTCGGGTCGGGATGGAGTAGTGGCCGCTTTTTTTCATCCGGGACCTGATGTTGCTCCACCATTTTTTCCAGTCCTCGGCCGGAATAATCGCCGGCATGAGAATTTTTTCGATCGTTTCGGCCGTCGCTTTGAAATCCAGGCTCTTCATGAGCGAATCCATCAGCTCCAGAGGATTATCTTCGGCTTGATTCCGGAGCACCTCAGGTTCACTGAGTTTGCGTGCCAGAATGTGGCTGGGCGGGATGGGCCGCAGTGTGTCGGCGGCGAAACCGACATCCATCGAATGAGCGTTCTTGCTTTCAAAATCAATGATGATTCTCCACTGAAGCGTATCCACCTGGGAAATTTTTCCGACTCCCCAGCTTCTATGGGAACAAAAACCTGCTTCTGTGAGTGATAGTAAGGACGTGACCTGCGTTGCTGTGATCTTTCCTGTTGCCGCTAATTTTTCAAACTGTTCTTTCATCTTCGTGCTTTCAACAAGCCCTCAAGCCGGGTTATTATCGGGTGTGGTGAGCTCAAATCCAAGAGAAATTACAATCCAAACACTCATTAGGGACCCAAATAATTCTGGCTTCGTCGAAAGTTTACTGAATAAAAATCTCGAACAAAGCAGATTATCGGGCAAAGACCGTGCTTTGACCCGGGAACTTACTTTGGGAATTGCCCGCTGGCGGCTGACCCTGGAGTGGCTCGCGCAGCGCAAACTTCGCGTCCAACCTCCGGAGACGGTCCTGCTCCTGATTTGCCTGGGGCTTTACCAGCTTTTCTGGATGCGGGTTCCTCAACATGCGGCCGTTTTTGAAACGGTAGAACTCTGCAGAATATTTGACATTGAAAGATATAAAACTCTGATCAATGCCATCCTGCGCGGCTACTCCAGGGAAATTGATGCGACCCGGCAGCTTCTGGAAGAACTCCGGCAGAAAGATCCCGCCCTGGCCTGTTCTCATCCCGAGTGGCTTTATGAGCGCTGGAAGAATCAGTGGGGTGCGGAAAGCGCCCTTGAGCTCATGGACTGGAATAACACCATTCCCCAGCCTTACCTCAGGGCCAATACTCTGAAAATTGAGGTCAATGAGCTTCTGGCTTCTTTGAGGATCCAGGGGGTAGAAGTCGAGAAAGTCACTTTTCCTTTCCTCACCGAGCAGATACTGCTCAAGCTGCCCTCGGTGGGTGCTCCCCATCAGATTCAGGGCTATGAGGAGGGCCTCTTTTATATTCAGGACCCGGCCACGCTCCTGGCAGTGCAGTCTCTGAATCCTCAACCCGGAGAGCGGGTGCTCGACCAATGCGCGGCACCAGGCGGCAAAACGACTTACATCGCCCAGAGCATGAAAAATCAGGGCAGCATCGTCGCCGTGGATATCACCGAGCGTCTGGGTTTAATCCGCGAGAATTGTAATCGCCTGGGGCTTGGGATCGTCCAGCTGGTATCGGTGCGGGATTTTCAGACGAGGCCTTCAGAGCCGGAGTTTGACCGCGTTCTGCTTGATGTTCCCTGTTCCAATACGGGAGTCTTGCGCCGTCGGCTCGAGGCGCGCTATCGGCTCAACCTCCGGGAACTGGCCCTCCTCAAGGAGACTCAGGCCAACCTCCTGGAAAGTGTCGCCCCGCGTTTGAAACCCGGCGGAACTCTCGTTTACAGTACCTGCAGTCTGGATTCCGAAGAGAATGAAGGGCAGGTGAGCCGGTTCCTCGAGAGCCATCCCGAATTTGAATTGATCAGCAGTAAACTCCTCCTGCCGCATGTGGAAAAAACGGACGGCGCGTTTGTGAGTGTCTTAAAAAAGAAATAAGGGTTAAAGATATGAGTGAACAAGAAAAAAGAAACAACCTGAAAATCGGGTTCCTGGGTGCCGGCGCCATGGCAACGGCATTGGCCAGGGGAATTATCGCCGCGGGCAAAACCTCCGGCGAGCATGTTTTCGCTTATGACGTGGCTGAGGCCGCGGCCCGGAAATTCTCCGAGCAGACCGGAGCCGCAGCGGTGAAGAGCGTTCAGGAGCTCATGCAGCACTCGGACGTGATCTTCCTGGCCGTCAAACCGGTTCATGCCGTGAATGCGCTTTTATCCATTCAGGAGGCGATGGGCAAACCGATGCTTCTGGTTTCCATTGCCGCCGGCGTGAGCCTGACCGCCATTGAGAGCTATCTTTGCGAAAGTGTCCGGGTCGTGCGCGTCATGCCCAATACCCCGGCCCTGGTCCGTTGCGGAGCTAGCGGATATTGTCTGGGGACCAATGCGACTCCGGAAGATGAAAAAATCGTTCACAGCCTTCTCTCGGCAGTCGGTGTGGCATACCAGGTGACCGAAGAACAGATCGACGCGGTGACGGGCCTGAGCGGAAGCGGTCCGGCTTTTGTCTACATGATGATTGAGGCCATGAGCGATGGAGGCGTAGCGGCGGGATTGCCCCGTCAGATAGCCACCCACCTGGCGGCGCAGACGGTTATGGGTGCGGCACGCATGGTTCTGGAAACCGGACAGCATCCGGGCGTCCTTAAAGATATGGTTACCAGCCCGGCCGGCACCACCATAGAGGGAATCCGGCATCTGGAGGAATCCGGGGTGCGCTCTGCCTTTATCGAAGCGGTCATGGCGTCCACACGGCGCTCGCGCCAGCTGGGCAGAAAAGACCGCTGACGGAGGCGGCCCTATTATATACTTGTTCTTATTGCCTCAAAAACAGAGCGCACCGGAAGTGATAGAAAAGCCTTGAAAAGAGGGCGCGTCTTGATGGCATGCAATTGGAGGATATTTTGTACACGATTTTCATTTGCGATCCGGTTGTATAGTTTCTTTGATTACTCCTCATATTGTCTCTGATTCCTGAAGGGATTGAGGCTTTGATGAATGGATTCTATTTTCAAACGTTTTCCACAGGGTTGTTCACTGGCTTTCCAGATTTCTTTGATGAGGGAAATGTCTTCCGGTGTCAGTTTGCGAGGCAATGCGATAGAAATAAATCGGAAAAAACGCGAAAAATTATTTGACTAATTCAGGATACTGTGTAGAATCGACCTCGAGTTTTCAGGGTTTGATGGTAAAATCCAGGACTCGAGAAATACGATACTATGAAAACATAATTATCATTCTTCCTGGTCTTGCTGGGTGTTGCAAATGCAGCTGTGTTTGCGGAGGAAGACCATTCTACTCACTCCGGTTATTCAATTGAGCTTAACTGGATGGGGCAAGTTCAGTTTACGTCAACAAACGTCGTTGAGGTAGCAAAACTGGCGGACTATAGAACCAATAGTCGTTGCTCTAAGAAGACGACAGAGTCATTTTCATTCGCCGGAACCTTTCAAAGTGGTTGGGGGACGAGTGGAACGGCTAGTCTCGCAGCAAAAATCGAAGCTGGAAACGCAGCTATTGGGGCCGTGGGATTAGGTACTCAAATTTCCGGGACTGAGAGCCTTTCGGGAAGTATCTCGTTTACTGTTTCAGATTCCACTTCGACGGAGTTGGATCCTCGTACTGCTGTGAAGCATGTGTGGACAGTAACTCATACCGAAATTACAAGTTTTGTCCTGACTGCCGATGAACACCGCACGTGTAATTCTGTAGTAAACAATGTCCCTTGCCTCTGGCAAGAGAATGTGGGAGAAAAAAGTGCTACAGGGGTTGCACAATCGAAGCCTGAGTTAAGGGGCAATACCTTCGACGAACCCAATTTGCCTCCCTGTGTATGAGGTAGGGGTAGGCATTCGAAGATAGAATAATATTATTTATGTACCGTTTGTTTTTATAATTTTTTTATAAAAACACGACTCTTTTTATTTATCGTGATACAGTTATTCATATTTATATTTTTTAACATACTGGTAGTGTCGGTCTTCTCGGAAGAATATTCTGAAGAGTGGTTCAGGCAAAAGCAAGAAGAGTACTCTGCGACAAGCACGAATCAGGTGGCCCGGATAAAATATGCGGTCGAGATGGAAAAGTTGGCAGATGAATGTCAGGATCCAGCGTCCAAAGCCAGATTGCTGAGGCTAGTGGGTTCGGCTTATTTGGCCGCTGCATCGGATATGGGTGGTTTCAATAAAGCAAAGGAGATATTTACTCAGGCAATTGAGCTGGATGCCGACGATTATGTAACGGTGGATTGCATGAGGCAGCTTGCAGACCTGGAGTCGGGCGTGTTCCAAAATGCTCCGGTGGCTTTGGCGCTTTTTGAAGAGATGGAAAGACGCCTCATCTCAGAGACGAATTCCATGCCTCCCGGGCAGAAGAAAATGTTTCTTCAAAACATGTATCCCAAGATGGCATACGCTAAACAGAAGCTGGGGCAAATAGATGAATCTATTGCATTACGGGAGAAAATGCTGGATATATTGCCCGATCGTGACAGGGCGGAGATGCTCCTGGAGAATGCCCGGCAATTTTCGGCAAATAAGGAATATGAAAAGGCGGTGCAGGGCTACGCGAGGTTGTTTAAGGAGTATCCCGATTTTGGGAGAGAAGATGGACGGGTAGTCTACATTTTGATGGAGGAGATAGGGGCCCATGGTTATACAAACAGCGTCGATATTGTCCCCTTGCTCACCAAGATTTGGGAGGACCCCCGGAATCGCGATTATCTGAGTGTGTTCTATGCAGGGCATCACCTGATTAATCATTTAGACCGAATGGAGGACGAAAGAATTTACAAATACGGGGATGAACTGAATGCGCGAATCAAGGAAGCAATGAAGACAAATTCCGTCGAGGATATCAAAAAGTACAATCTGGAATTGTTTCAGGCTCAGGCACTACAATATATGGCGATGCTTGCGGCACACAACAAGGGCGTTAGAAGACCGGATGCGAAGGAAAGGCTTCAGGAATATATTGAAACCAGTCCGACCGGTTCCGGTATCCAGCAAGTAGCCGAAACGTATGCAGAATTGGAAAAGAAAGAAAAAGAGGCGGAGGCCCTGAAGGCAAAGCTGTGGCGGACTCGTTTTTTCGCTTTCCTCATTGTTGTCGTGGCTTTTATTCCGGTTTATTTCCTGAGTAGAAGCCGTTGGGGCAGCGGTGGAAATCCGGTGTGAGATGATATTG
>Ga0265294_10000188_pt1 | contig 77131 bp, 67 predicted proteins | sample MunlanPumphouse3_FD_192504 | JGI IMG/M metagenome (GOLD analysis project Ga0265294, IMG submission 192504) | Groundwater microbial communities from a municipal landfill in Southern Ontario, Canada - Pumphouse #3 | ecosystem: Environmental > Aquatic > Deep subsurface > Groundwater | place...
AGGCAGGTATCGACGCGCCTTGCTTGGCTTATGACTTTAGCCAAGAAGTGGCCTCTGACTCATCCAGCTCAACGTACAAATTTGTCCTGAAAAATGGGATCAAGTTCAGTGACGGCGAGCCTGTCACCGTAAAAGACGTGCTCTTCTCGATCTACGTTTTTGCCGATCCTCAGTATGACGGTTCATCCACCTACTACACGATGCCCATCCAGGGCATGGCCGAGTATCGTCTCCAGACGAGTGCGGATGTCCTCGAAATGGTCGATGCTATTTTGGCCGCCGGTATTACCGACGGTGACGACGGCGAGATGGTGATTAACCCGGCCGCCGGCGTTTCCATGGATGTCCAGGAAAAGTTCTGGAGCTACCTCGATGAAGCCGGTGCAGCCTTTGCACAGGAAATCATTGACTATGTCTACCAGAACTACGGCACACAGGCCTATGTTGAAGCGTACTTCTCACCGGACTACACCATCGAAGAGATCCAGGCGAGTGATACCCTGAAGGCTGCCTACGGCATGTCACTTTGGGGCTTTGGCGACTTCAACGATGACGGTCTTTTCGAAGATGTTTTAGGTAACACCTATGACGTCGAAGAAGACACCATCGATGCAAACGTTTATTGGGCGGCGATCCTAGGCGACTACGGCTATGACCTCTCAGACGACGGCATTAACTACGAGCAAGCCGGTGATCTTACCGTGCAGGACTACATCACGGAACTCTACATCCAGAAAGAAGGCCAGATCGAAGGCGGCGTCCAGAGCATCAGCGGTATCACCACAGGTAAAGAGACCTCGGCAGACGGCGTTGAGAGAGACTACATCCAGATCGTACTGGACGGTGTTGACCCGACCGCCATCTTCAAGATGGGCATTGCGGTTGCCCCCGCTCACTACTACACCGAAGGCTACAGCGGATCTTTGAACGAGATGGGCGTAGACCTCGATTCCAAAGAATTCATGGACTTCCTCAAGACGAAGAACGTGAAACCGGTCGGCGCGGGCCCCTACATCTTTGAAGAATACAAAGATAACGTGGTGACCTACACCGCCAACGACGATTTCTTGCTCGGTTCCCCGAGAATCAAGACCTTCCGTTATCAGGAAATCGCGGGCGGCTCAGAGCTTGACTCCATCCTGACCGACACGGTTCACTACACCGATCCTTCCGCCAGCATGACGATCATCAACGACATCACAGAAGGTTCCGGCGACTACGCGAAACTCGAGTACACCCTGGTTGACAACGATGGCTACGGCTACATCGGCATCCAAGCACAGGCCATCCCCGAGTTCGAAGTCAGAAAAGCGCTGGCGCACGCGTTTAACGTACAGCTGGCCGTTGACAACTACTATCAGGAACTGGCAAGCGCCAACTACCGCACCATGACAAAAGTCCTCTGGGCGTATCCTGATAACCCCGAGAACATGTTCCCCTTCGACGAGACAGGCGAAACTTCCAAGGCTCTGTTCCTTGAAGCCGGCTACCTCTATGACGAAGACAAGAACATCATGAGCTATCCTGAAGGCCACGAAAAAGAAGGCCAACAGGTGACCTTCAAGTTCACACTGCCGATGGGCGCCTCCGATCACCCGGCCGGCTCCATCTTCATCGAGACACAGGAAATTCTCGAAAGTATTGGCGTGAAAGTGGATCTTGATATCGACGAGAACTTGCTCAACAAACTTAGCACTTCTTACGATTCAGGCATTCAAGTCTGGGCGGCTGCCTGGGGCGGCGGCGGGGTTGACCCCGACATGTTCCAGATTTGGTACTCCGATCCGGCCGTCAACCAGGGCAACTCGAACACGGGCCTGTTCTGGCTGTTCCAGAATGGTTCGGACGAAGAAAAAGCCATGCTGACCGAGCTCAACGAACTCATCATCGCGGGCCGCTCAACACTTGACACCGAAGAGAGAAAGGCGATTTACAAACGCGCTCTTGAACTCTCCACGGGCCTTGCGGTTGAAATCCCGACCTACCAGAGAAAGAATATGTTTGTATTCAACGCCGATGTCATCAACGCGGACACCCTGTTCAGCGGTGAGGATGTCACCCCCTTCCAGTCGCCTTTGAGCTTCATCTGGAATGTTGAACTGAACTAAGTATTTTTCGAACGAATGTCACGTACTTGACAGAGAAAAAGTGCAAGGCGAGGCCGTGAGGCTTGGCCTTGCACTCTATTATGTGTTAATCAACTTTGATCATGAGTGAGGCGGTTCCGCAATACCGGGACTATGTTCGCTTTCGTCGAAGTTACATTGAATTTTGAGGCTTTACGATGTGGACGTATTTGTTGAAGCGAATAGGGCTCGCCCTGGTCATCCTCATAGGCGCGTCGGCACTCATCTATATGTTGACTATGATGATGCCCGCCGACTATATCGATAACCAAACAGCGGCCGCCGTTCAAAACGGTTCTATGACATTGGAAGATGTCATGCGTTTGAAAGAACTTTACGGATTGGCGGATAAAAGTGTCGGGGGCATCGCTAGAAGCTACGGTAAGTGGCTGACAAGTGCCCTCCGGGGAGATCTGGGATTCTCCTTTTTGTACGGAAGACCCGTTTCAAGTGTTTTGAAAGACTATATTTGGATCTCCTTTTTCATTGCGCTATTCTCCTTCGTGATAGAAATAATTATCGCGATACCAATGGGAATCAAGGCCGCGGTGAACCAATACAGCGCTTACGATTACACGGTCTCTGTATTTGCGATGGCGGGCACCGCCTTGCCATCCTTCTTTTTATCGGCGCTGTTAATGAATCTGTTAGCGATACGGCTGAAGATATTCCCATTACAAGGGCTCACTACGGCCACCAAAGTGTTCGCCCAGGATGCTCATCTTGCGATCTTCCTCGATAAGGCCTGGCATCTTGTCTTGCCCATTATGGTCCTCACGCTGTTGGGGATCGGCGGGACGATGAAATTTACCAGAACCAATATGCTCGAAGTCATGAACTCTGATTACATCCGCACCGCGCGAGCGAAGGGATTGTCCGAGCGTACGGTCACGTACAAACATGCCTTCAGAAACACCATGATACCCCTTGTGACGTCGCTTTCAGGCATGCTGCCCGGGCTGTTCGGAGGGGCGATGATTACTGAATCCGTTTTCTCGATACCCGGCATCGGAACGATGGCCTTGCGGGCGACCCAGCAAGGCGATATTCCATTTATCATGGGCTACAACATGTTTTTATCAATCCTCACCGTGACCGGAATGTTGATCTCAGACATGATGTACATGGTTGTTGACCCGCGCGTCAAATTGAAATAGAGGGGAGAGGCGTTATTCCAATGGACGAACATAAACAAGAATCAATTGATCTCACCGAATTTTCAGACGCAGATCTCGAGCAACATTTTCGAGTCATCTCACCTGGTCGGATGGTTGCCAAACGCTTCTTCAAAAGCAAATTGTCAATCGTCGGCTTAGCGATGATTATTTTCGTGTTCCTCTTCTCCTTTGTGGGGCCCATGGTCGTCAAAGCGACTTGGGGTTACGGAGAAACACAAGTCTTTAAAGTAGAACGCGAAACGGACATGGTGACCGTCGCCAAGTTCAAAGCAGCCGATGGCAAGGACTATCATTACTACGATCGTTCGAAAACGACGATCCTGTTTAAGGCCCCCATCTCGGCGGATCACTGGCTTGGCACTGACACCTCCGGTTTTGATATATTTATCAGGCTCATGCACGGCGGCCGCATCTCACTCATCATCTCCTTTATTGTCATCTTCCTTGAGACCCTTATAGGCGTGGTGTTGGGCGGTGTTGCAGGCTACTTTGGCAAATGGGTTGACCAACTCATCATGCGTATAGTCGATATCTTTGCCTGTCTGCCGACTTTACCGATCCTATTGATCCTGTCCGCTACGATCAGTTCCATTGAGGCAATACCCGCCGAGCACCGCATCTATTACCTGATGGGCTTTATTACGCTCTTAGGCTGGACGGGTGTCGCGCGAATAGTACGCGGCCAGATCTTGATGCTGCGTGAGCAAGAATACATTTTGGCCGCTGAAACAACGGGGATCAGCGCCTTTCACAAAATATTCAGACATCTCATCCCGAATACGATGCCCCAGCTTATTGTCAGCGCGACCTTAGGATTAGGCGGCATCATCCTCTACGAGTCAACGCTGTCCTATTTAAGTCTCGGCGTTCCGTTCCCGCGCGCAGCCTGGGGCTCCATGATCGCTCTGGCCGATCCTTCCAAAGGTCAGGAGATCTTAGCGTATTACCCGAACATGTGGGTGCCCGCCGGAATTTTGATCGTCGTCACGGTGTTAGGATTCAGCTTTATCGGTGACGGGCTGAGAGATGCTTTCGATCCCAGAATGAAGAGATAAGGTGCGTACGGTGAATATTAAGCGATTTTTTACCAGAAAAACGGTTGAAGATGAGAGCAATCCGCTCTACTTGACCCTGCGCGAAGAAATGCGCATCAGCCGTGAGAATAACAAAATAATCAAGCGTTTTGAAAAGGCAAAAGCCCGAAAGAACGTCCCGGAAGAAGAATACCTGACGACCATGAAAAATCCTGACAATGTCGTCGAGTTCGAAGACCTTCACACATTCTTTTTCACCGATGTCGGGACCGTTAAGGCGGTGAATGGCGTGTCCTTTGACGTGCCCCAGGGAAAAATAGTGGGCATTGTCGGGGAGTCCGGCTGCGGCAAGTCCGTCACAAGCCTTTCGTTAATGCAATTGGTCCAGGAACCGCAAGGTCAAATTGTGAAAGGCAGCATCCGCTACCGCGCGTCCAATGGCAAAACCTATGAAATCACCAAGATGCCGCGCAACCGTATGCTCCAAATTCGCGGCAATGATATCGCCATGATCTTCCAGGAGCCGATGACCAGCCTCAATCCTGTTTTCCGTATCGGAGATCAGATGGATGAGGTCGTCCTACTGCACGTTGAGGGCGCGACTGAAAAGTCCGCGAAAGCCCGGAGCATTGAAATGTTAAAACTGGTCGGCATCGCGATGCCCGAAAAAATCTACGACCAATACCCGCATGAGCTCTCAGGCGGTATGCGCCAAAGAGTCATGATCGCGATGGCGCTTTCCTGTGACCCGCGGCTCATCATCGCGGACGAACCGACCACCGCCCTGGACGTCACCATACAGGCGCAGATATTGGAACTGCTGCGTGAAATCAAAGACAAAATTAACGGCAGCATCATGCTCATCACCCATGACCTCGGCGTCATTGCCGAAATGGCCGACTTGGTGGTCGTGATGTACGCGGGGCGTATTATCGAACAAGGCACTGTGCGTGAAATATTCCATCACCCCAAGCACCCTTACACGATCGGCCTGATGCGTTCCAAACCTTCCGGCAAAACGGTCGATAACCGCCTTTACAGTATTAAAGGGCAGGTTCCGAACCCCATCAACATGCCGGATCATTGTTACTTCTTGAACCGCTGCGATCGCGTGCAGCCCGAATGCCTCGGCGAGTATCCGCCGATGTTCTGGCATTCGCCTGACCACTGCGCGGCATGTTACTGGAGTAAAACGGGCGAACTCTGTGACGATGAAGGGGAAAGAGAGAAGGAATCTAACGATGAATAACGCGATGACTCATGAAACGAAAGACGATTCAAACATCCTCGTCGTTCGCAATCTAAAAAAATATTACCCGCTCTCGAAGGTCGCTCTCGGGAAAAGGCGTTCCTACGTCAAGGCCGTCGATGACGTCTCTTTTGAGATCGAGCGCGGCACGACGATGGGCCTGGTCGGTGAGTCGGGCTGCGGTAAGACAACGGTCGGGCGTACCATATTGCGGCTCCATGATGTGACGGGCGGGGAAGTTTTCTTTGAAGGTCAAAACCTTGCCAATCTTTCGCGCCGTGAACTTCGTAGATTAAGACCCGACATCCAGATGATCTTTCAGGACCCCTATTCGAGTCTGTCACCTCGTATGCCGGTCGGTGAGATCATCGGCGAGGCCGTGCGCCAGCACAAGATTGTGCCGAAATCCCGATATAAGGCCCACGTTCTGAAAGTCATGAGCGACTGCGGGCTGCAACCACAGCATTTTTATCGATATCCGCATGAATTCTCAGGCGGACAAAGGCAGCGCATCTCCATCGCGCGCGCCGTCGCGCTCATGCCGAAGTTCATTATTTGTGACGAACCCTTGAGTGCCTTGGACGTGTCCATTCAGGCCCAAATCATCAACCTGATGAAGGATTTGCAAGAAGAATACGGATACACCTATCTGTTTATTTCGCATGACCTCTCGGTCGTCGAATATCTGTCAGATACGATCGGCGTCATGTACTTGGGCAACATTATGGAGATGGGGGATAAGAAGAAGATCTTCGAAAACCCGATGCACCCCTATACGGAAGCCTTGCTTTCCGCGGTGCCTGTATCGGACCCCGATGTAAAAATGGATCGCATCATCTTGAAAGGCGATATCCCGAGCCCGGTCAACCCGCCTTCAGGCTGCAAGTTCAGAACGCGTTGCCCGAAGGTCATGGATATTTGCGCCAAGGTAACGCCGAAATTCAAAGAGTATGAACCGGGACACTGTGTGGCTTGCCACCTTTATAGCCAAGATTAAGATATGAGATAAAGGACCTGAGCACGTGAGCGACAAAAAGAAAAAACAGCGCTTTGAAGATGACGGACGCGTCATCGCGGACATGTCCATCGCGGGCATGCCGTCGTCTGTCTTGAGTCGTAAACCGAAACAAATCCCCGTGAAAAAAGAAGAGGGCGAAAAAGAAGAGCTCACAAAACATGAACGCCGCGCCATCATATGGGGTGTGATCACCTCACACCTCGCGTTCGCGCTCATCATCATCGTGCTCTTTACACTTTTTGTACTGTTTTGTGTACACGTGTGGTTGAAATAGTGACATTGGATGAAGGGAAGAAAATGAGATGAAGCTATCGCTAGGGAAGTTTCGCATCTTTTTTATCATCATAACGCTCATCGTTGTGATGCTGTTAGGCGCTTGCAGCGGCCGTGAAACCTCGATCGACCCAGGCGCGTGGGGCTACGACTGTGTCGTGACCTATGACGCGCTCGGAGGGACGGTCAACCAACGCGGCGTACGCACGACCTATTACATGAAGAACTCTTATTTATTCGCGCCTGCCGGCACGACCAACATGCTGATCGAGCCTGTGCGCGACGGCTACGCGCTGGCCGGCTGGTATGTGGCTAAAGAAGACATCGTAGACGCCAATGGCGAAGTGACCGGTTATGCCTTTAAGGCAGAAGATCGTTGGGATTTTGACGAGGATCGCGTACAAGAAGACATGACACTCTACGCGCGCTGGATCCCCCGGGGTCACGTTGATTACGTCGACGCGACGACGGGTGCCGTGATGTTCTCAAAAAACCTCTCAGCCGACTCCGCGGTGCAGGAATTGACAGGCGCGACCGAATCGCTGATCCACAAAGACGGCTACACCTTTTTGGGCTACTACGAAGATGAAGCGCTCACCACGCCTTATGACTTTTCCGTGTACGTTTTCAGTGAATTAATCCCGACCAAGCAAGACGTTTACGACACCTTAGCCGAAGAATTTCCTTCGCTTTTCACGGCGGTAGAATACGTCGAACCCGAAAAGACAGAAGATGATGAAGAAGGCGTTGAGGAGATCATCGATACCTCTGACCTTTTTATCAATAAACTCGGATACGAGTTGGACGCGACCGAAGAGGAACGCGCCATGATTCGGGCGAGAAAAGATGAAATCTTTGAAAAATCTATCGCGGACTACGAACAGAATTCCGGACAAATCACAGTCTACCTCAAGTACATCGAAGGCAACTACGCACGCATCGGCCACCTCGATGACCTCTACATCGATCGCAAATACGCGTTCACCGGATTGGATCGCTACAAAAACGAAGTGGAAGGGTATATTTTCACCCAAGACATCGATTTTTCAGGTGTGACCGTCGATATGGCCGAACAATTTAACGGCGTCATCCTCGGCAACAATCACCGTTTAAAAAACATCACGATCTCGGCATCCAGCAAGAAAGTTGACCCGGATAAAGAAAAATTTGTCGGTTTGTTCCGCGAGCTCAAAGACGCGACGATCCAAGACATTACCTTTGAAAACTTGACCGTCAAGCTGAACGTCAACACCGGCATCCGTGTCGATGTCGGCGCGCTTGCTTTATCGGCTGAAAATGTCACCCTCTCAAACGTCAGATTCGATGGTTTGACCATCATCAGCGGTAAAGGTGATGACGGGGCCGCACGGTATCGCCTGGCCGATCTCTTCTTGAGTCAGAGAAATGTGAAGTTGACGAATGTTACGGCGGATAACATCGATATTCAGGCTTCTCCTGCCGCGCAGATCAACAGCTACTTTGGCTTTGAAATCAGGGTCGAAGAAGAACCCGTTGTACCTGAAGAATAAGGGAGAGCCCTACGAGGGTAAAGCATGCCAAAAGAAGCGCTTAAAACAGCACGATTCTTCAGCCTAAAAGGCGATGAACCCTTTGCGTCGTGGCTCTTACAGTGCACGTATCCATGGGAGAGCCTTGCAGATTTAGGCGCGTGGATCAAGGCGTACGGCGCCACTTTACCCTCCGAAAGTTATACCGAAATAGCGCCTGACATATGGGTCGCAAAATCCGCTAATGTCAGCGATCTCGCCACATTGAAAGGGCCAGTCATTGTAGGACCCGATGTGGAAATCCGCCCGGGCGCTTTTATCCGCGGCAATGCCTACATCGGGCCCAACTGTGTCGTGGGGACCGCAAGTGAAATTAAAAATTCCCTTTTATTCGGCGACGTCGAGGTCCCGCATTACAACTATATTGGCGACAGCATCTTATCCTACGGCACGCATTTTGGCGCCGGCGCCATCACCTCCAACCTTCGATCCGATAAGAAGAATATAAAGATTCGCTACGAAGGCGAAGTTATTGAAACGGGACTTCGAAAGATCGGCGCCATCACGGCGCAACGCGTGGAAATCGGTTGCAATGCCGTCTTGGGTCCCGGCACATTGATCGGAAAAGACAGCCTCATTTACCCCTTAACCTTTGTGCGTTTTTCATTACCTGAAAAATCCATTCTAAAAAATAACGGCGAGTTGCGGCTAAGAATCTAAGCGGTTTAGCATCCGAGGAAGTGTGCGCAATATGTTAACATAGGGCCATGGTTTTCTCTTTGTTTTTGATCTTTATCGCGACTCTTTACCTGGTTTGGCAGGGCACCATGGAACCCACTTTGGGCTTCATCGTGATGGCGTTTTCATTTGGTTCAATCATTTGGAAAAGAGTCCGTTTCATCCAGGAACGAAGGCACATCCGAAAGAAAACACACGAACGAAAAGCGAAATGGGGAGGCGAACTCACCGTCGTCTCAGGATTGGCAAGCTTCATCGGGATGCACTGTGATCTGTACATCACGCGGCAGGATCAGCTCATCGTTGAAGACGCGATCAGCGCCCGAATTATCCCGCCAGCGGAACTGAGCCGCATCGGGCTTTTCTACGGGTCGATCTTTGATTACTTAAGCGATGTCGACTTGGCAAGAGCCTTAAAATTTCAAACCATCCCCCGGTTTAATCATGTACGGGCCTGGATCAGGAGAAATCCGACCGCAAGAAGACGACTCATTGTGGCGGTGATGTTTGAAAACCCAATCAACGAACTCGAATATTCCGAGATGGCGGTCTTCTCGGACATCGACAAAAAAGGGAATCTCAGTGCTTTTGCCATACGGCCGGAAATCGCGGTGAAACTCGCCGTACTCCCCAAACCGCGGTTCGGAAGATTGAAAGGTAAAAAACGGCAAACAAGTGATTTAAAACCTGTTAGTCATACATGATGCTAGCATTAGTATGATCTATAACTTATAAAGTAGACATGAAAAAACAAGAATTATTGCACAATGAATGCGCCCAGTCGCTGACCATCCTGTTTGACTGGAACCGCGAGAACTTCGCGGAAACGGGGAAGTGGGGCCGCTACTTCATCCAAACCTTCGGTTGCCAGCAAAACGACCACGACAGTGAAATCGCAGCCGGGATCTTAGAAGAAGCAGGCTTTGTACAGGCGACAAGTATTGAGGAAGCCGATATCGCGCTGTTTAACACCTGTAGCGTACGCGCCAACGCGGACGACCGTTTCTTCGGACATGTCGGCCGCCTGAAGCCCATAAAAAGGGAGGGAAAGCCCATCATCGGGGTCTTCGGCTGTATGATGGAACAAAAGATCCACCGCGACGTGATCTTTGAAAGTTTTTCCCATGTTGATTTTCTTCTGGGAGCAGGCGCCATGGAATTGCTGCCTTACGCCTTAACAGAAGTGATTCAAGGGTCACGCGGCAAACGCACCCTCGATCTTACCCATCAAGCGACAGACGTCTTTGGCGAAGGAATGCCCGTTAAACGCGAACGAGGACACCGAGCGCTCATCACGATCATGACCGGCTGCAACAACTTTTGCTCTTACTGCATCGTGCCTTACACAAGAGGCCGTGAAAAGAGCCGCTCCTACGATGACATCATGAAGGAAGCGCGAAAGGCAGTCGGGGAGGGGGCCCAAGAGATCATGCTTTTGGGGCAAAACGTCAACTCCTATGGCAACGACTTGCGAAAGCTAAAACAAGCCTCACCCTCCTTTGCCAAACTTTTAAGGGACGTGAGTGAAATCGAAAACCTTGGCATCGTCCGCTACATGACCTCCCATCCTAAGGATCTTTCCGACGAACTGATCGACACCATCGGGCGCTATCCCGTCATTGAACCGCATATCCATCTGCCTCTGCAGTCGGGAAGTGACGTCATCTTAAAAAAGATGAACCGCCGCTACACCGCAGAGCACTATCTCGAACTTGTTGAAAAACTGAGACTAAGCCGCCCCGGCATAACCCTCACAACTGACCTCATTGTCGGCTACCCGGGTGAAACCGAAGAAGACTTCCGGGCGACCTTAGCCCTCATGGAAACCGTACGCTTTGACGCGGCCTTCACCTTCTTTTACAGCCCGCGCATCGGGACCCCCGCCGCAGACATTTACGAGGAAGGAGAACAGGCACAAGTCAAGGAGCGGTTCGAACGTCTTGTCCGGCTCCAAAATGACATCAGCTTTGAATCGAACCAACAATTAATCGGAGATACTGTCGACGTGTTGATTGACGGCCCCAGCCGGCGCGACCCTGACATCTTGTCGGGGCGCACCCGCGATGACCGTCTGGTCAACGTTTCAACAGCCATCATGACAACAGGACAAAATAGGAAGGGACAATTCATCCCTGTCAAAATAGAAAAAGCAGGTTCATTTTCACTGGAAGGGACGGCCCTGTGAGCCACTTGACCTTTGACAAGATCGACAAAGAGAAAGTGACGCCCATGATGCGTCAGCTGATCGAGCAAAAAGAACAGTATCCCGACTGCCTCATCTTTTTCAGACTGGGCGACTTCTACGAACTCTTCTTTGACGACGCGCTCACCGCCGCCCGTGAACTTGAATTGGCCCTAACAGGGCGCGACTGCGGTCTCGACGAACGCGCCCCCATGTGCGGTGTTCCGCATCATGCGGCCGACAATTACTTAAAACGCCTTTTGGCGCGCGGCTATAAAGTGGCCATCTGCGATCAAGTGGAAGACCCTCTCACGGCCAAAGGCTTAGTCGACCGGGCGGTCGTCCGCGTCTTGACCCCGGGGACCCAAACTGACCCGGAAGCGATCGCCGAGGACGCCTACCAGTACATCGCCGCGATCTGTCAGATCGGGCAGGGCTTTGGTATCGCCGCCTGCGATTTAGCCTCCGGTCACTTCGAGACCAGCGAGATGCTTTCAAGTCAAGCCGAATCCCAAGTGTTTGACGAGATCGCGCGTTTAAAACCGATTGAATTCATCGTGAACGACACGTTTTCAAAAAACCGCCGTTTTAAAGACCATATCGAACGCCAGGAGATCACCTATTCCGTCCTGGGAGATGATTCATTCTCCTTAAAAGAAGCCAGGAAAAGAACACTCGTCTTCACGGATTCCGAACTACTGTGGCCTCGGGCAAGCGCCGCGCTTTTGTCCTATTTAGAAAACACGCAAAAAACAACACCCGCACAGATCCGCGACATCACGCCCTATGTGCTTCGCGATTACATGCTCTTAGATCACGCGACCCGCGCCAACTTGGAGTTGACGGAGACCCTCCGTGACCGAAAGAGCCGCGGCAGTCTTCTGTGGGCAATCGACCGCACCAAAACGGCCATGGGGGCAAGACTTCTGCGCGCTTGGTTATTGCAGCCTTTAATCGATCGAGAAAAGATTTTAAAAAGACAAAACTCCGTCGCGACCCTAGTGGAACAATTCATGCTGCGGCAGACGCTCCAGGAGGCATTACAAGGCCTCTATGACATTGAGCGTCTCTCGGGCAGGATTGCCCAAGGTTCCGTCACCCCGCGCGATCTGGTGGCTTTGAGAAACGTCTTACAGCGCCTTCCTAAGTTAAAAACTTTACTTTCAGATCTCGACGATCCGGGATTGTCCCGGATCCGCCGTTCCATGACCGAGCACGAAACCTTGGTGCAACTTTTACACGAGGCGATCTGCGACGATCCGCCGCTACTTGTCACCGAGGGCGGTATTTTCAAAGAAGGTTTTAACGCCGACGTCGATCGACTGACGGACGCGGCCTTGCACGGGCGCGACTATATTCTTTCATTAGAAACAAAGGAGCGGGAAGCGACCGGCATCAAAAACTTGAAGGCCGGCTACAACCGCGTGTTCGGCTACTATTTTGAGGTGTCACGCGGACAACTCGATAAAGTGCCCGATCATTTTGTGAGAAAACAAACCCTTGTCAATTCTGAGCGCTTTATCACAGAAGAATTAAAGGAAAAAGAAGATACAATCTTAGGCGCCGAAGAGCGCCGCAAAGCAGTCGAATATGAACTGTTTACTCAAATACGAGAAGAAGTCGCACGCCACCTTTTAGAACTGCAAAATACCGCCAACGCTTTGGCCGAACTCGACGTATTCCTATCCTTAGCGGATATCGCGGATCGCCAAAAATATTGCCGCCCCGAAATTTTGGACGACCGGACACTTATCATCAAAGAAGGGCGCCACGCGGTGGTCGAACAGATCCTAAAGGGTAAAGATCGCTTTGTGGCGAACGACTTAACGCTCGACGGCCATGCTAAGCGCGCCATGATTCTCACCGGGCCCAATATGTCGGGTAAGTCAACCTATATGCGTCAGGCGGCCATCATTGTACTGTTGGCACAGATCGGGGGCTATGTACCGGCCCAAGAAGCGAGGATCGGCATCGTCGACCGCGTCATGACGCGTGTGGGCGCCTCAGACGACCTGTCGGGCGGTCAGTCTACCTTCATGGTGGAGATGAGCGAGATGGCCCGTATTTTGGAGCAGGCAACGCCTATGAGCCTTCTCATCCTGGATGAAATCGGGCGAGGCACCGGTACTGCCGATGGACTGTCCATCGCCTGGTCGGTCATGGAATATATCGCGGACCAAAAACTTTTAGGAGCGCGCGCCCTTTTTGCGACGCATTACCATGAATTAATCGACTTAGGGAACAAACTGCCGGGGGTGTTTAACTGCCATATCGATGTCAGTGAGCAGGACGGCGACATTGTATTCTTGCATGAAGTGCGCTCGGGAGGCGCGGATGAGAGCTACGGCATTGATGTGGCCAAATTGGCCGGTGTCCCTGAATCAGTCGTGGACCGCGCCCGTGAGCTCATGGCCCATTTTGAACGCTCGGGGCAGACCAAACGTAAGATTGTCCGAGCCCGCTCAAGGGCCATGGACGGTCAGCAGGATCTTTTCAGCGGAGCCCAGTCGGTGCGCACCGCCGACGACATCATCCGGCGACTTGAATCCGCGGATATTGACAATATGCGGCCTGTTGAGGCCTTCGGCCTCCTCATCGATTTGAAGGAATTGGCCGAAAAACAAAAGCGCCAAAACAGCGAGCTTGAGGAGGAAGAAGGATGACCACGATCCATAAGCTTGACCGCCAGACGGTGAACAGCATCGCGGCAGGCGAAGTGGTCGAACGCCCCGCCTCCGTGGTGAAAGAACTGATCGACAACGCCTTGGACGCAGGCGCCTCCATTATCCGGCTCGCCATACGAAACGGCGGCATCCGAGAAATCCGCTGCGAGGATGATGGGCAGGGGATGAGCCGCGAGGACGCGCTTTTGTCAGTCGAAAGCCATGCCACGAGTAAAATTGAAACAACGGACGATCTGTTCTCTCTACAGACCATGGGCTTTCGCGGAGAGGCTTTGCCGTCCATCGCCTCTGTCTCGCGCTTAGAACTCGTCACAAGAAGAAGAGATGACAAGGAGGGGACGCGTGTGGTTGTTGAAGGCGGGGAGATGAGCTTTCAGGGACCGCATCCCATGACGCAGGGCACGACGGTCACCGTCCGCGATTTATTTTTCAATACGCCGGCACGCTACAAGTTTTTAAAATCGGATAGTTCGGAAGCGGGGGCCATCGCGGACATCGTCGGGAAACTTGCGCTATCGCGGCCCGATGTCTCCTTTCGTTTAGAACGTTTGGACGACGACCGTGAAATGCTCTACACGCCTGGCAACAACGATCTTTTAAGTGCCATTTATGTGGTCTTCGGTAAAGATACCGCGGAGAAAATGATCCCTGTCTCGGTAGACGATGGTCCCGTACGCCTCACGGGTTTCATGACCCGGGCTGACGCCGCGCGCCATAACCGCGCGCGCCAGCTGTTTTTGGTGAACGGCCGTGTCATTCAATCCTCGGTGCTGAGGACCGCGGTGGAAGAGGCGTCGCGCGGCTTTTTCATGAAGGGCAAATTCACCCAGCTTGTTTTTAATATCGAGATCGCGCCTAACCTCATCGACGTCAATGTGCACCCCCAAAAAACGGAAGTGCGTTTTTGGGATGACCGCGCTGTTTTTCGCGCGATTTACCACGCGGTCAAAGGCACCCTCGAAGATTCAGCTGTCATTCAAGACAGCTCGCTTGAACAGTTAAATAAGGAAGAAAAAGAAGCGAGCTATGAACCGCAGCAGGTGGCCTTTGATATTTCAAGAACAATTGTTCGCGATCAAAAAACCATTAAGGAAAGTGAATCGGAAAGGGAACCTTTAGAAACCATCGTTCAAAAGGGCGCTGAGAAAACTCTGAAAATGGATGAAGAAAAGACACCCGCAAGTGATTTTCATCCTTTAAAGCATGCGCGTTTCATCGGTGCTTTTTTAAACACTTATTTGTTGTTTGAAGACGGGGATTCGCTCGTCCTGATCGACCAGCATGCCGCGCATGAGCGCGTCCTGTACGAAGAACTGCTGTTAAAAAGAAAAGAAAAAGACGGTGTAAAAGTGCCCTCACAGACCTTGATGGCACCTTTGCATGTGGATCTTACGATAAAGGAGATGGCACTTTTGGAAGATGCGGCGGATCACTTTTCTTTATTGGGCTTTGAATATGAAATCTTCGGGGAACGCTCCGTGGCCTTACGCGCGATCCCCATGGCACCTGTGAACGCCCAGGTGACGCTCGATGCGAAGGCAGCCTTTCAGGTGGTCCTTGACCGCCATATGACGGCAGGGGAAAGCGGCGCCACGGTTGACGACAATGAAATCCTGCACGACATTGCCTGTAAGGCGGCGGTGAAAGCGCATGACCGCCTCTCTGAAGAGGAGGCATTCATCCTCATTGACCGCCTCTTGGCGCTCACCAATCCCTATCACTGTCCGCACGGCCGCCCCGTGGCGTTAAGGCTGACCCTCACGGACATTGAAAAGAGATTTGGGAGAATCGTGTAAATGCCGACGACTCGAAAAGAAGCCATCCTTTGCCAAAGTGATTCAATGGATGTGTTGTTTAACGCGCTTTTGGAGCGTGTTGAATCTCATAAAGCTTCGATTCCGGTGATTACAGGCCCGACGGGCTCAGGTAAATCGCATCTTGCCATGATGCTCGCTGAAAGGATCAAAGGGGAGATCGTCTCCTGTGACGCGATGCAGGTTTACCGTGGTTTTGACATCGGGACGGCCAAGCCGACAAAAGAGGATCAAAGAGTCATCCCGCACCACATGATCGATATCCTTGACCCCTGTGAGACGATGAGCGTCGCAAGCTATGTCAGTGAAGTCACTGATTTACTCCACAGGCTATTGAAGGATCATAAAAGACCCATCCTCTGCGGTGGCAGCGTACAGTACGTTTCAGCACTTTTGGACGGTCTTCGGTTCATCGGCGATCCGCCGGACGCCGCGCTTCGAGAAGAAGTGGCGATGGCGGTGGAAGAAAAGGGCTTGGAGGCAAGCTGGAAAGCGATTGAAAGGCTTGATCCGAAGTCGGCTGCGGTCATCGCGCCGACGGATCGGACGAGGATTGTGCGTTTTTTTGAAATATACCGCCAGACAGGTCTTTTAAAATCTGAAATCAATCTTCGCTCGCGCGAAGGCGAAGCACCCTTTAATTATTTGCCGTTTTGGCTGGACTGGACGCCGCGTGCGGCGTTGTACGGCGCGATTAATGATCGCGTAGATCGCATGTTTCAAGCGGGGCTTGTTTCGGAGGTTAAAAAACTGTCTGACAAGGTGCCTCAGGTGTCAGAATGTCCTGCTTTTAGGGGTATCGGTTACAAGGAGGTCCTCGGGCACTTGGAGGGCCAATACTCCGAGGTTGAGGCGCGTCATCGCATCGCGCAATCGACGCGTCGCTATGCAAAAAGACAACAAACTTGGCTTCGAAAACGAAAAGATTTGCAAATCTTACTAATCCATCGATAAATTTCGATCACAGCGAAATAATATTTCTCATTTTCCCCTATGCTATAGGTACTAAAAAAGTGCTCATAAGTTGAATCAGAAAGGATAAGAGCCATGGATTATTGCGATAAGACAGACGACAGCCGCACGAAGAAAGTCTCTTCTAATTTTCGTATCCAGGAAACATTTTTGAATCATTTGAGACGTGAAAAAATCCGTGTGACCATCCAGCTCTTCAACCAGTCGATCATTGAAGGGCTGATTATCGGTTTCGATCAGGAATCACTGGTTGTGATCGCCCATGGTACTCAGCAACTGATTTACAAGACGGCGGTCGTTTGCATCAAGCCATTTGAGGAGCTCCATCTGATCTTCAATGATGCAAGATCCAAGTCGCGCCCGAGGAACCACAATATCACATATCCGCGTTTCATCGCTTCACAAGACGGAAACGTTATTCGGCACTGATCAGATGTCCATGCGTAACAGTCCTCGCACCACGCCGAGGATCATGCTGTCCTCCCGATCAAGTGGAATGTCATCATAGCGGTCATTTTCGGGGTGCAGGTAATATTGGCCTTTCGCGTGGCGTTTTAAGGTTTTGACGGTTGCTTCATCACCTAAAAGCGCCACGACGATTTCACCGTCATCCGCAATACTTTGCTTTTCAATGATGACAATGTCACCGTCCAGGATGGACGCCCCCACCATGCTGTCGCCTTCTACGCGAAGTGCAAAAACAGAATCAGGATCCTGTCTGACAGGGAAGGGGAGAGGGATCATCCGTTCGATGTTTTCTGTTGCCAGAATCGGCCTTCCCGCCGTCACCGTACCGACCAGGGGAATCGACGGGGTCTGTTCGGCGTCAAGCTCAGGCACGCGGATGGAGCGGCGTTTACCCATCTCCATTTCAATGCGACCCTCCGCGGCAAGCCTTTTCAAATGGCTGTACACCGTCGAAGTCGAACGCAGTCCCGTGCCTTCTCCGATATCCCGGACAGAAGGGGCATACGAATAATGGCGGATATACTCACAGATGAAATCGTAGACCGCCTCGAGTGTCTCATCGACGTTGGCCCTAGTAAACGGATATGTTTCTTTGCTCTCCATGGTTGACCTCCCCGTACAGCCTTGAATGGCAGGAACATAAATTCTCTTTGTGGCTATCATAACAAAACATTTGTTTTGTATCAAGTCATATTCATGATACTGATTATCGGATCCCTATGCTAAAATAAACGAGGTCAGGAGTGTGGCAGAATGAGTCGCAAAAAATCGATCTTAACCAAATACTATCAGCCGCTCCGCGGAAGCGTCGACGACGACAAAAGGACGGGGCATCGCATTTACCGTTTAAAAGGTTATACAACGGTCGATAAGATCAACCGTAAATTTGCCCAGGAACGTTATCAAAGAACACTGCGCAACACATTGACCTTTATCATGATCGTGATTTTGCTCGTTATTTTATTTGTCATCTATAATCCGTTTACGGACGTCGGCGAATTAAAAAAGATCACGGGCGAAGACAGTTATTTCAAACAACACCAAACCACCGAGACAAACGGCGCAGAAGTCCAATTCCCATAAGTAAAACTGCACCAGGATCGTTTTAAAGATACCCAAAGGACCCATAGGTCGCAGAAGACCTTTTAAAAGAGCGCTATTTGGCGCTCTTGTCATTTACCTTCATAAATTCGGTTTAGCCTATACCGTACTTCGTAAAATTATTATTTTACGAAGTACGTTTTCTGAAAACCAAGCTAACCCATCATCCGATTCTCTAACACTTTTAAAATACTTTCCCGTTCAGAGGCCTCTCTTCCCTCGGCTAAAAGATTCAAAGCGATCCTTGCCCCTTTATCCATATTGTGGGATCCCGCCAACACAAAAAACTCTCCCGGTAAAACGGTAGGCAGCATTTGTTCAATCGCATCTACTAGATTTGGAATATAGGTAAAATTATAACCCGCGTGTTCAAGATCAGAGGTCACCGTGTCATATTCTTCGTCTCGAACAACATCACGAGGTTTGGCAAGGTCTCTTGACGAAGTCAGATAAAAGGTTGACCAGTTTATTTTGTCACGGAACGCTTGAAACTGTCCGATCACTTCACGGTTCACCTCCACTCCGCGATTGCCGCGGATGGCATAGATAATCTTCACTGGCGCGCCTTCAGTCATCTGGACGAGCGCCTCCATCATCTTCCTTGTGTTGTCCTCATCGCTGATATGGTCGTCAATGATCGTGAATTCCTTTTGGTAGAGAATCTGTAATCGCCTTTCAATACCCGGGAAACTTTCGATAAGCTTGACCGCCCTTTCAGGCGCAATCCCATAAGCCATCGCAATCGTTAAAGCCGCCATGGCGTTATACACCGTGTGGCGGCCGGGGATCGAGAGCTTCACCGGCCAGCGCCCTGGGGGTAGCTCTCCCCTTCCGGTTCGAAGCGGGGAGCGGATCACAAGATCAAATTGGGGGATGCCACCCGGCATGGTGAGGTTTTCGGCCGAAATAAGAGCCGTACCATGGTCAATCCCGATGCCGATCACCTGTCCTTTTGTCTCATTTTGTAATTGGGCCACCCGAGGATCGTCCAGGTTTAAAATCACGGGTACGCCCTCAGCCACGTTTTTTACCAACATGGCCTTCGCCTCATAATAGGCTTCAAAGGACCCGTGATCGGGCAAATGATCCGGTGTAATATTCAAAAAAGCTACGGCGTCGTACCGAATGCCGTACACACGGCACTGTTCTTCCGCGATGGAGGACACCTCCATGGAGACGACCTTAATCCCCGCCTCCCGTTGCTTTTTTAGCATGGCGTGTAGCTCAGAACTCTCAGGGGTCGTGAGTACGGAAGCCGTTTTCTCATCACCGAAACTGTAAGCCACCGATCCGATGACGGAGGTGGGCACTTTCTCTGCTTCCAGTATATGGCGCAACATAGAGGTCGTCGTGGTCTTCCCGTTCGTGGCGGTGATCCCGATCATGTACATGTCGCGGTCCGCAAAGCCAAAGTAGGCGCGCGAAAGTTCGGCCAAGGCCTGTCTTGCAAAGGGAACTGTCACATAGCTGATGCCCCCAATGTCAATCTCAACATACTTTTCGGCCACAATCGCCGAAGCTCCTTTTTCAATCGCGCTTTCAATGTAAAGGTGCCCGTCGGTCAAGGCGCCTGGGATGGCAACAAAGATGAATCCGGGCTTTACTTCACGAGAATCACAGGTCACGCCCGAAATGGGAAGGTTCTCACCCAAATGCCGGATATTCGGATCGGTCAAAAAAGATAGTAATGAAGATAAAAGCATGCCTCTCCCCTTCCCTACTTAGCGTAATCGAGCCATCCCTGGTGGATGAGAAGCTCAGCGGTCAAAATGGCGCCGCCTGCCGCGCCGCGGATGAGGTTGTTCGATAAACAGACAAATTTGTAATCAAAGATGGGGTCCTCGCGCAGGCGCCCAATGGAAATACCCATGCCGTGCCTGGAGGAGGCGTCATATTTGGGTTGGGGGCGGTCGGTTTCCTCAAAATAGCGCAAAAAGGGCCTCGGTGCCGTGGGTAGGTTGGCCTCCCCGACTTCACTGGTGAAGTCGAGCCAGCGCAAGAGGATGTCGGTGGACTCGATGGGGCGTCGAAAGCGGACGAAAACGGTCGCTAAATGGCCAAATTCCACCGGTACACGCACACATTGGGAGGAAATAAGCGGTTTTCGGGCTAATTCAATACGGTCTCCACGCATTTTGCCCCAGATTTTCAAGGGTTCCCACTCACTTTTCTCCTCTTCTCCGCTGATAAAGGGGATGACATTGTTTTGCATCTCGGGCCAGTCAACAAGTCGCCTCCCCGCCCCCGACACGGCCTGGTAAGTGGTCACGAACACTTCTTCAATGCCAAAATCCATCAGGGGGGTTAAAGCCGGCACATAGCTTTGGATGGAACAGTTGGGCTTCACCACAATGAAGCCGCGTTCGATGCCTAAGCGCTTTCGCTGCGCTTCAATCAACTGGGTGTGGTCGGGGTTGATCTCCGGGATGATGAGCGGCACGTCAGGTGTCCAGCGCATGGCGGAGTTATTGGAGATGACCGGTATTTCCGATTTTGCGATCGCTTCTTCTAATTGGATCAATGCATCTTTTTCCATATCGACCGCGCTGAACACGAAGTCCACTTCACGTTTTAAAAGATCGATTTCATCGGTTCCGCCGACCACGACATCTTTTACACTCTCGGGCATCGGTTCATCCATGCGCCAGTGTTCCCCCACGGCTTCCCTGTACGTTTTACCCTTGGATTTGGGCGAAGCCATGAGCTTTGTGATTTCAAACCAGGGGTGATCGACCAACTGCAAAATAAAACATTGACCGACATGGCCTGTGGCGCCGAGTATTCCGACACGGAATTTTTTCATACAAAAAACCCTCCCGATCCATTGCGCTTTGAGCGTACAGCGCAAGTATAGCAATTATGAAAGGGTGAAGAAAGTGAAGCCCGTGATAAAATGAGCACGACACAACATCTGTAGTTCCGTACGAAAGGAAAGTCTTGGTGAAAAGGGACGAACCAAAACCACTCGATAGCTTTGTGCGCTTAGAGGAGTTTTTAGGCTATATCCGGGCCATCCTCGAGCGCTCTGAGGGGACGGTACGCCAGTACCGTTACGATCTGGTGCTGTTTTTTCGCTACCTGATCTCCGACGACCGAATGCTTGTACCGGAGGATGAGGCCTGGGAAGCGATTGACATCTCGAGTGTCGACGATTCTTTTTTAAGAAGCATCCAGTTGTCAGATCTTTACGGCTACATCGGCTGGCTTGCGACGACCCGCAAGACCGCGCCTGCGACCCGCGCGCGGCGCAGTTCATCTTTACGTACTTTTTTTGATTACTTGACCACCAAGGCCCATGTGTTAGACGACAATGTGGCGGCTAACCTGGAGTCCCCTAAGCAGGTGAAGCGCTTGCCGCGTCATCTGTCTTTAGATGAGAGCCGCGAACTTTTGCAGGCGGCTTCCAGGAGTGACACGCGTTTTTCAACGCGGGATTACGCCATGCTGACGCTCTTTTTAAACTGCGGTCTTAGGCTTTCCGAACTTTGCGGTATCGATCTCTCCTCCTGGCGAGATGAGACCTTAACTGTCGTGGGTAAGGGCAATAAAGAGCGCACGATCTATTTGAACGGGGCTTGTATTTCGGCCATTGAGGACTATTTGCCGGATCGCATCAAGCCCATAAAAGAAGATAAAGACGCTTTGTTTATTTCAAGGCTGGGTAAACGCGTGACCCCGAGAGGGGTGCAAAACATTATTAAAAAATACATTATGTCCGCGGGACTTGACCCTGCCCGCTATTCGACGCATAAACTGCGTCACACGGCTGCTACTTTAATGTACCAGTATGGCGAAGTGGATATACGAAGTCTGCAAGCACTTTTAGGACACGCGTCTGTGGCAACGACCGAGATCTATACCCATATTGACCAAAAGGCCTTGCATGAGGCGGTGGAACAAAACCCATTGAATCAGGAAAGAAACGTCAAATAAGTCCAATATTCAAGGAGGAACTTTATGAAACGCCGATTAATTCTTTATTTACTTTCAATCTTGCTCGTTTTGACCATGACTTCTTGTCATCCGATAGCAAGGGGTAATCTGACACATCCCACCTCATCCCCCTCCGCATCCGTCACCCCTTCTCCCACCGCACCCATCACCCCTTCTCCCACCGCACCCGAGAGAACATCTCCGCCGAAAACGAGGGTGGAAATAAAGTATTTCTATCACGAGAATTCACCCGTATACCAGACGGTTGCGCAGCTTGTCGCTGATTCACATTATGTTTTTAAAGGAACGCTGGTTGAGATTGACCGCGTTGAAAATGCATCTTGGTTTTGGGAGATTTACAAGGTAGAAGATGGGGATTTTTATAAGGGAAGCACAGAAGACGGATTCATCCGCATGATCAACGACGGCGATTACAGGAACAAAAGGCATGTCGGTCGCAAGTTCCTCATTTTCGCCGATAAAGGGGAGCTTCCGGTGTACCCCTACCCTCTCATTAATCCCATATACAGCTACACGGTCTTTGAAATACAATGGGACGGCTCTTTGAAAATAGAAAAGCATATCGATGAGTCAGTTCTGCCAGTCGTTTTTGAAGAACGTTTCGCGACCGACTACCACCAGCTGATCTTTGAAGATCCTGCTTCCTTCATACAAAAGCCAACAGACGAGGTCATCGATCGGTTCGACTCCTATGAGGAGATGCTCCAATCGAGCGATTTAGTGCTGCGGGTTACTTTTGGGGAACTCAATATCATCAATGAATACGTCACCATGGCCTTTGTGAAAGAAACCCAAGCGGAATACGGCATCCAATCATTCGATCTGAGTAGCATCTTCGTGAATGAAGACGTGTTATCGGGCATCGAGTACTTTGTCTTCCTTCGCTTAAGCGACGAAAAAGACTGCTACCTGCTTGCGGCCCGATCAGGCGCCATAGTCTCATCCGAACAGACTTCAGAATGGGAGGAGGTCGCAGCACTCTTACAATCGAAAAAGATCATCTGAGTAGAAAATAGCTGAAAGCTAAAAATGACACCTACAAAAAAGACCCATAGCCTTCCGGCTGCGGGTCCTTTTCTCTTAGTTTTCTATTCAGTAACGACTAAAATTATTGCATTTTTGATGCGCTTAACTTCTCATATGCTCCAAGAACACCTTATAGGCCACATACGTCTTATAGACATCAATCTTGCTTGTGACCTCAAAGCAGGAGTGCATGGACAGGACAGGCACACCGCAGTCAATGACTGAGATGCCAAGGTCCGCCTGGTAAATCGCGACCGTCCCGCCGCCGCCCTGATCGACACGACCGAGTTCCCCGGTCTGCCAGGGCACGTCGTGTTCGTCCAGGAGGCGTGTCACTTCATTGAAGTATTCTGCGTTGGCATCTGATGTGCCGCCCTTACCGCGCGCGCCCGTGTATTTAAAAAAGGCGATGCCGCGGCCGGCATAGGTGTTGTTCTTCGGATCGGATACCGATGCGAAGGTCGGATCGTAGGCGTTGGACACGTCAGAGGAGAGCATCGTCGATTTTTCAATCTGGTCCTGCAGCTCAATCGCCGAAGGTTCGCGGCCTAACATGGCGCGCACCATGCGGCGCTGAATCGAGGGGAAAAGTTGCGAACGCGCGCCTGTAATCCCGCCTGACCCCGTCTCCTCTTTATCGTAGAGAATAACCATGCCCGTACGCTTCAAAGGCGTTTCGGCGTCTAAAAGGGCTCTTAAAGCCGTATAGGCGCAGACGCGGTCATCCTGACCGTAGCCTCCGACCATGGAGCGGTCAAAACCGACACAGCGCGCCTTGCTCGCGGGAACGATTTCAATCTCCGCCGTGACAAGATCGCGCTCCGTGATGCCGTACTGTTCATAGAGAAGATTCAACACGCCTAACTTAAAGCGCTCTTTGACATCCTCGCCTCCCGGGAAAGGCATGCTCCCGATCAATACATTCAACTCTTCACCTTCAATGACCTCCGCGGCCGTTTTCTTCATCTGGTCCGCGCCCAGGTGCGGCAAAAGATCCGTGATTGAAAAAACGGGATCGCCTTCATTTTCGCCGATTGAAAGCTTCACGGTTGTACCGTCTTTTAAGATCACAACGCCGTGGAGTGACAAAGCGGTCGCGGCCCACTGGTACTTCTTAATCCCGCCGTAGTAATGCGTCTTTAACAAGGTCAAATCGTCGGACTCATACATCGGGTTCGGCTTAAGGTCGAGCCTCGGTGAATCGACATGCGCGCCGATCATGTTGAAGCCTTCCAAAGGATCGGAGGTACCGATCACGGCCGCGACAATCCCCTTACCGTGGACCGTTTCATACACGCGGTCGCCCGGTTTTAAAGGCGCGTCCGAATCAAAGGCGCGGTAGCCGTTTTCTTCTAACAGTTTCACGGAAAAGTCAACAAACTCGCGCTCTGTCTTCCCCTCATCGAGCGCCACCTTGTAGTCTTCCGTAAAAGCCATCACGGCCTCGATCTCTTCTTTGTTATCGGGATCCCAGAGATTTTTAAAAGAAAAACTTAAACTCTTTCTAAGCTCGTCCGCCTGATCCTTCTTCTTGTCATTCGTTGATTCACTCATAAGCAGTCCTTTCAATCGCGATATTGTCTAATGATCGTGTTCTTCGCTCAAAATACCAAATTTTATCTGACGCTCAGGCGTCATCATGTCGTTTTCCAGATAAAACTGTTCCAAAGCCTTCTTCACGGCTTGCTCGGCCAAGACTGAACAGTGCATTTTTACCTTAGGAAGCCCGTCCAAGGCTTCTGCCACCGCCTGATTCGTAATGTCAAGCGCCTCATCCGTCGTCTTGCCGATGATGAGCTCTGTCGCCATACTGGACGTGGCAATGGCCGAACCGCAGCCAAAGGTTTTAAACTTCGCGTCGACAATCACATTGTCGACAATTTTAAGATCCATCTTCATGATGTCACCGCAGATCGGATTGCCTACCGTCCCGGAGGCCGTGGCATCCGGGATTTCACCCATATTGCGCGGTTTCATAAAATGGTCTAATACTTTTTCACTATATTCCATAAAGATCCTCCCGAATCGAAAATTGTAAGACTAAAGCGCGTAACCGCCCTCTATTTTAACATCGATTCCGCCTTCAAACGGTATCAGGGCATCCAGCTTTCCACGCATATGATCCGCAAACAAAGGGGACATATCCCGTAAGCGAGAAATGACTAGCGGCAGGTCAATGAGGAAGCGATCAATTTCTTTTTCCGTCGTCTCACGCCCGATCGTCACACGCAGTGAACCGTGCGCGATTTCCGCCGGCATCCCGATGCTCAGCAGCACATGCGAGGGATCCAGGGAGGCCGAGGTACAGGCCGAGCCACTCGAACAGGCATAGCCTAAGGCATCAAGGAGCAAAAGAATGGACTCGCCTTCAATAAATTCAAAGGAGAAATTCGCGTTATTCGGCAATCGCTTTTCAGGATGCCCGTTTAACTTTGTATGAGGCACAGCTTCAATAACCCCCTTGATCATGCGATCGCGAAGGGCGATTTGCCGCGTGGATTCTTCTGCCATGTCCATCAACGCGAGTTCAAAGGCGGTTGAAAACGCCTTGGCAAAGGCCACATTCTCAGTGCCTCCCCGCTGGCGCCTCTCCTGTGCGCCACCATCCAACAGGCGGTCAATGCGAAGGCCCTTGCGCTTATAAAGCACGCCGATGCCCTTCGGGGCATAAAGCTTATGACCTGAAAAAGACATGAGGTCGGCGTTCAGCTCGCGGGGTAAGACAGGAATCGCGCCTAATGCCTGCACCGCGTCAGAATGAAATAAGACATTCGCCTCACGGCAGATGGTGCCGATTGCCTTGATCGGCATCACTGTGCCGATCTCATTATTCGCCATCATAACGGACACAAGGATGGTGTCGGGGCGGATGGCCTTTTTGACATCCAGTGGGTCCACTAAACCAAAACGGTCGACTTCTAAATAGGTCACCTCAAAGCCCTGTTTTTCCAAAGCTTCCATCGTGTGCAACACCGCGTGGTGTTCTACTTTCGTGGTAATAAGGTGGCGTCCTCTCCCCTCCCGGGCCTGTGCCACGCCCTTGATGGCCCAGTTATCGGCTTCTGTTCCTGAGGAGGTGAAGAACACTTCCTCCGGCAGTACGTCGAGTCCCTGCGCGATCGAGGCTCTTGATTCTTCTAACAGACGCGCTGCCTGATGCCCCTCCTTATAAAAAGAGGAAGGGTTCCCGAAGCTCTCATTTAAAACACCTGTGACCGTCTCGATCACCTCGGGGCGAGGCGCTGTTGTCGCGGCGTGATCAAAATAGACACGCGCTTCCAACTTAGCTTCTTCCATACGCTGTTCTAATTTAATATCCATTTTTAAGCCCTCTAAGCTTCTTCACCGTCTCCATCCATTGGGCGATCCGCTCTTCGTAGCCGTGATCGGTCGGCTCATAGTATACGGCATCTTGCATTTTTTCAGGCAAGAAAGTTTGCGGCGCAATGGCTTTTGGAAAGTCGTGATCGTAAAGATAACCCTCCCCGTAGCCTAAGTCCTTCATGCCTTCTGCGGGGGCGTTTCGTATATGAAAGGGAATAGTCCCAGTATCGCCTTTTTCAACGTCCGAAAGCGCCTTGTCGATCGCGCGATAGGCCCGGTTAGACTTAGGGCTCGTCGCGATCGCGATGACCGCCTCCGACAGCAAGAGGCGCGCCTCCGGCATCCCCGTCATGAGGGAGGCCTGCCAGGCTGAAAGCGCTAAAGTAAGCATCTGCGGGTTGGCGAGCCCGACATCTTCGGCCGCGCAGATCGTGATCCGTCTACCGATGAAACTGATGTCCTCTCCGCCTTGGAGCGCGCGGGCCAAATAGAACACCGCGGCATCGGGGTCGCTGCCCCGCATCGACTTGATCATGGCCGAGACCGTATCGTAATGCTCCTCACCTGTGGCGTCGTAACGCGTCGTCTTTTTCTGCATGGAGTCAAGGATCGTCTCTTTGGTCAAAATGACGGATCCGTCTTCATTTTTGGGCGTCGTCATCGCCGCAAGCTCCAGACCGTTCAGCGCGACGCGCGCGTCACCGCTTGAAAGCTCCGCGATCATGGTCAATGCCTCATCCGCGATCGACACATGAAAAGCGCCAAGACCCCGTTCATGGTCCGCGATTGCGCGTCGCATCACCTCCACCACGTCCTCCGTTGTAAGCGGGTACAGTTGGAACACCGTGGAGCGCGAGATCAGGGCCTTATTCACCTGGAAAAAAGGATTCTCCGTCGTCGCGCCGATCAGGATCAGGCGACCGTTTTCCACCGAGGGTAAGAGCGCGTCCTGCTGGGCCTTGTTGAAACGATGAATCTCGTCAATAAAAAGGACACAGCGTCCTTGGGGGGTGAGTAAGGGATTTTCGGTATCTGAAATAATGCGCTTGATGTCGGCCACACCGGATGTCACCGCGTTCAGTTGCTGAAAATTCGAGCTTGTTGAATTTGCGATCACCCGCGCAATGGACGTCTTGCCGACGCCGGGCGGGCCGAACAAAATGATGGAAGAAAGTCGGTCGGCCGTGATCATGCGCCACAGCATCTTACCTTCTTCCAGAATATGACGCTGGCCGATGAAGTCGGCCAGCGTCTTGGGCATCATGCGATAAGCCAGAGGCTCACGCCTTTGGATGTCCTTTGTCTCTTTTAAATCAGACGAGCTCATCGTACAGCGGGAACTTCTTGACGAGCGCGGCGACGCGATCGCGAATCTCCTGCTGGCTGTTGTCAAAGTCGAAGATCGCTTTCGTAATCAGTTCCGCAATCTCGCGCATCTCGGGTTCGCCCATGCCGCGGGTGGTGACGGCCGGTGTGCCGACACGCAGACCCGAGGTAACCATCGGTGACTCGGTCTCGAAAGGAACCGTGTTCTTGTTCGTGGTGATGTGGACTTCGTCCAGACGATCCTGGAGGACCTTGCCCGTGATACCGGTGTCCTTCAATTTGAGGAGCAACAGGTGGGTGTCCGTGCCGCCGGAAACGAGATCAATGCCGCGCTCGACGAACGCTTCGCCTAGGACGCGCGCGTTGTTCACGACGTTCTTTTGGTATTCCTTGAATGAGGGATCGAGCGCCTCTTTAAAGGCAACGGCCTTGGCCGCGATGATGTGCTCAAGCGGTCCGCCCTGGAGTCCCGGGAAAACCGCGGAGTCGATCTTCTTCTTGTACTCTTCCTTACACAGGATGATGCCGCCTCTGGGGCCGCGAAGTGTCTTATGCGTGGTCGATGTCACAAAATCGGCATACGGGACGGGATTCATGTGAAGCCCTGCCGCGATCAAGCCGGCGATATGGGCCATGTCGACAAAGAGGTAAGCACCGACTTCATCGGCGATCTCACGGAAAATCTTGAAATCAAGGGCACGGGGGTAAGCACTCGCGCCGGCCACGATCATTTTAGGTTTCACTTCGTGGGCGCGTTTTCTCACCACGTCGTAGTCGACCTGTTCGGTCTCAGGATTTACCTGGTAGCCTTCCGCGTGGAAATATTTACCGGAGATATTAAGGCGCATGCCGTGCGTCAAGTGACCGCCGTGATCGAGATCAAGACCCAGGATGGTGTCACCGGGCTGCAACATGGCGTAGTAAACAGCCGTGTTGGCAGAGGCTCCTGAGTGAGGCTGTACGTTCGCGTGCTCCGCGCCGAAGAGTTCCTTCAGTCGATCAATCGCGAGTTGTTCCGCGACGTCAACATATTCACAGCCGCCGTAATAGCGTCTTCCGGGATAGCCTTCCGCGTATTTGTTGGTCATCACGGAACCCATCGTTTCGAGGACTGGGCGACTGACAAAGTTTTCAGAAGCGATCAGTTCAAGAAAATTTCTTTGACGGTCGAGTTCATTGATTAACGCTTCATAAATCTCTGGGTCAAATTCTTTTACGTGCTCGTATGGCATATATACCTCCTTTAAGGCAAAAAAATAATAATCAACGATATACTACCATATATTGGAAAAATAGACCCGCGTAAAAGACCGTTTCTGTAACCTCGCTCAGGTTCTTCGCCAGGTCCTCGGAGACAATAAAGCAATGATCGGAATGATCTCAAGGCGCCCCATGATCATGGCAAAGGACAGGGCCACTTTTGATAGATCACTCAACTCTTGGTAGGAGCGGCTGGGACCGACCGCGCCAAAGCCCGGCCCGATGTTATTGAAGGTGGCGGCCACCGCCGAAAAGCTCGTCATGAAGTCCCCCGCATCTGCCGCGACCACCGACAAGAAAGCAACATAAAGCAAGATGTAGATGGCAAGATACTGAAACACCTTCGTTTTCAACTCATTCCCCGTGGCCTTCCCTTCAAAACGCAAGGGCAGACGCCGGTTCGGATTTAAACTCCCCCGAAACTCCTGAAACGACGACTTAATATACAAGGCCACACGGCTCACCTTCAGACCGCCGGCGGTCGACCCTGCCATCCCGCCGATCATCATGAGACCCAGCAAAATCACATGGGAAAACAAGGGCCATGATTCGTAGTTATTAATGGTAAAACCCGTCGTCGTCATGATCGACGAAATGGTAAAGAACACTTCTCTTAACTGCTGGGAAAAGGATTCATAAAGGTTTCTTGTATTCAACAAAATGAGGACCAGTGCCCCCGCCACAAAACCGATATACCAGCGAAATTCTTCGCTCTTAAACGCTCCCTTCATCCGCCGGTATAAAAGCGCGTAGTACAAATTGAAGTTTACCCCAAAAGCCAGCATGCCAAAGGCAATGACGTAGTGGATGTAAGGGTTCGCATAATAGGCCACAGAGTTTGCTTGGATACCGAAACCGCCTGTCCCCGCCGTCCCAAAAGCGTGCAACAGCGAGTCAAATAAGGGCATCCCGCCCAGAACTAAAAGCAAGGTCAAAATTGCGGTCATCGCAAGGTACATGATGTACAGGACACGCGCGGTGCCCCGCACCCGTGACTGCAATTTTCCAAACACAGGGCCCGGCACCTCAGCCTTCATGATGAAGACATCGTCCGATTGTATGCGCGGCATGACGGCTAAGGCGAAGACCAAGATCCCCATGCCGCCGATCAGGTGGGTGAAAGAGCGCCAAAAGAGCTGTGAGTGCAGTAACGCCTGCGGCGCGGACAAAACAGAAGCGCCTGTGGTGGTAAAGCCTGAGGCCGCTTCAAAAAACGCGTCCACCATAGAGGGGATGGAGCGACTGATGACAAAGGGAAGGCTTCCTAAAAAGGACAACGACAGCCATGTAATGCCCACTACCACGAGACCCTCGCGCATGAAGAAATCGGGATTTTTAGGTCTTCTAAAAGAAAGGGCGGTGCCTAAAAGCAAGGCGATCGCAATCGGGATCAAAAAGGGCCACACGCCTGCCCAGCCTTCGCGGTAGTACAAGGCGACCGCCACGGAAGGTAACATTAAAAGACCTGTGATAAACAGAATCCTTCCGATGACAAAACGAACCATGGCGCGGTTCATCGCTTCACTTCTTTTCTAAGATATCGCTGATATCCTGAAAATTCGGGTGCGTGGTGACCACGATGACATCGTCGCCCGGCAAGATCGTATCCCCGCCTTCCGGGAAAATGATGTCAGCGCCCCGAAGCACGCAAAGGACAAGCAATCCCTTTTTCAAAGGCAGGCTGTGAAGCGGTTCATTACAAACCGGACTGTCAACGGCGACTTTGAACTGTAAGGCCTCCGCCCGCCCCGGCGCCAATCGGAAAAAGGCTTCCACATTGGAGCCGTCGGTGTTCTCCATGGAACGGATAAAACGGATGATCTGATCCGCGACAAGCGCGTTCGGCGTCACAATCGCCTGCAGGCCGGCGTTGTAGATGACATTTAAAAGACTCGTGCGGTTGACCTTCGTGATTGTCTTCTTGACGCCTTCTTGGGCGGCATAAAGCGAGATCAGCATGTTTTCTTCATCGATGCCCGTGAGGGCTACGACCGCGTCATAGTTCGGCAGGCGTTCCTCGCGGAGCACCGCCTGATCCGTCCCGTCGGCCGCGACCACTTCCACATCGGGGAACTCAGCGGCTAACTGATCCGCGATATTTTCATCTTTCTCGATGACCTTAGCGCGCATCTTGTTGCGAGATAGCCTTGGCAAAAGGTAGCGCGTCACGCGGCTTCCCGCGATGATCAGCACCGTTTTCGGATGGCGCTCGGGATCGCGGTCCGTCGCGCAGAACTCTCGTATTTCAGACGGGCGCCCGGTGACAAACATCCGGTCCCCCACCGTCGGCACATAGTCGCCGAGCGGGATGAACAGCTGTTCACCGCGCTCCACCATAGCAATCAGGATATGGCCGTTTTGCCGGCCGATCTCTTTTAAACTCTTGCCAAGGTAGGGGCAATCTTCATGCACTTCTGTTTCCACCATGACTATGCGACCGTGCCCGAAGGTCTCAACACCCAAGGCCGCGGGGAAGGTCAGCATGCGCTCGATCTCGCGCGCCGCTTCCAGGTCCGGGTTGATCAGCATCGTGATGCCTAAAGATTCGCGCAAAAAATCCATTTGAAGGGAATACTCAGGATTTCGAACCCGCGCGATGACATGGCGGGCACCGATTTTGCGCGCCGTGATGGCCGCGATGATATTCGTCTCATCGTCCGGGGTCACCGCGATAAAGATATCGCACAGATCAACTCCCGCTTGCCGTTGGATGTCTAGGAGGGAACCGCTTCCCACGACCCCGGAGACGTCCGCTAACTCAATCACCTGGTTCAGGCGCTTTTCATTTTTCTCAATGATGACCACACCGTGGTTTTCACGGCTCAAATCTCGGCTTAAGACTTCACCGACCTTGCCTGCGCCGCATATCACAATGTCCATAAAGCAAGACTCCTTAAAACGAGATCATACGCCTTTCTTGGGCAAAATTTCTCGTTTTTCGATTTTACTCCCAGCCGACTTTAAAATCGCGTCCATATCGAACTCTTTTTCAGCAAAAACAGCATCCTGGGGCAAGGGGTGCGTCTTCGGATGCTTGGATACAAAGACGGTACAGCAGTCATCGTAGGGCAAAATAGAGGTTTCAAAGGTACCGATTTTTCGCGCGAAGGCGATCGTGTCATTTTTGTCCATCCCGATTAAAGGTCTGAACACCGGGCGATCCGCCACGGCATCGGTTAAGACAATGGCCTCCAATGTTTGACTGGCCACCTGGCCCAAACTCTCCCCGTTGATGAGCGCTTTTGCGCCTGTCTCATCGGCTAATTGGCAGGCAATGCGCGTCATAACGCGCCGCATGATCACGGTCAGCATATCCTCGGGGCAATACTTATTTAGTTCAAGCTGGATGTCCGTGAAATCCACGACATACAAATTGATCCGCCCCGCGTATCGCCCCAAAAGTGCGGCAAGTTCCTCCACTTTGGATAAGGCCTGAGGGCTCGTATAGGGGAAGGTGTGAAAGTAAATCGCGTCCAAAATCATGCCGCGGGACGCCATCATGTAGCCTGCGACGGGGCTGTCAATTCCCCCGGATAATAGCAACATCCCCCGCCCGCTCATGCCGACAGGCAGTCCCTTCGCACCTTCTTTGATGTCGTGGTAAAGATAAATCTTGTCTCTTATCTCGACAAAGAAGATGAAATCAGGATCCAGCATCTTTACCGTTAACTGGTGAGGGTATTCTTCCAATAATAAAGCGCCCAAGGCACTCGATGTCTCATAGGAATCAAGGGGGAAGTCTTTGTTCACACGGCGCGTTTCAAACTTGAAGGTCCGCGCCTCGCCATCCTCCAAAAGACCTTTGGCATAACCTGAGACAACCGCCTGTAATACCTCCCAGTCGGCCTCAAGCTCTATCGCCGGGCTCACGGAGACGATCCCGAATATTCGCGACAAGCGATCGATGACTTCAGATAGGAGCGCGTCATCTGAAAGATTCGTATTCTCTTTCCCCCGAAGCCAAATCCTCGAATGGCTTTGCTCGATGGTAAACTCACCCAGGTCAGAAAGGCGCCAGCGCATGTTGGAAATAAGGCGCGCGACAAAACGACCGCGATTAAGGCCTTTTAAGGTAATCTCCCCTAAACGCACGAGAATGAGCCGCTCGAAATTCCCCTTTTCTCCTGTCATGACCCCTCTTTTCTATCCTGTGGCATAACGCCTGTAAATACGGTTAATCGTGTCTGCCAACCATAGCACATCCTGCTCACTTCGGGCGCTTGAAAAACTGATGCGCACGGCCGATTCAATAAGCGGCTTCTCGATGCCCATGGCCGCTAACACATGGTTTTCTCCAGCGTGTCTTGAGCCGCAGGCGGCGCCTGTTGAAATGTAAATCGATTCCGCGGATAAGGCATGCATCAGGGTTTCACCCCGAAGGCCCAAAAAGGCAATGGACAGCACATAGGGTGAGGCGTCCTCGGGCGACAGGCACTCGTGCGGCAGTCCATGTTCATGAATGGCCTTTAAGAAAAGATTTTTCAGGGCCGTGACATGCGCGAGATTTTCGTCTAATCGCTCCACATGCAGGCGGATCGCCAACGCGATGGCCAAGGCCCCCGGCACATCGACCGTGCCCGAACGGACGCCGTCTTGCTGGCCGCCCCCGTGCAAGAGGGGGACAAGTCTTAAGTTTTTCTTCTTTATAAGGAGCCCTGTCCCCTTCGGGGCGCCAAGTTTATGCCCTGACACAGAGGCCATGTCGAGCCCGGATTGTTTAAATGAAAGGGGTAGTTTTCCCGCCGCCTGCACGATGTCACTGTGAAAAAGACAACGAGGCGCGTATTTTTTTAACAGCGGTTGAATGGCTTTAAGATCGTTAATCGCCCCCGTCTCGTTACTGACCCCCATGATGCTCAAAAGGCGTGGCGCCTCGGCGGACAACAAGGTTTCTAATGCCTCCATGTCCACGGATCCCGTTTTTAAAAGCGGCAGTGCGCGGACATCCTGATCCCATTGTTCTTTTAAAAACGAAAGAGTGGCCCGGACCGCGTCATGCTCCCCTGTTGAAGTGACAAAAAGACCTCCCCGCTTGCCACCCCAGGCAACGCCCTTTAAAGCGTGGTTAATCGACTCCGTGCCGCCTGAGGTGAAATAGATTTCATCCGGGGCACAGTCAAGGTCCTTTGCGATCGAGGTTTTCGCCTGCCCGAGTAAATCGAGCGCGCGAATGCCGCCGCCGTGCATGGAGGCGGGGTTGTTGCCGTCCTCTTCAAGGTGCCGGGCATAGCTTGCCAGCACTTCAGGGAGAACCGGTGAAGTGGCCGTGGTGTCAAAATCGTAATGCAAGGTCGTTAGTTGATTTCCAGTTTTAATAAGTCGGGGCGTAAGACGACGCGGATATGTTCGCAGACCGATCCGCTTCGGCCGAAAAGTTGCCCCTGGGCGGCTAAGACGATGGAACGCCTCGGAATCTCCAAAATAGCGGCTTCTTTATTTTTCGCCGGTCTCGCCAAAAGCGCAACGCTTCCTTTGACCGGTAAAAAAGCGTACTTATTGCTCTTTATGTCGATCATGCGCTTCCCCAGGGCAATGCTCTGCCCCAAGTCCGGGAACACCTGCGCGGAGATATACGACATGCACCAACCGTAGATGCGTTCATCGAACATGATCGGCCATTGGAGCAGCCAGTAGCCCGCGTGTTTCACATCCGGGATATTAAAAGCTGTGTCAATTTCAGGATCGGGGTCGACATGCTGGACGGGTTGCAAATTGATGTCTTCGTAGGTCGATAAATTTAAAAAACTAAAGGTCAAAGCGTTAAAATGCGGGATCAATAGTCGATCGGGCTCCACCGCCACAAAGGTGCCGCGGCCCTTTTGGATCTCCAAAATTCCGTCCGAGACAAGGTCGGCAATCGCCTGCCGCACGGTCGGACGCGAGAGTTCGAGTTCCTCGCAAAGCGTGATCTCAGAAGGGATCCGTTCACCTTGCCGGTACTCACCTTCTTGGATGCGTTCGACAATAAGTTCACGAAGTTGCGCGTAAAGCGGAACACTGCTGTGCCTATCCAGTTTCATGATAACGCCTCCTACCAACTGATACTAACATCATATCATAGAGACAGGCAAAACGCGAAGCAATTTTCACGCCTTTTGACTGGTCATAACCTCTTTGAAATACCTAAGGTTTGAGAATATTCGACAAAAAAGACAGGCGGTGAATCGGACAAGGCCCCTGTTCCTTGATGGCCCTGATATGCTCCGCGGTGCCGTAGCCCTTATGTGAAGCAAATCCGTAGCCCGGGAACTCTTCGTCCCAACGGACCATCATGCGGTCCCTTGCAACCTTGGCAAGGACAGAGGCCGCGGCGATGACGTTGTGTTCCGCGTCGCCCTTGACAAGCGCCCGGCAGGGGTAGTCAAAGCCTTGGAGGGTAACCGCGTCAATGAGCGCGATATCGGGTGAACATGACAACTCACATAGCGCGCGGCGCATGGCCTCCTTTGTGGCTTCTAAGATATTCACGCGATCTATTTCAGTTTCTCCCACCATGGCAACCGACCAGGCGACGGCTTTTTCGCGTATGAGTATCTCTAAGGCCTCGCGCCTTTTCACGGTCATTTTCTTCGAATCATTCAATCCATGAAAGTTAACACCTTCAGGTAAGATACAGGCGGCCGCCACCACAGGGCCCGCCAGGGGGCCTCTCCCCACCTCATCGACGCCCGCGATGAAACGATAGCCCGCCTCACGAAGACGCGCCTCAAAGGCGCCCATACGCTCGTAGCGCTCGATGTCACGCGCGGTAATACGGATGACGGCACTCATTGGATTTCGATATCCGTCACAGGCGCCCATTCGAGCGTGATTCTTCCGATGCGCCCTGAACGAAAATCGTCTAAAAGCATCGCTGAGAAGCGTGAAAGGTCCGCCTCCTCCCCGGGGAGCCGGCAGCCCATGCGTAGGGCGGTGTCCGAAAAAACACTCAAAAGATGATCATCATCGGCCACAGCCCCGTAACGCGCATGAAGCGCATCGGGGTAAAGCGCTGAAAGTGTTTTAAACAGCCAGAGCGCCACGTCTTCCACAGGCAGGATACTGTCCCGGATCGCGCCTGAGGCCGCCAGAGCTTTTGCTCCTTCTTCATCCGCCATCTTCAAAGGTAAAATACCGGGGGTGTCAAGGAAGTGAAGTTCAGCGCCGGAGCGAAGCCAGTTCTGTTGCCTTGTGACCCCGGGCCTTGCTTCCACGGCCGCGGAGCGCTTGCCGACAAATTGGTTAATGAGGGTCGATTTACCTGTATTGGGGATGCCTGAGACCAAGATACGCAAAGGTCGTGCGATCCGCCCCTGTTTTTTGGCCTTTTCCAAAATAGGCGCGTGAATTTTTAATAATTGCCTTCGGATGAGACGGATGTCAGCACTTTGTCTTACATCGACCATGAGGGAAAAAACACCCTCCTCATAAAGGTAGCGCAGCCATCGGGCGCCCTGGTCAATATCCGCCAGGTCCGCATGTGTGAAAAGGAGAATGTGGGGCTTTTGGGGGGTGAAGGATAAAAAGATCGGGTTGCGGCTTGCCACAGGGACGCGCGCGTCCGCGACTTCCACCACCACGTCGATATGCCGCCAAGCATTTTTTAACTCACGGGTCGCGCTTGCCATATGGCCGGGGTACCAGTGGATCTTCTTGCCGCCCATGCCCTTGATATCGCTCATCTTGCCTCTCCTTGTTCGTCTATTCTCTCTTTTTAGTATACGACAGACAAAAGCTTTCTTTAAAAAGAAAAGACGGCTTCAAGCCGCCTGTTCTTCATTTGTCTTTAGTTGACAATTATTTCTTGGTCGGAAGCTTTTCGCGTACACGAGCGGCCTTACCCACGCGATCGCGCAAGTAAAACAACTTCGCACGGCGCACACGGCCTTTTCGAATCACTTCAATCTTCGCGACTTTCGGCGAATGAATCGGAATGACACGTTCGACACCGACACCGTAGGCCACACGCCTCACTGTCACGGTCTCATTCAGTCCGGCTCCCTTTCGCCCGATCACCGTTCCCTCAAACACTTGAATACGCTCACGGGTACCTTCTGTGATCCTGAGATGAACATTGACACGGTCGCCGATCTCTACGTTATCGTACTGATCGCGCAAAAATGGCTGTTCCACCGCTTTGATATAGTCCATATTGCGTTCCTCCTTTATCCATCATCGGATGTTCTTGCACGCAATTGCAGCGGACCACCCGTATAAACCTCAAGCATGATAGCAGATGAAAACACGGCTGGCAAGCGCTTTTTACCTTATTTCTTAAATACTCCGGGCGAATTTGCCACGGAGCTTGAAAAAAGAAATAAAACATCCGCATCGGACTCAAAGGAAACGCGCTCCAAAACACTTGTCATCGCGATATAGCGCAGGTCAATGACCAGCACTTCCTCGTAGTACGGGGCAAGGAGCGGAATGAGGCTGGAACCAAAGGAATCGCGAAAGACAATGAGCTGGCGTCCGTTATGCTGCTCGGTGTTTTCGATCCTCAAAAGCGCCTTCGCGCCGCCCAAAAACAGATCGTAAGGGTCGACCGACAGAAGCTTGTCGGTCTCGTACACCGGACTCTTCTCCCCTGTCACAAGGTCCCAGACGACCATCTTGTCGATCGTGTCATTGGACAGCCAATTCAAGGTATCCGGCGCGACCGGCCAGGCCATTTGCCCCGCATAGGTGCCCCAATAGTCGTCAAAGCTTTGAAGCTCAAAGTCCTGAATCGCTAATGTTTCGAAAAAGCCAAACTGCTCTAATAATAAGTTCGCCACATCCATTAAATACTTTTGGTCCCAATGCGGATCGGTTCTGTAGTAATCGTCAATCGAAAGATGCGGCAAAAGTGACAAAACATCCATTCCTTCGCCCAAAGCCTCATCAATTTGTCCCAATAGGGCGTCATAGGCATAGGAAGGATATTGACTATTCTTTAAAAGGAAGACATTTTTGTCCGGGATAAGGGCAAAAAGGGGCTTCCCCTCGTTTCCGAGATTTTCACGGGCGACACCCTCCAAGATGGAAAGCGCATGCGCCAAGGCTTTTTCATTTAAAACAGGGTCAAGCTTTCCCAAATGACCATCCAATTCGTAATAGCCGTGGTGGTCGAATTGAGCTAAAGCCCCGATGCGAAACAGCACCAGGTATTTACGAAATGCATCGCGGGCGGGAAATTGGTCAAGAAAATAGTCCTCCAAAAATTGAAAATACTCAGATAACCCCGCCCCCGGATGGGACGTCCGGTAGCTTTCATAGTCCATGTATTCTACAAGCGGGCGTTTTTCCGACAGGGAGATGGACTCATCCGCTTTTACGAACGACACGAGGGGCACAAGCATTAGTGCCAGTACAAAGACTAAGATAAGACTGTATGCGCGATATTTCACCTTGTAGCCTCCTAGAACCTGAAATATAAGAATGGATTAAACGAGCCGTCCACGAGCTGTGCCGTGGATAGAAACAGGACCATAAAAACGCCTAAGGCCGCGACAGTATCCAAAATAAAGCCGCTTGTCCGGTTTCGGATCCGCTCCCACAGTCGCTTGGGGTAAGGGGTTGAGGCAATGATGGCTAAAAGGAAGACGAGCGCATAACTTTTGACGTAGTAAAGTGTCAAAGGATCCCAGAGCTTGAGTGCTTGTCCCCCAAACATGCCGCCGATGTTGGACAAAGCTTCGGTGAGTGAATCGGCATTAAACAGGACAAAGCCCAGATTGACAAAGAAGAATGTGTAAACAATACGGACTGCGCTGCCCGCTTTGTCAAGTATTTTGGAAAGCCCGATACGTTCCATCTGTAGCAGGATAAAGTAGAAAAAGCCCCAGACGACAAAGTTCCAGGACGCGCCGTGCCAAAATCCGGTCAATAACCAGACGACCCAAAGGTTGCGGATCATTTTCCAAGAGCTGACGCGGCTCCCGCCCATCGGGATATACACATAGTCGCGAAACCAGGAGCCCAGTGACATATGCCAGCGCCGCCAAAATTCCGTGATGGACTGCGACAGATAGGGGTAGTCGAAGTTTTCCAAGAATTGGAAGCCGAACATGCGCCCCAATCCGATGGCCATGTCAGAATAGCCTGAAAAATCAAAGTAGATCTGGAAGGTAAAGGCAAGAGCACCGGCCCAAAGCGAGAGGACTGAACGTGTCCCTGCAAGGCTCAACTGCTGCCCGAACTCCGCTAAAAGGTTCGCGATTAAGATCTTTTTCCCCAAGCCTGTGACAAAACGTGTGATGCCCGACGCAAAAAGTTCTAAGGTGACCTTTCTGTTTCGGATTTCCTTCTGGATCGTCTGGAATCGGACAATCGGTCCCGCGATAAGCTGAGGGAAGAACGACACATACATGAGAAAATAAAAAGGGTTCTTTTCAACTTCCACTTCACGCCGATACACGTCAATCACATAGGACAGGATCTGGAAGGTGTAAAAACTGACCCCGATGGGCAACACGAGCCCTAAGGGCGACAGCATCCCGGGGAATACCTGATCGATATTCCTTATGAAAAAATCGCCGTATTTGAACAGTAAAAGCGGGACAAGCACAAGAATGAGTCCTGTGATAAGTACCGCTTTTCGAAGCTTCTCACCTTTCAGCTGCTCAATAATTCGACCTGACAGGTAACCTGTCATGGCGGTCGTGACCATAATGATCGAAAAACGCGGCTCTCCCCAAGCGTAAAACAAAAGGCTTGCAAGGAGTAATACCGCGTTTTTCCACCGGCCGGGGACGACAAAGTAGACGACTAGGACGGCCGGCAGAAAATAATAAAGAAATGTGACGCTTGAAAACAGCAAGGCTGTTTACGCGACCGGGGTGAAGCCTGAAGCTTCCAAGAGTTTTGTCACTTCGTCCTGGCTTCCCATGACAAAGAACACCGCGTCGGCTTTAGAGGCGGCCGCCATCGTTTCGGCTCCGACACAGATCCATTTTCGAAGATCGGCTTTTTCTTTTAATTCTTTGGCGAACGCCACCGCGTCCCCCCCTTCGGCGACGCGGAAGATTCCCATCGCAAAGGGATTGACATTGATCATCGGCTGGAGGCCGTAGGCTTCCGCGATTTTTCCGTCCAATGACTCAGCGCCGATTAAAAATCCTGCTTCTTCCTGATCGAGTTCATCCAGGAAATAACCGTCTTCTAACATCTCCGGGAAACCTGCGTCTTTCACGATCTGTTCTATGGTTTCTTTCAAGTCCCCGACTTCTTCTTGGGGGGCCTTGGGGCCCGACTGGCAACCGAATGTAAACAACAGGGCTAAAATTAAAACAATGCTCATTACTTTTTTCATAAATGACTCCTTCAATATAAAACATACAGGCGGAAATTTTCCCACCATCCCATAAGACGACAGCGCTTGTCGCTTCGTTACATCGTGATTTTCATGAAATTTTTTGTAAATAGCAGGGGATGACCGTCAATCTTCACAATCTGAGAGACGTTTGGCCAAGGCTTCCCATAATTCAGTCTCCACCGGATGGTCTTTTAAGAGATCCGGCCTCTTTTTTAAAGTTTCAATCAACTGGCCTAAACGGCGCTCTTGCTCGATGTTTTTCGCATGGCCTGAAAAAAGCACTGAAGGCACCTTGCGGCCGCGCCACTCACGAGGTTTTGTGTACTGGGGCCACTCCAAAAGTCCTTCTGAAAAGGATTCGTTTTGCCAGGCTTCTTCGTCCGCCAAAACCCCCGGGACCATGCGGCTGATGGCGTCGATCATGACCGCGACAGCTAACTCGCCCCCCGTCATGACAAAATCCCCCAAAGAGACCTCTTCACAACCGATCGCATCAATGACGCGTCGGTCGACGCCCTCGTAATGCCCCGCGATTAAGACGATGTGTTCTTCTTTTGAAAGAGACTGCGCCATCTGCTGGTCAAACACCTGCCCGTGCGGCGATAAGAAAAGTGTCCTGACATCCTGATTATCTTCTCCTGCGACCGAGCGCCAGGCGTTATAAACGGGTTCACACATCATGACCATTCCGCGTCCGCCCCCGTAAGGACGATCGTCTACCTGACCGTATGCATTGATCGCGAAGTCGCGTATCTGGACAAGGTCAAGCTCGATTAATTGTTCCTTCATGGCGCGCCCGGTAATACTGTGATTGAGCGCGTCTTTCACCTGTTCGGGGAAAAGCGAGAGGATGGAAAAGCGAATCGCCATTATGCGCCTCGATAGAGCTCGTAAAGACCGGCCGGCAGGATCACATGGATGACATCTTCCTCCTGGTCGATTTGTCGGATGATGCTTTTTAAAAAGGGAAAGAGAAGGTCGGGTTGTCCCTCGTCTTTTACGACGAGTATGTCAGCCGTGCCTGTGTCCATAATGTCCCGTACCGTGCCGAGAGGACCTTTTCTTTCGTCTATCACCCGCATACCTAAAAGATCGCCGTAGTAAAATTCAAACGCATCGTTAAGTTCTGCGGCGTCGTTACGTGACACGGCTAAGTAACGCCCTGACAGCGCTTTTGCTTTTTCGCGCGTGTCAATGCCGTCGAATTCCAAAAGAAGGCCGCGCGGTGTGGACCGCGCTGACTTTAATCGGAGAGACGACAAAGGTTTTGTGCCAAAGTCTTCCGTGACATAACACAAAAGCCCCTGTTGAAAGCGTGTGTCATCGTCGCCGAGGCTCTTGATCAAAAGCTCGCCGTTGACGCCGTGAGGGCGAAGACACACGCCAATCAATAGATAGGGTTGTTTCATGACTCGATGTCGACCGTGACGCGGCGATTGTCCATCGCGCCTTTGGCCTTCATGATCGCCCGGACCGCCTGGGCTCTTTTGCCGCCCCGGCCGATGACGCGTCCGATGTCATCGGGATGCGCGTTCACCGTGAGCACCACTTCACGACCCTTTCGTTCTTCTTCAATCGTCAAATCTTCCGGATGTTGGATCAAGGGTTCAATGATGGATTTTAATAAGGCTTTCATGTCTTACTCCACAATCCCGTTGTACTTCAGAAGTTTTTTGACGGTCTCAGTCGGTTGCGCGCCCTTTGAGATCCAATCTTTGACCTTCTCAGCGTCGACCTTGAAGGTGGAAGGGTCGGTGTGCGGATCGTAGGTGCCGATCTCTTCGATGAAGCGTCCGTCACGCGGGAATCGCGCGTCGGCGACGACGACACGGTAATACGGTTGTTTTTTCTTGCCTACACGTTTGAGGCGGATTTTGACTGCCATAAGTTCCTCCAATAAGGTTTAATCTATCGTCACGGGCCTGGGGCCCGGCGAAATCAAGTTAAAGGCCAAAGCCTCCCATGGGCATTTTGCCGCGGCGCTTTTTGCCGCCCTGCCCCATCATGCCGAACTGTTTCATCATTTTCAGCATGTCGTCATACTGCCGGACAACACGGTTGACGTCCTGCACTTCCACGCCGCTCCCCTGGGCGATGCGTTTACGCCTTGAGGCGTTTAACAGCTTCGGGTTGTCGCGTTCTTTTCGAGTCATGGACTGGATGATCGCACGCGTTTTCACAAGCCCCTTCTCATCGATATCCATGTTGCCGACTTTTCGCCCCATGCCCGAGATCATGGAGAGCATCTCCTTCATGGAACCCATGCCCTGGATTTGTTCTAACTGCTCCAGCATATCCTGCATGGTGAAGGTGTTCTGCTTCAGGCGCTCCATGGTCTTTTGTGCCTGACGTTCGTCGAGCGCGTCAGTTGCCTTTTCGATCAGGGTTAAGACGTCCCCCATGCCGAGGATGCGTGAGGCCATGCGGTCGGGGTAGAAGATTTCTAAATCTTCGATCTTCTCCCCTGTCCCGATCATCTTGATCGGCTTGCCGGTCATACGACGGATGGAGAGCGCGGCGCCGCCTCGGGCGTCGCCGTCCAACTTGGTCATGATGAATCCATCAAGGCCGACAGAAGCTTCAAAGGCCTCCGCGATGCTGACGGCCTCCTGGCCGATCATGGCGTCCACAATGAGCAGGCGCTCATCGGGCTTAATCGCTTCATTCAGCGCCAAGAGTTCCGCCATGAGCGCGTCATCGACCGTCATGCGCCCCGCGGTGTCGACGATCATGGTGTCGCACATCATGTAGCGGGCGCGCTCCTTACCGGCTAACGCCAGGCGGCTTGCGTCCTTTTCATCGGGGTCGATGTAATACTCCACGCCGATTTGTTCCGCTAAGACGCGCAGCTGTTCCTGGGCGGCCGGGCGGTGGACGTCGACGGAGACTAAGATGGGCTTTTTGCCCTTATTTTTTAAATGAAAAGCCAGTTTAGCAGCTGTGGTGGTTTTACCCGTGCCCTGCAGTCCGTAGAGCATGAGGACGGTAAATCCGGTGGGTGAGACGATGAGTTTTTCCTCGGTTCCGAGGATGTGGACCAAGGCTTCGCGGACGATTTTCACGACCTGCTGTCCCGGGGTCAGGCTTTCCATGACCTCGGCGCCTTTGGCTTTTTCCCCGATCTCCCCGGTCAAGTCTTTCACGACCTGGTAGTTGACGTCGGCTTCAAGCAAGGCGAGGCGGATCTCGCGCATCATGTCCTTGATGTCTTTTTCCGTCACGCGACTCTTGCCGCGCATGGCATCCGTGATGCGGCTTAAACGTGCACTCAGATTCTCAAATACGGCCATCGCCATCCGTCCCTTCCTTGTTTTCTTCCACTTCCTGGGGCACGATCATGCCCAAAAGACCTTGTAATGTATTCAAAAGTGGTTCACTTTCGCCCTTTTTATGGAGCGCGATCGCTTCTTCAACCGTAGCGATCAGTTTCTTGTCGCGCGACACAAGATGCAAAACAACTTCCCATTCCGCGAGGCGTTTCACACCGCGGCGGATCTGGTCATGGACGCCCTGGCGGGTGAGTCCTGTTTCCTCCGCGATCTCAGCCAAAGACAGATCCTCGTCATAGTAGAGTTCCATCATTTCCCTTTGGCGTGCGCTCAAAAGCTCCCCGTAGTAGTCGAGGTAAAGACATACATCCGTATGTGAGGGTTCTTTTAATGGGTGTTCCTGCTTGGGCATGCGGACAGTATAAACAAAAGAAGTTTAAGCTGTCAAGTGTTTCTACTGACAGGCTATTCTTGCGGTAACAACGCGTCCAAAAACAAGGTTTTATCAAAGTCTTGTAAGTCATCCGGTCCCTCGCCAAGACCGGCTAAACAGAGCGGCAACCCCGTCTCATGGGCCACCGCGACCGCGACGCCACCTTTGGCGTTCCCGTCAAGTTTTGTGATCGCAATCCCGGTGACATGGGTGGCCTCATGGAATGCCCGTGCCTGCACAATGGCATTTTGCCCCGTCGTCGCGTCAATCACAAGGATTGTTTCGACGAAAGCTTCGGGCGCTTCGCGATCGATGACGCGTCTAATTTTGGACAGCTCATCCATCAGGTTCTTTTTCGTGTGAAGGCGTCCGGCAGTATCAATAATCAGAAGGTTTGTTTTGCGCGCCTTGGCGGCTGAAATGGCGTCAAACACCACAGCCGCGGGATCAGAGCCGGACGCGTGCGCGATGACGGCTGTTTCGATTCTTTCCCCCCAGACTTTTAACTGTTCAATGGCCGCCGCACGGAAGGTATCGGCCGCAGCCATCAACACGCGAAATCCCGCTTGTTTAGCGCGACTTGCAAGCTTGGCCGAGGTCGTCGTCTTGCCTGTGCCATTCACGCCGACCATCAGGTAAATAGTAAGTTGATCGCCTTCGAGCTCAAGCTTTTTTTCAATCAACATCGAGGCAAGGGTCTCTTTTAAGGCAAAAAGGACCGCTTCTTTTGAAGCATCCCCTGTTTGTCGGATATGTTCGCGGATCGCCTCCACGGCTTTTGTCGACGCCTCAATGCCGCAGTCCGCCTGAATCAGGGTCATCTCAAGCTCATCCAACATATCGTCGTCAAAGACACCGAGTCCCGCGGACAAGCGGTTAATGCTCTGGGTCATGAAGGTTCTTGTTTTTTCCAAGCCTTGGCGAAATTTGTCAAAAATACTCAAAAACTCACTCCTAATCCCCGTAGGGCAAAGCCGAAGACAGGACCATGGACAGGACGCGTGAAATGCCGCGCTCCTGCATCGTCACCCCGTAGAGGCGGTCAGAGGCCTCCATCGTACCCTTCCTGTGCGTCACCAGTATAAACTGCATGGACCAGGCGTAACGGCGCACATAGTCCGTAAAGCGTTTGACATTGGCGTCGTCAAGCGCGGACTCAACCTCGTCAAACACACAAAAAGGCGCAGGCTTCAGCTTCAAGATGGAAAACAGCAAGGCAATTGCCGTGAGGCAGCGCTCCCCGCCCGACAACAAGGAAAGCTTTTGGAGCTTCTTACCCGGCGGTTGGGCCTGGATGCTGATGTCGGCTGAGAGCACATCGCCGTCCCCTTCGAGCGTAAGTTCCGCCTGCCCGCCCGAGAACAACTCGGAGAACACCTGATTGAAATTCTGATTGATCTCGTGGAAAGTCCGGTTAAACTGCTCGCGCATCGACTGGTCAAGGTCGCGCAGCACCGCTTCTAAATCAGATTGTGCCTTTTCAATGTCCTCGCGCTGTGAACGCGTAAAGTCAATTCGCGTTGAAAGCGCCTCATAGTCACGGATGGCGTTGTGGTTAATGGGGCCGAGCTCATCGATCTCGCGTTTTAATCGCGCGCGCTCAGAGGTCGCTTTGGAAATCACGTCGATGGTTTCGCATTCCGCCTCCGCTTCACGCCGGGTCACCCCATGGGTCTCCCACAGCCTGTTCAACTGATCGTCCACCTGGCTTGCCATACGCTCGAGTTCCGCGTCCTGGCGCTCACATACGGCCTGTAAAGAGGCGACCTGGTCATTTACGGTGTTCATCTCTCCGATGAGGGCGCGCTGGCTTGTAAAGGCCTCCTCGCGCTGTTCCATCAGTTGCTCTAAAAGCGTTTGACATTCGCGGCGCTGTTTTGAAACCGCCGCTAAGGCGAGGTCATTTGCCTCGATGTCCTGCCTCGCACGCTCCATGCGAGCGGTTTGTTCTTTCCACTCGCGCTCAAGTGAACCCTGCCTTACTTTGGCTTCTTCAATTTCAGTGCCTGTATTTTTTGTGACACGGTCAAATTCTAAGAGCGACTCATCGAGGGAAGCAATGGAAACCTCAAGCCGTGTATGTTCATGGCGCCGTTCTTCGTAGGCTTGCCGATCGGATGTATGTTCAGATTGAAGCGATGTCAAAACCGACATCGCGTCTTGCCTTTTTGTTTCAATCGCGTCGATTTGCTGTTCGAAATGAGTCTTTTCAGTAGATAATTCCGCGAGGCGTTCTTCAATGGCCAAAAGCTCGCTGTCCCGCTGTTCCATTTCTTTTAGCAGGCGCTCATAGCTCAGTTTTTCGGCTTCTTCTTTCGCTAAAACAGCCCCCAATTTCGCCTTTTGATCGGCCAGTGCCATGAGGGAGGACTCCTCTTTTTTGGCCCTTTGGGTCAAAAGCTCTTTGGCTTCCTCTAAAGCAGTGCTTTCTTTTTCGAGTTGAATCTTCTTTTCGTCCGCTTCTTCGCGGGCTGCTTTCGCACGCCCGGGGCGCCCTAAGACACCCACGGCTTTCGTGGTCCTGTAACCGCCTGTCATGGAGCCGCCGCGGTTCACGACGTCCCCTCCGCGCGTCACCACGGTTTGGGAGCGCCCGATCTTTTGACTTAAACGGACGGCATCGTCCATCGTCTCAACCACCAGGGTACGCCCTAAGACATAGCGGACCGCCGGATCGATTTCAGGGTCGTAGGAGACAAGCTCGCCCGCGACGCCGATGAAGCCGGGGCTCTCTTCGGCAGTTTTTTTCGTCCTTTGATCCAAAGCATAGGGCGAGAGCGCGCCCAGCGGCAAAAAGGTCGCCCGTCCGGCACGCGCGTTTCGAAGCCAGTCAATCCAGTGCTTGGCCGTGTCTGAATCGTCAACCACCACGTGGTGTGTTGATCCGCCCAATGCCGTTTCAATGGCCGGGCGCAATGCCTCAGGTACGGTGAGTAGCGAGGCAAGCGGACCGTACACCGCATGATCTTGCTCGCGATTAACTTCTTTCATCAGGAGCTGGACCGGGCGGGTAAAGCCTTCAAAGTCGGATTCCAGCCTTTCCAGCGTCTCCGCCTCGTAGTTCAGTTGGTGGATTTCGCGCGCGACCATTTCCATCGTCTGTTCGATGCGGTCGGCGTCGCGATGCCCGCGGAGGGTCTGTTCCTTGGCTTCTTGAGCCTGCTGTTCAAGAGTTGCGATCGCTTCTTTTAGCGACAAAATGTCCGCCTTGTACGTGTCGGCTGTTTGTTCGGCGCGTTCCTTTTCTAAGGCGATCGAATTTTCTTCATCTTTCAAGCGCAGAAGTCTTGCGGATAAGGCTTGGGATTCTCCCTGCTTTTCATTGATCAGGGCGCGGTAAGAGGCCAGTTGGTCGTTGGATTCTTGCCCTTGACGCCTCGCCTCTTCTATTTTCGACGCCACACGGCCCATGGACGCTTCCATCTGTGAAAGGGCCTCGTTGATCACAAGGAGCTGTGCGGCAAGTGTCGTTTTCTTCTCCGCCATCGCTTCGCGTCTCATCTTTCGCTCTGAAAGATCCTGCTCAGAAGACATGACGCGCATGGTCAGGCGGTTTTTTTCTTCTAAAAGTGATTCGGCGCCCTCTTTCGAGCTCTCGTATTTTTCCTTGTGGAGTGCTAAGAGCCCGATATGTTCGGTCTCTTTGACGGAATATTGGTTGAAGCGCATCTGTTGTTCTTCGATGCTCCGGTCGATTTCGTCGATTTTAAAAGAGGCTTCCGATTCATCGCTTCGCATAATTTGCTGCGCCCTTTTGGCCTGTTCTAAGTCCTTTTCGATCAGGCGGGCATCCTCTTGTCGTTTTTCCCTTTGCGCTTCTAAGGTTTCCACCTGGCGAAGGGAGAGCGCGATGTCCAGTTTTCGGTAACGCGTCGCAAGCTCGATATGGTGGCGGGCATCGTAGGCTTGTTTTTCAAGGGTTTCGGCCTGTGATTCAAGCTCGGCTAAAAGATCGTCGACGCGCAGGAGGTTTTGTTCTGAGCGGTTTAGCTTTCTTAGGGCCTCATCTTTTCTCGTCCGAAACTGGACGATGCCTGAGGCTTCTTCAAAGATCGCGCGGCGGTCCTCAGATTTATTGCTTAGGATTTCATCGACTCTCCCCTGCCCGATGATGGAATAGCCGTCAAGCCCGATGCCTGTGTCCATAAGGAGCGCGTTCACGTCCTTTAAACGGCAGGGGGTCTTGTTGATCAGGTACTCGCTGTCGCCTGAGCGGTAGTAACGCCGCGTGATGGAGACGGTCTCGTAGTCGATGGGGAGTATTTGTTTGGAGTTGTCGAAGGTGAGTGTGACTTCACTGAAGCTCACGGGGCGCCTTTGCGCCGTGCCGTTAAAGATGACGTCTTCCATGCGCTGGCCGCGCAGGGTCTTGGCGCTCTGTTCACCCAATACCCAGCGGATGGCGTCCGTAATATTCGATTTGCCGGCCCCGTTGGGTCCCACAATCGCCGTGATTCCCGAATGAAAGAGAATCTTCGTGTATTCAGGAAATGATTTAAATCCTTGTATTTCAAGTGATTGCAGCATACGCCGGCTCTAATCTTTCCTTACGTCCTCGAAAAAGCGCCTCGAAGCGTCTTGCTCCGCGGCCTTTTTGGTCTTGCCTGTGCCGTTATTAATAAGTTTGCCTTCTACAAAAAGACCCACCGTGAATTGGCGGTCGTGCTCGGGGCCTGTCATGTCCAACAGTTTGAATTCCACGTCCCTGCCCTTGTCTGACTGCGCCCATTCGTACAGCAGGCTTTTGTGGTCGTAGTGCAGCTGGCCCCGGAGCGCTAATTCGACATAGGGTGAAAATAGTTTTGAGATGACCGCGTCTACGGCCCCAAGGCCCCCATCGAGGTAGATCGCCCCGAAGACGGCTTCTAACGCGTCCGACAGGTTAGAGGGGTTGTCTCTGCCCCCTGTCATCTGTTCGCCGTGGCCGAGCCGCAGGAACGCCCCTAAGTCCAGTGTGTGCGCGATGCGGGTTAAAGTGGGTTCGCAGACGAGGTTGGCGCGCATTCTCGTCATCTCCCCTTCGGCCGCCTCACTTTTCAGTGTGTAAAGGGTTTCGGAGACGATGAGCTGCAATACTGCGTCACCCAAAAATTCTAATCGCTGGTTGTCCGCCTTTTTGTCATGGCTTTCGTAAGCGAAAGAAGGATGGGTCAGCGCGCTTAATAATAGTTCCCTGTTCCGAAACAGATAACCGAGTCGTTCTTCGAGTGTCGATGCATCGTCCGGCACAGGGAGTATGCGCCTTATAGGTGCGCGTGGATGAAGTCGACGGCGTCGCCGACCGTGCGGATGCGCTCCGCTTCTTCGTCCATAATCGCCATATCAAATTCTGCTTCAAGCGACATCACAAGTTCCACAATGTCGAGTGAGTCAGCGTTTAAATCTTCAATAATGTTCGAGGTCATTTCGATGGTCTCTGGCTCAATGCTGAGCTGATCGGCTAAGATCTTTTGAATACGTTCTAGAATTTCCTGTTTTGTCATCCTTGGGTCCTCCCAAATTTCAATTTTATTGCGTGCCACGTCAATGCCTTAAATGGATTAAACCTTCAGGGCATCCGACAGCAACGCTCTATTTTTCAGCCAGTAATCCAGGCCTGAAAACACGGTCAAAAGTAAAGTCACGGCCACCAGTATATCACCGGGGATGGTCCAGGGCGTCCCGTAGCCTAAGAATGACTGTGTGGGGTCAATCCATTGGACAATGATGGGCTCAAACATGAGGGTGCATAGCGTGATGATCTGGAAAACGGTTTTCACCTTGCCAAACCAGCTGGCCGCAATGACAAGCCCGTGTTCGACGGCCACCATGCGGATCCCCGTCACGATAAATTCGCGCGCGGCGATCAGGACGATCACGTAGGTGGAGATGCGGTTCAGCTGTACAAAGGCCGTAAATACGGACAGCACCAACAGCTTGTCGGCGATGGGGTCCACCAGTTTACCGAAGTTTGAGACAATACCCTGCTTTCGGGCGAGCATGCCGTCCAGAAGGTCCGTCATGGCCGCTAAGATGAAGAGCATGAAGGCGATGACGCGCCCCGGTGTTGAGACAATAAATCCCGAAAACGCGCAGGCCTCACAGTAGGGCAAAGGCAGTAAAAAGAATAAGATAAACGGGATCATGACGATCCTCGATAAGGTCAGTTTATTCGCGATGTTCATCGATTGACACCCCCGTCAAGTCATAAGGTCCCGCGTCCACAATCCGGACGACGGGACGGCTTCCGATCGTAAGATCGGGCGTCGTCGCGGCGACATAAATAACAGGATCAATCTCCGGCGCTTCGCCGTAGCTTCTCCCTTCGAAGAGTATACCACGCTCATCCACCGCTTCAAGGATAACGGGGACTGTCGTGTGGATTCTTATTTCATTTCTTCGGCGCGCGATGTCCTGTTGATTCGCCATCAGGATGGACCGCCTTTTTGACGCCAGGCTGTGAGGGACCTGATCGGGCATTAGGAAGGCCGCTGTCCCTTCTTCGGGTGAGAATTCAAATACGCCCAAGCGGTCAAATTCAATTTCTTTTATAAACTCTAAGAGTATGTCAAAGTCCTCCTCCGTCTCACCGGGAAAGCCCGTAATCACGGTGGAGCGCAGGATGAGATCAGGCATTAACCGGCGTGCCCGCGTGATTTTATCACGGATCATGTCGGAGGTCTCATGGCGCCGCATGGCTTTCAAGATGCGGTCGGAGGCATGCTGGATGGGAAGGTCGATGTAATGGGCGATCTTGTCATTTCCTGCCATTTCCAAAAGCAGTTCTTCCGTCAGTCGGTCGGCGTAAAAATATAAAGTTCGGATAAGCGCCACGTCGGGCACTTCCAAGCTTAATGTCCGAAGCAGATGCGCAAGGGTGGGCCGTTCGGGCAAATCCTCCCCGTAGCGCGTTGTATCCTGCGCGATGAGGATCAGTTCTTTGACGCCGGAGGCGACAAGGCATTGGGCTTCTTTCACAATGGATTCAACAGATCTCGAACGCTGGGGACCGCGCAGCCTCGGGATGATGCAATAGGCACAGGCATTGGAACAGCCTTCGGCGATCTTCAGATAGGCGTAGGTGCCGGGGGGCGCTGAGGGAAGGCGCTCGCGGTCCAGGTAATCGATGGCGCCCGCGGGGCCCGGTATGTGTTCTTTGAGTGAGTGACCTTCCAAAAGCGATTCGAATACCTCGGCGATCTGTCCGTATTCGCCTGTTCCTAACACGGTGTCGACTTCCGGGATTTCCTTTGTGATCTCATCTTTGTAGCGCTGAGGCAGGCAGCCGGTGACGATAAGAAAAGCTTTGGGATTATCTTTTTTGATCTCGGCCAGCTCCAAGATGGCGTCAATCGCCTCTGTCACAGCCGATTCTAGGAAGGCGCAGGTGTTGACGACCAGAAATGAAGCCTCTTTGCGGTCATCCGTGAAGCGGTAGCCCTTCTCTTTTAAAAGAGCGCTCATGCTCTCGGAGTCGACTTCATTTTTGGGGCAACCCAAGGAATACAGGTAAAATGTTTTGTCCATCTTTATTTTAAACACTCTGATACGATATCACGTGAGAGGCCGATCGGGTAGCCGCGGCGCGCAAGTAATTTTAACATGGCGATTTCATCGTCTTTTGAAGGATGGGGAAAATGGGACTCGCAAAGGATCCTTCCGGTATCACGGTCATCTTCCAAGTTTCCTGCCATCTCTTTTGCGATTTTTATGTCAATGCCGTTTTGGATAAAAATCGAGACCATCATGCGCTGAGCTCGCGTGCGTCGTCCCTTGTAACGCAAAGCGACGCGCTTTGCGGCGCGCCGGTCATTAATGTAATCAAGGTTGATATAGTAGTCGATCACTTCATCGGCAATCTCGGGCGCGATGCCTTTTTTTAGCAAATTTTGGCGTACGCGCCCGGACGATTTCGAATGATCGATCCCGATGTAGGAAATGGCCGTCTCGCGGGCTTTTTCGAACTCAGGGGAAAAAATCACAGGTCAAGCCCAAGAATCGCGTCCACGTCGGCGTCCGCCATATCCTCCGCGACGCCTTCTTCCTTCTTCGTGATTTCCACATTGTCAAGGTCGCCCAAGTAGTACTCGCGCACTTCCTCTTCAATCGCTTCGAACAGTTCTTGATTCTCTTCTTCTTCTAAGAAAACGCGTACATTGTCGCGGCCCTGACCCAGGCGCGTGTCACCGTAGGAGAACCATGAACCGCTCTTTTTTACGATCCCGGCCTCAACGCCCATGTCCAGTACACAGCCAGTCTGCGAGATGCCGTGTCCGTACAGGATATCGAACTCCGCCTCGTGGAAAGGCGGCGCGACTTTATTTTTCACGACCTTGGCGCGCGTACGCGAGCCGATCAATTGATCGCCCTGCTCAATTCTGCCGATCCGCCTGATATCCAAGCGGACACTGGCGTAAAACTTCAGCGCGCGGCCACCTGTGGTCGTTTCGGGGCTTCCGAACATCACGCCGATCTTTTCACGTAGCTGGTTAATAAAAATGACCATGGTGCGACTTTTATTAATGACCGCCGCAAGCTTACGAAGGGCCTGGGACATCAAACGGGCCTGGAGTCCGACCACCGCGTCCCCCATCTCCCCGTCGATTTCCGCTCTCGGGACAAGTGCCGCCACAGAGTCAATGACGATCACATCGACCGCGCCTGAGCGCGCGAGCGCTTCGGCGATTTCCAAAGCCTGCTCACCGTAGTCCGGCTGAGAGACGATCAGGTTGTCAATATCGACCCCGAGATTCTTCGCGTAGGCCGGATCAAGTGAATGCTCGGCGTCAATAAAGGCCGCGATACCGCCCAATTTTTGAACCTCGGCGATGCTGTGAAGCGCGACCGTTGTCTTACCGGATGATTCAGGACCATAGATCTCGATGACCCGGCCTCTCGGCAGGCCTCCGATGCCGAGGGCGACGTCCAATGAGAGCGCGCCTGTCGGGACAGACTCCACTTCCATCACTTCCGTATCCCCGAGCGTCAGCACAGCCCCTCTTCCGAAGTCTTTTTCGATACGGTCCAACGCCGCTTTCAAAGCGACTTGGCGATCTTTATCTTCTCTGGGTTTGACATCCTGCTTCGATTTATTCCGCTTGGCCATGCTGTCCTCCTAAATGCGCGTGTCGCGCCTTTTATTTTACAGAACTTATGTTCCTTCTCGACTATTTCATCTTACTGGAAAAGCCTCAGCCCGTCAATTTGTTTCCTATTCCCCTGACGGACAAAGGCCGTCATTTTCTCCTCTTTGAATCAACTTCGGGCCGGGGAAAACCCGAGCATCCGCCTTAACACACGCTCCAGATCGCGCGACTCGCGAAAATTGATGGCAAGCCCCGTGAAATAGAACACCAGCATCCCCAGCAGGGCTTTCACCGCGTAGAAGCCCAACTGCAAGAGCTTGCTTGTAGCGTTCATGGGAATCGTATTCAACCCCAAAAGCACGATGACGGTGGTCACCGAACACAGCAATAATCGAAGATAAAAGGGCAGCATACGGTAAGGCCGCGCCTGCTTCAGATGCGAGCGGTACAAGATGGCCATGACGACCATGTTGATCAGGCTGTTTAACACATAGGCCATGGGGAGCCCGTAGATGCCAAAGTCCAGGACACGCGTGAAAAGAACGCAAAACAAAGGGTTTAGTATCAGCGACATCACAGAGGTTAAAAGAGCGATGCGTGTCACATGTCTCGCGTAAAAGGCTTGGTTCACCACCTCATAGAAAGTGAGAAAGAAGATCGCCGGCGCGTAAAGGCGCAACAGGTGACCTTCAATCAAAAGGTTTTCCAAAGGAATCGCGCCACCCCACTGGAACACCGCCTCCATCGTCTCCTCCGCCATGACCATGAAGATAAGGATGAAGGGCGTGACATAGTAAAGCGCGCGGCGCAAGGACACCGTGTAGATCTCCCGCATGTCTTCAAAGCGTTTATTCGCAAAGGCACGCGTCAAGTTCGGCGACATCACACTTGCCACCGCCAGCGCAAAGATCCCGTAGGGAAGTTTCCAGGTCGTCTGTGCGTGGCGAAGCGAAGTGACCGCCCCCGTGAATTGGTTCGCAAAGCCTGTCTGGATGATGGAATTGAGCTGGATAACCGTCCCTGAAATTAAAGTGGGGATCGCAAGGCGCAGTAAGCGTTTGTAACCGGGGTCTTTTAAATCAATGAGGGGACGGTAATGCACGACACGGCGCGCCATGAAGGCTAAGTAGATAAAATTGACGGCCGCCGAGATGACCACGCCGAGCGCCACCCGGGCCGGAGCGCCGGCCGACTGATCGCCCCAGCGCAGCATGAAGATGATGCAGACGACGTTGTAAAGGGTGGTCGTAAAAGCGGCGCGCTGAAAGAGCTTGTGTCCGTTCAGGACGCCGACGCACATGCCGGCTAAAAAGAGGAAGATCGTCTGGGGGAAGAGCGTACGGGCCACCGCCACGGCGCGCTCGATGACCTCCGCGTCCTTGTTGGGGTTGTACAGTTGAATAATGGGTGAGGCAAAGAGCTCACCTAATAAGATCGCGATCAAAAAGGCAATCAAAAAGACATTAATAAAAGTACTGAGGCTCTTCCATAACTTCTTTTCGTCGTCTTTGGCAACGGCTGAGGACACCGCGGGAGTCACCGCCGCGGCAAAGGTACCGCCGACTAAAAGCTGGTAAAAAAGATCCGGGATCTGAAAGCCGATAAAATACGCGTCGGTGTTGACTCCGTAGCCAAAGGTGGGCGCGATCATGATTTCGCGGGCAAAGCCTGTGAGTTTCGCGGTCGCCAAAGAGAACATCAATAAGGCGGTGGCCTGGCCGGAAGAAAGGATGCGCATGCCGCCCTTCTTCGGTTCATTCAGCAGTTGGCCGTATGCTTGTTGACGCTTCCTCATCGTGATTCAATTCGCTTCCTAATGAGATTTAAGCCGTGGTACACCGCGCGCAGGCGGATACGGTTTCTAAGTCCCGTAAAATGATATACAAAGCTTTGTGTGTCCTTGTCTTTTTCAGCCATGCCGATCCACACGGTCCCGACAGGCGTTTTTTCACTCCCACCTGTGGGGCCCGCAATGCCGGTGAATGATACGGCGATGTCGGCCCCCGTTTTCAAACGACAGCCTTCCGCCATGGCCCGCGCCACCTCTTCACTCACCGCGCCATACTCAGACAATAGTTTGGGTGATACCCCCAATAGGCGCTGTTTCATTGCATCATTGTACGTGATAAATCCGCCCGCCAACACCTCGGATGCGCCGGGAACGGACGCTAAGGTTGAAGCGGCAAGCCCCCCGGTCAATGACTCGGCAAAGGCCACCTTCAATCCTCTCCTTAACAGCCCGTCAAGGACGACCTGTTCTAGGGGGCGCTTCCCTACTTCAAAGACGTGTTCGCCAAATAAAGAAAGGAGCGCTTGGACGACCGGCTCGGTCTTATCCTCACCGTTTGCGATCCGCTGAGAGACGCGGAAGATGACTTCCGTGGGTGAGGCATAGGGCGCGATCGTCACCTCATCTTGGAAGGTGATTAAATCATGTGCCATCCTTTCCGCCTGGCTTTCACCAATGCCGTACAGTCTGACGTAGCGATGAATAAAAGAATAGGGCGTATGACGCGCTAATTCATCTTTCACATAATTGGAAAACATCGGCTCCATTTCGTCCGGCGGACCGGGAAGTAAAAGGAGGGCTTTCATCGATCCCTCGAAGGGAGCTAATATTAAAGAACCGGGCGCGGAACCGTTGTCATTTTGAAAAATAATGGCGCCTTCCGGAACGGCCGGGTAAGGCGTCACTTCGTCCATGGGTATGAGCTTCTTGTTGAAAATGCCGCAGGCGACTTCCGCGGTGACATCGTCTTCCGTGGGCCCTAAGCCGCCTGTCGTGATCACTAAATCATTATCTTGAAGCGCCCGTTTCATGTCTTCTTCTAAGCGCTTTTCATTGTCGCCAACCAGGCTGTGACGGTAGGTGGAGATCCCGAGTTCTGTCAACTGCTGCGCAAGAAAATGCGCGTTCGTATCAAGCGTCTGCCCGATCAGCAACTCGGTGCCTACCGACAGGATTTGAGCTCTTAGGATGACAAACGGTTCTTCAGTCAAAGATGTCTCCGCCTTCCATCGCTTCATCACCCTCCAGCATCCGCTCAAATTGATCCGGCGTCACGAGCACCTTTCGAGGTTTGCTGCCTTCAAAGGGACCCACAAAGCCAAGTTCGTGCAAGCGATCGACGAGCCTTGCGGCCCTTGGGTAGCCAACCTGCAATTTGCGCTGTATAAGGGAGACAGCCGCGTAGTCCGCCTCGACCACCACGCGAAGGGCATCCATCAGGAGCTCATCTTCATCGCTGTCTGTGACCTTCCCCTTATCCTCTTCTCCCGTGCTCGCGATGGCTTCTCCGACGGTGTCGTCGTAGTTTTCAGGGTAATAGCTCTTGATAAACGACAGGACGCGCTCGACCTCGCTGTTGCTGACGAAGGCACCCTGTCCTCGGATGGCCTTGATGGAGCCCAGCGGGAAATACAGCATGTCGCCTCTTCCCAATAGTTTTTCAGCGCCCACTGAATCAAGGATCGTCCGGGAGTCCACCTGAGAGGCCACGGCAAAGGCGAGCCTTGAGGGGATATTGGCCTTGATGACGCCCGTGATAACGTCCACGGACGGACGCTGGGTCGCGATAATTACGTGGATACCGACCGCGCGGGCTTTGGCCATGAGTCTTGAAATGGCGCTTTCAACCTGGTGTTGGGTCAGGGCCATGAGGTCGGCTAGCTCATCGATGACAATGACGATATAAGGAACGGGCTGTTCATCATCTTCTTCGTATTTGTTTTTTCGGACTGCCGCATTGTAGGACGCGATGTCGCGCACCTTCTGATCCGCGAAGAGTCGGTAACGCCGCTCCATCTCGGACACAGCATAGTTCAGCACGCCGTATGCTTTTTCAGGATCCGTGACCACCGGCTGTAACAGGTGCGGGATGCCGTTATACACGTTCAATTCGACGATCTTGGGGTCAATCATGAGCATGCGGACGTCTTCCGGCGAAGAGCGATACAAGATGCTCATCAGGATGGAGTTGATGCAGACGGATTTACCGGAGCCGGTCGCGCCCGCGATCAACAGGTGGGGCATTTTGCCAAGGTCACACAGGATCACCTCGCCTCCGACGTCGCGGCCTAAGGCGGCGACAAGCGGGCTTTTTTCCTTTTGGAATTCATCCGATTCGAGAAGGCTTCTAAGGAGGACCGAGCGCATCTTTTTATTGGGGATTTCGATGCCGATCGCGGCTTTTCCGGGAATAGGGGCTTCAATCCTGACGCCCATCGCGGCCAAACTTAAGGCGATGTCATCGGAGAGGTTCACGATCCGGCTCACCTTGATGCCGGGCCCCGGTGCCAGTTCAAAGCGCGTGATGGTGGGGCCTGTCGTGTAGTTCACGATTTTTGCCTCGACGCCGAAGCTGTCGAGTGTTTCTTCAAGTTTGCGCCCGAGCTCTCGTATTTCTCGGATTTCCTGAGCCGTCTTTTTCATCCCCGAGTCTTCTTTTAACAAATCCATCGGGGGCGGTCGGTAGTCGTGCAGCATGCTCATCTGTTGCTCAGGGCGGTAGCGACGAACCGTTTTTTTTCGTTCAGGCAGTTTTTTGTCCAACGTCACTTCCGGCGTCCGCATGACCCGTTCATCCACCCTTGGCAGTTCTGGGAGATGCGAAATGGGTTTCGGAGCTCCCTTATGTGAAAATAAATACGGGACTCCGGTCAGGGGTTCTTTCGGTCTTGTCTCGCCCATCCCCCGCCGGTATCCGGGCGGCGGTTTGGGGAAGTTCAGGCCTTCGGCGGTCTTTTCTCCCTCAAAACTGTCCTGCGACACGAACGATTCCCAACCCTTAGGACCGCGCGTTGGGGGAATTTTTTCTTCCTCTAAGTTTTCTTCCACCGTTATGTCCTTTTTTCTGCGCTGGAACAGTCTTGAAAATAAGCCTCTGCCCGCCTCTTCTTCTAAGGCACCCGCTGAGGGTTCATCTTCAGTCATCTCCGATGCTTCAGGGAGCTTTTCAGACACCGTGGCTGCCCATCGCCCCATCTTGGAGGGCGACAGACCAAAGGCGACGACTAACACGGTGACCAGAAAGGCAAAGAGCAAGATGAGGGCTCCTGTGAGTCCTGCGACACGCTCTAATGAGTGGGCGACAAGTCCCCCGAGCAGGCCTCCCGAAAGGTGGTTGCCCTCGCGGATCGCTTCAGGGAAGCGGCCGTAGCGCCAGAGTTCCGAGATGAGGTGAAAGCCTGCCGCCTTGCCTTCGGGGGCCGGAGTGAGCCCATCCAAGAGGCTTTCCAGGGGCAGTGAAAATAAAGAGATGAACGCCGCGGCCACAAGAAAGAGCAAGAACAGCGCTCCGGCTTGCCGTGTCGTGACGGCCATTTCTTTTTGCAAGAAAAACATGAGTGAAAATAAAAGCAAGATCAGGGGCAGTACGAGCGCGATCGTTCCAAATAATCCCGCCGTGACGGTCGACAGCGTCCGCCCGAGCCAACCGGTCCAGGTGGCGGGCGCGTACAGGGAAAAAGCTAAAAGAAGGGCGGCGGCAAGAAATAGGATGCCTAAAATGTCACGTCTTTGACGCTTCGATAGTTTTCCGCCCGGCCGCTCGTCGATCGCTAACATGCTCGGTTCTCTATGGTTGTTGGGCGATGCGCGCCGCGGCGAGCATCACGCCCAGGCATGTTTTGCCGTCGGTCAGTGTGCCGTCTAAAATCTCATCGATCGCCTGTCTTAAGGAGATGGTTTCGCAGGCGATGAATTCGCCCTCATCAGGCCTTGCTCGCCCTTTTGTCAGACCGCGGGCCAAATAGATGTGGATGACTTCGTCGGTGTATCCCGGTGAGGGGTGAAAGCGTGTTAAAAGTTCCCAGCGATCGGCGGTAAATCCTGTTTCTTCCGCCAATTCGCGTCGGGCGCATGTCAATGCGTCTTCGGGCGGTTCGAGTTTGCCCGCCGGTATTTCGCGCAAGGGGCCGCTCGTGCCGACACGGTACTGGTGCACGAGATAGATGTTGCGGTCATCGTCTAAGGCCACCACACAGGCGCCGCCCGGATGGCGGACGACTTCGCGCGTGGTCGTGCGGCCGTCAGGCAGGAGGACCTTTTGGACTTCTACGGTGAAAATTCGCCCGATGAATTTCGGGTCGACATGGAGCACCTCCTCCATGAGGAGGGGTTCTTTTACGCAACGCGGCGCTTTTTGTTCACCTACACGCATCTTGGGTTTTCTATGCTGTGGCGCTTCGCGTTTCGTTCCTCTTCGTCCTTGCTCGTTGTCCATTGTCCCCTACATCCAACCGTCTATGTATTTTTTAGTATTTCTTCGACCGCCATTTTATCACAGCGGTTGTTGTATTCATTGTCCGAGTGGCCTTTCACCTTGTGCCATGTAATGGTGTGGCGCAGGTGTTCGGCCCAGAGTGCCTCCCAGAGGTCGCGGTTGGCGACGGGCATTTTGGCGGCATTTTTCCATCCGCGCTTTTGCCAGTTTTCGATCCATCGCTCGTTGAAGGCGGACACCAGGTAGGCGCTGTCACTGTAGAGTTTGACCCGGCAGGGCCTGGTTAAGCTCTGAAGTGCTTTTAACGCCGCGGTGAGCTCCATGCGGTTGTTGGTGGTATCCGGTAGAAAGCCGGATATCTCCTTCTCGACGCCCAAGGCGCGAATGATCGCGGCCCAGCCGCCGGGCCCGGGATTGCCGGAGCAGGCGCCGTCTGTGTAGATGGTCACCTCGGTTAATTGAGTAGCTTCGTATTGTTGGGTGGTCATACATTCATTATAAACGAAAACCTCCGCCGCTTTCATGCGAAGGAGGTTTTCAATCATGGTCGGAGTGACAAGACTTGAACTTGCGACCTCTTGCACCCCAAGCAAGCACTCTAGCCACCTGAGCTACACCCCGATCATTTACTTTTGGGAGCCCCGGTTTTTGCCGGGGCTCTTCTGGCAGGGGAGACAGGATTCGAACCCGCAACCCACGGTTTTGGAGACCGTTGCTCTACCGTTGAGCCACTCCCCTGTTTAGGTGGCGTTCTCACGCCACCGGACGGCGTCCATCATAGCAAAGAGATGAAAGCCGTGTCAATCAAAGCAACTTAGAAATGACGCTCTTTTCTCGGCTCGCCGCGCTTCTCCCCGCCTCGGTTGCTGTCACGGCGCGGTCCGCGGTCATTGCGCTTGAAGTCACGTCCGCCGCGGGAGTCAGGGCGTCTGCCGCCTCCGCGCCCGCCGGAGCGGTCATCTTCGCGCTCAACATAGCCTTCAGGCTTTTCCATGAGGTCGCGCATGGAGAGGTTCAAGCGCCCCTGATCGTCGATCTCAGACACAATGACTTTCACATGGTCACCGACAGCGACCACGTCCTCTACTTGATTCACGCGCTCCCAGGCCATCTTGGAGATATGGACAAGGCCTTCTTTTCCGGGCGCGATTTCAACAAAGGCACCGAAGTTCATGAGCCTGGTCACCACGGCGTCAAAGATGGTTCCCGGTTCGGGGTCAAAGACGATGGCGCGGATAATATCAATGGCTTTCTTGCGGGCCTCGGCGTCTGTTGAAGAGACGTACACATGGCCGACCTGACCTTCTTCTTCCACATCGATCTGTGCGCCCGAGAGCTCCACGATGCGGCGAATGACTTTGCCGCCTGAGCCGATGACGTCACGGATCTTGTCTGAAGGGATGTCCACCTGATCGATTTTCGGCGCGAAGGGTGAGAGTTCAGCTCTCGCTTCTGCGATCACGGGGTTCATGGCCTCTTCCAAGATCTGCAGGCGGCCTTTTTTTGTCATCTGGAAAGCGTCGCGGATGATGTCGAGCGTCAGACCGTCCACCTTGATGTCAACCTGGATGGCGGTGATGCCGTCCACGGTGCCGGCGACTTTGAAGTCCATGTCACCGAAGAAGTCTTCGATGCCCTGAATGTCCATGAAGACAATGTAGCGATCGGTATCTTCAGGGTCGATCATGAGTCCTGAGGAGATACCGGCGACCGGTTTGCTGATCGGGACACCGGCGGCCATAAGCGCCAGTGAGCTTGAGCAGACGGAGGCCTGTGAGGTGGAGCCGTTTGACATGGTCACCTCAGAGACAAGGCGCATGGAGTACGGGAATTCTTCTAAGCTCGGCAGTACCGGCAAGAGTGCGCGCTCGGCCAATGCCCCGTGTCCGATTTCCCGGCGTCCGGGGGAGCGGTTGGGACGGGCCTCCCCGACACTGTAAGCGGGGAAGTTGTATTGGTGCATGTAGCGCTTGCTCTCCTTGGTGTCGACGCCGTCAAGGCGCTGCGCGTCGTCCACGGTGCCCAGTGTGCAGATCGTCAGAACCTGGGTCTGGCCGCGTGAGAACAAGGCGGAGCCGTGTACGCGCGGGAGCAGGTCGACTTTCGCTGTCAGGGCGCGGATTTCATCGAGTCCGCGACCGTCGACGCGGCGCTGTTCATTCAAAAGGTATTCTCTGACGACAAACATTTCAAGTTCGTCAATGACTTCTGAGGTGAAGCCCGCGTCGGCTTCGTGCTCTGTTGCGATGAAGTTCTTAATGTCGGCAGAAAGGGCTCCGACAGCCTGGTCGCGGACAGATTTGTCGGCTGACAACACGGCTTCGCGCATGCCGTCGCGGTAGCGCGCCAACACTTCGTCAAAGAGTGCTTTGGGCGCTTTTTTCGATTCGTAGGAGAATTTCTCCTTACCGATCTCATCGCGCATGCCGTCGATCATGTGACAGACTTCGCTGATGACTTTTTGGCCCTTTTCGATGGCCTCGAGCATTTTCTCGTCTTTGACTTCGTTAGCCCCGGCCTCGATCATGCAGATCTTATCTTTGGTGCCCGCAAGGAACAGGTCAAGATCGGATTGTTCCGTCTGCTCGAGGGTGGGGTTGATGATGACTTCGTCTTCAATTAAGGCAATCTGCACACCGGCGACCGGTCCCCCCCAGGGGATGTCGGAGATGTGGATCGCGGCCGAGGTGCCGATCAGGGCGGCGACCTGCGGTGAATGATCGTGATCGACAGACAGGATCAGGTTGTTCACGACGACGTCGTTTCGAAGGTCGTCGGGGAACAGCGGGCGGATCGGGCGGTCGATGGAGCGCGCGGTCAAAACAGCGTTCTCGGTCGGGCGGCCTTCACGTTTCAAAAATCCGCCGGGGATTTTGCCGACGCTGTACATTTTTTCTTCGTAGTCCACGGATAGCGGGAAAAAGTCAATTCCCTCGCGCGGCTGCGATGAGGCGGTGACGGTCGTCAGGACGACGGTGTCGCCGTAACGGACGAGCACGGCGCCGTTGGCGAACTGAGCGAGCTCACCGGTCTCTAAGGACAGGGGCGCGCCTTGCAGTTCGGTTTCAAAAATTCGTTTTTGCATCTTTGTTATTCCTCCATAACACGATATGCGTGCATGCCGTATGAACGATACGGCGAAATGACCGTCGGCTCCCTGCCGCGGTCGATGTGTTCAAAGCTACGAGGAATCATTCGACAGGCAATAGAGTGTAGAGTCCGCGTCCCTTTAAAAAAGAGCCACGCAATCTACGTCCCACTGCCTGTTATTGACTCCGGTTCCTACAAGCTGACGGCGGTCTTGTTGACCGCCGTCATGGTTGTTCTTTTAACGCCTGAGACCTAAGCGCGCGATCAGGGCGCGGTAACGCTCTACGTCAATCTTGGTCAGATAGTCAAGCAGGGCGCGGCGCTGTCCGACGAGCTTCAAAAGGCCGCGGCGGGAATGGAAATCCCCTTTGTGAACCTTCAGATGTTCGGTCAGATGGTTGATTCTCCAGGTCAGGAGCGCGACTTGGACCTCGGGCGAACCGGTGTCGTCGGGGTGAGTCGCGTACGCGTCAATGATGGTCTGTTTCGTTTCTTTGTCCATATTTCCTCCTATACTCCCTTCTCGGCGTCAGGGTCGGACAAACCGCAAACGACGAGGGGGAATGAACTCCGAGTATTGTAGCATAAGACGGTCCCTTGTGACTATCGTGGGTCCCGTTTAAGCTTTTCCTCGCACGGCCTCCCACATGAGGATGGTGCCGGCGGCGGATACATTCAGTGATTCGGCCGCCCCGGCCATGGGGATGGTGACTAAATGATCGACCCCTTCGAGCGCCTGTTCACTTAAGCCGTTGCCTTCGTTCCCTAAGACAATCGCGCTCGATGGTCCAAAGTGGAAGTCCTCAACGGATATCCCCTTTAGGGCTGCCCCGATCGTCATAAAGGCCTTGTCTTGCAGTTGTTTCAGGCATTCTTCGATCACGATCGTCACATCGATAACATCCAGATGAAACTGCGATCCCATGGCAGCCTGCAGTGTTTTTGGGTTGTAAAGGGATGCGGTGTCCCCTGCTAACAGTACGGCACAAAAACCTAAAGCGTCCGCGCTCCGGATGAGGGTGCCGACGTTGCCCGGGTCTTGGACGGATTCCAAAATGAGGACACGGAGTAATTCTTCCGCTTGATCGATCTTCCTGATCCATGTATCCCAGGTTACTTCGTAAAGTTTTGTCATCGCGAGGACACCCTGGGCGCTTGTCTGTTGACTGACTTGGGAAAAGAGCGCGGGCGATAACAAGATGACGCGATCGCCTAAGTCGATGTCTTCGCACAGGATTTGCTGCAGGGCTCTCCCCTTTTCGTCGTCGGCAAAGAAGAGGTATTCGGGCACGATGCCTGCTTTGAACATGTCCGAGATATGGCGCGGGCCTTCGATGAGCGCGAGCTGTTGTTTTTTGGCCAAAGAAGGGCGCTTTAATGAGAAGAGTGTTTTAAAGAGCGGATTGTCTTTTGATTCGATGGTTCTCATTTGGGCTCCCTTCGAAGAAAAAGGCGGATTGCTCCGCCTTGTGTTCTTAAAGCATATTTTTTGCCTTACGCTCCGAGCGCGTTCTTGGAGATGTTGACTAACTCGGTGAAGCCCTGTTTGTCGTTCACGGCCAAATCGGCTAAGGCTTTGCGGTCGAGGCCGACGCCGGCGATGTTCAGTCCGTTGATGAAGCGGCTGTAGCTCATGCCGTTTTGACGGGCGGCCGCGTTGATGCGGGCGATCCACAGGCGGCGGAAGTCGCGCTTTTTACGGCGGCGGTCGTTGTAAGCGTATTGGCCTGACTTCATGACGGCCTGGTGGGCGACTTTGTACTGGGTGCCTTTGCGGCCGAAGTAGCCTTTAGCCTGCTTCAGTGTTCTTTTATGGCGACGGCGTAGCACCGTTCCTCTTTTAACTCTTGACATGGTATGATCCTCCCCTTTTCCTTCAATATTTGCTTATTTGTAGGGCAAAAGCCGCCTGAGCCGCTTCGCGTCCTGGGGTGACACCAGCGTTGTTTTTCTCAAATTGCGTTTTCTTTTCGGTGATTTCTTCGTCAGAATATGGCTCGTGAATGCCTGAGAGCGAAGGTATTTCCCCGTCCCGGTCACTTTGTAGCGTTTTTTTGACGAACTGTGTGTTTTCTGTTTAGGCATCTGAATGCCTCCCTTCCGGTATTCTTTAAAGTTTATTGGCGGCGGGGCGACCCCGCGATCTTTATTCTTTCAAAGGTGACAGGAACATGATCATGTTGCGGCCTTCGGCTCTTGCGGGCCGGTCGACTTTTCCGAGATCGGAGATGGCCTCCGCAAAGTCCTCCATCACGTCGTATCCCTGGTCTGTGTGCGCCATCTCTCTTCCTCTGAAGCGGATGACGACCTTGACGCGGTCTCCCGTTTCAAGAAAACGTCGGGCGTTTCGCACCTTGACGTCGAAATCGTGTTCTTCGGTGGTGAGCTTGAGCTGCACTTCTTTGACGTTCACGACTTTCTGATTTTTGCGCGCTTCCCGTTTCTTTTTCTCCTGCTCGAACATGAATTTTCCGTAATCCATGATCTTGCAGACGGGATTGTCAGGTGAAGGTGAGATGAGCACGAGATCGAGCTCGGCGTCATAGGCCCTTCTTTGCGCTTCCTGGATCGGCACCACGCCGACCATGTTTCCCTCTTCATCAATCAATCGCACTTCGGGATAACGAATCGCTTCATTGATCTGATGCGCTCTGTTTGTCTGTCTGATATCGGACCTCCTTTTAGGCCATAAAAAAGCGGTTCTTGTTCCGCTCAACAAAAACCGCGTGCCCAATCGGTATCTGTGAACCTTTTCGCCGAAGCTTGAGGTGAGAAGCGGAACTTCTACTTGATCGCTAACGAGTATAACGCTTAAATAAAAGGACGTCAAGTGCCGTGATTGCTACGCCTTATGATTCTTTCAACCTTCGTGCGTGATAAATGTACTTGAACAACTCCCCCGACAAAAACGGAATCAAAATAAGCGCCAGAATAATTCCCCAGTCACGAATCGAAAGCGGAACCGTCTTAAAATACTGATCCAGGAAAGGCACATAGACCACGACGAGTGTCAATGCCAATGAAAGTAAAACCGCCTTATTTAAAGTTCTGTTCGAAAAGAAACCCAAAGAAAACACAGAATGCTCCTCAGAACGTGCCGAAAACACACGCAAAATCTCGGCCAATATCAGTGTCATAAAAGCAAACGTATGCGCCCCCCAGGAAGGAACCGTCCCCATGTGAGGCATAAAGGAAAAGGAAGAAACAGGTAATCCCGTTGAAGTCAGATCCGGATAAAGATAACGCCCGATATTAAAGGCCAAAAACACCGTTACAAAAATCGCGGTGGCTTGAGAGAGGATCGAAGCGATCATGGGGCGATCCAAAATCTTCGCCTCGCGACCCCTCGGGGGCAAAAGCATAATCCCCTCCTCCGCCCGCTCACGCCCCAAGGCAAGCGCCGGAAAACTATCCGTCACAAGATTCAGCCATAGCAACTGAACGGGAAATAGCGGTGTAAACGCGGGCCCTAAGATCATGTTGGTCAGGAAAATTACAAGAATCTCCCCCATGTTGCAGGACAAAAGGAAACCGACCACCTTCCTTATGTTCGAATAGATGACCCTCCCCTCCTCCACCGCACTCACAATCGTCCCGAAATTATCGTCCGCCAACACCATATCCGCGGCACCTTTGGCTACGTCCGTCCCCGTAATCCCCATGGCCACCCCGATGTCCGCGCGCTTCAACGCGGGTGCGTCATTTACGCCGTCACCTGTCATGGACACCGTCCGCCCCAAACGCCTTAAAGCCTCCACGATCCGCACCTTATGCTCCGGTGAGACACGCGCGTAAACAGACGTTTGAGCCGCTCGCTCAAACAACTCATCGTCCGACATCTGTTCAATCTCAGCGCCCGAAAGTACCGAATCATCCGCAAAACGAAGTTGCAATTCATCCGCGATCGCGGTGGCCGTATCCTGGTGATCCCCCGTGATCATGACCACCGAAATACCCGCCTCATGACAGACGCGGATCGCCTCTTTTGCCTCCGGCCTCGGCGGATCCATCATGGCCATCAAGCCGACAAAGACCAGCTCCTCTTCCGCGGCGTCTATGCTCTCACTGTCATGGACTTTAAATGCAAAGCCCAAAACACGAAGCGCGCTCTTCGCCCACGATCTGTTTTGTTCTAAGATTTCCGAGCGCCGCGCCTCAGACAGTAAAACAGCCCCCTCATCCGTCCACTCATAAGACGAGCGAAGCAGGATATTATCCGGCGCGCCCTTCGTAAACGAATAGACCAAGTCGTCCTCCAGACGGCTTGCCACCGACATCATCTTGCGCTCCGAGTCAAAGGGCAGCTCCCAGATGAGCGGATGTTCATTTCGCCATGTGTCCACTGAAAACGATGCCTTTTTAGCCGCCACCAGCATCGCGCCCTCTGTCGGATCCCCGATAACCGACACCTGGCCATCCTCTGTTTCACTTAACACCGCGTCATTACAAAGCGCGGCAATCTCAAACAGCCGCATCAAGGGAGGATTGGGTTGCGGGACGATCTCCCCTTCATTTTTGTAACCCGCGCCCGATACTTCAAAAACCCGGTTGCCCGCGTAGAGTCGGGTCACCGTCATCTCATTTTCGGTCAAAGTCCCCGTCTTATCCGAGCAGATGGTATCGACACTCCCTAAGGTCTCCACCGCCAGCAATCGTTTCACAATGGCATTTTCTTTGGCCATACGCTTCATGCCGAGCGCCAAGATAATCGTCACCACCGCGGGCAACCCCTCAGGGATCGCCGCCACCGCAAGACTAACCGCCGTCATAAACAGGCTTAAAGGTTCACCGCCTTGTAAAAGCCCCGCGCCGAAAATGACGGCGCTGATGACTAAACAAAGAACGCCCAAAATTTTGCCTAAGCGATTTAGGTTCAACTGCAAGGGCGTCATCTCAACATCAATGCCCTTTAAACGATCCGCGATCTTCCCGATCTCTGTCCTGTTCGCGGTCGCCACCACAAAACCCACCGCACGCCCATAGGTCACCGCCATCCCGCTGTACGCAAGATTGCTCCTGTCACCGATGCCGGGCAGATGGTCAAAAAGTTGATTGGCGTCCTTTTCAACCGGAACCGACTCCCCCGTCAGGGCCGCTTCATTCACTCTTAGGTTCACACTCTCAATGAGACGCATATCGGCCGGGATGATATCGCCCGCCTGCAGGATCACTAAGTCACCGGGCACAAGCTCTCCGGCTTCAATTTCCTCGGTTTTTCCCTGACGGATGACGCGGGCTAGGGGCGCTGACATTTTCTTTAAGGCGTCAATTGCCTTTTCCGCCTGATTCTCCTGGATGGCGCCCAATACCGCGTTGATAATGACCACCGCAAGAATAATAACCGCGTCGATAGTCTCCCCCAAAAAGGCGGAAATCACCGCGGCAATCACAAGGACAAGGATAAGAAAGTCTTTGAACTGATCCACAAGCTTCAAAATGAAACTTGTCTTCTTCTCGCTTTCGAGCTCGTTTTTACCCAATCGTTCTAAACGATCCCGTACGGCGTAGTCCGAAAGACCTTGACTGCGATCTGTTTCAAGCGTGTGTTCCAAAACGTCAATCGACGTCGTGCAAGCCGTTTCCGGGGCAAATAACAAGGGCTCGAAAGAGTCCTCAGTGATCTTCGTGTGCTTCATTTTCGTGGCCGCTTTCCTCATCCAAAATCTCGAGCTTAATTCGAGCAATCCGCCGGTCCGCCATCTCAAGGACCGTAAACTTCAAGTTACCGTAGATCACCACCGGACGTTCGTCCGCCTCAGGAATATGGCCGAGTAAGGAGAGCACGAAACCGGCGATGGTGTCATAGTCGTCATCTTCTTTTAGTTGATCAAGCTCGGGGACATAGCGTCCGGCTTCCGCCGGCGTCAAAAGCCCACTGAATACGTAAGAGCCATCCGTATTCACAGTCACACTCGTCTCAGGCGAATCGAACTCGTCTTCGATCTCTCCGACAATTTCCTCAAGCAGGTCCTCCAAGGTGACGATCCCCTCAGTCCCACCGTACTCATCGACCACGACCGCCATCGTGATGCGTTGCTGCTTCATCTCACGAAAGAGCACGTCGATTTTTTTCCCCTCAGGGATAAAGTAGGCCTGCCGCATGATCGACTGAATAGAGAAGTCCTTTGCGCTCTTGTGGGTCGCCACGCGCAGTAAGTCTTTTGCGATCAGCACCCCTACAATGTCATCAATATCTTCATCGTAGACAGGAAAACGCGAATAACAGGCGTCAGCCACAAGTTCCAATGTCTCCTCATAGCCTAAGTCAAGCGGGATGGCGACGACCGACACGCGCGGCGTCATAATCTCTGAGACATATTTATCGTCAAAGGCAAATATATTGTCAATCAAAAGCGCTTCTTCCACCTGCAGGTCGCCTGAACCCGCGCCGGCCTGCGCCAGGATTCGGATCTCCTCTTCGGTCACGCGATCCGCGGTCTCCTTCGGATCAATACCTAATAGTCGGATGACCCCGTTCCCCGACCATTCTAAAAGCCGTGTGAAAGGATAGAAGATCAGGTCAACGCCCCCAATGATAGAGGCGATCGACAGCGCAAATTTTTCCGGTCTGCGCATGGCAAGTCTTTTCGGAACAAGTTCCCCTAAAACGAGCGTGATGTACGACAGGACGATCGTGAACAAGATGACAAACATCGTTCGAAACGAGGGGTTTTGACCCAAGGGATCGACGGCCAGATAGACTCGTCCCGCAATTTTATCGGCTGCAAAAGCACTCGACAAGAAACCCGCAAGGGTAATGGCGACCTGAATCGTCGACAGGAAACGGGTTTTATTATCCACGAACCGCAGCAATTTTTTCGCCGAGGCGTGACCCTTTTCCGCCATCTGGCGGATCTTATTGTCATTTTGCGTAATCACGGCCATTTCGGCGGCCGAAAAAAAACCATTGATCAAAATTAGGATGAAAATCAGGATTAAATCAAACCAAAGCGAACCGACTGTCTCGCCCGGGATTACTTGTTTTTCTAATAGGGCCCTCAAAAGAGGGCCGGTACAGCGACTGCCGTCCAAGGGCATACCTCCGTCTCTTACGCACAGCGCTATGCTAGCAAAAGCGGGCCATAATATCAACGCGCGATCACAAGCTCACGAAACAGTTTGGCGATGGACTCGTGGGCCACAAGGTCCGCTAAAGCGTCATAGGGGGTCGGATCGAGGTTAATGAGCACCAGTTTTGACCCGCGCTTGCGGTAATGGATGAGCCCGGCCGCAGGATAGACGGTCAAAGAGGAACCGCCGACGATGATCAAGTCCGCCTGTTCAATGGCAAAAATGGCGCCTTCCAACACACGCGGGTCGAGTGATTCACCGTACATGACAATGTCAGGTCGCACCAAGCCGCCGCAGCCTTCCTTCGTACAGAAAAAGGCCCCTTGGAATTGGTCGACCGCGTCAAAGGAATAAGGCGTCTTGCAACGGTGGCAATAGAAACGTCCCCCGTTGCCGTGCAGTTCGAATACCTTTTGACTGCCCGCCTGTTGGTGCAGACCGTCCACGTTTTGCGTGACAATCGCCTGGAGTTTCCCCTTGCCTTCCATCTCGGCCAACTTCTCATGACAGGCGTTCGGTAAGATCCCCTTCATCATGAAGTACTCCCGGTAGAATTTGTAGAACTCCTCCGGATGGCGCTCCATGAATTCTAAGCCAAGGTACATTTCCGCCCCGCCTAAGCTTTGGTAAAGCCCTTGAGCGCCTCGAAAATCGGGCACACCGGATTCGGTCGATACACCGGCGCCGCCAAAAAAGACCGTATGCTCGGATGCGTGAATCCAGTCGTTTAGCGTCTTGAGAAAAGGCTTCGTATCCATATTTTCATGATAGCACAGCCCTTGAAAATACAAGGCCCCGCGCGTTGCGCGGGGCCCATATTGGTACACCATCGGGGATTCGAACCCCGGACCCACTGATTAAGAGTCAGTTGCTCTGCCGACTGAGCTAATGGTGCGAGCTCCGGTCATTATAGAGCTCGATATTTACTTTGTCAAAGCGAAAACTTCTCCTTCGCTTTCGCAAAACAGTCGATCGCAAAATCAAGTTCTTCCTTCGAATGGGCCGCCGATACCTGCGTACGGATACGCGCCAGATCGCGCGGGACAACCGGGAACTTGAAGGCGATGACATAGAGTCCTAACTCCAAGAGGTATTCAGCCACTTCAAGGGACTTCACCTCGTCATAGATCATGACAGGAACGATCGGGTGTGTGCCCGAGATAATGTCAAGGCCCTTTTCTTCCAAGCCTTTTCTAAAATACTTCGTATTGTCATTAATTTTGTCGATTAAGCTCGTGTCGCGCTGCAGCATCTCAAGCACCTTCAAAGAGGTTGCGGCAATCGCGGGAGCCAGCGTGTTGGAGAACAGGTAAGGGCGGCTTTTTTGACGCAGCCAGTCAACGACCGGTTTTTTCGCCAGGGTGAAGCCTCCGGAGGCCCCGCCCATCGCCTTACCGAGCGTGCTGGTCATAATGTCGATGCGTCCCATGACACCGCAGTGCTCAGGCGTTCCGCGGCCTGTCTTGCCGACAAAGCCCGAGGCGTGCGAGTCATCCACCATGACAAGCGCGTCGTACTGATCGGCCAGGTCACAGATCGATTTCAGGTCCGCGATGATGCCGTCCATGGAGAACACGCCATCGGTCGCGATGAGTTTTGTGCGAACGCCTGCCTCATCGGCCTCTTTTAGCCGCGCTTCCAATTCATCCATATCATTGTTGTTGTACAGATAGCGCTTGGCCTTGCTCAGGCGAACGCCGTCAATGATGCTCGCGTGATTCAATTTATCGCTGATCACGGCGTCCTCATCCGTCAGGATCGTCTCAAACAATCCGCCGTTCGCGTCAAAGCAGGACGAATACAGGATCGCATCCTCAAAGCCGAAAAATGAGGCCAGTTCACGCTCGAGATCCTTATGGAGCTGTTGTGTTCCGCAGATGAAGCGGACGGATGACAGGCCGTATCCCCAGCGGTCATAGCTGTCTTTTGCGGTCTGTCGCAACTCCTCGTTGTTCGAAAGACCCAAATAGTTGTTGGCGCACATGTTGATGACGCCCTTCTTGTCCACTGTGTCAATCAGGCTCCCCTGGGGCACGGTCAGGACGCGTTCTTCGCTGTAGACACCGGCGGCTTTCAGTGCATCCAGTTCTTTTGCGATAATTGAAATTCCTTTTTTCATTTGTCCTCCCTCTCCTGTACAAGGCTGTATCGATCTATATTCCTCGCTTTCGCGATGGATACCAAAGCGGGATCTTCGGTGAACCAGAGAATCTGATTCCCTGTTTCCAATGTCCATTCTACCAGTGTATTGAACAAGTCGTCACGGGCCACGCGCCCCGATCGGATAATCGGGCCGATTAAAATCAATGGAAGGGACAAGAACGCCCGTTGGCTTTTAACTAAGGCAAGCCTTGCGGCCAGGTAACGAAGGTCCGGCGATGCCCCCAAGATCGCAGGAACATCGACCGCGCGCTTGTCTTCCGATTTGTCTTGGCCCGCAAAGCGCGGCGCGCGCATTTTGGGCCGTGCCTCTTCAACGGGAAGGATAACAGCCCCCGACACTCTTCGTCCCAGAAGGCGGTTCACAAAGTCACCTGTCTGCCGCATCCAAGCCTCGGCATCCGTTAACTCACCGGAACTATCAATTTCCCTTGCCCAAGCCCAGGCCGCATCCAGACGGTAAAGCTCCAAGAAAGCTTCTTCTAATGATTGCGCGAGCGCTTTTTCCCTTTGTGCTAAACTCCCCATCGTCACCTGTGAACTTCGGGTCTCACTCATTTGTTCTTCTTGTCCGCGGATGGATTTTTCTAAGCCGTCGATCTGTTCAGCGAGCGTCAGGCGTTCGTCGAACACCTCTTGGGCCCGTTTGGGATCGTAGACAAGCTCAGGGCTGAGTTTCATCTCCTCAAACAGCGTCTTGCAGGCACGATCGTATTCGCGCTCTAATTCTTCGTTGGAACGGCCGTGCTTGATGTCCGCGATCCGGCGCAACAAATCCGCGACCGTCTCATTATATTGGGCGCTTTTGTCGCGTTGCCTGGACAGCGCTGTAATAATGGCATCTGTTTCTTCAATGTCGCTGGGCCCCGCGTAACGTCTGAGCACGCGGAGCAATTCTGACTCCGTGCGCCTGTAGTTGCGGCCCAGGGTCTCTTCTTCCACGGCCCATTTGGTCTCTTCCCTTTCAAGGGATAACAAACCTTGTTCCACCTCTTCTAATTCAAGCTTTGCGCCGGCCATCCGGCTGTCGAGCTGGCGCAGAGCTGTCTCCAGCTTACTTTCATGACTATGCCGAGGGTCAGATCTTTTTTGGCTTCGGACGCGGGATAGGTAACTTCGCACCGCAAAGTAGCCGCCTAACACAAGTGACAGCGCGGCCATCGCGATACCGCCTACTACCGTGTAGAGTGTCGCGTAGAGCCCCAAGGCAAAAAGAAGGACGGCCAGCAAAATAAAGAAGTGATTTAGGGTCGGGAACGGGGGCGCTTCTTGTCGGACGGTTTCAACCGGATGCGTGGCCATTTTTTCGTGCATCAGGCGCTCATATAAACGAGGCCTCTCCTGTTCCATGTCACTCACGCCGCGCCTTAACAGGATGCGCTGTTGTTCGGCCTTCATCCGTTCCCTTCGGGCCGCTTTCAATATCGTCCCCGCTTCTTCCGACTGACGCTGGATGTCACGCAGCTCGTTTCGCATGCCGGCCAGCTCCGCTAAATCGTGCACCGTGATGTCATGCCCCAGGGGAGTGATGCGCGAACCGTATTGGCCCTCTTGTTCTTCTGTTTTTTGCAGTTCTTCTTTCAAGCGAAGGTAGTCTTCATATTCCGACTTGATCGCCAGATATTTCAAGGTCTGCTGTTCGGCCAAAAGCCTTTTATCTTCCCTTTCCAAGGCGGCAAGCTGGCGTTTACTTTCCTCCGCTTTCATTTGCAGTACATGCGTTGATTCTTGGGAGCCGCCGTGCGCTTTAATATCCTCCAGGAGTGCCTCATAGTCTTCTAGGAGCGTCACCAGGCGTCCGCGCTTGCCTCTCATCTCACAAAGTTGGTCGCGCGAACTTTCCAGACGGGTCAGCGCGTCTTTTAAATCAAATGAAGCATCCGGGTCCAATTTGTCGCCCAGCGCAATCCCCTCATCCCCGATGATGATTCTTCGAAATAAGTTTTCTTTGAAAGGGGCATCCCGGTCTGTTGAAAAACGGTAAGTACGTTGATTTTCATGCAAGATGAATTGCCAGAATAAAATAGAAGAAGGCGTGTATAAAGGGCTTTTTTCACCTGCTTTTAATACGAGATCGAGATGGAGGTTTTGCAGCACTAAAGCGCTGTCAGAAAGCGCTCCCGGGTCAATCAGCGTGATCCCCCGTCCTATGGGCACACGGCCGGAAGAACGTTCAGCCTCGGACGTTTCGGTCTGCCAGCGGATCTCTGTAAGCTGCATGATTGCCCCCGCATGTAAAGTCAGGAATTCGAACGATTCTCTGCCCCCTTACTCTACCATGAATAAGAAGTTCATTTCGAGTAACACGCGAAACAATAAAGCCGTGATGTTCGATTTATACTGACGTCAGATTATGGATAAAAGCGAAGGCGCAAAGATGCCTCGCTCCCAATGAAAGAGAGTGTACCCACATGAAAATGACCCCAAAAGTTAAAAAACTATTTAATGAACAGATCAATAAAGAGTATTACTCCGCCTACCTTTACCTGGCGATGAGTAACTGGCTGAATGAAAACGATTGGCCCGGCGCGGCGAACTGGATGTACGTCCAGTACAAAGAAGAGATTGTCCACGCGGAAGGCTTTGTCCGCTACCTCATGATGCGTGGCGAACAGGTGGACCTGATGCCCATCGAGATGCCTAAAAAGGAATGGAACAGTGTTTTAGAAACCTTTGAAGAAGCGTTAGCCCACGAAGAGTTTGTCACCGACTCGATCGACAAGATGGCCATTGCCGCCGAAGAAGACGGCGACCGCGCCGCCCGCCTATTCCTCGACTGGTATATCCTCGAGCAGGTGGAAGAAGAAGTGAACGGCAATGACAATGTGATGTTCTGGAAGAAAGCCGGCGACCATCCGGGCGCGACCCTTTCCCTGGACCGTCAGTATGCCGCCCGCACGTTTGAAGCCGACGAGATTCCCTATCTGGAGGATTAATGACAAATAGGTCACAGGACAAACTTGAAATTCGGATAGATATTTAAGTCAATAACTGAATGAATAAGAAAAGCGGTTCTTCCAAAAGAGCCGCTTTTTCCTATTTTTCACTGTTACTCTACCGTTACATCACGCGTTAAGCCCGATTGCTTCCGCGACCTTCCCCATCGCTTCAATGGTCTGGAGCATGACCTCGTCCAAGGGCATGCCGAGTTTTTCGGCACCTGTGGTGATGATCTCACGGTTCACCCCCGCCGCAAAGCTCTTGTCCTTCCACTTCTTTTTTAAGGACTTCAAGCTCATGCCCTCCATGCGCGTGGGGCGCATCAGGGCGGCCGCGTAGACGAGCCCTGTCAGCTCATCGACGGTGTAGAGCACCTTTTCCATATCCGTTAAGGGTTCGATGTCCGTGCAGGTCGGATAGCCGTGTGAGACGGCCGCCCGGATAATGTCCTCGGGCCAGCCGCGTTCTTCCAAAATCTCCCCCGTCTTCACGCAGTGTTCCTCGGGGAACTTCTCATAGTCAAGATCGTGGATGAGCCCTGTGATCTCCCAAAGGTCCGGGTCGCCCGAATAAAGATCGGCAAAATGGCGCATGACATAACCGACGGTCAAAGCATGCGTCATGTGACTTTCTTCTTGGTTAAATTCTTCTAATAAAAGAAGCGCGTGTTCACGCGTCAACTTGTGTTTCTCCATTGTTTCATCCTCGCTTGACACAATAATTTTTGCCTTGTAAGATAGTGTTCGATTGCCGAAGTGGCTCAGCGGTAGAGCAATTCACTCGTAATGAATAGGTCGTGAGTTCGATTCTCACCTTCGGCTCCAAAGGCCCGCAAAAAGCGGGCCTTTTTCATCTTTCTTTAAGCCTTTAAAAGCTGCTTGATCTTTTCCTTGATGTTCTCAGGGGTGAAGCCAAATTCATCTAATACACGCTGCCCGGGCGCGGAGGCGCCAAAATGATCCATCCCGATCACAAGTCCGTCAAGTCCCGTGTAGCGGTACCAGGGGATGGGAGACGCGGCTTCCACCGCGACGCGTTTGCGCAAGGCTTGGGGCAACAGCTGTTCCTTATATTCAGCGCTTTGTTGTTCAAAAAGCTCCATCGATACCATGGAAACAACACGCGCCCGAATACCTTCTTCTTCTAATAAAGAGGCCGCTTTCAGCGCAGGCGGTAACTCCGAACCTGAGGCCATGATGAGGACATCCGGTGCTTTCACATCGCGGACGATATAAGCGCCGCGCGCGACTTCTTCAGGTTTTGTTTCATCGGAGGCGATAGACTGCCGCGACAGGGCCAACACCGTTGGACCTTCATTTTGAAGTGCCTGGTACCAGGCGGCCGTGGTCTCGTCTTTACCCGCCGGGCGAAACACCGTCAGGTTCGGGATGGCGCGGAGCATGGTCAACTGCTCAATCGGCTGATGCGTCGGACCGTCCTCCCCGACCGCAATGCTGTCATGGGTCAAAATGTAAATGAGCGGCACATTCATCAGGGCCGACAGGCGGATGGACCCTTTTAGGTAGTCCGAAAAGACTAGGAACGTGGCCACATAGGGGCGAAGCGCCCCGTGCAGCGCAATCCCGTTCCCGATGGCCGCCATGGCAAACTCGCGGACACCGAAATGGATCATGGGGCCTTCAGGCGTCGTTTGCGAAAACGACAACGCGCCGTCAATTTTCGTATTGTTCGAGGGCGCAAGGTCCGCGCTCCCGCCAAACATGAAGTCGGTCTTATGAGCGATGTAGTTGAGTACGCGCCCCGAGGTCACGCGGGTCGCCTCATCTTTCGATGAAAGCGCGAGTAATTCGTCAAGCGTCAAATCGTCTAAATCAGTCTTTGAACGCGCTTTTTTGAAAGCGCCCGCCAACTTCGGATTCTCCTTCTCCCATAAAGAGAACTCCTCCCGCCAGAGCGCCTCATCCTTTTCAAGCTCCGTGACAAGGGACTCGGTGTAAGCCAAAATATCCTCCGGCACTTCGAAAGCGTCCAAGTCTTCGGGCCAACCAAGCGCTTTTTTGGTCGTGGTGACATTGTCTCCCCCGAGCGGGGCGCCGTGGGCGGCCGCGGAGCCCTCCACAGGCGACGCGTAACCGATCTTTGTTTTAATCCGGATCAGGGAGGGGCGGTCATCGCGGGTCTTGGCCTCATCTAAGGCCCTTGAAATGGCGTCGCGGTCGTTGCCGTCTGATACCTGCAGTACATGCCAACCGTAGGCTTCAAAGCGATGGCCGACATCCTCCGTAAAGGCTAAGTCCGTCGAGCCTTCAATGCTGATCGCGTTGTCATCGTAAAGGACAATCAATTTACCAAGCTTCAGGGTGCCGGCTAATGAGGCGGCCTCACTGGAGATCCCCTCCATCAGGTCC